>JAEEGH010013243.1_pt1 | contig 18326 bp, 13 predicted proteins | sample 9134181 | NCBI WGS metagenome assembly JAEEGH01 (sample SAMN16246544, study PRJNA631951) | gut metagenome | biome: gut microbiome; feature: rumen; material: DP-attached | host: Bos | place: Iran: Karaj | collected 2018-10 | reverse complement strand
GCGTTCAGGCGTACCCCTTGCCGATCTACCATGCCCTCTGCATGATGATCGAATGCCGCTACTTCAAAGCTTAAAGCTTAAAGCCAAAAGCTAAAAGCTAAAAGCAAATACGGATTTATCTTTATGCTTCTATTTCTGCCTTTCGCTTTAAGCTTTAAGCTTTAGGCTTTAGGCTGGTAACACGTAATACGGTTTCGGCGCTTCACCCGTGATGAAGTAGTAGATCATGCCGGTGGCGACGATGAACAATCCCGCGAACATGTCGCCGGCGATCATCCCGAACATGAATGGCTTAATGGCTTGATAGCAGCGGCTTCCACCGAATTTCATGACGATGACTTTGATGATGCCACCGATGATGAAGCACCAGCAGGTCATGTACGCGCAGTAGTTCGGCCACATGCAGAACACCACAGGATGCAACGGCCACGACGGGAAGCGTAGACGGCAGACGGAGAACAAAATCACGCCGATGAACGTCGAAGCAAATGCGATCAGGAAGTTCTGATTCGGTTTCATGATGGTGAAACGGTCGAAGCCCTTGACGCTTTCCGATAGTTCCAAATTGCCTTGCGCCAACAAGTTGTTACGTGCTTTCAGCATGCTGTTGATGGATTCGCGTGGAATCGTGCTCGTCGCGAAACCGTCACGCCAGTTCATGCCTTGGTCGTAAGAGAAATAAATGGCGGCGGGTACGGAGACGGCCAACATGACGATCATTCCCACGAGTAGCGCCGTTGAATACTTGAAGTACTTCCGGCCGCCGTTTTCCGCGAATTTCACGGCGTTGACGATGTACGGCATATAAGTTTCGCGCACGTCCATGAACAGCAGCGTCGTCAGTGAGAAGAGGATGACCATCGTCGTCGGGCCGAGGGCCTGTTCGCCCATGATGCCGATGAGCAGCACGCCTGGATAGACGCCCGGCGACAGATAGAACATGCCTGTTTCCGCGATGATACGGCCCATGACGAGGAAGCATATCATGCCGATGATAAGGAACAAAAGCGATATCTGCCAATCAAGCCCAAGCATGCAGAGATCGACCATGAGCACGGCAAAACCGAGGATGAAAACACGCATACCCCAGATGGACGACTTGCCGGTCTCCTGCAGGTTGCCGAAGCCGAACGCGCCTTTCAGAACGGAGAGGTAGTAGTGGCGGCCTGTGTAGAGGAGGATGGCGAAGAAACCGACGTAGCTGCCGAGCAGCATGCCGGAATCGATTCTCGCGCCGTAAGTCGCTCCTGCTCGCGGAGTTAGACCAAAATTCGACATGACGCCGAAGCAGTAATAGAAAATAAACGGCGCTAAACCGACGGCGAACGAAACATCCGTCGGTAGCAGATAAGCGATGGCGATGATGCAGAAATACAGGCGGATGAAGAGGAGAATCCATCCTCCGCCGCGCATGAACGTCGGAAACAGCTTGAGCAGTGGCGTGAAGTTGAATACGCGTTCCACGGGAATCATCGTATCCGTATGATACACAAAGAGATAGTTATTCAGATGCAGGGCGAAGACAAAGACCATGGCGATCCAGAACATCTTGTTCTTGAAGAGACCGCTGATGCCGCCTGTCTCCGTCGGGAACATGGAATTGGCAAATTGCACGACAGGATAGGGCAAATGTTCGTTTTGCGACCACTGTCGATGGCAGACGAATGCGAGACCCGTCAGCGCGATCCAAAACAGTCCGAACAGCGGCACCCAGAACATGATCGGCCGTTTCCATGCCGCCCATGGGATGCTGGCGGGATTAAGGAAAAGACTGCCGTCAGCTTTCGGAAGTCCTTGAATCATTGCATTTAGCGCATCGCCGTTATTGACATCTGGATCAGCCAACATCTGCTGCGGAAGATAATCCGTGGCGGGTCTGTACGTCTTGCCGTCTTCCTGCAAAATCTTCCAACTGGGCATCGTTTTCGCGTAGTGATGCGGAAGCATGGCGGCACGCGGCATGAGGCGCATGAAGCTGCAGTACGGAATGGCGCACGTCGGCAGAATCAACGCGAAGATGAGGCACAACTCCTTGTGGTTGAACGGCCTGAGGAATTTCAAGCCGGTCATGCGATGGAGCAGACTCATGCATGGGTTGAACAGCAACATGGCCGGTACGAGCATACCAAAAACCGACATCGGCATGTGAAAACCTATGAGCAGATTTTGGTAGAGAACTGCGTCATTGAAAAAACAAATCGCGCCGATGATGATGATGCCGGTAATGCCGACGATGAATGCCCGTAATGTCATAATACTGGATTTACTGGAAGTTCTGGATTTACTGGAGATTCTGGATTTACTGGAGATTCTGGAAAAACTGAAGATTCTTAATTTTCTGGAAAGATTTCTTCTTCCAGAACATCCAGAATATCCAGAACCAAAAGTCTTATAGGGAATTAGTCTTCTAACTCTCTGATCCAAATATACTTATATCTCGTCGGATTGCCGTGATCCTGCAAGGAGAGCGGCCGTTTGCCATGCTTATTGTACTTGCCGATGGTCTTGTGACCAGTCGGGCCAAAGACTTCACGATGATTCTGCACGAGCACGCCATTGTGGAAAACCGTGATGTACGCAGGCTTGACAAGCTTGCCGTCATCCGCGAATTTCGGTGCGTTGAAGATGATGTCGTACGACTGCCATTCGCCCTGCGGGCGGCAGACGTTTACAAGCGGCGGATACTGGCCGTAGATGGAGGCCGCCTGACCGTCCGCATACGTCGTATTACCATAATTATCAAGCACTTGGATTTCATACATGCCCTGGATGATGACGCCCGAATTGCCGCGGCTCTGGCCTTTCGACGTCACACCGACGGGCGATGCCCATTCGACGTGCAACTGGCAGCTGCCGAAACTGTCCTTCGTCCGCACAGAGCCTTGCTTTGGAACGGCTTCCATATAGCCATCCACGATCCGCCAGCCCGCCGGCGACCCGTCGCCTTTGCACCATTTGTCCATGTTCGTCCCGTCGAACAGCACGATAGCGTCTGCCGGAGCGGGAACGGAGACGAACGCGCCAGGCTTCACGACAGGTGGATAGGGACGGCGATTGTCATGCACATGCCATTGCGTTCCAGGGATTATCGGCGTGTCTTGATACCCTTCGCCCAACACGGGCAGATTCTGTTGAGCCTTTACAGCGCAGAAACCTAAAAGCACCAAAATAACGAAAATCTTTTTCATGCTAACTCCTATGGGTAAAAATCTAATCCCTTTAATCCCTTTAATCCCTTATGTCCCTTTCTCACAAGCAATAAGCCATAAGCTATAAGCCATAAGCGTTCTAACGCAACGCGTTAGAACTTATCCTCCCATCCTTCCAACAGACCGCCGTCTGCGTTCTTCAACGCGGCGCAGGCTTCCCAGTTGTGGCCACCCTGACTGATCTTCATCAGCAGGACGTTCTTGCCTTTCTTCAGCTTGATCGGAATCTTGTAGGCGGCGCGGACAAGTGCCTGGTACTTAGGCGAATCCACGATCATGTCGCCGTTCAGCCACGCCTTCAGCATGTCGTCGGAACCTATCTCCAAAATAGCATCTTTATCGCTGTCGGCTTGGATGTACGACACGATGTAGGCCGTCCGCTGATCACCGCCGAGGAGTTTGTGCAACGTCACGACTTCAGGCGTCTTGACATCTTTCGCGGGCACGAATTTCGTCCATTTGTTGTAATCGTAGTCCGGTTTTTCGGGGAGGAAGAACGCCTTGTGGGCGGCCGGGCAGGAATCAACGCCTTTTTCATCTTTCGCCGTATAAACGGTCGAATAACGCCACTTCATGATGTAACCGTATGGGGCGCAGACGGCCGCAAGGGCGTCTTTCAGATCTTTCTGCGCATCACCAGTCGTTTTTCCAATGAATTCCGTGAGCGATTTCGTGACGATGGCGAATTCAGGTTGACCGTACAATTTGGCATTCTTCGCTAACGCGGAGGCGGCGACGGCGCTGACGGATTTGTCGTTAACCAATTCTTCCAGTTTGTGGAAGGCCACCATGTCGTTGATGGCTGCTATTTGATCCAAAATCAAGCCGCGCTCCACATCGCGTTCGCAGACAGGAAGCAGTTTCACGAGATTATCGACTTTTTCAGCGGCTGTCGCTTTCGCATTGCCGCCGTTAGCCTTGATGACGCCTTCCAGCAGGCGGGCGCGGTCGAACGGATTATTGACGGATTTCATGTGTTCCAAAATGGCCGCTGTCTGCTCGGCTCCAGGCCATGTGTTAAGTGTTTCCACCGCAATCTTTTGACGCGCTTCATTGGAATCGTCTTTCGCAATTGCCGCAACCGCTTCGAAGCCTTTTTCCGTATGGACATCTGCAATCAGCGACAACACCGTCTTCAGATTGTCCTGCTGAACGCCGCTCACAATCTTCACGAGTTCGTCCGACCATTTGGCCGGATTTTCGCTGCGTTTCATGGAAGTTTTGACCGCATCCGCCATCCGTCCAAAATACTGATCGCCTTTCTTCAGATAACCAACCATACGGCCTGCGTCGTCGTCGGTTGCCAAATATTTCAACGCATCGATCGCGTATTTCGCGACATCGTCGCGTTCCACGCCGATTTCGTTGAAGATCTGAATGTTGTAGGAACGGCAGCGGCGGTCTTTCAACACGTTGATGCACAACGCCTTGTATTCCGCATAGGACTTCATCGCCATCGCCGTGAAGGCATCAGTGCCCGGCCAATTCACATGGCGCATCAGGCGGCGGGCCGTATTGCGAACCAGTTCGCTCTTCGGATTCTGGCTCTCGACGATGATCGTCTGCAAGTCGGAGATGTCGCCTAAAACGCCCAACGCCTCCAACGCGTTCGCACGGATGACTTCATCATCGGATTCGACAGCCTTTCGGACGAGTCCGACGAACTGTGGATTCTCCGATTTCGCCAAATTTGCGATGATCAATGCCTGTGATTTTGGCGAATATTTGCCGTAAGTCTCTGCGAAGTAGTTATATAAGCAGTCCTTCGTGTGTATCTGAACGTCTTTTTCGGCGATGCCGCTGGGCTGCAGACGGATCTTTGCGCATTTGCAACCGACCTCCAGCCATTTGGCCAGAACGGCGTTCAGGGCATATTCGTTTTCAGGCTTCGAAAGACCCGCGAGGAACGCGGCATTCTCATCCGTCGCTTTACATTCATCCAGAACGAGATGCATCATCGCCGCCGTGCGAACGGTCTGGAATTTGCTCTTGTCATAGACCGCCTTGATCATGTTTTTTGCAGCGGGCGCGTTCGGAACTTTCGCCAAAAGGGCTTCCGCTTCGTCGATCATCGCGAGACCGGCCGTCAACGTGTTCGATTTTTCGAAATAGTCGATGATGACTTTCGCCGTTTCGCCCGTGCCGATGCCGGACAACGCCTTCGCCGTCGCCGCCGCCAGATTGGCGTCTTCGGGCATCGGAAGCAGATATTGGATGATCTCAGGCTTCTTGATGGCACCCAAACCGTTGATAAGAGCTAACTTCCAATTGCTGTCAACAGCTGTCTTGTACGCCGTTCCCATCGTCTCAATGGCCCGTTTGGAACCGGATTTCTCCAATTTCATACGTGCCGCTTCGCGAACGATCGGATCCGTGCTCTGAAAATCCTGCAGCGCCGCTTTTTCATCGACGCTCGTAAACGTGCGGCAACCTGTCAACACCAGTGCCGTCATCAGCGCGACCATCCATTTTTTCTTCATGTCTGCTCCTGGGTTTTCTATTGATTTATTCTATCTTCTGATTTCGTTATAAAACACGGCGGGCCGATTTTTGGAAAATCGGACGATTCCTTTTGTATAAATTAGTATTATAGGTTTTTTGGTTTATCTTTCAAGAACTACCGTCGAATTATTGTTTTTTTTATTGTCATTCACGTTATGAAAATCTGGATTTTTGCTGAAATATCACACCGCCGCCTGTCACAGGTGGCGTTGGAACTGATATCCTGCGCACGCGGTCTGACGGCGGACGCGCAGGTCACCGCCGTCTTGATCGGACATGATTTGGACGATGCCGTCCGCGAATCCGCCGCCAATGGTGCCACGCAAATCATTGTCGCTGACCATCCGCTGTTGAAAAACTATGACGACTGCCGTTATGAATCTATTCTCACGAATCTTGTCCGAAAATACAATCCGGACATCCTGTTGGGCGGCGCGACTGCCATCGGTCGCGCCCTCCTGCCGCGTTGCGCCGTCAAATTGCACACAGGCCTGACGGCCGACTGTACGCAGCTCTCCATCGAGCCCGAAACAGGCCTCCTCCTCCAAACACGCCCCGCATTCGGCGGCAATCTTTTCGCCACGATCAAAACGGCTGAACATCGTCCGCAAATGGCGACGGTCCGTCCACAAGTCATGAAAATTACGCCGTTTACGGCGAAAATCGACCCTGAAATCATCCGCGTGATGCCCTCCGAAGACGAATTGAAGGGCAGTTTCGACTGGCTGGATTTCATCCCGAAGCCAGAATCAGACAACGATTTGCGTAACGCGAAAGTCATCGTCACGGCGGGATATGGATGCGGCGGGCCGGACGGTGTAAAAATCGTGCGCGATTTCGCGGCGGCGATTGGTGCCACGCTGGCCGCAAGCCGTCCCGTTGTCGATGCCGGCTGGCTACCGTATGCGTGTCAAGTCGGCCAGACTGGAACTACCGTCCAGCCAGATATTTACATCGCCGTCGGCGTTTCCGGAGCCATCCAGCATTGGGTCGGAATGGGCAATTCAAAGAAGATCATCGCCATCAATAAAGATCCCGATTGCTTCATGATGCAACAGGCGGATGTCGCCGTCCAGGCCGATCTCTTCTCTCTCCTTCCCGCCGCCATCGCCAAAATCCAAAAATAACGTCTATGCGCACCATTTCCGAAAAACTGGCCAAAGCCGTCGAATTGATAGAAAACCATTTTTCCAATTGGAAAACGCCGTCTTTCTTTGTGCAATTCGGCACGGGATTCAATGCCGACCTGCTGTTCGACGAAGCACCGCAAGCCATTGAACTATCGAAACTTCCAAACATGCCGGACTATCACAATCCAGACTGTGAGCATCCGTCTTTGCTCTACGGCGCATGCATGGGCGTGCCCGTTCTCGCGCTGCGTGGCCATCGTCATCTCTATGAAGGACTTGGGACATATCCATGCGTCTTTCCGATCTGCACGGCATGGAAACTCGGCATCCGCCGCCATGTTTTCATCGAAGGCGCCCTCAGCCTTCGAACGGAACTGAAACCAGGGACGTGGACGCTGTTGACGGACTACATCAACGGCCATGGTGTCTCGCCGCTGGACGGTCTCCATCATCTTCTCAATACGCCATTTCCAGACATGATGGATGCCCTTTCGCAGCATCAGAATTCCGAATTCGTCAACGCCTTCGTGGAACGCGGCATCGATCCGCGACTCTGCGTCTATATGTCCCGCCCAGGCTCGCAATTTTGCACGGTTGCGGAGGCGGAGGCGTCGCGTCAATTTGGCGCGGACATTGTCGGCCATGATTTGGTCATGGAAATCATCATGGCGCATGCGTTGGAATGCAAAGTATCTGCATTTGCGTTAGTTGCGGAATCCGCGCCAATCGCCACGTCGCGGCCGTTGCATCGACGCAACATCTTGGACAACTGCAACTTCTGCTCGACGGAATTCATGCGGGCCTTCCGCCCCGCCTTGCAGGAGATCGACCGTCTGGAGGCGGTCGTGCAGTCGCCCGTCCTCCCGTCTTCTGAAGCGGAGGACATCCTGTTCAACGACTTCCACCGCCCCTCCGGTAAACCTCCAAAACTAAAACTTGTGAAGAAGCAGGAGTGATTTTTTGCTCCTTTAGTTTTGCTTTAAGCTTTAAGCTTTAAGCTTTTAGCTCCTAAGCGAAGCTTAGGCAATCCATCCGCTTCCAAGCACTAGATCGCCGTCGAAAAAGACGCACAGCTGACCGGGCGGAGCCGCTTCTAGCTGCTCCTTAAACGTCACGAGGCCGTCTTCTTGGACTATCGCTTCCCGCGGCTTCATCAAATAGCGCACTTGCGCTACACATTCCACAGGCCATTTTGGCTCCACAAGCCAGTTCATGCCATGGAGTTGCAGTTTTGAAACGCCAAGCTCTTCACGATGGGCGACGACTACTGTATTCGTCGCCATGTCCGTTCGCATGACGAACCACGGTCCGCCGCCAAGGCCGAGCCCACGCCGCTGGCCAGGCGTGTATTGAAACGCGCCATTATGGCGGCCAAGCCGCTGTCCCGCAGAATCAACGATCCAACCATTCCGTCGTAAAGCAGGGCGGCATTCCGCCACGAAATCGCCTATGCCGCCGTTTGGCACGAAGCAAAGATCTTGGCTCTCCGTTTCCTCCTTCGGCACAAGCCCAAGACTTTTGACTTTTTCTTTCAAATCGACCTTCAGGCGGTCGCCAAGCGGAAAAAGAACCGTTTCAAGCTGTTCAGCAGTCAGTTGCGCCAAAAAATAGCTCTGGTCTTTTGTCTTGTCGAGCCCACGCCGCAACTGAATATGGCCTGTTTCGCTTCGTGTCAATCGTGCGTAATGGCCTGTCGCCGCGAAATCACAACCATCCGCGAGCATCCGCTCGCGGAGTGCGCCGAATTTTAGTTTTCGATTGCAAACGACGCAAGGAGAGGGCGTCAAACCATTGGCATAGCCATCCACCAACGCATCCAAGACATTGCGTTGGAATTCATTGCGCAGATCAACGATTCGATGCTCGATGCCAAGCTTGTCCGCTACGGCCGCCGCCTTGGCGGCGACGGCCGCACTATCGTCCGTCGTCAGCATCGTATAGCCAACGACGTCATATCCGTCTTCCAGAAGAAGCAGCGCCGCCGCCGTACTGTCTGTTCCGCCGGACAGACCGATACCGACCTTTTGCTCTTTTCTTTCCTTTTTCATTGCGCAATTGCCATTGTGGAGTTATCTTAAACGGCTGTTTCAGCCTAATCTGCCGCATATCATCCATTTTCAATCCTATAATATAATGTCAAAACTTCCAGTCATCATCATGCTGGCCCTGCTTCTCACGGGCTGCTTCGAGCTTGAACAGAAAATCGTGCTCGCGGCGGACGGCTCCGCCGTCTTCACCTACATCTACGACATCCCCAACGAAAATCTGCCCGTTATCGAAGGCTATTTCGCTTCGCTCACGCCCGCGAACAACAGCTTTCTCAGTGAAGCCGCCGTCAAAAAATTCTACAACCGTCCACAAGACGGCATCGAATTGCGCGGCTACAAACGGACGACCAAAAACAACCGCACGACAATCCAGATCATCATTTTGACGCGCAATTTCGAAAAGGCCCTCAAGACGGACTGCTTTCCGTCCATCGCCTTTTCCAAAGCGGTGGAAAACACGCCGAACAGACTGGAGCTGAAATTCCCGCCGCCGCCGGAAGATGCTTCAGATCAAGAGATTGCGCAAATCGCCGCTCTCTGCAAAGGCCTTAAACTCTCCTGCGAACTGCAAGTTCCCTCCGCAATCAAAAACACAATCGGACATAAACGCACCCCGCGAAGCGCCGTCTGGCATTTCAGCGCAGACAACGCCGCCGCACAGATTTTCAAAACCCTACCTCCTGTATTTGTCGAATGGTAAAAAATCGAATGATTAAGTATCTTGTCGTCTGCTCGTTTGTTTTCCTCATCATCGTCATCGTGTGCTTTTTCTTTTGCTTCAATCGTAAACCAAAAGAAGAGACGCCTGTCATCGTAAGGCCGCCTCAGACGCGTGCTGTCTGGGTGACTCGTTGGGAGTATAATTCGCCCGAGACGATGCAGAAAATCATGGAAAATGCGAAATCTATCGGTTTGGATACCATATACTTGCAAGTCCGTGGCGAGGCCACGACGTTCTACAAGTCCAACATCGATCCATGGGCCATCGAACTGCACAAAGGCGAGCTCGACAAAATTGGGCAGGATCCCGGATGGGATCCGTTGGCTGTCGCCCTCAAAGCCGCCCATGAGAAAGGCCTGCGTGTGGAAGCATACGTCAACATCATGCCTGTATGGCAACGTCGCACGCCGCCGCCGGAGAGTTCTGGGCATGTGTTCGTCAAACATCCGGAGTGGTTGATGGTCAACAAGAAAGGACGTCGGATGGATCCCGCCATTGATCATTTCTACGCATGCATCAATCCCATCCTTCCAGAAGTGCGAAGCTATCTCACATCCGTGCTGACGGAGCTTGTCACACGGTATCCGAGTTTGGACGGTCTCCACTACGACTACATCCGCTATCCTTCCGACGCAGGCGATTTTTCGTATGACGAAGCGTCGCTGAAGGATTTCGCGAACCATAACCATGATATGACGCCCTCCAGAAGCGTTTCACGTTGGCGTAAATGGCGTTGCAATAACGTCGAACGGTTGCTGGGCGAATTCCGCACCGCCCTTCGGAAGACCAGCCCGAAGACGAGCATCTCCGCCGCCACCTTCGCGGGATATTGGACAGCTGTAAACGCCATGGGCCAACGGTGGTTCGAATGGCCGGATAAGGATCTCGTCGATGACGTCGTCCCAATGCTTTACGATAACAATATGGAACGCTTTGAAACACGCATGAAATCGTATTTCAGCGATCAGAACCGCCCGAAAAAAGGCCGCATCGTCGTCGGTATCTGGCCGAACAAGGCGTGGAAGAACTATGATCTCGACATGCTGAAGGCGCAGTTGCAGATGATCGACGATTATCCGTCCGGCGGCTACGCCATCTTCAGCTATGGGGCGATCTTCCCGAAGCATGAGCCGAACGATTTCGCGCAGTGTATCAAAGAATTCAACGCCGCCAGGCCGCTAACGGACAAAAACAAAAAACGGTGACGCTATGCAATCCAGTAAAACACGGTACAAAGAATACAGAAAACTACGCGGTTTCTTCGGGCAGAAGCGACCGGACGGCCCACCGCCCGGCGGGCCTGGCGGCGGAATGGGCCGCGGTTTCGGCGGTGGCATGGGCCCGCGTGGCGGTGGCTTCGGTGGCGGCATGGGGCGTGGCTTCGGCGGCCATCATGGCGGCTTTGGTGGCCCGCCGCCTATGCCCAGCGACGGTTCCCGCAAAAAACCGCTCACGTATTATCTGAAACGCTATTTGGGCACGCTCGGCGAACATAAGAAGTACATCTTCTTGCTGATTTTCTTCGGCTTGTTCAGCTTGATTCTACGCGCCGTCAATCCGTGGACCAGCAAATTCATGCTCGACTACGTCTTCGCAGACAAGCCGAAGCCGCTGAATCTTGGTCCGTTCCTCAACGAACATGTCCTGCAGCGCGGCCCGCAGACATTATTGATGTGGACATGTATCGCATTGGCGGTCATCGCCTTGAGTGAACTCATCATCGGCGCCATATCTGAATACGTCTCCCGTGTGCTGTCGTCGAAAATGCAAGTCGGCATTCGCCGCCGCATGATGAAACACATGCAGGCCATGCCGTTGTCAAAGCTTGAACAGCTCAAGACGGGCGGTATCATTTCCCGCGTTGAAGGCGACGTCAATTCCTTCTCCGCTTTGTTGTATGAAGGCTTTCTCACACCGCTTACAAGCTTGCTCATGTTCATCGTCGGACTAGGGTCGCTGATGTTCATCAGTCCTGTCGTCACGCTTGTCTGCACAGGCTTCGTCATCGCTCTGGCATGTGTCGCATACATGATTTTCAATGTAATGCGGCCGCTTTTCCGCGATCTCCATGAAGACCATTCGCGCATCTCCGGCAAACTCGCGGAAACGTTTGGCGGCATCCGCGTCGTGCGTATTTTCGGCCGCGAACCTTACGAAACGGCCGATTTCATCGGCGCACACCACCTGCTCATCCGTAAATCATTGCATACCGACAAGTTAAACATCGCCATCCACCGCATGGTGCAGCTCATTAACATCGGTATGGACATCACGATTTGGGCCGTTGGCGGATATTTCGTCATCCAGAAGAAGATCACCATCGGCGATTTGATGGTGTTCACACGCTTCACCCACTGGTTCTTCCAACCGGTCTTCATGATCATGCATTCGCTCTCCCACGTTCAGAACAGCGTCGCCTGCACGGAACGTATTTTCGACATGCTGGATGAAGAACTCGCCGTCGTGGACAAGCCGGACGCTGAGCCTGCCCATCGCATCGAAAAGGAATTGCGTTTCGACCATGTCAATTTCGAATACGATGCAGGCAAGCCCGTCCTGAAAGATTTCAGCTTGGCCATTCCGGCTGGAAAGACGCTCGCATTGGTGGGCCCATCAGGCGTCGGAAAAACCACCATCACGAACCTTCTCGTCCGCTTCTACGAACCGCAGAACGGCGTCATCTCGTTGGACGGTAAGGATATCCGTGACTTCCAGCTCCGCTCCTACCGCTCCCTCTTCAGTCTCGTCCTGCAAGATGTTTTCCTCTTCGACGGAACGATTGCGGAAAACATCTCCTACAGTGTTCCGGACGCGACGCCTGAACAAATCCAAACCGCCGCGAAAATTGCCGCCGCCGCGGATTTCATCGAAGAATTTCCAGACAAATACGACACGCTTATCGGCGAACGCGGCGTTCGCCTCTCGGGCGGTCAAAAACAGCGTATCTCGTTGGCGCGTGCGATCTTGCGTGATCCGCAAGTGCTGATTTTGGATGAAGCGACCTCCAGCCTTGATTCACAGTCAGAAGCCGCCATCCAAACCGCCTTAAAGGACATTCTCAAAGGCCGCACGACGGTTGTCATCGCCCACCGCCTCAGTACGATCATGGATGCCGATTCCATCGCCGTCATCGACGACGGCCATGTCGTGGAGCAGGGCACCCATCACGAACTGCTGGAAAAGAACGGCAAATACGCCGAAATGTACAACAAGCAGATGGAAAAGGCCGTTGCCACCCCGACGCATCTCGTCTGGGCCGCTCCAGACGCGCAACCGCCAACTGCATAACTGGGAGGATCCCGCTCCTGCGGGACCACATCGTTCCCGCGGGACCGTTGCTATCCGTAATTCCCATGGACTACCATGGGAATTTTTTTTGCCCAATTGCCGTATATTCTGTCAAACCATCATCGAAAAATCGTAGTAAAGCATGTTCTTTTCTGTGATTCTATATGATTTGTTATGACTTTCTATGATTTTATAAGACTTTATATTTTAATAATTTAAGAATTTGTAAAAATATTTTTTGATGCTATATTACATGCCCTTGGAAAACCTTTGCTTTCAAGGAGGGCAAAATATGGCCAAATACTATGACATACATGACATTTTCGATCAAGACACCACGCAGGACGGTATTTCCAAGATGCTTTTCACTCACAAGCAGATTGTCGCTTGGATATTGCGGGAGTGTTTTCCGGAATTCAAAGGATGCCCTTTGGATTTTATTATCAGTAATTGTCTGGACTGTCTGAATGATGTGGATTATCTGATAGGTGATTCGACGCATGGAAGAAGTGGCACGGATATGGATATCTGCATCCATGTGCGTCTTCCACAAGACCTGGAGACCAAAATTGGAATTATCATCAACCTAGAAATACAAAAAGATTTTTATCCTGGCTATACTATTATCAAAAGAGGTATATATTATGAATGCGATTTAATCGCAAGAGAAAAAGAGACCGTGTTCACGGACAGCAATTACAACGACATAAAGAAGGTCTATACAGTATGGATATGCCTGCAGGCACCTCCCGATTTGGCCAACACGTTCGAACGATACGGTATGGCGAAACTGGATTTGGAGGATGGAATGCATGGCGTCCACGAAATCGGCGCGCCATACGACCTTCTTGATATGGTGATGATTTACCTGAATGAAAAATACCAGGAAGGCGGCGGGCCATTCATGGCGATGTTGCGGACATTGTTTTCGCCGACGTTATCCAAGGAAGAGAAACTCAAAATATTAAAGGAAAGATATTCGATCAGCTTCAAACAGGAGGATGAAAAAATGAACAAATTTATTGAATACGTCAAACAAGTCAATCTGGAAATCGGTAAGGAGAATGGCCTGAAGATCGGTGAAGAGCAAGTCAGTCGCAGAGTTGTTGCGAACATGTTGCGCAATGGCCGCGATGAAAAAGAGATCCAGATGGCTCTGGGGTTGCCAGCCAGTAAAATCATTGAACTAATCCGTGATGTCCAGTCAAATTCACAAGAATATTTCGGAAAATAGTCCTGATAGAAGAAGATGAACAAATTTATTGAATACGTCAAACAAGTCAATCTGGAAATCGGTGAGGAGCGGGCTAGGCGTACGATCGTCGCAAACATGCTACGTATGGGACGCGATGAAAGAGAAATCCAAATGACTCTGGGGTTGCCAGCCAGCCAAGTCAGTGAATTGATTCGTGATGTCCAGGCAAATTCACAAGAATATTTCGGAAAATAGAATTCCAGTTCACAAGAATATTTAGGAAAACAGATTTTCCATAAGAACTGTTTTGTGAATGCGTAGCTATCGCTTAGGGTGGGTCCCGCTCCTGCGGGACCGCATCTCTCCTACGGGACCACCGCTATCTATAATTCCCATGGATTTCCATGGGAATTACGGCTAGAAATTAGATTTTCTAGGTATCTAGGTATCTAGCCTGCTAGTTTTCTAGAACTTCTAGAATCGCTAGAACTTCTAGAACCTCTAGAAAAGCATTTAGCCGTCATTTACATGAAATGGATATCCATGTAAATGACGGCTTGCGTCCCTCTCACCTGCCTTTCGCTTTAAGCTTTAAGCTTTTAGCTATTTTATCCCCACCAGTTTCTTCGCCTGCTCGCGCAGCTTGAACTTCTGGATCTTTCCAGAAGCCGTCAGCGGGAATTCGTCCACGATGAAGAAGTACTTCGGCGTCTTGTAGAACGCGATCTTGTCTTTGCAGTAGTCGCGCAATTCGTTCTCGGAAAGCGACACGCCTTCACGCGGAATCACAAACGCGCCGACGACTTCGCCGTACTTCTCGTCCGGAATTCCGACCACCGCCGCGTCCAAGACTTTGTTCTTGTTCGTCAGCAGAAATTCTTCAATTTCACGCGGATAGATGTTTTCACCGCCACGGATGATCATGTCTTTCAGGCGGCCTGTGATGTACAGATAGCCTTCTTCATCGAAAATGCCGACATCGCCGCTGTGCAACCATCCGCCGTGCGTAATCGTGCGGGCTGTTTCTTCCGGCATGTTGTAATAGCCTTTCATGACGTTATATCCGTAGCAGACGACTTCGCCTGGCACGCCCGGCTTCGTGATCTCTTCGCCAGTCTTCGCGTCGAAAAGACGCACATCGATGTGTGGCTGGCAATTGCCGACGGTGTCCGTCCGCTGCTTGAACGTATCCGCCGGATCGGTCATCGTAATCACAGGCGACGATTCCGTCAGACCGTACGGATTGGTGATGTTCTTCATGTTCATCTCCACCATCACCTGCTTGATCAGTTCAGGCGGGCAGAGGGAGCCGGACATGATGCCCTTGTGGAGGGACTTTATCATAAGTGGCTGATATTTCTTGAATTGCGGATGGTTCAAGATGGCGATGTACATTGTCGGAACACCATAAACAGCCGTCGCATGCGCGGTCGCGATGGAATACATCACGACCAACGGATCGAACTGCTCGATCATGACGGCCGTCGCGCCATGCGTCAGAATCGCCATGACGCCGAGCACGCAGCCGAAACAATGGAACAGCGGCACAGGCAGGCAAACGCGTTCGTTTTTATCCGCGTCGAATTCGAAGAACTGCCGTTCGCCGATGTAGAAACCGTTGTTCAGGATGCCTTTATGCGTCAGCATGACGCCTTTCGGGAAGCCTGTCGTGCCAGACGTGTACTGCATGTTCACCATATCTGTATTGGAGGTGTCCTTCTTGGCCGCCGCCAGCCGTTCGTCCAGATCTTGGCTGCAGCAATAGCCCAGCTGGATCAGTTCGGACGATGTGTACATGCCCGTGTGTTTCTCCTGTCCAAGATAGACGACGTTTTTCAGCCGCGGGAAGCGTTTGCTCACGAGCATGCCACGCGTCGTCGTAAGCAATTCGGGGACAAGCTCATAGACGGTGTCAATGTAGCTGACGTCGCGCAGGCCGTCCACGATGGCCAGCGTGTGCATGTCCGACTGCTTCACAAGATATTCCAACTCATGCTTTTTGTAATTCGTGTTGATCGTCACGAGAACCGCGCCGATTTTCGCCGTCGCAAACATAAGCGTCAGCCATTCTGGCACATTTCGCGCCCACACGCCGACATGGCTTCCCTTCGTTACGCCAATGGCCATTAAACCCTTTGCCATCAAGTCTGTACGAATGTCAAAATCTTTGTATGTCCATGTCAGATCGCGATCCGGATACATGATGAACGGATGGTTCGGACGGTCTTTCACCTGCATGGCGAATACGTCGCCGATCGTTTCCGTCTCGAAACGGAGCGGAGAAATCTCATGGCGAATTAGGCCTATCTCTTTCTCTAGCAATTCGATACGTTCAAGATCGTTTTCCGCCGCCGCTTCGTCGATCTTCCCGCGCAGCAACTTGCATTTCTGGTCGAGCAGCCGTCTGGTCATCATGCGCATGTGATCTTCGTCACGCGCGACCTGCTTGGCCTTGCCGTTCCATCCGTCACGGTCCCAATCAAGTACTTCCTGACGGCGTTCCAATTCCTCCAGACGCTCTTCGATTTCTTCCGTCTTCTGTTTTGTTTTATTCGTCTTCAGCTTGGATTCCAAAGACTTACGCTCTTTGTCAATCACCTGTTGGCGTTCGTCCAAATCGGCTTTTTCGCTGTCCATCGCGAGTTTGGCCACATCGACCTTTTCCTGCTCCGCCTTCAGCCACGCCTTGACGTCTTTTACTAATTGTTTATAATGGTCGTTTATCTGTTCGACTGCGGTTGTGCTTTTCGTTTTCATAAGTGCTTCTCCCTCAGTCCTCTTTTTCCACGTTGAATGTGAATGGCGTATAGACGACGGTGATGGTTTTCGTCCCGTCTTCCATGGTCTGGATGTGGTGCGGAATCGTCGTGTCCAGATAAATCGATTCGCCTTTGCCGATGATATACGGTTTTTCAGTGCTTCCGATGAAGATTTTGATCTTGCCTTCCAACACGTAGCAGAACTCTTCGCCTTCGCGAGTCTCCAGTTCGAACTCATCCTCCGTCGTGGCGTTTCCTTCGATGAAGAACGGTTCCATGTTGCGGTTGCTCATGTTGATGGCGAGGAAGTGATGCGTCAAGTTGCCGATCATCAACGTCTTAGCTTGATCTTTATCCTCTAAGTCCGCCTTGCGGAACACAGCGTAATTTCGTAGCAAACCGTTCGTGATGATGGTCCATAGCCGCACGCCCAACGCCTGCGTGATACGCGTCAACGGCATTAATGACGTAATCTGTCCGCCTTCTTCAATCGATGTGATGACGTTCTCCTTAAGTCCCGTCCGACGAGAGACTTCCGCAACGTCCAGCTTCATCATTTGGCGTAGCCGCGTCAGCGTTTTGCCGAAGCGATTGTTCATGTTCAGCTGCTTGATGGACAACGTATCCTCCAGCGGCGGCGCATACACGACGGCCAGAATGTCCGTCTTTTTGATTGGCTTGCCCTGCGCGTCGTGGTCGTTCGAGAAGATATGATGCGGCAGATAGCCGTGGTAGTAGATCGAATCGCCTTCGTCCAGCATAATCGTCTCGTTGCCGACCTGCGCTACGAGCCGTCCTTTCATGACGTAGATGAACTCCTCACCCGCGTGGCGTTCCAGCCGTTTCTTGCGGAACTCATTGTCGTTCATCAACTTGTCGATTTCCGTCGGCGTGCCCATTTCGATGATGTACGGCTCCATGCTCACGCCGGATTTGTTCATCGACAGCGGATGATACGTCAATTTTTCATCGTCGTCACCGAACGCGACTTCGTCCTTCACCATCAAACGACGGCAAATTGCCGGTCGCAGATTTTCGATTTTCGAACTGTCGCCATCCAAAAACGTACCCAAACGCACGTTCAGCGTGCGGGAGATGAACAGTAACGGCGTCAATGATGGAACACCTTTTCCTTTCAGAATCAACGAAACCTGCTTGCGGATTCGCGCGATTTCCGTTTCGTCCAAACCTTCAAGAATCAACGTGACACGCTCCCGAATCTTGCGAAGGTCGCCGTCTTCCTCGTCATTGCTCTTAATTGGCTTGTTTGCAAGGACATCGTCGATCATCGAAATGATGTCCTTCGACGTAAGGCCGCGCATCAGCAGAAAACGCTCGATGGATTCTTTTAGCCGTTCGCCGACTTTCTTCGGCTTCTGCTTGCTCGTGGACGTGTCAGTACTGTCAGACATGTTGTTGTTCCTTTGGTATATTTTTCAAAAAAAAACCGCCAGTTCCCTTACAGGGCACCGGC
>JAEEGH010013239.1_pt1 | contig 18328 bp, 16 predicted proteins | sample 9134181 | NCBI WGS metagenome assembly JAEEGH01 (sample SAMN16246544, study PRJNA631951) | gut metagenome | biome: gut microbiome; feature: rumen; material: DP-attached | host: Bos | place: Iran: Karaj | collected 2018-10 | reverse complement strand
CCCTGGATTACACCAATAAAATGGCGTGATTTTACGGTAGAATCGCCTATTTTTTCATTTCCAATCATCTCCCCTTCTGTCTTCTCCCCGCCCCACGCCCTCGCCTAAAAAATCTCCTCCCCCCGCCGTTTTTTCTTGCTCCCCGCCCCGCCCATCCCAATACTCCCGCATCCCGCAGACCCAATACGCGGCCCAACCCAAGGACACCCCATGCTCAATCCCGAAATGGAAACCATCGCCCCCGACAAGCTCCGGGAGCTGCAGAACGCCCGCCTGAAGACCACCCTGGACCGCGTCTGGAACAACGTCCCCTTCTATCGCCAGCGCATGCAGGAAGCCGGCGTCTCCCCCGCCGACATCCATGACGTCGCCGACCTCCACAAGCTCCCCTTCACCACCAAGAAGGACTTCCGCGAGCAATATCCCTACGGCATGCTGGGCGTCCCCCGCGACCAGATCGTCCGCATCCACGCGTCATCCGGCACCACCGGCAAGCCCACCGTTGCCGCCTACACCCGCAACGACATCGAGGCCTGGGCCGAATGCGGCGCCCGCTGCCTCGGCTGCGGCAACGGCAATGCCTCCGACGTCTTCCAGGTCTCCTACGGCTACGGACTCTTCACCGGCGGCCTCGGCATGCACTACGCCGGCGAAAAGCTCGGCGCCGCCGTCATTCCCACCTCCGCCGGCAACACCGAGAAGCAGCTCATGCTCATGCAGGACCTCGACGTCACCCTCCTCTGCTGCACCCCCTCCTACGCCCTCCAGATCGCCGAAGTCGCCCAGCGCCTCGGCATCGACCTCCACAAGCTGCCCCTCAAGGCCGGCTTCTTCGGCGCAGAGCCCTGGACCGACGCCATGCGCCACCACATCGAGCAGGCCTTCCCCCTCAAGGCCCTCGACATCTACGGCATGACCGAGCTCTCCGGCCCCGGCGTCGCCCACGAATGCCTCGAGCAGAACGGCCTCCACGTCTGGGAGGACTACTTCTACCCCGAAATCATCGACCCCGACACCGGCGAACCCCTCCCCGACGGCCAGCAGGGCGAGCTCGTCGTCACCTGCCTCGCCAAGGAAGGCATGCCCCTCGTCCGCTACCGCACCCGCGACATCACCAAGATCCTCCCGGGCCGCGACTGCCCCTGCGGACGCACCCACCGCCGGATCGCCCGCCTGCGCGGCCGCACCGACGACATGCTCATCATCCGCGGCGTCAACGTCTTCCCCTCCCAGATCGAGGACGTCCTCATCCGCATCGACGGCGTTCTGCCCAACTACCTCATCACCGTCGACCGCCAGGGCAACCTCGACACCATGGAGATCAAGGTCGAAGTCACCGAGAAGTCCTTCACCGACCACATCAAGGGCCTCGAAGCCCTCCGCGAGGACATCGCCGCCAAGCTCAAGTCCGTCATCACCGTCGGCGCCCGCATCGTGCTGGTCGAGCCCAACTCGCTCGCCCGCGGCCTCGGCAAGGCCAAGCGCGTCGTCGACCTCCGCAAGCTGTAACCCGCAGAAAACCACCGCCGCCCAACCCCGAAAGGCTATTCCCCATGAAAATCACCCAGGTTTCCATCTTCCTCGAAAACCGCTCCGGCCGCATCGCCGACGTCCTTGCCGTCCTTGCCGGCGCCAACATCAACATCCGCGCGCTGTCCCTAGCCGATACTCAGGACTTCGGCATCCTCCGCCTCATGGTCGACCGCCCCGACGACGCCCTCGCCGCCCTCAAGGCCGCCCATTACACCGCCATCCCCACCGCCGTCCTCGCCGTCGAGGTTCCCGACGCCCCCGGCGGACTCCACTCTATCCTCTCCGCCCTCTCCTCCCACAATCTCAACGTCGAATACATGTACGCCTTCGTCGGCCGCAAGACCGAAAAGGCCCTCGTCGTCTTCCGCTTCGACGACCCCATCGTCGACGACGCCATCAAGGCCCTCCTCGCCGCCGGCATCTCCGTCCTCGGCCCCGACGACGTCAAGTCCATCTGACCCTCCCCCCTCCCCCGAGCCGGATGCCCCCTCATCCGGCTTATTACTTATTCCTCGCTTTTTGTCAAAACCTAATTACCGCACAAGTAGTTTGAAAATCACGGGGAAAAACACACTTCCATACAATGGAAAGCTGTTTTCTCAGGAGGAGCGACGCGGCCAGAGCCGCCCGAGCCCGTCCGTCCCTCGGCGGAGCTCATCCACGTCGATGAACTCCTCCGTCGCGTGCCCCTGACGGATGCTGCCCGGGCCGAAGATCACTGTCTCATCGCTTCGAGGGCAATAGATGGAGGCGTCACAGCACCACCGAACCCCGGCCTTACGCCCCTCCAGGCCCGCCGCCTGCAAGGCCGCAGACAGCTCCCGGACCAGCCCCGAATCCCCGGACGTCCACAAAGCCTCGTTGTTCTGCTGCTGCCGCATCTCCCAGCCGAGAATCACCCCTTCCTCCTTCATCGACTCCAGCAACGCCCCGATTTTCTCCTTCACCTCGCCGATGGTCTCCGGCGGAACCGTCCGCCAGTCGAACTCCAGATGGCACCTCGGCGCCACCACGTTCGCCGCGATCCCCCCTCGGATCAGGCCCAGATTCACCGACGGACGCCCCGTCAGCTCGCTTCCGTAGCGTGCGCCCTCCCGCTCGCACAGCGTCCGCAGCCGATCCGTGAAGACCTGCGCCCCGTAGATGGCGTTCAACCCCACCTCGGGATTCGAACCATGCGCCGACCGCCCTTCGATGTCCACCTCCAGCACCGCAAATCCTTTGCTGGCATGGACCACCGCGGCCTCCGTCGGCTCCAAGGCAATCGTTCGCCACACCCACTCCGGCAGCACCTCCAACGAGGCCCTCGCACCGTTATTTCCCGTCTCCTCGCCCATCGACCCGATGAACCAGATGGCCTCGCCCTTCCGCGCCAGCTCCTCCAGATCCGCCCCCGCGCAGGCCACCATGCCCGCCGCCAGCGGACCTTTGCAATCCGCCGCACCCCGGCCCCACAGACGCCCATCCCGCACCGCCCCCTCGAACGGGGGATATCGCATCCCTTCCACCCCCACCGTATCCATGTGCCCTTCGACCAGCCAGATGCGCTCCGGATTCTCCGCCCCCCCCTTGCAAATCACGTTCGGACGCCCCTCCGCCACCCACTGCCACTCCACCCGATAGCCCGCGCGTTCCATGAAATCCGCGACATACCGCCCCATCCGCGCCTCGCCGCCCCATTCCGCTGCGTGTTCGCCCGCCTGGGTCGGTTCCACGCTCGGAATCCGCACCATTTCCGCCAGCACCTCCACCACATCGATACGCGCCTGCGTCATACACACACCTCCGCCCTGCTCATTTCAGCATTTTTCGACATCCGACCGCACCGCAGACGGCCATCTCCGACCGTCCGCGGCATCCATCCATCCCCCCAGCACTGCCACGACGCCCCCCCTTCACCGCCGCTCACGCCCCAGGCTTCCCCTTTTCTTTCTCCCGGCGGTCCAGCACACGCCGCAGCGCCGCCCAGATCTTCTCATAGCCCGTGCAACGGCACAGATTCCCATCCATGTATTCCTTGACGATTTCGTCCGGATACGTGTCCTCCGCCTCCATCAGAGCTTCCGCGCTCATGATCATCCCAGGGATGCAATACCCGCACTGGACGGCGCCGCCATCGATCAGCTCCTGCTGGAACTCCGACGGCTTTTCGAACGTTCCCATGCCTTCGATTGTCCGAATCTCGCGGCCTTCCGCCTGCATCGCATACAGCAGGCACGCATAGACCGCCCGGCCATCCATCAGCACCGTGCATGCCCCGCACGTGCCCTGGCCACAGCCGAACTTCGTCCCCCGGTAGCCATTCCGCCGCAGCAGATCCAGCAGCTTCTCGTCCGCGCGCGTCGCAAACGTATGCTGCTCGCCGTTCAACGTGAACGTCACCCGCCCCTTCATCTCCAAATCCGCATCCTTCATGCTCACACCGCCCTTTCCCGCGCAAACCGCATCGCGCGCTCCGTCGCATCCCGCGCCGTCACGCCCGTCAGATGCCGCACATACTCCGGACTCATCCCCTCCATCCCCCGCCACGCCGCCGCACCTTCCGTCACGCGCGCGACCTCATCCAGCACCGAGTCATCCACGCTACGGCCGACCAGCGCCGCCTCCACCTCGGGAAGTCGCTGCGGGAAACCAACCGACGCCCCCACGGCCACCCGCGCCGAGCCAACCTTGTCCCCATCCAGCCCCAGCCAGACAGCCACCGTCGACATGCTGAAGGCCGCCGATGTCCGCACCACCTTCACCGAACCAAAGCCGTGATGCGCCGCCAGCGCGGGCACCTTCACCGCCACGATCAGCTTCCCGGTCCCCGCCAGACGCCGGGCCGGCTGGTCCTTGAAGAACTCATCCGCCGACGTCTCCTGCTCGTCACCCCCGTCATACGTCACCACCTTCGCGCCCATCGCCAGGAGAACCACGGGGAGGTCCGCCCACGGGAAGACACGGCCGATGTTGCCGCCAATGGTGGAAATGTTGCGGATCTGATGCGTCGCCATCCGACGGCAGATCTCATGCAGGGCCCAGCGCGGTGCACGATAGCGCTGGATGTCCGCGATGGGCGTCGTCGCGCCGATTCGATAGGTCGCGCCGCCATCCTCCTCCCGGATGTAGTTCAGCCCCAGCCGCGTGATATCCACGGCCGTCACCGAATCCCCGCCCTGCATGAAATGCAACGCCGTCCCTCCGGCCAGCACCATGCCATCCTTCCCCAGCTCCTCCAAAACCCCATGCGCCTCTTCCAAGCTCCCCGGTCTGACGAAATCCTTTAGCCTCATGCCATCACATCCTCTCGCAAAGAAAGCCTAATCCTACCCCCCATCCCCGCCTTCGCCAACTCCAAATTTCCCTTTTCTTCTCTTGAAATTACCCGTTAATTTATTCTTGACATTATGCGGATGGGAGAGGATATTCGGGGGCGAACCAAGAAAGGATGCCCCCCATGAGACGACTGAAAGCCACCGGCGGTGCCTACTACCATCTCGTCAACCGATGCGCCCTGCATGAATATCTCTTCAGCGACGACGAAAAACGCGTGTTTGTCGCCATGATGCGCCGAGTCGCCGCCTTTTGCGGCATCGACATTCTCACCCATTGCGTGATGACCAACCACTACCATATTCTCGCCCATGTTCCTGCCCCCCGTCCTCTCGACGAAGCGGAGCTGCTCTCCCGCGTCGCCACCCTCTATGGAGAGGAACGCGCGAAAGAGCTGCGTGGGCGCTGGGCAGGCTACCGCAAGTCCGGATGCGACAAGCAGCTTGAAGCCGAGCAGGACAAGCTCAAACGGCGCATGTTCGATGTCACCCCCTTCATGAAGTCGCTCAACCAGCGCTTTTCGGTCTGGTACCGCGCCCACCACGACGGGCACAGCGGAACCCTCTGGGAGGGGCGTTTCGGCAGTACCCTGGTCGAAGGCAACGGTTCGCTGGCCGCCGTCGCCGCCTACATTGACCTCAACCCCGTCCGCGCCGGCCTCGTCACCGACCCCAAGGATTACGCCTTTTCCGGCTACGGCGCAGCCCTCGCCGGCGACGCCGCGGCCCTTCGAGGTCTTGCCGGCGTCTATGGCAACACCACGGAGTCCCCTGAAAAGGTCATGGCCGCCTACCGTGGGCTCCTTTACGCCAAGGGTGCGGCCGATCTCGACCCTGACACCGTCCAAAAAGTCCTAGCTGGCCGCGAACAGCTCCCGCTCCCCCAGTTTCTACGTTGCAAGATCCGCGCCATGTCCAAAGGACTGGCCATCGGCAGCCGACAGTTCACCGCCGAGTTTTTCAATCAGCATCGAGAGCTCTTCAGCGACACCCGGCGGCATCCGCCGCGGGGAACCTCGCTCTGTGCCGACTGGGATGGAATCCAGCTTTGCAGCGTCCGTCATCTCCGCAAAAACTCTCTCACCTTCCCCGCCTAGCCCCCCCTCAGCCGCTCCAAAACCCAGATAATTTCGACAAATTACCAGACAAGAAGGTATTGACAAGATTGAAAACAGAAAAGAAAATGTCCGTTGTCTTGTCTAATGGGGGAGGAACGTGATATTTTCGGGGTATCGGCAACTGCCGAATCCAACAGGAGCATCCATGTTTGACGAGCTTTCCAACCGCATCGCCGCTGTGAAAGAACGCCTCGCAGAAATGAGAGGCTATCTTTGACGTCGACACCAAACTGAAACGCATAGACGAACTCAACCGCCAGATGGCGGCCCCCGGTTTCTGGGATGACGCCACCGCCGCCCGCGCCCTCATCGACCGCAAAACTGCGCTCGAAACCGTCACCACCCCCTATGCCGAGCTTCTAGCCGCCGCCAACGACGACGCCGACATGCTGGAGCTCCTCCAGGCGGAAGGCGTAGGCGAATCCTCCCCCGAAGCCGCCGAGCTTTCCGGCCAGGTCGACGCGCTCGAAACCCGCTTCGAAGCGTTCGAGCTCCAGTCCCTGATGGTCGGCCCTTTCGACGCCCACAACGCCATTCTCACCCTTCATGCGGGTGCCGGCGGCACCGAAAGCTGCGACTGGGCGGAGATGCTCCTGCGCATGTACGAGCGCTACTGCCAGCGCCACGGCTTCACCGTCAGCTATCTAGACCTTCAGAAAGGCGAGGAAGCCGGAATCAAGAGCGTCACGATTGTCGCGGCGGGTCCCTGGGCATACGGTCATCTCAAGGCCGAGCGCGGCGTCCATCGCCTGGTACGCATCTCCCCCTTCGACGCCAACAAGCGGCGGCACACCTCGTTCGCCTCGTTAGACGTGGTCGCGGAAATTCCCGACGACATCGACGTCACCATCGAGGAAAAGGACCTGCGCATCGACACCTACCGCTCCTCCGGTGCGGGCGGCCAGCACATCAACAAAACCGACTCCGCGGTCCGCATCACCCACCTGCCCACGGGCATCGTCGTCGCGTGCCAAGCCGAGCGCTCTCAGATTGAAAACCGCAACAAGGCCATGAAGGTCCTCCGGGCCAAGCTCTACGAGCTCGAGCAGGACAAAAAACGCCGCGAAATGGAAAAATTCTACGGTGAAAAAGGCGCCATCGCCTGGGGTCACCAGATTCGATCCTACGTCTTCATGCCCTACCAGCTTGTCAAGGACCTCCGCACCGACGCCGAGACCTCCCAGGTCGACCGCGTCCTCGACGGCGACCTCGACCTCTTCGTCGAGGCCTGGCTCCGCCAGAACCGTTCCCAGGAACCCACCCAGTAGGTCCTAACGGCCCCGCGCCATGTCCTTGGCCGACAAGCTCACGCATCTGCGCCAGCTGCTCCGCGCTGCGGGCCGTGTGGCCGTGGCCTATTCCGGGGGAACGGATTCCACCTTTCTGCTCCGGATTGCGCATGACGAGCTAGGCAAAAACGCGGCTGGTTTTCTCGTCGCATCCCCATTTCTACCAGCCCGCGACGCCGAATCCGCCCGCCATTGGTGCCAACAGCAATCCATTCCTCTCATCGAAGTGCCCGCGGACCCGCTGACATGCCCCGATGTGGCCAAAAATCCGCCTGACCGCTGCTATCACTGCAAAAAACTCATCTTCACACTTTTGCGCGAACGCATCAAAACCGCCGGTTTCGATGTTCTCGTCGATGGCAGCAACGTCGACGATTCCTCCGATTACCGACCTGGCGAAAAAGCCCTGCGCGAACTAGGCATCCGCAGCCCTCTTCGCGAGAGCGGACTCCAAAAGTCCGAAATCCGTGAACTCTCTCGCAAACTGGGCCTTCCAACCTGGAACAAGCCCGCCTCCGCCTGCCTAGCCTCGCGTATCCCTTATCACGACCCTATCACCACCGAAAAACTGCACCTTATCGACCACGCCGAATCCCTCCTCCACGACGCTGGCTTCGGACAGCTCCGGGTCCGCCTCCATCCCGGCGGCCTGGCCCGAATCGAACTGCCGCCCGCCGACATGCCCCGCTTGCTCTCCCTCCGCAACACCCTCCTCCCCTCGCTCAAGTCCCTAGGCCTCACCTACGTCTCCCTCGACCTCCAAGGCTATCGGACGGGAAGCCTGAACGAAGGGTTATAGTCACATTTCCACGTCAGGGCCGATCGCCCAGACTCCTTTTCCGCGATATTGCTATTTTCTATTTTTTGTCAATAACTACTTATCTGGTATGTTGTCTGACTTGTCCAAATGCAGCAAGTCATGAATTATTTGTCAAGTTCTACTTGTCTGGTATGTAGTCGAAGGCAAGCGATTGCAAGCGAAGGGCACAAGGAGAAAAGGCTATGGCAGGAGGAGGAGGGAGGGGAAGGCGGGGATGGAATGGGCGGCGAGGTAGTCCGCGGCGGGGGGGGAGGTGGGATGGTCGGCCTGCAGGACGTAGAGGGTGATGTTGTGCTGGGTCAGATAGTCCTGGACGGCGGGGTCGGCAAGCGTGTTGCGGTGGAGGGCGTGGCAGTTCTTGCACCAGGTGGCGGTGAAGAGCAGCAGGGCGGAACCGTCGCGGTCGGAGAGGTTGGACTCCAGGCGGTCGATGTCATCGGAGAGGGAGAGGTCGTACGTGTGGGCGGTCTTTTCGACCGGATCGGCGGCGGGTTGCCAGAGTCTGACGGCCAAATATAGGTAGTAGGCGGCCAGCACCAGCACCAGCACGGTGAAGAGCTTCGCCAGCCGGGTCATCCATGGGCCGGGCGGCGGGAGGATGGATAGTCCGGCGGCCAGGAATGGCCACGGGGCGGCCAGTCCGACTCCGATGGCGCACGGCAGCAGCAGGGCGGCGAGATGGGCGCCCTCGGCGGACAGTCGGGCCGACCATGTCAGGGCCGCCAGCAGAGCCGGAGCGGTACAAGCTGAGGCCAGGGCCGCAGTGAGCAGACCATACACAAAGGCGATGGCGGCGGTGCGGAAGGGCCTAGGGGCAGCCGTCCGGTTGGCAGGCATGGAGGCGCGGGGGCGGAACCGTGCCAGGTCGGGGGGGCGGAAGGCCAGCAGGATGAGGAGCAGTGCCGCCACGAGGTTGAACCAGGGGGACGCGGCGTAGGCCCCCAGCAGGTTGCCCGTGGCATCGGAAAGCAGGGCCAGCGCGGCGTAGGCGAGCAGAATGCCGAAGGCATAGACGCATCCGACGAGGATTCGCTGGCGGCGCGGGGCGGTGGTGGAGCGTCCGACACCTAGGATGATGAGCGTGACGGGAATCAGGGGCAGCGTACAGGGCGTAAGGTTGAGGAGAACACCCGCCAGGAACAGGCCTGGGAGGGCGAGCCAGAGCGATTTCCGCGGCGCGGCTTCCCCATCTTCGGCGGACGCCTCGTCGAAAGAGGTGACCGCAGATGCGGAGGATGCGGGGACTGCGGCGGATTCACCCGCGTCGCCTGTGAGATTACGGTTGTTTTCGAGGAAATCAATCAGTTCCGCTGGGCGGACATAGCCCAGCAGGAGGTTCGAAGAGCCCGCAGGGGGAGCGGGCGAACCCGGAGTCGTCGCCAGCGGCGAAACCGCCGCCTCAGGCAGTGCTGCGTTCAGAACCTGAATGTTGGTGGTCACCGGGGGATAGCATAGGGTGCCGACACAAAGCTGATAGGTCAGCGGGACGGTGGTGAGCAGCGGCGGGAAGCGCAGGACGTCAGGGGCGTCGGGGGCGACCTCGAAGGGAAGCGGCGACGTGATGAACTCGGCATCGAGGTGCTCGTCGGGGGCCAGGGCGATGGTGACCAGCGTCGCATCCGGAGCCGGGCGGGCGACGAAGTCGAGCCCGGACGCCAAACCCGGGCAAAGAATCAGAAGCAGAAGTGCAAGCAACCAAGACATGACGGGAGGATTGTGGCGCATGGCAGAGGGCGGAAGAAAACAAAAAGTATGCTTCATGTCAGGGGAGCGGCGAGGTGGACAGTCGGGCGGAGATGGGCAGAAATTCGGCAAGAATGCCCGCCAGCGTGCCGTCGGCGGTCCAACGGGGCACGGCTTCGCGCATGGCTTCGCGGATATGGGACGAACCGGGACGGCAGGCCCAGGCAATCTCGACCGGATCGAGGAGGTAGGGCGCAAAAACGAGGTTTTGGGCGGCTCCGAAGTCCAGCTGGCGGTAGTGGAAGAGGAGGGCCGGGGCCGGGGCAAGCAGGGCATCGACACGGAGGTCCAGCAATGCCATCAGGCCCGCCGGAATGTCTGGAACCTCGACGGACTGCGCCAGCGGAAGATGGGCGCTCGCGTAGGCGGAAGCCGCGGGACTGTCAGCGGGCAACGCCAGCCGGATGGGCGTGTCCCGCAGACGAGCCGGGGTCGAAAGCGCCATCGGATCCCGGGCCATGAGCGGAGAACGCGAGCTCCGCAGAATCGACATGCCGGCCATCAGATACGGCGGCGAGAATTCGACGGTCGAACGCCAGTCTTCCCAGATGGGTAGCCCGGTCATGAGGATGTCGACGGTGCCGGAACGTAGCGCTGGTAGAAGGTTTGTAGGCGAATCAATCGCGACAAAACGAGCCTTCATGCCTAGCTGGCGGGCCAGCTGCCGGGCCAGAGAGGGCTCGATTCCCGTCCAGCGAGGCTTGTCGGGAGTGGAGTCTGGCGCGGCAAAGACAAAGGGGGGCGAGTCGGCAAGGATACCGACCTTCAAGACCGACTTCTTCGGCGAACGGCTCGCACAGGCTGGCAAAAAAATCATCAGAAACGCCGCAGACGCCAGCCACAGGACCAGTTGGCCGCAAAAACGGGAGGAGGCTGGCAGGCGAGAGGGAGTCATGGCGTGGACATCGTGCCACAAGATAGCGGGCTTGAGGAGCAAAAACGCATCCGATGGCGCGCACATACGTCCATTTTCCTTGACACGAATCCCCCCCCGTGCAACGTTCGTCTCACGACCTACGATGAAACCAGAACCGGGAAAAACCTCTCTTGCGCCCCTGACCACCTTCGGACTCGGCGGCCCCTGCGACGACCTCCGCGAAGCCTCGACCGCACGTGAAATCGCGGATGCCCTACGCGACTGGTCCGCCCATCAGATGCCTTGGCACATCCTCGGCGGCGGCTCGAACGTGCTGGTCGCCGACGAAGGCGTCCCGGGGGGTGTCCTGCGCCTGACGCCCCCGCCGGATGCGTCCGCCCAGGTCCTTTCCGACGGTACGCTTCTCTGTCCGGCAGGGATGTGCCTCGACGAGGCCGTCCTTCAAGGCATCGAGACCGGACAGCTGGGCGCGCTCTGGCCCGAGCTTTCCGGAATTCCGGGCACGGTCGGTGGTGCCGTCTGCGGAAATGCGGGGGCCTTCGGCGTGCAAATCGGCGACTTCGTCGACAAGGTCGAACTGGTGCGTCCCAACGGTTGCGTGGACCTCCTAGCGCACGACGCCCTCGCTTTCGCCTATCGAACCAGCGCCCTTCAGCGTGGGATTGGAGTCCTTTCGCGCATCTGGATGCGTGGTCCCGGCGCCCTTGCCGACCGCTCGGCCGCCTGCGCCCGCCGGGATGAGATTCTGGCCCTGCGCCACGAAAAGCATCCAACGCTCGGCCCCGGACTTCCCGGAACCGCCGGTAGCTTCTTCCGCAACCTCCCGCCTCCCGAACCCGGCGCACGCCGCCAACCCGCTGGCGCGCTGCTGGATGCGGTCGGAGCCAAGACCATGCGCGTAGGAGGGGCCTACGTCTTCGAAAAACATGCCAACATCCTCATAGCTGGGCCCGGTGCCACGGCCGCCGATGTTCGCTCCCTGGCCGAACGACTACAGTCGGCCGTCCGCGACCGCTTCGGCGTGTCTCTGACCTGGGAAGTACGGGCCTGGCCGGCCATCGGCTAAGCCAGCCCCAAAATGATATGTCAATTGGAGCGATTTTTTGTCAATAAATAAACTCCTGGAGTTTATTTATCATCGAATTTGACTGAAAAACAGGCTTCCATTGTATGGAAACGTGTTTGGGAAAGCTCGCTTTTGGGCTGGAAACCAGTCGTGGCGCGCGCTACCCTTCGACCAGCCACAGTCTCTCTGAAAGGAGCTTTCCCATGACCGCAACCGCCCCCGTTTCCGCCGTCACCCCCGACTTCCTCGCCCGCATTCCCAAGGCCGACCTCCACCTCCATCTCGACGGCTCCCTCAGACTCGATACGCTCATCGATCTCGCGCATTCCGCCAACGTCCCCCTCCCGTCCGACACCGCGGAAGGCCTCCAGACCCTCGTCTTCAAGGAAAAATACGTCGACCTCCCCGACTACCTCAAGGGATTCGGCCTCACCACGGCCGTCCTCCAGACGCCCGAGGCCCTCGAACGCGTCTCCTACGAGCTCGCCCTCGATTGCATCGCCGAAAACGTCCCCTACATCGAAGTCCGCTTCGCCCCGCAGCAGCACGTCCGCCCGGGTCAGACCATCCCCGACGTCCTCCGCGCCGTGAACAAGGGGCTCGCCCGCGCCGCCGCCGAACACAACGCCTCCCCCGAGGTTCTCGCGCGCCGCGCCCTCCCCTTCCGCTACGGCATCATCGCCTGCGCCATGCGCTTCTTCCTCCCCGCCTTCTCCCCCGCCTACGCGGCCCTCTTCGAGGCCCTTTCCTCCGCCTCGCTGCCCGAAATCCACGCCCTCGCCTCCCTCGACCTCGCCCGCGCCTGCGCCAAGATGGTCGCCGACGAAGGCATCCCAGTCGTCGCCATCGACCTCGCCGGCGCGGAAAACGGCTTCCCCGCCGCCGAGCACATCGCGGCCTACCAGGTTGCCTCCGAGGCCCTCCTCTTCAAGACCATCCACGCTGGCGAAGCCTACGGTCCTGAATCCATCTACCAGGCCATCGCCAAGTGCCACGCCGACCGCATCGGACACGGCACCTGGCTGCTCGACGCCAACCGCGTGACTGCCTCCTCCGTCAAGAATCCCCAGGCGTTCGTCGAACGGCTGGCCGCGCTTATCCTGCAACGCCATATCACCCTGGAGGTATGCCCCACCTCCAACCTGCAGACCCTTCCCGAGATTCCCGACATCGCCCACCACCCCGTCCTCCGACAGCTCGAACTCGGGCTGCCCATCTCCATCTCCACCGACAACCGACTCATTTCCCGCACCACGCCGGCCCGCGAACTGGGACTCCTCGCCGCCGCACGCTCCGACACCCCCGCCAGCCTCCGCCCCATCGTCCTCGAATCCTTCCGCTCCGCATTCTTCCCAGGCTCCCCCGCCGAAAAAGCAGACTACGTCGCCATGGCCGCCAGCCTCTACGACCAGGCCGCTTCCGCCTGATTTCAGACGCTTTTTCCCTCGCCGACTCGGCGGCTCGCTGACTTGTCGCCTGCGTTATGCGCCAGCGTTACGCCGGACGAACTCGCGCACGGCGTTCACATCGTTCGGGACAATCTCGCACCGGGTCGGGGCACCTTCCAGCGCATCCAGGATCGAATGCCGCGCCAGATTCGGCTTGCCCGTCGCCTGTTCGATGGCCGCAGGGAACTTGGCCGGATGCGCCGTCGCCAGGCAGATCGTCGGGTCCTCGCGATCATCATACTGCTCCGCGACGAACACTCCGGCCGCCGTATGCGGGTCAAGAAGCACGTTTTCCTTCTCCCAGTACTTGCGGATGGTCGCCAGGGTCCGCTTCGTGTCCGAGGTGCCCGCCATGATCTCATCCGACGCCCCGGACGCCCCGCGCAGGTCGATTCCCATCGCGCCCGTCGCCGCAAACTCCGCCATTTTCTCGCGTACGGCCGCCGGATTCTGCGCCAGACGGTAATAGAGCCAGCGCTCGAAATTCGACGCCACCTGGATGTCCATCGACGGATTGACCGTCGGCACCACCTGCCCCCGCACATACCGGCCCGTGTGGAAGAAGCGCGCAAGGATGTCATTTTCGTTCGTCGCCAGCAGCAAGCGGCGGACAGGCAGGCCCATCTGCTTCGCATACCAGCCCGCCAGAATGTCACCGAAATTGCCGGTCGGAACCGAAAACTGCACCGCTTCGGCCCCGGACGTCCCCTCCAGAACACGGAAGGCCGAATAGAAGTAGTAGACAATCTGCGCCAGAATCCGCGCCCAGTTCACCGAATTCACCGATCCCAGCGAAAACTCGTCCTTGAACGCCAGGTCATTGAACAAGGCCTTCATGATGGATTGGCAGTCATCGAACGCGCCTTCCACCGCTAGATTGAACACATTCGCGTCCGTAACGCTGGTCATCTGACGCTCCTGGAGCGGCGACACCCGCCCATGCGGATGCATGACGAAGATGTTCACGCGCTCCTGCCCCCGGACGCCGCAGATGGCCGCCGACCCCGTGTCGCCGCTTGTGGCCGCCACGATGTTCAGACGGCCGCCACGCTTTGATAGGATATAGGAATACAGCTGGCCGAGGAATTGCAGTGCGATGTCCTTGAACGCCAGCGTCGGACCGTGGAAAAGCTCCAGCACCCAGACCTTGCCCGCCTTTCGGACGGGGGCCACCTCCGAATGCATGAACGTCGAATACGCGCGCGTGACGAGCCCCCGCAGGTCCTCCTCCGGCACATCCGTCGCGAATAGGCGCATGATTTCGAACGCCAGCTCCGGGTACGACAGGTCCTTCCAGTCCGCCAGCTTTTCCCGGACATCCGGAATCCGTTCAGGCACCAGCAGCCCACCATCACGGGCCAGCCCTGTCATCACGGCATCCTGAAACCCCAGTCCGTCCTGTCCCCCGCGCGTGCTCACATATTTCATCTCATTCATGGCGCCCCTCTTATACTCCTCTCGCCCCTCTCCCCTCAACCCCATTCCACCATAAAAAACTCCTGGAGTTTATTTCTTGACATAGGTTGGATGATTTGCGAGAGTTTGGGCGCAACCAACGGAAGGAGAAAAAAATATGAGAAGAAAACGTGTCAAGGCAGATGGCGGCGCGTACTACCATCTGGTCAGCCGCTGCGCCCTGCAGCAATACCTGTTCACCGATGAAGAAAAACGGATGTTCGTCGCCATGATGCGGCGGATTGCCGATTTTTCCGGGGTGGACGTGCTTACCTACTGCGTCATGTCCAACCATTTTCACATTCTCGTGCGCGTTCCGCAACCCCGACCGATCACGGAATCCGAGCTCCTGACCCGCGTCGCCATCCTCTATGGAGATGCCCGCGCGAAAGAAATGCGCGACCGCTGGGCCGCATTCCGCAAAACCGGGCAGACCGCCTTCCTGGATAAGGAGCAGGAGCAGCTCCGCAAGCGCATGGGCGACATTTCGCCCTTCATGCACGCGCTCAAGATGCGCTTCACCCTCTGGTACCGCGGACATCATGAAGGCCACATGGGCACGCTCTGGGACAACCGATTCTCCAGCACACTTGTCGAAGGGGGCGGCTCCCTTGCGGCGGTGGCGGCCTACATCGACCTCAACCCCGTCCGGGCGGGCATGGTTTCCGACCCCAAGGACTACGCCTTCAGCGGCTATGGCGCTGCAACCAGCGGCGACACGCTCGCCCGCAAAGGCCTCGCCGGCGTCTACGGCGATATCAACGCCACGTATTCCAAGATTCTAAAGGCCTATCGAGGACTCCTCTACGACCATGGCGCGGCCGATTTTGACCCCGATGCCGTCCGAAAAGTTCTGGTCTCCCACGAAAAGCCCACCCTTCCCCAGCTCCTGCGCCGCAAGAACCGTGCAATGTCGCATGGCTTGGCCATCGGCAGCAAGGCATTCGTGGCGGGCATCTTCGCCGCCCATCGTTACGCCTTCAGCGCAAACCGACGCCGTCCTCCACTCGGCACCTCCCTCTGCTCCGAATGGGACGGCATCCAGCTCTGCGCCGTCCGGCAGCACCGCGAATACTTCCTTCCCTCCACGAAATAGCCCCCTCCCCCGCCCCCACCACCGCAAAAAGCCAAATAAGGGACTGGAGATTATATCTTGACATAATGGAAAGAGATTCAGAACCGCCTTTTTTGCTTCCACCAGGCATTCCGATGGGCTATTTTGACGGCACATAATTGACAAAACACCATCAAGACGGCGTTGCCAGCCGTCACGAAACCCGAGGAGGTTCCCATGAGCGTCATCAAGATTGGTTTGCCGAAAGGCAGTCTGCAAGAAAGCACGTTTTCGCTGTTCCGGCGCGCCGGCTGGGCGTGTTCCGTCGGCAGCCGCTCGTATGTCCCGAGCGTCGACGATCCGGACATCGCCGCGCGTCTCATCCGTCCGCAGGAGATTCCCCGCTATGTGGAGCTGGGACTGCTCGACGCCGGCCTGACGGGCTACGACTGGATCTATGAAAACAACGCCGACGTGGTGGAAGTCGCCGAGCTTTGCTATTCCAAGGCGACCACCAATCCGGTCCGCTGGGTGCTGGCCGTCCCGCAGGACTCCGACATCCAGTCCGTCGCCGACCTCCAAGGCAAGCGCATTGCAACCGAAGCGGTGGGCCTGACCCGCCGTTATCTGTCCGAGCACGGCGTCACTGCCGAGGTGGAGTTCTCCTGGGGCGCGACGGAAGTCAAGGCCCCCGAGCTGGTCGACGCCATCGTCGAGCTCACCGAGACGGGTTCCTCGCTTCGGGCCAACCGCCTTCGCATCGTCGACACGATCCTGACCTCGACCACCCGGCTCATCGCCAACAAGGCGGCCATCGCCGACCCCGCCAAGAAGGCCAAGATCGACCAAATCGCGCTGCTCCTCCGCGGCGCGCTGGCGGCCGACCACACCGTATTGCTGAAGATGAACGCGCGCAAGGCCGACATTCCGGCCGTCACGCGGGTCCTGCCCTCCCTGCACGCGCCCACCATCAACACGCTCAACGACATCAGCTGGGTGGCCATCGAAACGGTCGTCGAGGCCTCTGCCGTCCGCGACCTCATCCCCCGCCTCCGAGAAGCTGGCGCTTCTGGAATAATTGAACTTGCATTGAACAAGGTCGTGCCGTAGTATTTCCGCCCGTTGTTCAACCCTTAGGAGATTCATCATGGGATCCGTCAAGAAAAAACGCCGCGTCAAGATGGCCAAGCATAAGCGCCGCAAACGCCTGCGCGCCGATCGTCACAAGAAGAAGTAGTCTTCCGACTTCTGGCCATGCGCGGCGCACCATTCATCCGTTCGCTGGCGCTCGGCCTGACCGTGGCAGGTCTTGCGGCCGCGTGCCACACGCTGCCGGATCCGTCGCTCTCTTTGCAGGGTGGCGGTTTTCTTTCGTTTGACCAGACTCTTCCCGAGTCCGGCCAACGACAGTCGCGCGCCTATGCCCTGTTCTCGTCAGGCATCCACGCCGAGGTCGGCCACGACTTCCCGGCCGCCGAAGCCGCCTACCGCGAAGCCCTCCAACTGGACCCCGGCTCCGAGAAGCTGGCCATCCGCATCGCGGTCACCCTGCTCGCGCAGCGCAACATCCGCGACGCCCTGACGTTCGCCGAAGCCTTCATCGCGGAACACCCCGACGCCCAGTCCGTCCACACCTGGCTGGGCGCGGCCTATCTTGATACGGAGGAATACCATCGCGCCGCTGACATCGGCCACAAGATGGCCGACGCCTTCCCCACCAACGCCGTCGGCTGGGGACTCTGGGCCAACGCCCTGCGCAAGATGGACCCCCCGGCCGACCTCGCCACCTCCATCGACATCCTGACGCGCGGCACCCATGCCGCCGTCCCGCCCACGCCAGTCCGCCTCGAGCTCGTCAACCTCTGCATCCGCGAAGCCCGCCGCCCGGACCTCGACGCCGCTGAGCGCGCCGTCCTCATCCGCCGCGCCGCCGACCAGCTCCGCCTCGCCGACGCCGAATCCCCCCCGGACCGCGACATCCTTTCCAAGCTCGTCGAGCTCCTCCTCCTCGACCACGCCGTCGACGAGGCCTTCGTCTACGCCCGACGCCTGGACAACCTCGAAGCGACCGCCCCCGGCTCCGGCCCCACCATCCGCACCTCCATCCTCAACGCCTTCCTCGCCATGCCGCCCGCCGAGGCCGAAGCCATCCTCCGGCGCCTCGCCGACGACGATCCCGCCTCCCCTCTCCCCTACCTCTACCTCGGCGAAATCCATTACGCCCAGAACGACCTCGAAGCCGCCGCGGCCGACTACCGCCACGCCCTCGACATCGACGCCTCCGTCCCCTTCTACTGGTGCAAGCTCGCCGCCATGCAGGCCGACGACGACCACTTCGACCTCGCCCTCGATACCCTCCAGACCGCCCTCGAACGCATCCCCGACGACCCTTCCCTCCTCGAGCTCGCCGGCATTGTCGCCGCCACCCTCCAGCGCTATCCACTGGCCGCCGACTTCTTCACCGCCGCCGAATCCGCCTTCTCCGCCTCCTCCGACGCCATCCCCACCCCCCCCCTCCCCATCCCCCCCCCCCCCCCCCCCCCCCCCCCCCCCCCCCCCCCGGCCCCCCCCCCCCCCCCCCCCCCCCCCCCCCCGCCCAACCCCCCCCCCC
>JAEEGH010013236.1_pt1 | contig 18334 bp, 17 predicted proteins | sample 9134181 | NCBI WGS metagenome assembly JAEEGH01 (sample SAMN16246544, study PRJNA631951) | gut metagenome | biome: gut microbiome; feature: rumen; material: DP-attached | host: Bos | place: Iran: Karaj | collected 2018-10 | reverse complement strand
CGCGCTGAGTGGGGAAAAGAAATGCTCACCGAAGGAGCTTGATCCCAACCAGTTGCGTACGACAATGTCAGAACACAAGGCACTTTTGCAATGAAGTGGATACTGGAGTAATCAACAATATCGGAACAGGCCAACAACCGTTTTTTGAAGTGCGTGTCGCAAATGGCTTGATGGGGCAGAGGAGGGAAGTGCGATGTTTTGTTTTCATTGTCACCGTTCTGAACCATGCACCTACATGATAATGTGTTCGGCAGCAGCCCAAAGCCAATTGATATGAAGCTGTTGACGCGATTTGATCAAAATGGCTTTTTGGAATAGGCTTTCTATATTTTCCCGTAAAGAAGAGGCAAATGAATTGGAATCGTTAGGCCAGAAAAGATTCAGTTCATCCAGCGAGCAAAATGCCTTCCTGTTGATATTGCAGGAACCAAGGGAAAGGACCTTCTCGTTGATCAAGACTTTGGCATGAACCATTTTGGGTGAAAGAAAAATATTCAGATTCCTGTCGTTTTTTCCTAGGAGGCGATAGGCGGTCAACATATTAAGATTATGATTGAAGTTTGCATTCTGCGGTAGCAATAGGCGCACCTTTACACCACGTTTACATGCCGCAACAATTTCGTTGAGAAAATCTGCTTCGGGAGCAAAATATGCCATCAGAATATCCAAGGTTTGTTCGGCATTTTGAATCAAGGAGAGATAGCGTTCTCGCATCTCAAAGCATTGGGTGGGCGTTTTGAGATTCATGCCAAACAATTGTGAAACCAGCGTAGGATTCTGTCGTTTGGCAAGGAAGGCCTCCACAATCTCCTGCCCTTGAAGGCATACCATATAATCATGATAAATGTAACCTCGGCTATCGGCATCTTTTTCCTTGTTTTCCACATTGATTCCACCGAGATACAATGTTTTGTCATCAAAAATCCAAAATTTGGAATGGTCTCGCCGATAGTGGCTGTCATCAATTTGAATATTTGGATGCTGGCGAAGAAGGCCCACGATATTTTGGTGGACGAAGGCAGATGGTATGGCAAGTTTGTATAGATGTTTTAGGCAAAAACTCTGCACTTTCTCCCCAATTGTCATGCGGGTATGAAAAAACGATGCACCGTTTTCTTCACAAGATTCTAGGATTACACCGTACCTATCCTTGCAAATGGAAATGTGAACTCCACGATCTGCGGCATTGAGAAGGAGGTACGCCAGAGCGATGCCCAACTCGTCATTTCTCCAAATGAACATGTTAACGATTATACTTGTCTTGGCCGTCCGTATGGACTCGGCTAGCCGTTCAAAAAATTGCTTTCCGCAAATTAACAGTTCGGGCTGTTGAAATGACATTGTTTTCTCTTTCAACTTGATTGTTTGTTCCTCAGAAAGCCGATCTTTTTCCTATGTCCAGTACTTAATTGAGTATTATCACTCTTGAGAATCATCATTAGATGTGGCGTGCTCAAATTATTGGAGGTAATAGTAACACCATCCTTTTCCTTTTTCAAGTTGATTTTCTTGGAACAAGAGTGTCTTCTCTGTTAGGCAATGTCAATCATGGACTTATCGCACAACACGAAAGGTGTGTCCGCACAGGGGATGCCGGCATATACAGTCAACGCCCCAAACGCTTTAACTGCCTCTGTTGGAATCCGATAGACACCGCCCGACAGAACATCGACGAGCACAGGTTCGTTGAACGCTAAATTCCGCATTAATATGTCTGCTTCGCCAGCCATGAGTTCATTGCTTGGCGTGGCGGAACGATCCCAGAAAACGGCCAGTTTGTTATCGCCGTTTTTAAACGTAAAGAATTGCGTCTGTTTGCCATATCGAATCGCTCCCGTGCCAACGACTGGCTTCAAGAGATCGTTGAACAGCGTCGTCATGTTCTGGATCGCGCCATAGACCAGTTTTGGGCGGATCACGTTGTGGTTTTCATCCGCCATCAGCAACCCTTTGCGGTTGATCTGACGGCCGATATGGTTGAAGTCGCACGCCGTGAAGACAGACGACGCTACGCCACTGCAGAAATCGCCGATGAAACGCCGCAAGTCCCATTTGGCCTGTGAAAGCTCCGTCCACGGATAATCGCGCAAGGCGAATTTCTGTGTTTCCTCTGACGGACAGCCGTTCTCGCCCTGCCGAAGCACGCCGCGAATGCCAAGCTTCGCGAGCACGGCCTTCAATTTCACGCCATTGTCGGAGGCTTCGTCAGGATTGTATTTGTATCCATGGTAGATATAGGAGTCGAACAGACCATCGGCGCCTTTTGCCTTCAATTGCGTGAGGCATTTTTCGAAATACACCGCATCGGAATGGGCCAGGGAAAAACCTGCTATCTTGCTGTTTGGAGCCAACTTACGGACAATGGTTCCCGTGCGGATGTTGAAATCCACAATGGCGTCCATGGAATTCTCCTTTGAAATGTCCGGCTCGTTCCACATCGCCCATTCATCCACGCGATCTCGGAAATGGAGCACAAGATTTTCCACCCACGCATCCCATGCGGCCAACGCCTCTTCCGACGTCGGAAAGCCGCCGGCCAGATCCCATCCGCCGCCGCCTTCATAGATTGGATTACCGTAGTCCGTCTCCAGCAGGCACTTAAGACCAAGCTCCATGGCGTCGTCGACAATTCGGTCCAGCCATGAGAAGTCGTATTTTCCTTTTTCTTTTTCCGTTTTCGCCCAGCCTGCCTGAAGACGGATCAGCGGAATGCCCAACGCGGGCAGATAGCTCTTGTATTTTTGGAAATCCGCGAAATCGCGATCGAGCGTCTCGCAGCCGAGCATCCAGCAACTGCCGTGCTTCGCCGCCTGCGGATCGCGTTTCAACGTTCCGATTCGTTCAAGCCGTATGTTCATTTCCTGCGTCATGTGTTTCTCCGTGATGGTGTTTGAATCATGTCGTTTTTCCAATATACCATCATGAACAGAAAATGCCATAAAGCCCCTTTGGAGCTGGTTCTCAACTGCGAATACATTTAGCCATAGTGACATTATTATACCCGAACGGGATTTTTATATCAAAATAATTTGAATTTGCACCCGAAAGGGTATATTTTATTATAAATCAATAAAAATTATAACCGAACGGGTATAAAATGACAATTTCAGAATTTGTTCGTCAACATCGAAAACAATACAACATGACTCAGCAGGAACTGGCAGATCGTGCAGGTGTCGGCCTTCGCTTCCTCCGTGAGCTCGAAGCGGGAAAACCGACGCTTCGCATGGACAAGGTCAATATCGTGCTGGACATGTTCGGGCAACGCCTTGGAGTCGTTCCCAATCGGGAGGAACAATAAATTATGCGTCAGGCAGAAGTATATTTTTATGAACGGCTTGCAGGTCGCCTCACCGAAGATGAAACAGGTTACACGTTTCAGTACGATGCCGATTATCTGAAAAACAATCCGCTTCGACTCAGTTTCAACTTTCCCCTGCAATCGGAGGCATTTCATGACAAAGTGCTTTTTCCGTTTTTCGACGGTCTGATTCCAGAAGGCTGGTTGCTGGATATCGCGACCACCAACTGGAAACTGAATTCCAATGACCGCATGGCGCTCCTCCTTGCCTGCTGTCGTGACTGTATTGGTGCGGCCAGCATCCGCGAAGTGGAAAATGGATGACTTTTCAAATACATATCATACAATCATGAAAGACTTTTCACGTTGTCTCTGCTGTGGTGAACTGCTAAAGGAACAGGAAGAATTCTATCATGCAAAATGCATGAAGAAGTTGTTCCATTCCCAACACGTACCTGTACTAAACTACACGCAGGAAGAATTGAACACCTTAGCGAAGAATACGATTCTCAATCGGATTTCCGTCCCTGGTGTCCAGCCAAAGTTGTCACTGCATCTTGAAAAAAAACAAGCGGATTCTCATTCACGGCTCACTTTGGTTGGATTGGAAGGCGACTACATTCTAAAGCCGCAATCCCCTCAATGGCAGTTTCTTCCAGAAGCAGAACACGTCTGTATGCTTCTTGCCCGCAAATGCAAGATCACGACCGCTGATTTTGGCTTGATTCCACTCAAATCCGGAGAACTTGCATATATCACACGACGAATGGATCGTACAGAAAATGGCCCTCTGCACATGGAGGATTTCTGCCAAATCCTGAACAAAATGACAGATCAGAAATATAACGGCTCCATGGAACAAATCGGCAAAGCTTTGCGGCAATGTTCCGATATCGTCGGTCTTGATATGATCCGTTTTTTTGAACTGACAGTCTTTTGTTTTCTGACAGGCAATTCCGACATGCATCTCAAGAATTTTTCCATGATTCATTGTCCAGACGGACATTACGAACTATCACCTGCTTACGATCTTGTTCCGGTCAATATCATCATGCCTGAAGACACGGAAGAACTCGCGTTGACATTGAATGGAAAGAAAAAACATCTAAAACGCGTCGATTTCGAGCGTTTTGGGGCGACATTGAAATTATCTGTTCAACAAATCGACAAAGCACTCAAACATCTTCCTGCAGTGGTTAACAAATGTTTGCCAAGCGTTTTGGAAGCGTCTTTTCTACCATTGTCAATGCGAAATCAAATCAAGGCCTTGGTTGAACAAAGAGTCATGGTCTTCTCACCTCGTTCAATTATAACTAATTAAGGCAAAGACAGACAGTTCCTATCGATAACGTTTACATTATTATTCAATGTTCAGTTTCATTTACTTTGATTGATTGGAATCAGAACGCGGATGTCGTCCCGACAATAATTTTTGCGTTTTTCATCTCCTGGCAAATCGAAAAAAACACCATCATCGTCTTTTTTATTATTTCCGCAGCTCCAGACCTGGATGGCCTGCATGGGAAATGGCCTTTGTTTCTCATAGTCAAATTGCAGACAATTTCCAACACGGTATTTCAGCGGATTTCCTGTAAACGGATCATCCGGAATCGATGGCAGGGAGGCTGGATATTCTCCGGTTCTGCGTTGTTCCAGCACAGCGTCGATGACGCACCGCAACGCCCTGTTTATCACTAGATTTCTTTTATAAAAAAACGCCATATTGCACACCCAATCATAATGAAAATCCATGACGAGCACCATGCTTCCACTGTGCCATTCCGGCACGATGTCGGGATAATGTTTCATCATCTTGAAGATTATTCTTTGTTCGTTGGCGGAAAACCACCAGAGATGAGGAATGAAGATATGTCCTGTTATAATTTGCAATTTTCTTATCCAACTCTTCACTTCCCAATAGCTTCCATCCACAATTCCAATCAAACGATACAATGAATAACTTGTAGGTAACGACTCCCCTTCCAAATGGAAAACAGAATCTACCGGTTGAAATTCTTCAGCAAAACTCAGAACGAGAAAATAGACATCTCCATCCATAATATCCTTATATGCGGCCTCACGTTTTTCCAACATTTCCTTCATGATGAAAAGCTGCTCATCTGTCGGCAAGCGAGAAGCGATGATCTCATTCAAAAAATATAGATAGCGACTGTCATACGACCAATCACCATTGAAAAAGTTATGCTTTTCCATTTGCCTGACACATTCCAGTATGTTGTTCATTCTATGGAGAACAGACATGACCATATCCATGTCTTTATCCGCCAACGCGAAATAAAGCCGCCACATCTCTATCCTAAAAACAACATGGATTGCATCACCGACCTTAAACCAGATGAAATCCTTCCGAAGCAATTGCGGAACTGTTCCGTCGAACATCTTCTCAAGTTCCGGCAATTCCGTAAAATCCGCAAGCTGCTTCCTGTAGATATTGTTCAATTTTGCAGAGATGTTTTTCGTCTCATTCGGAAAAAATTCCCAAATATCATACACATAGTCATTGTCTTCAGAATCCTCCTCATCGTTTTCAGAATCATCTTCCTTGATGAAGCCAGTCTTCGGCTTTTCACGCCGTTGAAGGATTTCACCAACCTTCCGCCAGAAATCCGCGTCAATGAGGCAATCTTCTGCAATCCAGGCATCCCGAGCCTCATCCGTTGGCGGACGGCCAAACCGTCGCTCCAAATCAGCGCAATGTCTGTTCGCTGCGGATTTTGCGACAACCGCCATGCAAACAGAAACCACCCAAATCACAGCGACAACGCACCAAAGACGCAGGGCGCTTTTTGTCACAACACCTTTGAAACCAATTCCTTGACAACATCCAAGGAAGCAACCCAAACAGCCATAGCCAGCCAACAACAACGGCAACGCAGGAACAATGCCCGCCGTCCAATATTCGCCCTGCATCCAGACGACCGCTATTGCCATAAGCAAGAACAACACAGCGATCCATCCCAACCAGCGTGTTGATTTTACGACTCTTGCATCTTCGCGATTCTTGACTCGCATGCATTTCAACCGAATCAGACAAACGGCTGTCATCACAATCTCCAGGCATGCGACAATCGGAATACTGCAGAACAACACGACTTCAATCCAAATCGCAGGATTGGACGGCGACAACGTCAATATCGGCGGTAGCAAAAAGCAAAACAGTGCGGAAAGCATCCATGGCACTGTCAACGCCACCGTCGCATGGAAGAATGCGCCTTTCGCAGGCTCATCCCAGAAGAAGATTTTACGGAAAAATCGCTTCATACCCTACTCCAATTCATCCATCTCATCAATCTTCCTGTCCCACTCCTTGCAGCATTTCTTCAATATTTCCTTGTCTTCATGTGAAAGAAAAGCCATGTATTTTTCCCAGATGTCCATATAGCTGAAAAGCCATTCCTCGACTTCACAATGCCCATCAGCGAAAACAACAATCGTTTTATAGACACGAGAGTGCTTTTTCATGATATTCGGCCATGTATAGTGGGCATTGATTACATCGATCAGAATAGGAGTTTTAGCCGCAGTTTTAGCATCAGGCATCCTACCGTATGGAACATACCTGTATTCCTCTTCCGTCACAGGACAGTGAAAAAATTTCGCTTCATCGTGATATTTAGGTGTCAAATTTTGAAGCGACGGCGGCAACAGTTTCACATTTGGATTGGCTTTATCAACATGTTCGGCCGCATATAGTTGCAAACACATTCCTACCATTTTTAGATTGCTTATGCATCTGGTGTAATAACCTTTGTCACGACACCATTCTTCATTGTTTCGTTTTATGGTACGCAACATCCCTGCGATGAACATGATAGCAAAAACAAGATAAAGCAAGGCGAACCACCAGCGTTTCAAGCCCCATATTGGAAACTTTTTCACACCATTCGCCTCAAGGCAACGAATCCATTCACCGCCGCCGTCAGGAAAGTCGGACCTGTCAAAAACGGCGGTGATACTTTTCTGTACCACCAAAGCGATATGTTTTTTCAAGGGAAGATAATAGGAAAAAATTCGATATTCATGTTTGCCAATATTTTCTCCGCACGCACTTTCCAGATATGTATCCGTGAGATGGACGACCGTTGGACGTTCAAAAGATCCCATTTTTCGAAATAGTTCACGATATGCTCTCCAGTTTATCGAGAAAATGCAAGCAGACAAAATGAAGAGTCCCAAAGCGAATGAATAGCACAAATAGCTTACTGGTTTATCATAAGACATGCCCATACCACCCAATAATACGATCATGCTTCCGAAAAAAACATAGGCTGGCGCGAAAAGGATATGAAACACATACCACCATTTCCGTTTGACTTTCGCTTCCACGGCTTGATGTTCAAATCTCAAATCCATATTATGACAACTCCCGTGTTTTTCCAATAGCCAGTTCCGTTTTGCCAGCCTCGCCCGAAGTGCGATACGCCGTCGCTGAGCGACATCACACGAAGTGCGAAATAATGCGTAACTTATCTCACAAAGTGCGATACACCGTCGCGAAGCGACATCACACGAAGTGCGAGACCATGCGTAACCACAGGCAAGCGCCCGTAGTGGCGCGCAGCCTGTGGTAGGATGCCCCATGTATCGCGCTCGTAAGAGCGCCACAATTCGCCCGCAAGGACGATACCCTTTTACAGCATGCATTGGCTTCACAACATGACGCATGTAATCAATTGACAGTCGCTAATATACTCGCATTTACAGACGATGCAAACGGTCATTTACCCCCCCCGAAAAAACTGCATTTTTCCATGCCTACTGCGAACTTTTTCCGCTTCATTAAAAAGTTTGCAGTATAGTGATAACTTTTCTTCAAAATAATAAAAGTTTGCATTATAACGAGAATTTTTTATTGAAAAACAAAAAGTTTGCAGTACATTAAGGGAAATGATTGATTCAGTTTCCCCCAAAGGAGGATGGCAATGATTTTGCGGGAACATTATCTTGAACAGATACGTCCATTTTATGACAGCGATTTGATAAAGGTCATCACCGGCATCAGGCGGTGCGGTAAATCCGTCATCATGCAACAGGTCCGAGATGAACTCAAATCACGGTCCGAAAATATCATCTATCTTGAATTTGAGGATCTCGCAACACGGACGGCCCTTCCCAACGCCGACGCCATCATGAAATATGTCGCGGCAAATCGGCAGACTGGCAAATGCTATGTGCTCATGGATGAAGTGCAGGAAATAGAAGGATGGGAGAACGTATGCCAATCGCTGCGACTCCATGGAGATTCCGTATTCGTCACAGGTTCCAACTCGAAACTGCTTTCAAAGGAATACGTCAAGTCGTTGAGCGGTCGTTATGTCTCATTCCGCATACGACCATTCATTTACCGTGAATTGCTGGAATACGCAAAGGAACTTGGGAAGGAGATATCTCCCATCGATTATCTGGTATGGGGCGGCTTTCCGAAACGCCTTGAATTTTCAGGGGACGCCCTGCGGCGTTATCTGGAGGATTTGAACGAAACGATCATCTACAAGGATCTGATTGTCCGTTTCGGAATACGAAAGGGAGCCATGTTCCGCGCTGTTACGGATTTCATTCTTCGTTCAAACGCACGGATTATTTCAGTAAACTCCATATACAAGGCCCTAAAACAAAGCATGAAATGCTCTGAAAACACCATTTCCAAATACCTCGGTTATTTGGAAATGGCGTATGCCATTGATTTGCTGAAGCAGTATTCCACGAAGACCAAGCAGGAACTCGCATTTTACAGAAAATGCTATGATGGCGACGTCTCGCTGAACTCCCTGCGCTGTTTCGACAACCGCTACGATCTTGACCACAACCTTGAGAACATCGTATATAATGAACTCATTTACATGGGCTATCAGCTCAGCGTTTATGTCAACGGCTCTCGTGAAATAGATTTTCTGGCACAAAAGGGAAATAAGAAGTATTACATCCAAGTCGCCTACAGTGTTGCGGATGACAAAGCCTATCAACGTGAATTCAAGGCATTTGTAAACATCGATCCGCTTTCACAGAAGATTCTCATCAGCAACGATGAACTCGACTATTCCACCAGTATAGTCCGCCATATCCATTTCAAGGATTTCCTGCTGATGTCAAGCCTGGAGGAATAGCAACTTTCAATCTCACCGTATTGGAATAATGAACCGTATGTCATCCGGCCTTCGTCCACCCGATTCATCATCGTCTTTTTTGGAGACAAAAGCGTCATCCACGCCATCCGGCCCGACGCTCCAGATTTGAACGGCTTCGATGGTCTCCTCCTTCGGTTCGAACTTCCAGTAGCCACCGTCGGGTCCTCCAACAACGTTTGCAAACCTTTCATCATCACCAAGAGTTTCCCACTCCTTTTCGGGCAGCCATTTGACCTGATACCGCGTAATCGGACATGCCCCCTTGCAATATTTCAACGGCAGGTTGGTGAACGGATCGACGGGAAGCCCTTCCATCGCATCAGGATAGCTTCCCGTGCGTCGTTTCTGCAATTCTGCGGCAATCAAACCACGCAACACACGGTGATGGGCGGTATTTCCTCGAATTTTTTCGCCAACATGAGTGGCAGGGCAGAACATGTCCACCAACACATTGCCAATCGCCCTTTTTGGCAATTGGTCGGACGAATCGATCTTCATCACCCGTGCAAAAACTCTCATGCTTTTGGCCGCAAGCCACCAGCCCTGCGGGAAAAAGAATCGTAAAGGACTGTATTTGATCATGTAGCCGACTTCTGCCTGGTAGGCGACATGATAGTCGCAATCCACCGTGCGCCGAAAAGCATCCAACATCACAACCGTCTCTGAATACAAAAACATCCTCTCCCGTTGAACATACCGTTTCTCCCGCCATTGAAGCAGATTCGCTTGTTCCTCCAGCCACTCGCCCGAAGCCAGTCCAGATTCCAATATCTTGGCAAGCATGCCGTCATGAATGATGTCGATGGCATTCCATACAAAATAACTAATATTATAATGGTCTTTGCTAAGATAATCACACAGGACGTCAACATGCGCGATGGTTTCAGCGGCTGTCTTAAAGTCACCTGAATCAATGGCATAATCACAGCGGCGCTCTTCAATACGGGCCAACTGTCGGATATTTGACAGTTCTGGATGCTCCATTCCCAACAAAAAACTGTTGGCATAGTCCCTCTGATTCGGTGGCAGTGGTGAACCATATAGCTCATCCAACCGCACAGACGCCACATAGGTTTGGAAAAGATTTCGGCGCTTTTCATAAAGCTCCTTCGGCAGAACAGTATATCGATGCGTTTCGAAACGATAGTCATAAGAAACGATTTTTTTCATTTCGTCCTCATATTGCCGATAATACTGCTCCACCGACGATTCCACCTTTTTCCAATAATCTGGATCTGGTGTCCGCCCATCGTAGTACAAACGACCGAGTTCTGCTCCCGTCATTGAATGGCCGTAATGCGTTTCCAACTCCTGCATGGCTTTGTGATATTGGGATGTATTCCACAATGCAAACAAAAGCGTCACGACATAACATCCCGCCATGATGATCCATTGGAAACAGATGCCTTTGCCGCAAAATTGCCTCATGGTTCTACCTGAAAGTTTTGCAAATATGTTCCATGACAATACATAGGCGACTGCGACCATCACGAAGCCCGCCAGTGTGAACCAGAAACAACCATTCCCGTTCAGCTCGAACCAATGCCAGAAAGCTTTGACATACGGGATGGAATCGCCAAGCCATGCGTCATGACTGAACGGCGCAGAACCTCTTACCGTAAACGGATCCGCATATAGCAACAGCGTGGAAAACACAAGAAAGCCTCCAAACCACCCCAAAAGGCAAGACGGAAGCTTCGCGGGATGGACGATAGGACGAAATAGATACCCTGTTCCCAGAATTGCCACCCCCAATGCAAACCAAAGCGCAAGAGTTACAAACGAATTGCCCTGTCCAACGGGAAGTAGTCCAAATGTAATGAATGCGCAGAACAACGTCAACACCGCAGTCGCCGACAGCATTTTCAGCAATCGTTTCCAGAAGTGCGGCGTCCGTCTCTGCATATTCACAAGTCCTTTGCTCACAAGAAATAGAATATACAAAGACGGCAAAACAACGATTGCCAGTAACAGAAATGGCGACCATTCAAACCAAAATATCCGACTATGGATCACCAGGCATGCGCAAAACAGAGAGACGCCGCACCAAATCAAAAACAGCATCAGCGTCAGCCCGAAAAACGCACCTTTTTCAGGCTCATCCCAGAAGAAGATTTTACTGAGAAACCGCTTCATTGTTTCATGTCTCAATCAGCTATTCATTTTTTCCATAATTTATTGAAAAGTAATGGTGAACCCTAATGTTCCAATTCATTCCGTCCGTGGTACAGTAAACATCAAAGTCGTATGACTGGCAATCCAGTTTTAACATATAAAAAAGACGCCAATTATCCCCGTCTGCACCACCAAGTCCATCATCCACACGTGCTTCTGTAAAATATGGTTGTGTGACCACTTCTTTGACGACAGGAGAAGCAACCTTCAAAAATTGCTTGACAGTCGTCCACCATGCAATCTTCTTTTCAATTATTTCTATATGCTTACTATCATAACTCGTATTATCACTATACATGGATTTTGAACTTTCCAAATCCTTGATTTCCATGTCAATCGCCTTTAATAGCTCTGTTATTTCTGGTATCAAAAAGAAAGGCTTAGACTTCCATTTTCCCTCGATCCGCTGCCACCAAAACACGGAACCATCAGACGTGCCAACAACGACATTATCGGCATTGTTGGTAAAATTTATCAATTTTCCAGGCAATAAGTAAGCGGTCTGTTCATCAAACATCAATTTGGTATCTTGACTTCCATCCTGTTTTTTTACATTGATGACATTAAACTTTCCATACTCTGTTTTTATATAAGATTGTCCAAATAGCCGTTGGTAAAGAACACCGTCTCTATGATTCCCATTGCCCCTCTCAAACGTGGACACCATCCCAGCCCCCACCCATATGAGAGGATAGAAGGGGAGCATTAACGGACCACCACAATCTTTATCTACAAGACATCTCAAACTACTTAAAGGTATCCAAAGGGTATCTGCCGCGATAATGCCGACATCACAAACAGCCGCCGCAGGCAATGCCACAGGATATGCATAAACAGGGCACTGTTTGGCAGTTTCAACTGTAAGATAATCAAACGGCCCATTCAGATAACAGCGCACAGGACCATTTATACAGCCAGAAAGCATGACTATCAGTATCAAGCCCATTAATTTTATAATTTTATTCATTCTGCTTCCCATACTACTATTTCTTTTAGCCATTATCAATACGATATGTGCTAATATACTCGCATTTACCGATGATGCAAATGCTCATTTACCCCCCCCGAAAAAACTGCATTGTTTCATTTTTTCTATGACCTTTTTTCACAACAAAAAGGTCACAGTCTCGTCGTCTAACGTCACCTGTCCAACGTCTTGCCGTCTCCCGTCTCCGCTCCCGTCTCACGTCTCGCGTCTCATGTCAACCTCCAAAAAAGCAATCTGATTGCTTTTTTCCTCCCCCTTCCTTCAGGGCGCAATGGCGTCGCCATTACGCGGTCTGACATGAGACATGAGACATGAGACATGAGACGCGAGCAAAAGACATAAGACCACTAGACAAAGAGACCCAATTGATGGTTTGGTTGCGGCCTTGGCCGCTTCAGGTCCATTAGTGGTTCTAAATCACGATTTTTTAGCGGCAAGGCGGTCGCTTGTGACGGCGATGATGATAATCAGGCCGACTGCGACCAACTGGATCTGCGCGACCACGCCCAGCAGCGTCAGGCCGTTGCGCAGGAAGCTGATGAGCAGACATCCGATAAGCGTTCCCAACATCGTGCCTTTGCCGCCGCTCGGAGAGCAACCACCGATGATGACCGCTGCGATGACATCCAATTCCAATGAAAGCCCCGCCGACGGCTGGGCGCTGGAGGCGCGTGACGTCATGATCATCGCGGCGAGACCGACCAATGCGCCGAGAATCGTGTAAATCCACACGAGCATCTTATCGACGTTCACGCCGGCATGATAGGCCGTCTGCGGATTGGAGCCGATGGCATAGGTGTAACGTCCAAATGGCGTATATTTAAGGACATAGCCCATGACGAGCAGCACCACCGCGAAGATGACCACAGAGGCGGGAATGCCCAGAATGCTTCCCGTATCCAGCCAGCTGTATGCGGAGACCGAGATGGGGCGGCTGGAGTTGATGATGTGGGAGATGCCGCGGAAGATACTCATGGAGCCAAGCGTAACGATGAACGGCGCCAATTTCAGTCGCGTCACCAACGCGCCATTCAAAAAGCCGCATAACGCGCCGACCGCCATGCCAATCAGCGTGCCGACCAGCATGGAAAAACCGCCAAGCTCCACCGCCGCGCCGCCGGAAATCTGCGTCCAGTTCGCTCCGGAAAGCACCAACATGACAATTGAGCCAAGTATGCCGCACATCGCCAGCATGGAGCCGACCGACAGGTCGATGCCGGCCGTGATGATGACAAACGTCATTCCAGCGGCGATGATTCCGTTCGCCGCCGAACTGCTTAGAACATTCTTGAAATTCTGGAATGTCAGGAATGTATCCGGCTCAAGAAATGTCCATAGCGAGATGATGAAGAGCAACGATGAAAACGGCAGCAATTGTTTGGCTAGCTTGTTCATAATGGCAGACTTGTATATTTAGACCTTACTATTATTGATGGTATGTCACACGGCGGCCTTGTGCATGACCTCTTCCGCTTTGGTCTCCGAAACTTTCAAATCGGCGGTGAGACGCCCTTCGCGCATGACCAACACACGGTCGCACATGCCGAGAATTTCAGGCAGTTCAGAGGAAATCAGCAGGATCGCCTTGCCTGCGGCGGCCAGATCGTTGAGCAACGCGTAGATTTCAGCCTTGGCGCCGACATCGATGCCACGCGTAGGCTCATCGACGATCAAGAACTTCGAATCGGCCTGCAACCAGCGTGAAACCAACAGCTTCTGCTGATTTCCGCCCGACAGCGACGACGCGGGATCCTCCGGTTGCCGCCATTTCACATGCATCTTCTGGCCAAGCTCAAGACATTCCTGCCGTTCACGGGCAAGCGACAGACGGCTTCCCATTCCCAGCCGTTTGTAATTCGGCAGCGTGATGTTCCAGCTGCAGGGCAATTCCGTGCACAGCCCTGTGCGTTTGCGGTCTTCCGTCAGAAAACCGATTCCCGCCGCGATCGCTTCCGCCGGCCGATGGATGTCAAGCTTCTTCCCTTCCAGCAGGCATTCGCCTGAAAGCAATTTGTCGATGCCGAAAATCGCCTGCGCCGTTTCGCTGCGGCCCGCGCCGACGAGCCCCGCCATCCCCACGATTTCGCCTGCGCGAACGTTGAACGAGACGTCGTGGATCCGTTCCGTAGTCAATCCGCGAGCTTCGAAAAGCACGTCGCCTGGTTTGGATTCACGCGGCGGATAATACTGCGACAATTCGCGGCCGACCATTTGCCGAACCAACGTATCCACCGTAAGTTCCGAAGCGGGAGCTCCGAAGACGACCGCGCCGTCCCGCAATACGCAGATGTCGTCCGCCAATGCGAGAACTTCCTCCAGACGGTGTGAAATATAGATGATGGTGATGCCCTGCGCCTTCAACTGGCGGATGATCTCAAAAAGCGTGGCCGCCTCGCCTTCGGAAAGGGCGGAGGTTGGCTCGTCCATCACAATCAGCCGCGCTCCCGAAAGCATCGCCTTGAGCAATTCGACCAACTGGCATTGGGCCGGCGACAGTTCCGCGACAATATCCATCGGATCAAGCTGGAAATGATTCTTCTCAATTAGTTCGCGAACCGTCTGGATTTCTTTATCGCTGTCGATGCGCTGCAACAGCCCGCCACGCAGGATTTCACGACCGAGAAAGACATTTTCATAGACAGTCAGATGCCCTGCCAACTCCACTTCCTGATAGAGCATGGAGATTCCCGCCGCCAACGCGTCTTTCGGACCGGCGAAACGCATCTCCTTGCCGTCCAACATAATCCGACCTTCATCCGGACGATGCACACCGGCCAGCACTTTCATCAGCGTCGATTTTCCCGCGCCGTTTTCGCCGCAAAGCGCGCAGACGGTCCCGCGACGCACGGAAAACGTCACGTCATGCAAAGCGGTGACTGGTCCAAAACGCTTCGAAATACCCTCCATCTGGAGGAAATAATCTGGTTGGCTATTGTTCATGATTTTTGTTGTTATGAACTGTACAAATGGAAATCTATCGTCCCATTCATCTCTTTTTTGCATGTATAGGTCGTAATGGCAATGCCATTACGCAGTTTGACGCGAGACGCGAGACGCGAGACGTGAGCAAAAGACGTAAGACGACGAGACATGAGACACGAGGGATTTATGTGATGATGTTAGGCTTTCGGCTTTCGGCTTTCGGCTTTAAGCTTTCGGCTTTTGGCTTTCGGCTTTCGGCTTTAAGCTTTCGGCTTTCGGCTTTCGGCTTTAAGCTTTAAGCTTTCGGCTTTTGGCTTTCGGCTTTAAGCTTTCGGCTTTTGTTTTTTGCTTTAAGCTTTAAGCTTTAAGCTTTTAGCTCCGCGAAGCGGATATCACAGGCCAAGGGCGGCGGCATGTGTCTTTTTCTTCTCCGCCAGATTCTCCAGCGTGACGACCATGCTGGGCACGGGAATGTCGCGAGGCGGCTTCTCGCCTTTGAGCAGCTTCACCGCCGTTTCCACGCCGATGAAGCCAATCTGCAACGGATCCTGCACGATCAGCCCCGCGCAGGATCCGTCTTCAATGGCCTGCACCAAAAGCGAATCCGAATCGAAACCGACATATTTCACCTTTCCCGCCTGTCCATGGGCCTGAATGGCCTTATAAGCGCCAACCGCGCTCGGCTGGTTGACCGCGAAAACGCCTGTCGTCTGCGGAAAACGCGTCAGCAAGTCGCCCGTCTTCTGACGTGCGCCTTCGACGGTGCCGTCCGTATAATCCTCCGCCAGAATGGTGATGTTCGGAAACTCCTTCTGGATCGTTTCGCGGAAGCCCTGCGCACGGCCGTCGGTGGAGGCGGAATTCGGAACATACTTGATCAGAAGGACTTCGCCACGACCATTCAACGCCTTGCCAAGAAGCCGAGCGGCATCCGCCCCGCCCGCGATATTGTCGGTCGCGGCAAAGGCGTCATAGATGTCGGTATCCGCGGCGGAGTCGATGATCACGCATGGAATGCCTTTCTCATGCACTTCTTCAATGGGGCGCACCAACGCCTTGAAGTCGTTTGGGCCGAGCACGACGGCATCCACGTTCTGCACCAATGCGTCGCGAACCGCCTGGATCTGCTTTTCGCGGTCGGTCTCGACCTCCGGGCCATTCCAGCGGATTTCCACGCCGTACTGCTCGCCGGCCTTCACGGCGCCCTGCCGCACGACATCCCACCACATGTTGATGGTGCCTTTTGGAATCACCGCGATTACCGCCTTGCGACCTCCGTCCACATTGGAATGCTCCTTCAAATGGCGCACTTTCTTGATGACGCCCAACGTGAACAAAACGGCGGAAACCGCCAATAGCAACGTGAAAAAGAGATTATAGCGATTCATGGAAGTGTAACTGATAACATGTTTATTCCAAACGTTCCAATCAGGCCGACACCCGTCACCCTGCAAACGACAATACATTATATAATATTAATTGCAATGAAAATGTCAATCGCACATTCTGGATTTTTTCTCATTGAGCCACTGAAAGATTGTGTTGTTGGATGCATCTTCACTTGACTATTTACTTGGGTTTCCTCTATTGATTATCATTATTATCATTTATATAAACATTATTATATTAATGTATCTCATCATATTTTACAGATAATATACGTCCAAAAATTCAGAAAAAAGCACTTCATATCATGTTTTTCTTTGACTTTTTCAAATATGGACGTATCTTCTTATATAAAACCATACGTATAGGAGGAACAAACATGACAACCAAACTCACATTAAGTGTGGATCCATCTGTCATCGACAAGGCACGACGGATATCCAAACGTCGTCACACCAGTGTATCAGCCATGTTTTCCAATTTCATCATCCTGTTGGAAGATGAATCTTCTTTTGAACAGGAGATGCCGCCTATCACCAGACGGGTATTGGAAATGGGGGCGAAATTGCCGCAAGTGCCCGCAGACTGGAACTATAAAGATGAACTTGCAGATATCTTGTCTGAAAGATATGGTGTAAAATGAAAAAGATATTTATCGACACGAACATCCTTCTAGATGTCATCCTGCATCGTGCAGACTTCTATAAACAGGCTGCGGCAATTTGGGCTGACTGTGAGTCCAGAAAAGTCCAAGGATACGTTTCAGCGATCAGCTTGAACAACATGCACTATATCATGCGGAAAAAAGTCGATTCAGACACCGCATTGGAATATGTACGCCTCGTTCTCAACGTCTTCTCCATCGTCCCCTTAGACGAATCCATCTTGCGTCTTGCCGTTGATCTTCCGCAAAAGGATTTTGAAGATGCAATCCAGACATTTTCCGCAGTTCAAATCAAAGCTGATTGCATTGTCACTCGCGACAAATCACATTTTTCCAACCATTACATGCCAGTCATCTCCCCTGTTGAATATGTAGACTTTTTCCAATGATATTTCCATAAGATTATGCAGCGGCAAGGGAGGGTCGCTCTCCAGAGCGACCGTTTGCGCAACGCGCAAACAGTCATTGACATGATTGTCACGCAAATCAGTAACAAAGGCAATATCAAACATTTCAGAATGACTGGAAACCACATCAATTGTGCGCATACCAACCATAGAGGATTTGCTTATCGACAATATAGAGGAAAGCCAGCCCCCCTCCATTTCGATGGATGCAATTGTATGCGAGAAAGTTTTTCAGTTCACGCAGATTGTCCGCCTCCTCCGCATGAAAATGTTGAAGAGCCAACTGGATTGCGTTGACATCTTCTGGATTGTCTGGATCGGTATTCTTAAACAAATTATCTCCTT
>JAEEGH010013231.1_pt1 | contig 18338 bp, 13 predicted proteins | sample 9134181 | NCBI WGS metagenome assembly JAEEGH01 (sample SAMN16246544, study PRJNA631951) | gut metagenome | biome: gut microbiome; feature: rumen; material: DP-attached | host: Bos | place: Iran: Karaj | collected 2018-10 | reverse complement strand
AGGTATCATCCACAGGGACATCTCCCCGGATAACATCATGCTCCGCAAGGACGGCACGGCAAAACTTATTGATTTCGGCGCGGCTCGCAACAGCACAAGCAACAAAAGCAGAAGCCTGGATGTGATCCTGAAGCCCGGATTTGCGCCGCTGGAACAGTATACGAGGCGCGGCCGTCAGGGGCCTTATACTGATGTCTATGCCATGGCGGCGACCTATTATTATTCGATCACGGGAAAAGTGCCGCCGGACGCGATCGAACGCAGCGAGGAAGATACCTTGATTCCTCCGTCAAAGCTCGGGGTAAAGCTCAGCCAGGATCTTGAGAACACATTGCTGAGAGCGCTCAACGTTTCCGCAACCGGAAGATACCTGACCATGCGGGCGTTTTACCAGGATATGATGCAGGCTTCCATGGACTCTGAAGTGCTGAGCCGCGCCCGAAAGAAAAAAAGAAAACTGGGTGCCGGGGTGGCGCTCCTTGCACTGGCCGCGGTTTTGACAGTGTTCTTTTTCTTCCCGGACATAGTGCCGTTCTTAAGAAAGCCGGAAGAGACGGTGGTGATTCCGAGCACTGAAGTCTCGCCGGAAACGCCGTCATCTGCCGAGTCCGCGGAGACTGTTGTGACAAATCAGAATACGGAAGAGGAAAAAGACCGGGAGCAGGAACCGGCTGAACAGCCCGTGGAAGAACCGAAGCATGGGATGTCCCTGGTTTCCGGCGACTATGATACACCCGGCAGCATTGTTCATTTCGGAGCCTATGAGCAGGACAACAACACGGCCAACGGGCAGGAGGGGATCAACTGGATCATCGTGGACAGGACGGAAGACGGTCACCTGATGCTGGTCAGCGAGTACGCACTGGATTATCAGGCGTTCAACTACGGAGGAGATCCCTACAGCATTACATGGGGCAATTCGACGCTGCGCAACTGGCTGAATGACGAATTCTATGACGCCGCGTTCTCACAGGAAGAAAAGGACGCGATCCTATTGACCCAGGTCAACAACAACCATTATCAGGGTAATCTGAACTACCGTCACAGGGACTGGGAGAATACGGAGGACCGTGTATTCCTGCTCAGCTACGCGGAGACGTGGAAATACTTCCCGGTGGAAAGAGAGAGAGTCTGCCAGCTTACGGAATACGCGAAAGCATTAGGCGCCTATGTCAACAAAGATGACCGGAGCGGGTTCTGGCTGCTGAGATCGCCTGGCGCTAACAAATGTGATATCAGCTGCATTTCCACAAGGGGAGAGATCAAAAGCACAGAAATCGATGATACGGACAACGGAGGGGCCGTGCGTCCTGCACTCTGGGTCGATCTGAATGCGCTGGAGATCGATCCTGCCGAAAAGGAAAATGATGCTCCGGAATTCGGAAGCGTAGGCAGTACAGTGATCTACGGGCAGTATGAGCAGGACAATGACACCGGGAACGGAAAAGAAGATGTCGAGTGGATCGTGCTGGCGGAAGACGGAGACCGCAGACTGCTGCTGAGCAAAAAAGGTCTGGAGAGGCACAAATACAATGATAACGGCGGTGCGGTCTTCTGGGAGACCTGTTCTTTGAGAACATGGCTGAACGGCGAGTTCTACCAGGAAATGTTTACAGAAAAAGAGAGGAAAAACATTCTGAATACGCTGGTAGACAACAGTAAATACCAGCATAATTACAAAGAAGGCGACGGCAACAAGACGATGGACAAACTCTTCCTCCTGAGCTATACGGAAGTGATGCACTATCTCCCGAAGGAAGAGAACAGGGCTTGTGAGTTCAGTGATTATGCCGTTGCACTGAAAAACGGATCTACCGCCCAGAAATGGTGGCTGCGGACACGCGGCCGTCTGCAGCAGGACTGTATTGACGGCTCCGGAAAGCTGGACAAGGAAGGCGTTACATCCGACGCTGTATTTGTCCGTCCGGCTATGTGGATCGAGATTGACGCACTGCGGGGAGAAGATACCTCGGGCAGAACCAGGAATGTCAGCAGGTTCAGAGAGATCGGAAACGTGGTCCGATTCGGGCAGTATGAACAGGATAATGATCTGGAAAACGGGAAAGAAGATATTGACTGGATCGTTCTTGACTGCAACGCAAACAGCGCACTTTTGATCAGCCGTTTTGCTCTCGACAGCAAGCAATACCACAATACGAATGTAAAAGTAAACTGGAGCGGATGCAAACTGCGCAGCTGGCTGAATGAGGACTTTTATAAAGAAGCGTTTGATGCACAGGAACAGAAGGTCATTCAAACATCATCCAACGGAAACAACAAAAATGGCGCCTGGTATTATTACTCAGGCACGCGTACGAATGATAAAGTCTTTCTGCTCAGTTATCCCGAGGCCTGGACATATTTCAGAACATTCATAGGCAATGATGAGTATAACGATAATTATGATCCCAGTGACAATCCCAATTATGAGCGCACTTGTGTGGCGACGCCCTATGCAAACCGGGATTTCAGAACGAATCTGCATGCGTGGTGGCTTCGTTCAACGGGAAAGACAACAGATTCAGCCTGCGTAGTGACTATGACCGGGCAGAACGATGATTATGTTCTGGTCAACAGAGTTGACTACCTGGTGAGGCCTGTGATTCGGATCGACCTGGGTCTTCTGGAAACACTGGATCAGGCAGGATAAGTGAAGTGTTCGATGCTGCTTTGCCCGGCAATGCGTTTTTTGAATTGATTTCGCGATCTGCAAAAGAATGTGGTGATGTTCAGCCATGGCCATCTGCGGCAATTGTTTTAATCAAATAACGAATACAGGTGTCTGCCCGTACTGTTCTTATGACAGCAGAAGGGACGCGAAAAAGCATCCGACCGCGCTGCCGACAGGGACAGTACTGGACCGCCGCTACATTGTTGGCCGTGTACTCGGACAGGGTGGTTTTGGGGTAACGTATCTCGCGCTGGATTATGCTTCCAGAGAGCATGTTGCCATCAAGGAGTATTTTCCGATGGAGTTCTCTGCGCGCGGGCAGGGGATGAGATCTGTTCAGGTCTACACAGAGAAATTCGAAGAGGACTTTGTTGAAGGCAAACGAAAGTTTCTGGAAGAAGCGAAAACACTGGCGGAGCTCGTTGGAGACGCCCATATTGTCCGGATCTATCGATACTTTGAGGAAAACAACACGGCGTATTTTGCTATGGAATATATTCGGGGGCAGGGATTGAAGAGCCTCCTGGAAGAGGGCGAAAGAATCCTTTCTGTAAGCGAAGCCAATAGCATTTTCCTTCCACTGATGCAGTCACTTTCTTTCGTGCACGCAAAAGGTATCGTTCACAGGGATATCTCGCCAAGCAACATTATCGTAGAACCGTCGGGCAATGCGAAGCTCATCGATTTTGGCTCAGCACGCTACAGCACCGGCGAGATGAGCCAGAGCCTGGATATGATACTCAAACATGGATTCGCACCGCCCGAGCAGTACGTCCGCCGCAGCAGACAGGGCCCATTTACGGATATTTACGCGCTCGCGGCGACCTATTACTATGCTGTTACCGGAAGGATACCCCCCGACGCTGTCGAACGCATGACAAACGACACCCTGATTCCGCCAAGCAGGCTGAACAGCGGAATCAGCCGGAAGCTGGATTCTGTTCTTATAAAGGCACTTGCACCTAACTATAAAGACCGCTTTCAGACTATGGCGGAATTCCGCACAGCACTTCTTGACACCGCTTTCGGAAAGAATGTACCAGTCCGAGGAAATACTTCGTCCGGGATTGTGATCCGCGCTGCCGGAGCTGCGCTTCTGGTGATTCTTCTTGTTTTCGGTGGTATTAAATTGGCGCAGTTGCTCCGCAGGGAAAAAGAAACCGTCAGCGAGCCAGAAAGCACGGTAACGGTAATATCTACGGAGGATGAGCTTATACAGGAAATAGAACCATCCGAGGAGCCGTCACCGGCGCTGCCGCAAAAACCGAGCGCCGCGGATCTTGACGCGATCAACGCGGATATCGTTTATCCCAGAAAAGAAAGCTACTATCTTGAAGAATATGAAACAAAATATGTGCAGTCCCGAAAAGGAAACGGTTCCGTTTACAGTTTCAAAGATCCCAATTCCAGCAAAGACGTCATGAGGGCGGGCAATTATTTCTTTGTAAATAATGGGACGGAAGCAATCGTGCTGGCAAGGGCCGGCGGCTATTCCTGCGTGATCTTCCCGGAGCTGAATCAGGCAGGATGGATCAATTCCGATTATCTGGTATCATAATGCAGTTCTTACAAGGAGTAATCATTACCATGATAGTTTGCTTGCTTTGCGCGCTTCTTCTGGCATTTGTGTTCGGTTTTGCATTTGGCAAAATGTATATTCCATGGCTCGGGAAACATAATGCCAGCCAGCCTCTGAAGAAAGAGGTGGAGGAGTCTGTTTACGAAGAAAACAGAAATTCAGCGTCACACTGAACAAAAAAGACATTGCGAGAATAGCATTCAAAAACTGCCGAAGCATTGGAACTGTTGTCCAACTGCTTCGGCGGTTTTTCGTTTTTTTGTGTTTTTGTTGGATATTATCCCTCGTCAGAGAGCGTATGTTCCATGCCTCTCAGGGCTGAGCGGAGGAAAAAGACGCTGGCGACGAGAGAGATGACTTCGGCGATGGGGAAAGCCCACCACACCATGTTCACATCTCCGGTCTTGCTGAGCAGCCAGGCGGCCGGGATCAGAGCGACGACCTGCCGGAGGATGGAAACGAACAGCGAGTTGACACTGCGGTCAAGCGCCTGACAGGTGGATCCTGCCACGATGCAGAAACCGGCGAAGAGAAAGCTGATGCTGATGCGCCGGAGCGCCGGAACGCCTATGGCAAGCATGGCCTCGGACGGACTGAAGATACCGAGCAGAACGTTCGGAATGAGCTGGAACAGGGCAAACCCGAGCAGCATGAAGCAGCTGGCGTACAGGATGCCGAAGCGAATGGTGCGATAGATGCGCTCTTTTTTTCGGGCGCCGTAGTTGTAGCCGATAATAGGGATCAGGCCGTTGTTGATGCCGAAGACCGGCATAAAGAAAAAGCTCTGGATCTTAAAGTAGACACCGTAGACGGCGACAGCGGTCGAAGTAAATGCGCCAAGAATGATGTTCATCATATAATTGGTCATCGAACCGATGCACATCATCAGGATGGACGGGAAGCCGATCCGGTAAATATTCCGGATGATTTGCCCGTGAGGCCGGATGTCCTTCAGCCCGAAGGGAAGCTCGCGGTTCAGGCGGAAATGGAAAACAAAACCGACCACGCCACCGACAGCCTGCCCGATCACCGTTGCGATGGCGGCGCCGGCGGTGCCCATGGCAGGCAGGCCGCACCAGCCGAAGATGAAGAACGGATCCAGAATGATGTTGGTGACGGCACCGATCATCTGCGTCCACATGGAGAGCTTTGTCAGTCCGGTGGACTGCAGCAGCCGTTCCACGCAGATCTCCAGATAAACAAACAGAGAAGCGATGGTGACGATCTGCAGATAGGATTCGGCATAGCCTCGGATACTTTCGACCTGCGTCTGGGAACGGATAAACGCTTTTGCCCCGAAGATGCCGAAGAGCGCGACGAGTGCCCAGCAGACGAAGCACAGGAAAACAGCCGTCCCCGTAACACGGCGCGCTTCGATGCCATCCCGGCGGCCAAGCGCGCGGGAGATCAGCGTACCCACGCCGACGCCGGTGCCGGTGGCAAGGCCGATCATGATGTTCTGCGCCGGAAACGCGAGGGAGAGGGCGGAGAGACAATCCTCGGAAACACGGGCAACATAGATGCTGTCGACCACGTTATATAAAGCCTGCACCATCATGGAGAGGATCATCGGAACTGCCATGGAAATCAGCAGTTTTCCTTCCGGCATTTCACCCATGCGGCGGGAATCGATTTTCTGAACAGCCATAATTCGCTAAAACTCCAATCCAAAAACCAGTGGCGTCATTATACCCGAAAACAGGAGAAGGATACAAGGATAAAAATACATAGTTGCGGATGCCGCGGGAGAATGTGAGAGAACTCTCCGGCGCTTTTTCATTGCGGGAGAGAATCGGTTATAGTATAATGGATCCAGAATCCTGCTGGAGGGAAAAAGAATGACAGATCTGGAAATTCGGCAGAGAATGGAAGCGCTGATCACAGCGCTGAATGAGGCTTCTCAGGCTTACTATGGCGGTCGTGAAGAGATCATGACCAACTTCGAATGGGATGCCAAGTTCGATGAACTGAAGCGGCTGGAAGAAGAGAGCGGTATCGTCCTCCCGGACAGCCCTACAGGCAGTGTAAGCTTCTCGGAAGAAGAGCCGGCAAACGGGCAGAAAGAACCACATGAATACCCGGCACTTTCCCTGGCGAAGACGAAAAAGGTGGAAGACCTGCAGAAATGGGCAGGGGACAGGGAAGTCTGGCTCAGCTGGAAACTGGACGGGCTTACCCTGGTAGTTACCTATGACGGTGGCCAGGTCACGAAGATCCTGACCCGCGGCAACGGTACTGTCGGTACGAACATCACCTATATGAAAGACGCTATCCGCGGCATCCCTGCCCGGATCGATTATCCGGGGCATCTGGTCGTCCGCGGAGAGGCGACCATCTCCTATCCGGATTTTGAACTGGTGAACGCTGAACTGGAGAGTGGGGAGGAAAAGTTCGCCAATCCCCGCAATCTGGCGTCGGGCACGCTGGCGCTGGACGCGAAAAATATCGACAAGGTCCGTCAGCGCCGGCTCTGCTTCAATGCCTTTACCCTGGTAGCTATAGAAGACGAGATCCGTTCCTGGGGTGAGCGGATGGATTTTCTGGAAAAGAGCGGATTCATCGTGGTGGACCGGGAAAAGACCGATGCCGCCGGACTTCCGGACGCTGTGGAGCGGTGGACGCAGCGCGTGGAAAAAGGCGAGATGCAGATCCCGGTGGACGGGCTCGTGATCGCCTATGAGGACACGGAGTATGCCGCCGGCGGCAGCGTCACCGGGCACCACGCGACAAGGGGCGGCTTTGCCTTCAAGTGGCAGGACGAGTCGGCCGTTACGATGCTCGACCATGTGGAATGGTCCTGCGCCGCGTCGACGATCACGCCGGTCGCCGTTTTTCAGCCGGTGCAGCTGGAGGGGACGACGGTGAGCCGGGCGTCGCTGGTGAACATCAGTGAGATGGAGCGGCTCGGTATCGGCGAAAACGGGAAGACAGAGCTGGAAGTGATCAAAGCCAACAAGATCATTCCCAAATGCGTTTCTGTCCTTCGCAGGGAAGGGACGTTCACCATCCCCGCCGCCTGTCCGGTCTGCGAAGCGCCGACGGAGATCTTCGAAAGCGACAGCGGCACCAAAACCCTGCGCTGCACCAACGCAGCCTGCCCTGCAAAGAACCTCCGGAAGTTCGAACGCTTTGTGAGCAAGGACGGCATGGACATCGACGGCCTCAGCATTGAAACGCTGCGGGACTTTGTGAGTGCCGGCTTCATCCATACCTTTGCGGATATCTATCATCTGGATGCGCACGCGGACGCCATCAAAAAGACGGAGGGCTTCGGCGAAAAGAGCTGCAGCAATCTTCTGGCGGCTATCGAGAAGAGCAGACAGGTATCAGCCGCAAACTTCCTGAACGCGCTCTGCATCCCTCTCATCGGCCTGGACGCGGGGAAACGGATCCTCCGCACGACCGGATGGAGCGGGTTCCTGCAGCGGCTGGAAGAGAAAACCGGTTTTGAGGATGTGGATGGGATCGGCCTGGAAAAATCCAACGCGATTTTAAAGTGGTATGAAAATAAGGATAACGAAACCGTATTCCATCGGCTTCTGCAGGAGTTGCAGATCCCGGATGAACAGCCGGTAGCAACAGCGCCGGCCGGCAGCTGCACAGGGCTAACTTTCGTGATCACGGGAGATGTGAGTATTTTCCGCAACCGCGACCACTTCAAGGCCTTTGTGGAAAAGCAGGGCGGGAAGGTAGCCGGCAGTGTTTCGGGGAAAACGAACTTCCTTGTGAACAACGACGCGGCCTCTCAAAGCTCAAAGAACCGCAAGGCGCAGTCTTTGGGAGTTCCGATCCTCACGGAAGAGGAATTCATTGCACGTTTCGGAATCGAGGAATAAACCAACCGGGCAGCCGATCGGCTGCCCGGTTGTTGCTAAAACGCGTCCCATCCGCGGTGCATGTAGAGCTGCAGCGGGATCGGTGTACCTATATAGGCTTCATCTCTGTCGTCTGCGAGGAATGCCTCCAGCACCTCCGGTTTTCCCGTCGTGTGCGCGACGGGGACACCGGTCAGAAAGGAGGCTTCACGGATCACGTCGTAACCGCGGCGGAGATCGTCGGCGCTTGCGTATTGCTGCAGGTTGGAGTTGTTGACAAAAGCCGTGACCTTCTGCCGGGCAAAGTCTTCCATGTCATGCATGAGCTTCTGGATCTTTTCCGGCGTTTCCGACATGGGCCGGCAGATGTTTATGATGTTGTAGACCTCCAGCTGTCCGGGTTCCAGCGCAGCGAAATCCGAATGGTACCGTGCGAGGGAGAGGGAACCGGCCGGGTCGCCCCCGACGTCGAAGATGACGAGATCCCAGTCCTGCGCGAAAGCGGAACCGACAGCGGCCGGCATATTGGTCTGTGTGACGCCGGCGCCGGCAAAGGTGGGGGAGACAAGGTCGATCTGCTTTTCATCCAGAAGCTTCACATGATCGGACATGCGGAAATAGTCGTTGATGCGGTCGAGGTCGATCACCTGTGTGCGCTTTCCCTCGGCTGCCGCCCGGAAGGCCATATTCAGCGCAATCTCCGTTTTTCCGGAGCCGTAATTTCCGATGAGAAGGATCACTCTCTTCATGGCAGGACCTCCCGCTGTTTCCTGTTTTTGTCTGTGAAAAGTATACTGCCTTTTACTGTTGTTTGTAAAGACAAGAGAGACCGTTCGGAAATGGCAAAAACTGCGAAAAGATTGGAACATTGTTGCATTGACAGGGCTTCGAAGCCGTATTAAAATGATATAGTCAAAGAAAAAACAAAAGCAAGAGCCCGGCTATATTAAATACTGTTCCGACGGGAGGAAAACCAAGGCATGAAAAAAGTGCAATTCACCGAAACCATTCTGCGTGACGCAAACCAGTCCCTGGTCGCGACGCGCCTGGGTTACGACCAGTTTGAGCCGATCCTGGAAACGATCGATCAGGCCGGTTTTTATTCTGTGGAGTGCTGGGGCGGCGCGACGTTCGATGTCTGCCTCCGCTTCCTGAACGAGGATCCCTGGGAGCGCCTGCGTAAGATCCGTTCGAAGATGCCGAACACCAAACTGCAGATGCTGCTGCGCGGCCAGAACATCCTGGGCTACAAGCATTACAGTGATGATGTGGTCCGCCGTTTTGTACGGGCGTCGGTGCGCAACGGCATCGATATCATCCGCATTTTCGACGCGCTCAACGACGTGGACAATCTGAAGGTCGCCATTGAGGAAGCCGTCTCCTGCGGCGCCATGGCTTCCGGCGCCATTTCCTATACCACCAGCCCGGTCCACACGCTGGACAAGTACGTTTCAATGGTCAGAGAGCTGAAAGAGATGGGCGTGAGCTCGGTCTGCATCAAAGATATGGCAGGCATTCTGTCTCCGGCCAATGCCTACGATCTGGTGGCGGCGATCAAAGACGCGGTAGATCTGCCCATCGTTGTGCATACGCACTGCACCACAGGCCTTGCGTTTATGACATATCTGAAGGCCGTGGAAGCCGGTGCCGATGTGATCGACACGGCGATTTCCCCGTTTTCCGGCGGCACCAGCCAGCCTGCGACAGAGACCCTGGTCTATGCGCTGCGTGAGCTGGGGTACGAAGTGGATGTTGACGACAGAAAACTGTTGGAGATTGCAAATTTCTTCAAGCCTGTACGCGCGAAATTCCTGGAGGACGGCACCCTGAACCCCATCTCCATGGCGACGGATACGCAGTGCCTGACGTATCAGATCCCGGGCGGCATGCTCTCCAACCTGCTGAGCCAGCTCAAGATGCTGAATTCCCTTGACAGATTCGACGAAGCCCTGCTGGAGACCCCGCGCGTCCGCGCAGACATGGGGTATCCGCCGCTCGTGACCCCGACCAGCCAGCTCGTCGGTACGCAGGCGGTGCAGAATGTCCTTTCCGGCGAACGCTATAAGAACGTCGGCGCGGAGCTGCGTGCCTACTGCCGCGGCGAATACGGCAAGACCCCGGCACCGATCGATCCGGATGTGCGTGCCAAGATCCTGGGCGATGAGAAGCCGATCGAAGGCCGCTATGCCGAAACGCTGCCTGCCGACCTGTTTGAGAAAACAGCCGAGCAGCTGGGCGACACGGCAAGGTGCGAAGAGGATGTGCTGAGCTATATCTCCTTCCCGCAGGTCGCGGAGAAGTTCTTTGAAGAGCGCAAGGCAAGAGAGGAAAATGTCTGCAAGTTCACCATTGAACAGATAGGAGACTGAGCCAATGAGTTTCGGAGATGCTGTTCTTTACTCGGTGACCGGACTGCTGGTCGTTTTCTTTGCGCTGATCCTCATCATGCTGATCATCAAGATCATGCTGGCGGTCGGCGACAGAAAAAAGCCCGTTCCGGCGCCGGCTGCCGCGGCGGAAGCGCCGGCAGCCCCTGTGAGCAGGGAGATCCCGCCGTCTTCGGAGGGAAGATACACACGCGAATTGAAGCTGTATGATACCGATTCGCGTGACGCCGCCATGATCATGGCCATCGTTGCGGACGCTACACAGATCCCGCTGAACCAGCTGCAGTTCATTTCGATCCGGGAGATCAAGGAGGACGAAGAGGCATGAAGTATAAAGTCACATTAAAAGGCAAGGTCTATGAAGTGATCGTGGAAAAGGGAGAAGCGATCCTTGCCGATGAATATGATTATGTTGCTCCGGTTGCTCCGGCAGCCGTTCCCGTTCCGGCGGTTCCGGTCGCGGCGGCCCCGACTGCTGCCTCACCGGCGGCAGTCGCCGCAGGCACCAATGTGGATGCGCCGCTGCCAGGCAATGTGCTGAATGTGAAGGTCAGTGTAGGCCAGGCTGTCAAGGCAGGTGACGTGCTGGTCATCATCGAGGCCATGAAAATGGAGAACGAAGTCGCCGCGCCGTGCGATGGCGTCGTGAAACAGATCGTGGCCAATAAAGGCGCGGTCGTCGCTACCGGCGACACGCTCCTCGTCATTTAAGGAGCGGCCTATGAGTATTCTGGAAACACTGGGACGGCTCGGAGAGACATCCGGTTTCTTCATGCTGTTCTCGGACTTCCGCCAGATCATCATGATCGTGCTGGCCTGTGTGCTGCTTTATTTTGGTCTGGTGAAGAAATTTGAGCCTCTGCTTCTGATCGGCATTGCCTTCGGCATGCTGCTGACCAACCTGCCCGGCTCCCATATGTACCATCCGGAACTCTGGGATGCGTATATCGCCGGAGAAGTCCGTCTTACCGACATCGTCCATGAGGGCGGCCTGCTGGATATCCTGTACATCGGCGTGAAATCCGGGTTATATCCGTCGCTGATCTTCATGGGTGTCGGCGCAATGACGGATTTCGGCCCCCTGATCGCAAATCCCAAGAGCCTGCTGCTCGGCGCGGCCGCGCAGTTCGGCATCTTTGCCGCGTTTCTGATGGCGATCGGGCTCTTCGGCTTCGCGCCGAACGTGGCAGCCTCCATCGGCATTATCGGAGGAGCCGACGGCCCCACGGCTATCTGGCTCACCTCAAAGCTTGCACCGGATTATCTGGCGCCGATCGCGATTGCGGCATATTCTTACATGGCTCTGATCCCGATGATCCAGCCATGGCTGATGCGCCTGATGACAACGAAGGAAGAGCGCGAGATCAAAATGGAACAGCTCCGCCCGGTCAGCAAGACCCAGAAGGTGCTTTTTCCCATCATCGTCACCATTTTCGTCTGCCTGCTGCTCCCGTCCGTGGCGCCGCTGCTCGGCTGCCTGATGCTGGGCAACCTGTTTAAAGAGTGCGGGCTGACCGACCGCCTGAGTGATACCGCACAGAATGCCCTGATGAATATCGTCACCATCTTCCTGTCTACGTCCGTCGGCGCCACCGCTGTATATTACCGCTTCCTGACACCGCAGACACTGTTCATCATCGTGCTTGGACTGCTGGCGTTTGAGTTCGCCACCGCGGGCGGCCTGCTGCTCGGAAAGATCATGTGCAAGCTTTCCGGCGGCAAGATCAATCCGCTGATCGGCTCCGCCGGTGTTTCGGCAGTCCCGATGGCGGCCCGCGTGAGTCAGATGGAAGGTGCCAGGGCCAATCCTTCCAACTTCCTGCTGATGCATGCCATGGGCCCCAATGTGGCCGGTGTGATCGGCTCCGCCGTGGCGGCAGGCTTCCTGCTTGCCATGTTTGGCGGCTGATATCTCCATAATTCATATTCAGCGTTACAGGAAGGAGAACCATTATGACGGATTATCAGGCATTGTATAATCAGAAACTGACAACGGCGGAAGAGCTTGCTGCCCGCGTGGAAAACGGCTGGAGCATCGGCATGGATGCCGGCGCGTCCCAGACCCCGGCTATTCTGGACGCAGTCTGTGCCCGTGCCAAAAAGGGCGAACTCAGCGGTATCCATGTGCAGACCCTTCTGGACAGTTTTCCGTTTGCCTTTTACGCGGATCCTTCTCTTAAAGGGAAGGTGACAGGCGATTCGTGGTTTGCCAGCGCAGGAGCGCGCGGCGCCATCAATGGTGGCTTTGCAGACCTTATCCCCAACTATTACCGGGATGCTCCGGGCCATATCCGCACCAACTATGATTACGACGCTTTCTGCGTTTCGGTATCTCCCATGGACAAGCACGGCTACTTCAGCCTCAGCACAGTGAGCTCCTATTGCCCGGCCATGATGGACAAGGCAAAGCGCATCTTTGTGGAAGTGAACCGGAACCAGCCCAGAGCCGTCTGCGGAACACAGGTCCACATCAGCCAGATCGACGGACTGATAGAGAATGACATCCCGCTTCCGGAGCTGGCAGCGCCCAAGCTGGACGACATCAGCATCACGATCGGCAATCTGATCGCCGAGCAGATCCCCGATGGAGCCTGCATCCAGCTCGGTATCGGCGCCATTCCAGATGCGGTCGGCCTGGCGCTCAAGACGAAGCATGATCTCGGCATCCACACCGAAATGTTCACCAGCTCCATGGTGGATCTCATCGAATGCGGCGCGGTCAACAACAGTAAAAAGCAGATCCATCGCTATCAGAGCGTAACCACGTTTGCGCTCGGTTCCCGGAAGATGTATGACTATATCGACGATAACCCGGCGATCGCCTTTATGCCTGTCGACTATGTGAACGATCCCGCCGTGATCTGCAAAAATGACAATATGATCTCCATCAACGCTGCACTGGAGATCGACCTCTGGGGACAGGTCTGCGCGGAGAGTGTCGGCACGAGGCTTATGTCCGGCACCGGCGGCCAGGTGGACTATGTCCGCGGCGCCTGCCAGTCGAAGGGCGGCAAGAGTTTTATCGCCTTTACCTCCACGGCAAAAAACGGTACCATCAGCAAGATCAAGTCCTGCCTGACGCCGGGCGCTGTCTGCACTACCAGCAAGAACGACGTGGACTACGTTGTCACCGAGTACGGGATCGCGCATCTGCGCGGCCAGCCGCTGTCGTCCCGTGTCCGGCAGCTGATCGCTATCGCCCATCCGGACTTTCGTGACGAGCTCACGTTCGACGCGAAAAAACGCGGCATCATGATCTGAGCCAACGAATCAGCCTTCTGAAAAACAGGGGGCTGGTTTTCATTTATGTCTTGCACAGGAACAGGGAAAACGGTATAATAAATCATTCTTTTTTATAACGATTTGGAGGACCAAACTATGCCAGTTTTAGTCAGACCGGAGAACATGGAAAGGATCACGACCCCGGAGCTTGCCAAAGCCTTTATCGCGGAGCAGATCGAAGACCTGCGCACCCAGATCGGCGACCGAAAAGTGCTGCTCGCGCTTTCCGGCGGCGTCGACTCCTCTGTTGTTGCTGCCCTGCTGATCAAAGCAGTCGGCCAGCAGCTTACCTGTGTGCATGTCAACCACGGCCTCCTGCGCAAAGGGGAGCCGGAGCAGGTGATCGAAGTGTTCCGCAACCAGATGAATGCCAATCTCATCTATGTCGACGCGGTCGACCGTTTCCTGGACAAGCTCGCCGGCGTTACCGATCCGGAGGCAAAACGTAAGATCATCGGCAGTGAGTTCATCGAGGTGTTCGCTGAAGAAGCCCGCAAACTGGACGGTGTGAGCCTGCTGGCGCAGGGCACCATCTGGCCTGACATTCTGGAAAGCGAAGCCGGCATCAAGGCACACCATAACGCCGGTGGTTTGCCGGAAGACCTGAATTTCGAGCTGGTGGAGCCAGTCCGTATCCTGTTTAAGGACGAGGTGCGTGTTGTGGGAAAGGAGCTCGGTCTGCCCGACGGTATGGTATACCGCCAGCCGTTCCCCGGCCCCGGTCTCGGCGTTCGCTGTGTCGGCGCTATCACGCGTGACCGTCTGGAAGCGGTACGCGAGTCCGATGCGATCCTGCGCGAAGAGTTCGCGAAAAACGGTCTGGAAGGAAAAGTGTGGCAGTATTTCACCATCGTGCCCGACTTTAAGTCCACAGGCGTCCGGGACGGCGCACGCTGCTGGGAGTGGCCGGTCGTGATCCGTGCCGTCAACACCAGAGATGCCATGACGGCGACGGTGGAAGACGTCCCGTTTGCCCTGCTGCAGCATATTACCGCGCGCATCACCAGTGAAGTGAAAGGCGTGAACCGCGTTCTCTTCGACCTCAGCCCTAAGCCCGTTGCCACAATAGAGTGGGAATAAAGATCATAGGATAATAAGCGCCCGAAAACTCTGCAGGACCAGGAGTTTTCGGGCACTGTTAGCAGTATAGAGAAAAAGTTCACTTTTTCAGGTTTGCAAGGAGTTGATCAGATGAGTAATAAAAACACGGTACTGCCGCCGTCCTCCGGCGGAGTACTGATCAAAGGCCGCAGAGGGAATCTCCTCGCACACTATTATCTGCCCGGCGGCTGTTATCCAAAGCCGGTGGTGATGATCTGCCACGGGATTCCGGGCAACGAACGTCTGTTCGATTTTGCGATCGCCCTGCGGGAGGCCGGATTCTGCACGCTTTGCTTCCATTACAGCGGCAGCTGGGGCAGCGATGGCGCCTATGCTGTCAGCAACTGTTTTGAGGACTGTATCAGTGTGCTGGACTACATCCGAAAGAATGAGGATGGGTGGTTCGATCTGAACAATGTGATGATGCTCGGCCACAGCATGGGCGGACTGATGGCGGCGCGGACAGGCGCCACACAGGAACTCATCAAAGCCTGCGTCATTATGGCTCCGATGGATTTTCGTCTGGTTGCCGAAGAGGCAGAAGGACTGCGCCCGGAGAGATACCGTACGCATATCGAAAAATCATCACTTTGGCTGCACGGACTGAGCTGGGACAGTTTCTGCGAAGATGCAGAGAAGAACATGGAGCAGATGGATCTTATTAGCTATGCTGCCGGACTTGCGGAAAAGCCGGTTCTCACGATCGTTACGGAACAGGATGCATTGCTTCCACCGGAGGACCATGTGCTGCGGCTCAATGCCGCCATTGAAGCCTTCGGAAAAGGAAAACTGAGGACTGTTCATTTTGATGATGACCACTGCTGCAATACGTATCGCGCGGAAGTCCGGCTGGCTGTTGTTGACTTTCTGAAGGAACAGGTAAGCTGAGAGCGTTCGGAACCCGAAAAAACGTTATGAAATACAACACTGCGGCAGATCTCTCTTTCGGGATCTGCCGCAGTGTTGTATTATCTGCCTGCCGGATCAGATGCCGGCGTGCGTGCGCCGATACACCAGAAAAGCGAGAAGAAGTGCCAGCAAAAGCAGAACCAGAATGGAAAGAATGATCTTTGCCGGAGAGATTTTATTGCCCGGCTTTCTCCAAAAGATGAGCAGGAGAAGAAGCAGCACAGCGGCTGCGATCCCGCCGATAAGGGGAACAGGGATCGTTTTTCGGCCCGGAGACGCAGGGGCTTCCTGCGGCTCGTCCGCCGGGGAGGCTGACGAGCCGGGTTCTTCATCTGGAACCTCTTCCTCTGACGGTTCTTCCGGGATCAGCTCCTGAAGGGAACTTGCGTAATTGGTGAGATAGCTGCCGTTTGCCTGTTCGTTGAAGAGAAAGAGCCGGCTGCCTTCCGGAAGCTCATAGTCTGCCAGGTTCAGGGTCAGGTCACCGTCCGCGGACGTCGGAGCTGCCAAACGTACGCAGGAGAGAGGACAGGCGCCGGCGTCACAGATCAGTAGAGAGAGCATATTGTTCTCCGCGGTATCGGCGCCGGAATACTGAACATGGAGAACATTCTCATCGGCTGTGACACGCTCGACCCGGAATGGATGATCGTCGAGGGGAACCAAAAGTTTCCAGGACAGCGGTTCTCCCTGTGACTCTTCCGGTGTTTCCGCCTGCGTTATCTCCCGCAAAGGAAAGGCAACAGGCCCTGGCGATCCTTCATCTTCGGCAGGAAGCAGAAAAACCGCATCCTGGACGCTCAGGTTGATGCAGGGGCGGGCACTCCACCGGGCATAGGGCAGATAATCGTGGATCAGATTCCCCTGCAGCACGATCCCGTGATAATCATCGTGGTACCGATGAGGAGAACGCAGCCACCAGTAGCTCTCCATGCTGGAGCGCTTGACGGTGTATTTGACCCCCGGACTGTAACTGCCGAAATACTGCTCCAGCTCAATGGCAGAGAGCAAGAATACCTGCTCGTCATGGAGAGAGACCGGGCGCCAGGTCAGCGCATATAGATACACCTCGTCTTCATCCTTGCTGGTGGGAGGGACCAGGAGGCTTTCAGCCTCGCTGAAAGCTGCTGCCGCAAAATCGGTGCACCACTGCTGGGAAAGGCTGCCTTCCCACAGCGTGGATGACTCATCATGCGCAACTTCTCCGGAATCCAGCAGTTTTTCCGACAGGAGAAAAATGCCTTCCGTACCCATATTTGTCTGATCGGCGTCCAGAACGATCCAGGAAACGGGCTGTTCTTCGTAAACACCATAGTAAATGATGTCATCGGCCTGCACCGTCGGGATCTCATCCGCAAAGGCGGGAACAGAGACGAGAGAAAGCAGAACAGCAAGAAAAACCGTAAATGAAATCCGAAAACATCTCATGGCGTCTCTGCAGCCTCCTCAGCGGCATCCGATGGGACGTAGTTGTTGGCAGTTGGTACTTTGAAGGGATCTTCCAGCCAGGCGCTGAACTGCTCAAGAGGGGTTTGCTTCTCTACAAAGAAACGGTAGACAAGGGTGGGGTCGTCACTTGTGTTGTAGGAGGTGTTGGCGATTTTGGCCCGTACGTCAGGGTGGGTCATCTTTACACCGAATTTGTAATAGTGCAGCAGCAGTTCCTGCACATACGGCGTGCTTCCGCCGATCGGATAGACGAAGGTGCAGGGTTCTTTCTTCGTGACCTGCGTGACCCAGCGCTCCGAATTGCTCAGTTCACCGTCTACGCTGTCCTTAGCTACCTGATCGAGCGAGTTGTGGGTGACGCCGTGGCTTTCAAACCGGACATAGGGGGATTCCAGCATCTCGTCGATCATATCCAGTGTAAGATGGGAGCCGTTCTTGCCGTGGAAGTTGGAAATATCCTTGACGATCGCAACAGAGACCTTGACATGATACTGCTCGACCAGCGGCAGCAGATACTTGTGGGTTCCGCCCCAGCCGTCATCAAACATCATGATCATGGGTTTGCTGAAATCCTCCACATGCCACAGATCCTCAAACCAGATGGGCGTGTAGCCGTTTTCCGTCAGGAACTGAAACTGCTCCTCCAGGCTCTCCGGCCCCAGGATCAGGTTGGCCGTCTCCGGCGCGTAGCCGATGCTGTGATACATCATCACCGGCACCGCGTAGTTCTCCGGCATGGCCCAATCGCCCGCGGCGGGGGTGCAGTAGAGCGTGTCGTACTCCTCGTCGTACAGGAAGCCGATCTCCGCCGCCGCGCAGAAGCTCTCCGCCGGCACCAGCAGATCCTCTCCGCCGCTGCACAGGAGCGGCGGCGCGTCCAGGGGCCGCTCCTCGTCCAGATAGCGCAGGGAGGCCCTGCCCGCGGAAAGCGCGATCGCGCTCTTGCGCCAGGGCAGGGAGAAGTCCCCGCTGTCCGCGGCGTGGGCGGTCTCCGCGCCCAGGGCCGCGGCGGCCTCGGAGAGCTTGAGATAGATCCGGCCGTCCCGCAGCAGCTGCCCGCTCGCCAGCGCCTGCCCGTCCATATACGCCTCGCCCCCCTGCTCCGTCTCCGGCTCCGGGAAGGGCGTGGGTTCCGGCGTAGGCGC
>JAEEGH010013227.1_pt1 | contig 18341 bp, 13 predicted proteins | sample 9134181 | NCBI WGS metagenome assembly JAEEGH01 (sample SAMN16246544, study PRJNA631951) | gut metagenome | biome: gut microbiome; feature: rumen; material: DP-attached | host: Bos | place: Iran: Karaj | collected 2018-10 | reverse complement strand
AGTCCCAAGTCCCAAGTCCCAAGTCCTAAGTCCTAAGTCCCAAGTCCCAAGTCCCAAGTCTTAAGCCCCAAGTCCTAAGTCCCAAGTCCCAAGTCTTAAGTCCCAAGTCTTAAGCCCCAAGTCTTAAGCCCCAAGTCCCCAGTCTCCTTAGTCCTAAGTCCCAAGTCCTAAGTCCCAAGTCCCAAGTCTTAAGTCCCAAGTCCTAAGTCCCCAGTCCCCAGTCTCGAAGTCAAAAACATTATCAAAACAGGTTGATGATTCCCCTGAAAATGATGAAATAAATTCCACAGCCCGCCAAAAGCAGCCCCGCGATGCGGTTCATCAGTGTGGTGCGTTCAGCATCGAAAAAGCGCTTCAATTTGGCTGCGCCCCAGGCTTTTAGGACATCCAAAGAGAAGCTTGTCGCCAGCACGATGCAGAAGAAAATAATGGTCGTGAATGTGTCGCCCGTTCCAGAGGCAACGATGGCCACCGCCGAGAACCAAAAAATCCAGACAAAGGGATTCAATACGTTGAGAGCGAAGCCTTTACCGATAAGATACAAGGGCGATGGATAGTCGTCCTGTTCTTCAAGCAGCTCCTTGGCCCGTTTCTCGCGCAGCGTCTCTTTTTTTCGTGCCTTTTGTCGGAATGTCACTATGCCAAACACTACCAAAATGGCACCCGCCGCGATGCTGAACCATGGTACACCCAAGTCGAACTGCATCCCCAGCTGAAATGAGGTGAAAATGCAAATCGCTATCACGACGGCATCGTTCAAGATAACCCCGAAAGCGAACCGCACAGCAGACTTAAAGTCTTGGTGCAGACTGGTTTGCACCAAAGTGATAAAGGCCGGACCCATATTGATGACCAAGCCAAGAAACAAACCCAACAAAAGCGCCCAAAGCACCCATTCGAAAGAGAATGTGCCTTCAATTTGCGACATGTGGTTGAATATGTTGGCTGAACTGTCCATAGAAATGTGTTTGCCATAAGGCTTTGAGCCCGCAAAAGTAATTAATTTTGTCGAGATAAGCCAAAAATGAAAAATATGCTTTATTTTTGCCTCATAAACCATAAATAGTTGAAAAATGAGAAAAATGCTATTTTCATTATTGTTCACGGGCATTTCGCTGTTCGCCAACGCCCAATCTATCGAAGTAAACGGTTTGCAATCAGGCGTTTGGGCAGCCGATACCGTTGTGGTAACGGGTGATGTAACCGTTCAGGACTCGCTCATCATTTCGGCAGGAACCACGGTTCTCTTTGATGGATTTTACCATATCGAAGCCAAAAAGAACGCTTTCATCAAAGCCATGGGAACCGAGAGCGATTCCATCGTCTTCACCGTGGCCGATACCACGAAGTTTCACGTTTTCAATTCGGGACGGGGTGGCTGGAACGGCATCCGACTTGCGAAAGCCGAGGCCTCGCGTTTCGACTATTGCCGTTTCCAATACGGCAAGGCCGCCCTTGACAACGACCAAGACGGCGGTGCCCTGCGCATCGTTGAGTGCGACAACGTGGAAATCACCCATAGCACTTTGTTTTGCAACTTCTCGCGTGAGCACGGCGGTGCCTTGAGCGCGGTAGACTCCAAGGTGGTAATGCACGATTGTGATGTGTACAACAATTTGACTTACACTGAGATAGATACCGTCTACTTCATGTATGGAGGAGCTATGCATTTCCTGAAATGTGAAGTGGAACTGGTGGACATGAACTTCCGATATAACAATGGTGCAACGGCCATCGGTGGCGCTTTGAGCTTGGACAGTTGCGCCGTGAAAATCGACCGCTGCAAATTTGAGTACAATTACGGCATCAACGGCGGCGGACTTTACCTCATCCGCAGCAACGACTGGGATTGCAGCATCAGCAATTCGCTCTTTGCCAACAACGTTTCGGGGCATTTCGGTGGTGGCTTGGCCATCAGCGATTCGTCGCCTTTGGTCAGCAACCTTACGGTGGTCAACAACCGATCCATCGGCGTCAACTGCGGCGGTATTTTCTTCTACCAGTACAGCTCGCCGATTTTGCGCAACTGCATCGTGTATGGCAACACCAACGATGCTTCGCTCGAAGAACCCGTGCAGATGTGGGCATGGACTTTCGACGACTACAAGCCTGAATTCCATAATTGCATGGTTCAGTATGGGTTTGAAAACATTTCCAACAACGAAGTGATTGAGGTGTATGAAAACTGCCTTGATGCAGACCCGCTTTTCCGCGATGCCGAGAATGACGATTTCCACCTGACAGAATCCAGCCCATGCATTAATGCCGGCCTGACCTATCCTGACGACCTCAATGCCTTTGACTTGGACATGAACGGGCGCCTCAAAGGTGACATCATCGACATCGGTGCATACGAATACACGGCTACTGGCATCGGCGAAATCGTTCAAAACGAGTCCATTATGCGTATTGTCGGTAACCCGATAACCACTGAGAGCTATGCCGAAATCGAGTTGGAGCGTGCTGGCGACCTGACGGCAAGTATTTGTTCCATGGATGGCAAAATATTAGGCAACAAACAGTTCCGAAACCTTCAAACAGGTCTTAACCGCCTTGAGATGGGTGAGATGTTCCAAAACCTGCCTAACGGAACCTATCTGTTCATCATCAAGACGAGCGGGAAAGTTGTTGCGGCTAAGGCTGTTAGCGTCGGTTTTTGATGATACGATTCAGTAAGGAAAAACCATGTTTTGTTGGGTTTTCTTTCCACTTCGTAAGTTTTTTGAATCATAACTGCCGAAGAACCAGTAATTTTGTCGCCTCAAAAAAAATAAAAAATTAGTGACAAATCTGTGTAAATCATTGATAATCAACAATATTTGCTGGTGTGGGTAAAACTCCGTTCTCAGCTTTTGTGTACATCTTATCCAAGGCAGAGTCATGCGTGCTCGGTCTTGGATTTTTTTGTTATATCTGTAACCATAGGCAGAATGAAAAGGAACTACGAATTATACGAAATCGAAGATTCAACGAAGTTAATTACACGAATTTCGATGTTTGAATTTTGCAGCCAAGGCTGTGGATTTATACGAATATTCGTACCCATTCGTAACGAAGTTGCAAAATTCTATCCGTAATAATTGATTTCATAAAATTCGTGAAATCCATAGTTAAATATTGAATCTTAAATCATTGAATATTAAATCTTTAAATTTTAAATTTTAAATCTTAAATCTTCAAATCGGTACTGGTTATAAAGATGGTGGTGGGTCAAAACCAAACAGATGTGGCAACATTACCATCACCAGCGGTGTAACCAGCGTAACGGCCACGAAAGGAACCGGTGCCCCCAACAGCATTGGTGTTGGCACGAATGGCACTTGCGGCACGGTGACCATCGGCGGCGTTGTAGGCGCTATCACCCCAAGCCCGTACACCTATCAGCCGTAATAATCCAACGACAATCGTCTAAACCTTAATATGCAAGGCGGCCTTCATTATTTGAGGGTCGCCTTTTTTGGTGGGTTTTTTGAAGAAAAATCCCATGGTTTGGATTGTTATTTGTATTTTTGCAAAGTAAAAGATTGTATAGTTATGAGACGACCAAACATAATAGAAGCCATAAAGAAGGGACTTGCCTCCCTACCTCTCGACATTGAGGTATGGCTTTATGGAAGTGAGGCTCGTGGCGATGCACGTCCCGACTCAGACATCGACCTGCTGGTGCTTTTCAACAAGCCGAAAGTCACACTCGAAGATGAAAGCGAAATCTATAATGTCACCACACCTATCGAATGGGACTGCGGTGTTGCCATCAATCCAATGATTTACTCAAAGTTACAGTGGGAGTCGCGGATGACACCATTCCGCTTGAACGTAATCAATGACGGAATAAAGATATGATATTCTACACTCTTCAAACAACGGCTTTCCGGCGATTACGATGACATGTTCGACAACACTCTTGAGACCGTCAACGAACTCTACCCCAAAGCTCAAGAGTTTATCGCAGCCGTCAAGGAGAAGGTGGACATCTGGTTGGCTGAAAACAAGGTATAACCTTTCGCGAAATGAGGCCTTCATTTTTTGAGGGTCGCCTTTTGTGTTTTCCCCCTTCAAAGGGGACAGGGGTGGCGTATGGGCGGACACATGGGTCCGCCCAAAACCACACCACGCGCGCCCACACAACAAAAACATTCGACCCGTTTGGAAACGATTTTCCTGATCAACGACAAATTAATGTGACCAAACAGCCGCGAACAAATGAAATTACCGTATCTTTGCTCGCGATAATCCAAGTCGAAATGCAACACAAACGACTGCTTATATTGCTCATGCTGTGGCTCTTTGGCACGGGTTTCTTGATGGCACAAAGACTCGGCGGCGGCCTGATGGTCGGGCCGGCGTTCTCCACCATGAAGATCAGTGGCAACGACTCCACCACCTTCCGCGCCGACTTCACGGGTGGCGTGCGTATCGCGCTCATCCCCAAGCGTTCCATCTTTGGTGGCGAGGTCGATGTCATCTACTCGCGGCAAGGCATGAGGTCGCGAGCGGGTTTGGACGAAAGCGGCAACACCATCCGCTTTCTCGAAAAGTCGCACTACATCAACGTGCCCGTGCTGCTCAACGTGTATTTCCGTAAGTGGAATGAAGACGACGAGGACGAATCCAAGATAGTACGCTTGCGTGTGGGGCCGCAAATCGGTTTTTGCGTCGGCGGCAACGAGGTCTATGATGTAAAAGAAGGCAAGAAGAAGAAGCAATACATCACGCCGTGGGAGCCTGGCAGCTTCAACCGCATCGACTACGGCCTCACGGCGGCAGTGAGCTATTGGTTTGTTGAGGTGCGCTACACCTTCGGCATGGCCAATGTTTTCAAGGAGGGCGGAAAGTCGGCCAACCATGTCATTTCGGTCACGTGGTCAGACATTTGGTAGGGTAAGTGTCCACCTTTGCCAAAAAAAATGTAATTTTGCGGATTCTTTTATTTTGGCTATGTCTGCACCAAAAGGACTAATAGGAAAAATAGAGGCTTTCACACGAAAGTTCTACCTCAACCGCTTGATACAAGGCGTGTTGGTGGGTGCCGTATTGTGGATGGTCTTCTACCTGCTCATCAACGGCTTGGAGTATGTATCGTGGTTCCCGCCCAAAGGCCGCTTCGTGCTGTTCCTTTTCCTGTTGTTGGGTAGTGCCTTCGTGGCGGTGTATTATTTCGCCATCCCGCTCATCAACCTGATCCGTTACCGAAAAAAGATGTCGGTGGAACAAGCCTCAACGCTGATTGGTCGTTTCTTCCCTGAAATCAAGGACAAACTACTGAATACCATACAGTTGAGCAACCAGATGGAGTCTGAGTCCGACAATGCGTTGTTGGCCGCCACCATCGAGCAGCGCAGTGCCCGCCTCTCCCCTATCCGTTTCAGCGATGCCGTCGACCTGCGCGGCAACCTGAAATGGCTCGGTATGTTCTTCGGTTTACTCCTCCTATTGGTTGCGTTGATGGTGTTTTTGCCTTCCTTTGCCGTGCAACCCACACAGCGCATCGTCAACTACGGGCAGGAATTTGAGAAGCCCCTCCCCTATCAGGTGGAAATCGGGCAAGACGAGATGGAAACCACCCAAGGCAAGGAGGTGAAGTTCAGCATTCGTGTCACTGGCGATCGCATCCCCGACGCTTTCTATGTGAAGAGCGAGCTCGGCCAGCAACTGATGACCAAAGGCTCGACCAACGACTTCAGTTACACCTTCAAGAACCTTTACAACGATTTGGAGTTCAACGTTATCGGCGGCGGTTACACCAGCCGTCCGTTGCATATCAAGGTGCGCCCCAACCCTACCCTACTCTCCTACCGCTGCGACGTGCGTTATCCCAACTATATCCACCGCAACAATGAAACTTTAGAGGGCAAGACGCGCCTCATCGTGCCGCAAGGCACCACATTGGCGTTCAGTTTCGTGACTCGCGACACAGAACAAATGACAGTCAGCCGCGATTCTGTCGTTTCAGCTTTGACTGCCAATGATGACCTGTTTGAGTATCAATTCGTTGCGGCAAAGTCGATCAAGTTTGAAGTGGAGGTGCAAAACTCCTGGAACCACGACATCGAGCCCCTACCCTTCTCTGTCGACGTGTTGCCCGATGCCTACCCTGACATTCGCGTGGAGTCGTTTGATGAGCAGCTTTCGACCGATGTTTACTTCTCTGGTCTTGTCACCGACGATTATGGTTTCAGTCGCCTTACGTTCAATTGCAAGGTCAAGGAACCTATCGAGAAAAACATCATCAAGTCGGTGCCGCTCGACCTGAAACATACCCGTTCGTCGTTCTTCTACAGCTTCAATATGGACAGCCTCGGAATCATGCCCGGACAGAATATGGAGGTTTATTTCGAGGTGTGGGACAACGACGGTTTCCATGGCCCCAAGTCGAAACGCTCCGAGACTTTCGTCTATTACAAACCCTCCGAAGCGGCTTTGGACAGCATCGCTAACGAACAATCGGAAGACATCATGGAACGCCTTGAGCAAAAGGCGCAAGAGGCTGACAAACTGCAAGATGCCATCGAGAAGATGTTGCAAGACCTGCTCCAAAAGAAAGACCTCGACTGGTCGGACAAAGAGAAGATGAAGGAACTGTTGGAAAAGCAACAGGAGATTCAGGACGAGTGGAACAAGCTGCAAGAGGAACAGGAAAAGCTGTCGGATTTCATGAAAGAGCACGACTTGGGCAACGAAGACCTCATTAAGAAGCAGGAGCAAATCAATAAGCTTTTCGACGAGGTCATTCCAGAGGAAATGAAGAAGATGATGGAACAAATCGACAAGCTGTTGGAGGAGATGCCCCGCGAGCAGATGCAACAGATGATGCAAAACATCAAGAAAAACAACCAGTCGATGCAGGAATTGCTTGACCGCAACTTGGCATTGTTGGAACAGCTCAAGATGGAAAAAGACCTCAATGACTTGGCCAACAAACTCGACAAACTTGGTGAGGAATTGGAGAAGCAAAACGCTGAGAACCAGAATAAAACAGGGGATGGGGACGACCAAAAATCGGCAGAGGAGGCCAAAGAGGAATTTGACAAGATGATGGATGAGCTTGACCAATTGTTGGAGAAGAATGAGACCCTCAACGACCCGTTTGACATGGAGAAGGACGAGGAAATGCAGGAGAGCATCGACCAAGACCTTGACAATGCCATGCAAAACGAGCAGAACGGCGACAAGCAGCAGTCGCAGAAGCAGAAACAAAATGCGGGTCAGAAGATGCAGCAGATGGCCCAACAGATGATGCAGCAGATGCAGATGGCTGGGATGGAACAGATGGCCGAGGACGCGCATTTGCTCCGCATTTTGCTCGAAAATGTGGTACACGCTTCCCACGAACAGGAAGCCTTGATGACTGAGATTGGCGGCATTCGCACCGACGACCCGTCGTTGGTCGAAAAAATCATTCACCAGAAAGAAGTGGCCGACAATTTCAACATGGTGCGCGACTCGCTCCGCAATATGGCCAACCGTCAGCCCATGATTAAGAATTTTGTCTTTGACGAGTTGCATAGCATTGATAATCAGACGGAAAATGCGATGAAACAACTCAACAACCTGCACCTCTCGCAGGCCGTGCGCCACCAGCAGACAGCGATGATGTCGATGAACAATTTGGCCTTGATGTTGGCCGAATCGCTCGAAGAAATGGAAAACAGCATGGAGTCTATGGGTATGCCGATGTCGTGTCCCAATCCGAAACCCGGTCAAGGCCAACAGAACATGAAAAACATGCAGCAGTTGCAGCAACAGCTGAGTGAACAACTGAAAAAGATGCAGCAACAGATGGAGAAATCTGGACAACAAATGCCCAATTCGATGAGTGAGGAGTTTGCTCGCATGGCCGCCGAACAGGAAATGCTGCGTCAGGGTATGCAACAGATGCTTAACGACATGAAGGAAAACGGCCAGCTTGGCGACGACGGCTTGAATGAGATTATCAAGGATATGGAGAAGTTGGAGGAGGAGCTGGTCAACAAGAAGATCAACCGCCAGATGATTGAGCGTAGTCAGCGTATCGAGTCGCGAATGCTCGAGTCACAGAAGGCACAAGAAAAACGCGAACAAGAAGAGAAACGCAAGTCGAACGAATACAAAGGCTCGCACTTCGACCGACAGATTGACGAGCAACTTTACGAGCAATCGCTGAAGAAAAATCAGGAGTTTTTGCGTACCAATCCGATTGAGTATGCACCATATTACCAGGAGAAAATCAACGAATATTACCTGAAGAAAAACACGCAGTGAGATGATAAGATTCAGTACATTGGATGTAGAGATGCCGCCCATTGAGCCCATGAGAATCAAGGAATGGATTGGTCAGGTGGCCGAAAACCACGGCAAACGGGTAGGGGAGTTGTACTACTATTTTTGTAGTGATGAGCAGCTGTTGGAAATCAATCGCGAGCGCCTGGGCCATGACTTTTACACCGATATTGTGACCTTTCCCTTGACCGATTGTGAGACGATTTTGTCGAGTGAATTCTGCATCAGTATTGACAGGATTAAGGAGAACGCGATGACCTTCGGACGCAGTTACGAGAGCGAATTGCACCGTGTCATCATCCATGGCGTGTTGCATTTGATAGGTTTTGATGACCATACCGAGCAGGACAGCAAAATGATGCGTGAAAAAGAAGAAGAGGCGTTAAGGTTGTTGTTTATTTAGTTAATAATCAAAGTTTTAAATGTATTGTTTCCCGTGAAACATTGATATAAATGATGTATTTTGAACCCTATGATATCATCGTTGTTGGAGCAGGTCACGCAGGATGCGAGGCTGCTGCTGCGGCAGCCAATATGGGCAGCAAGGTCTTGCTTGTCACGATGGACTTGCGGCTGATTGCTTCCATGTCGTGTAACCCCGCCATGGGCGGTATTGCCAAGGGACAAATTGTGCGCGAAATCGATGCCATGGGTGGCTATTCGGGTATCATCTCGGATCGGACCATGATACAATTTCGGATGCTCAACAAGTCGAAAGGACCTGCCATGTGGAGTCCGCGCTGCCAAAGCGACAAGATGATGTTCTCCGCTGAGTGGCGTCGAATGTTGGAAAAAACCTCCAACCTCGATTTGTGGCAAGATACGGTAATAGGGCTCTTGGTGGAGGGCGACCAAGTGAAGGGTGTGAAGACACTGATGGGTGGCGATATTGCAAGTCGCGCCGTGATTCTCACCAACGGCACTTTCCTTAATGGTCTAATCCATATCGGCGAGCAGCATTTCTCTGGTGGCAGAATGGGTGAAGTAGCCAGTTTCGGCATCACCGAACAGTTGAAAGAACTCGGTTTCGAGGCCAAACGATTGAAGACCGGAACCCCCGTCAGGATCGATGGTCGAACGATTGATTTCAGCAAGCTCATTGAACAAAAGGGCGACGATGAAGTGGTCGGTTTCTCGTATACAGAGCCTTTCAAAATCTCTAAACAAAGTAGTTGCTGGATTGCGCACACCTCTTTAAAAGTGCATGAAACTTTGCGCAAGGGTTTCAAATATTCGCCCATGTTCAACGGGCGCATACAAGGGGTTGGGCCGCGTTATTGTCCCAGCATTGAGGATAAAATTGAACGCTTTGCGGGCAAAGACAGCCATCAACTTTTTGTGGAACCCGAAGGTTGGGACACCGTGGAATACTACCTCAACGGCTTCAGCAGCTCTTTGCCGGATTATATCCAATATGAAGCCTTGCAGCAAATCGAGGGGTTTGAGAATGCCAAGATTTTCAGACCTGGCTACGCCATCGAATACGACTATTTCCCGCCCGAGCAACTCCATCATTCATTAGAAACCCGTCTGATGCATGGCTTGTATTTTGCTGGCCAAATCAATGGGACCACGGGTTACGAGGAAGCTGCCTGCCAAGGTATGATGGCTGGCATCAACGCGAGCCTTGCCTTGCGCGATGAGCAGCCCTTAGTGTTGTCAAGATATGAAGCTTATATCGGTGTGCTGATTGACGATTTGATTACGAAAGGTGTGGATGAACCCTATCGGATGTTCACCAGTAGGGCAGAATATCGTATTCTGTTACGCCAAGACAATGCCGATGCCCGTCTGACGGAACTGTCGTATAAGTTGGGTTTGGCTAAGGAAAACCGTTACCAAAAGTTGCAGGAAAAGCTGTCAAGAATCGATGAGATTAAGGCATTTTTGAATGAAACATACGCTTATCCTGATGAAATCAACGGCTTGTTGGCGCAACGAGAAAGCGGCTGCATTGAACAAAAGATAAAACTTTCATATTTGTTATTGCGTCCACAAATCAGCTTGAATGACTTGATCACAACCTTGCCGATTTTGGAAAAGTACAAGGGTGCTGACCGATTCATGAAAGAATGTCTTGAAGAAGCTGAGATACAAATCAAATATGCCAGCTATATTGAAAAGGAAGATGAGCTGGCCGACAAACTGAGGCGTTTGGAAAGCGTAAAACTGCCCAAGGATTTCGACTATCATAGCCTCCAATCGTTATCGTTTGAGTCGAGGGAAAAACTGAATCGATATAGACCCACTACTTTGGGTGAAGCCTCAAGAATCAGTGGGATTTCTCCTGCTGACATTAATGTGTTGGCTATATTTTTAGGAAGATAGAGTAATTGTTTCACATGAAACACTGATAAGAAATGAATAAAAAATGTCCATGGTGCAACTCCGAAAAAACCCAGATGCATTTGTGGGTAAAGGATTTGTTTTTAACGCAAGAAGCGTTTCAAATACATGAGTGCCTGTCGTGCGGGCTACTCTTCACCGAACCCCGACCCGATGCCGAGCATATTGGAAAATACTACCAATCGGAGGAGTATTACAGCCATCAGGAAAACACAAGTGGTTTTATACCGAGAGTGTACGAATCTGTCAAAAGGGTCAACTTGAAGCGTAAAGTGAAAATGGCCACTTCTGATTTGTCGACTGGAACCATGCTGGACATCGGTTGCGGTGTGGGAGATTTCATCCACGAGATGGAACGAATAGGATGGAGCTGTAACGGTATCGAACCTTCTGACGATGCGCAAGCCATAGCACGAAAAAGGGTCAAGGCCAAACTTTTTAAGCCGGAGGAATTGAGCATTTTGCCCGATGCGAGTTTCGACTTGATTACCATGTGGCATGTCCTTGAACATGTGGAGGATTTGCACGAAGAAGTGTATCATTTGTACAGATTGCTCAAAAATGGAGGAAGATTATTGATTGCTGTGCCAAATTTCCAATCAGCTGATGCTCAACATTATAAGGAGTTTTGGGCTGCTTATGATGTGCCTCGCCATCTCTCTCATTTTTGCCGTGAATCCATCAATAACATATTCAAAAGCAGTAACTTAAGACTTACAAATATCGATAAACTCAAATGGGATGCCTACTACATCTCCTATCTGAGTGAAAAGTATCAAGGGCATAGTTTACCCTTATTTAAGGGCGTCCTGCGTGGGTTCTTGTCCAATTGTAAGGCGCGAAGCTCTGGCAATTGGTCGACTATGGTTTACATCTTCCAAAAATGATGCGACGAAGACACATAAAAACACTCGGATTCATTTTCACCTTGATTAGTCTTATTTTGGGTGGAGCATTGGCCGTGTTGTTTGCTGTGTCGTCGAAAAATTCGGTCGTTTTCAATTCCATTCAAAAGTCTGTGCTGAAAATGGACTCGGAAATGACGAGCCTTATCGATAAGAAATTAAACAAGGCTGAGTTGGAAAAGACCCAAACAGGTTTGGCCATCTTTATGAATGATACCTTGGTTTATTGGAACACGAATGAGATCAACCCTAAGCTGATGAAACGTCGCGTTAACTTGGGTTCCGATACCATTTGTTCTCTGCTCAGCGGCAATTACTATGTCAAGTCGTATCAAAACGGCGCGATGGCCTATTATGTTTTCAAGCAATTGAATACGACCTACGAGATTGACAACCAGTATTTTGAAAATAAGTCCAACATCTTGCCGCCATTTATTAATGCTGCAATCGGATTTCAGCCTAACAGTGGTGGCGGGCCCATTCTCAATCGTGATGGCAAAGTGCTGGCCTATTGCCAAATCAACTCAAAGCCTGAGCTGAAAAAGCTTTATTACTATGTTTTTTTGCCCTTGCTGCTCATGATGGTTATTGGTGTCGGACTTATGGTGGGCAGACAAAATAACGGTAAACAAAAGGGTAAAAAATTCAAAATTGAAATTGGTATTGTTATCATTCTTGTTCTTGCTGTCATAGGGACCTACCTTTATTACCAAATTAATACAAGGAAGGAAAACGAAAACATAAAGAAGGTGGCAGCCAGTTTGTCAGACAAGCGGGATATCCGTTTCGAGAAGTCATTTGCTGGTTTTATGGAGTTGGTCAAGGCCGACACCGACTTCCGCGATGCGGTTTTTGCCGAGAGCAATGTATTGGCGGATGTGGTGTTGGGTTACGCAAAAGAATTGCTTTTCGACGAGGTCATGCAGTCCTATATCGTGGCACTGACAGTCTGCGGTCCCGAAGAGGAAATCACCGTTCAACCAGAGGGGTTTGTGGCCAATTGTGAGGAGTATTTCTTTGAAAAACGCGCCAATAACAAACACAAAAGGGTAGGGGACGGACTCTATTTTATGGACTATTACTCGTTGGATCCCAATTACTTGGGTCAGATAGACATGGTTTCTGCTGATACCCTGCAGCACAAGACCCTGTATTTTGAATTCTACAAGCCCATCGCCCCTGAAGGCTTCGGCTTTCCACAACTGCTGCGCGAGGCCAATGGTCAGAAACCTTACGACTACTCCGTGGCCAACTATCGCGACAATATCCTCGTGTACAAATACGGCCGTTATGTCTATCCCAGTTTTCTCAGCAGTTTGCAGCTCAATGAAAGTGAGTTCACGTTCAGCCGAAGGTTTAAGCATTACACGGTCAGTAACGAAGAAGGCAACGTTTTGGTTGTCAGTGTGTCGCGTAAGAATTGGTCGGAAAAGACCGCACCTTTTGCCGTGTTTTTCCTCGGGCTTTTGTTGCCTTATTTGTTGGTGTGTTGGTTGCTGAGTCATCGACAACCCCGCAAATGGAAAGACAGGAGTTTCCGCCAGCGGCTACAAACCGTCGTTCTGCTGACCCTCGGCATCTCGTTTTTGGCCATCGGTCCGGTTTCCATCATTTATATGCGTAGCCTCTACAACCAAAAGACCATGGATTCACAGTTTGAGACGACCCAAACGCTGGGTATTGAGATGCGCAACGATTTGGACTTCAGAACTTTGCTGCGAACAGCCTCAAGAGACTCTTGGGACGCGATTTTGCAGCACTATGCCACCACTTTCTTCACCGACCTCAACCTTTACCAGCTTAATGGACAACTGTTGGCCACCACGCGACCCGAGATTACCGAAATGAACCTTCAAGCCCCGCTGATGAATGCTGATGCTTACCAAAACCTGCACCGCGACAAGGCGTTGTATTACACCCACGAGGAAAGACTCGGAACGGGTGTTTACCAATCGGCCTATATTCCTTTGTCCGATGCCAACGGCAACGTGATGGCCTATCTCAACACGCCCTATTTCTCGAGCACCGCCGACCTCCATAATGAAATCATGAATTTCATGCTGACTTACATTAATATCATCCTCGTCCTGCTCGGCATTGCTTTGTTTTTCGTGCTCATAGTCACCAAGCATTTAACACAGCCTTTGGCATTGATTCAGAACAAGTTGGGTGACATCAAAATCGATCAAAAAAACGAACCGATTGAATGGAACAGGAACGACGAAATTGGCGCCTTGGTGAAGCAATACAACCAACTCATTGTGGAATTGGAAAAGAGTGCCGCCGAATTGAAACGCACTACGGCTGAGTCAGCGTGGCGCGGCGTGGCGCGGCAAGTGGCCCATGAAATCAAAAACTCGCTGACACCCATGCGGTTAAGCGTGCAAATGCTGCAGCGCAATATCGAAAACGGCAAGGCCACACCAGAGCAAACCCAACGCACAGCAAACACCTTGATTGAACAAATTGATGCCCTTTCCGACATTGCCTCCTCATTCTCGCGTTATGCCAAATTGCCTGAAAACCATCCGCAACCGCTCGATTTGGCCGAGTTGGTCGGTAATGTGGTGAACCTCTATGATAACGCGGAGAACATCACTTTCAGTTACCATTACGACAAGGCGAAAAACCACACTTTCAATGGCGACAAGACCAACCTGAACAGTGCCGTCGGCAACTTGGTCAAGAACGCCGTGCAAGCTATCGGAAGCAAATTCGACGGAAAAATTGAGGTGTCGCTGCAAGTGACTGATAAAACGTACATCATCAGTGTAAAAGACAACGGGAAAGGCATCAAGGATGAGGACAAGAGCCAAATTTTCCTGCCGAATTTCACCACAAAAACAGGCGGCTCAGGCGTGGGATTGTCATTGACATACAACATCGTGCAATCCGCAGGTGGGACGATTTCATTTGAAAGCGAAGAAGGGAAGGGGGCGGAGTTTGTGATAGAATTGCCGAAATAAATCAATAAACCCATGGTAGGACCTCAATTGCTCATCGTAGCCGTCATCATCGTGTTCGTGATAGCCTTCGTCGTCACGATGTTGCTGCTGAATTCCAGCGCGAAGAAGATGGTTGACACCAATAAGAAGTTAGTGGAGAACCAAAACACACTGTTGGAGCAAAACAAAGTGCAAGAATACAAATTGGAAAAACGAATCAACGAATTAGAGGAGCAACTCAAGCAACATATTGAGGACGAAGTGAAACTGCTACAAGAGCAGACACGCCCGCACCGTGAGCGCATCGAACTGACCGCCAACATGACCGATGAGGAACTGATGGAATGGGTGGACCAGGAAGTGGACGATAGGCTTCTCTACACCGATACCAACCTGACATTGAAGACAATGGCCAAGGCTCTCGGTCTGACACAAAAGCGTTTGGGCGCACTTTTCAAGAACAATGAGAAATACAACAGTTTGGGCGATTACCTGAACGAGAAACGGTTCCTGTTGGGTTGTCGCTTGTTGCGCGAAAAGCCCAATTGGACCATCGAGGCTGTTGGGTCAGAAGCTGGTTTTGGTGGTCGTCGGACGTTTCAGATGGAAGTGAAACGCCGACTCGGCATTACTCCCTTGCAATATCGGCAGGGCGTGGAAAGTGCCCTTTCCCAAGAAATGCCATCGCAAACGGAATCAGATTAATACCCGACGTTGCACCCAAGCATAGATAACGATGACGGCAATGGTGGGAATCTCCATTGGCAGGTTGGCCAATCCTGATTCAGGACCGGCAAGCAAGAATGAAACAACGGGAATGATGCTGGAAATCAGGATGTAGAGCACCATCCATAGGCCCACTTGCCGCAATCTTCCACGATAGTTAAAAATGATGGCACTACCCAAAGGCAGATAGACTAACATCAGTGAAACTGCCACAGGCAAGCCAACGCTAAACATGATTGCCGGAATCAGTTCGGTCACGAATCCGGCGAGGTTCAGTGCAATGACAATCCACCACCACACCGTGAAAGGACGATACAGCGGCTTCATGCCTCGCAGCAGGCCAACATACATCACCACCGCCCCAAAGGTCTGGACAATGCCCCGCACCCACGAAAGATGGGCATCATTCATCCAGTGCAAAAGCGGCGCCCAGTTGACGATGGCCTGCAAGAGATAGCACACAAAAGCCGCCTCAATGAGCCAGCGGGGTAGGCCACTATTCACATGATTCACAAGGGATTGGCTCTCGATGCTTATTGCCTTTTCGATGTGTTTTTGCTCCTTTTCCATGGCTGCAAAAGTACAATTTTATTGCGACAACCAGCAAAAAACCATCATTTGTCATAAAACTATTTGCCCGACCTCCATTGTGTGAAAGTCGGGCAAATAAACGAAATATCCTTATTAGTGCTTAGTTAATCGACAAGGTAAAACTATAGCTCAGTTTATCAGGATGGGTGCTCATAAAATCGAGGAATTGTTGCTTGTCATTGAACACCGACATAAGTGAAGACGGCGTTACAGAAGTACCTGACGTGATAGAGCCAAGTGTACCAAAATAAACTTTGCCCTCTGTAGGCAGTTCATTCTCATTGTACGTCACATTTCCTTCCAGTTTGGCTTCAAAAGGAGTCGTCACTGAGATTTCCTTTGTCCAAGGCAAAGTGGGATCATTCACTTCAACCATGGTTCCGTTGGCATCCTTGTAACTGAATTTGTAATGGAAGCCAGGCGAAAGGGTTTGTGTTGTTGAATTTTGCGTGAAGGTGTTATCCATTTTGTACACCACGGTTTTTGTCGTTGTCGATGGAGTTGGAGTCGGCGTAGGTGATGGAGTTGGTTGCGGGTCTTTTTTACAACCAGTCAGCATCATGCCACCGATTAGCAGAGTGGCGAGCAAAAACGTTACTTTTTTCATAATGACATTGATTATGATAATAATTCTTTATAAACTTTGTTCTAAAAAATCAATTATGTTCGATTGTCCTCGAGTAACTAAACGTCAAGAAATCAGGCTCTTCAGATACTATTTGCATAAATTCTTCCTTGGAACAAGGACTGAATGAATTAACTTGGTATCCTGCAGATCCATTCACTACGAGAGAATAGGCACTGCCGAAAACTATCGAGTCAGGAAGATCTGCCACGTTATAGGAAGCTTGGCCTTCAATTTTGGCAGTGAAAGGGAAAGTGACAGTGATTTCAGGGGAGGTCCAGGGCAGGGTAACATCGTTAACCGTGACCATTTGTCCGTCAGCTCCTTGATAAGAAATAGTGTACTTGAAGCAATTCGAAGCTGTTAGCGTGCCATTGGTGTCGCTAAGCTTGTAAGCCACTTTGGCGGTTGTCGGCTCCGGTTCGGGTGTAGGTGTAGGTGTAGGTTGCGGGTCTTTTTTGCAACCAGTCAGCATCATGCCACCGATAAGCAGGGTGGCGAGCAAAAACGTTACTTTTTTCATTTTTTAATGTTTTAAGGTTAAACAATAGATTTGATTAAAACGGTGCAAAGATAACGATTAAAACTGAGTTATATGATACTGGTTTTAGGTAGATGGCCAAAAAAATTGGATTTTTTGCGCAAAGTCGGGCTTTTTGCGCAACAAGACCAAGAAATCATTGACCGATGTTCTACGCAAACTTGAAGTTTATAACTGAATTGCCGAAAAGTTGATGCGTGGTATTACAACAAAAACCCCTATTTTTGCGTTTCGGAAAACAAAACGTGACTTATGGCAGAAAACAAATTAGGTTCACTCGCGAAGCAAACCGCCATTTACGGCTTGAGCAGTATCATCGGCCGGTTCTTGAATTACCTGCTCGTGCCCATCCACACCCATCGGATGGCTGCCGAATCAGGCGGATACGGCATCGTAACCAATCTCTATGCATATACGGCTTTGCTCCTTGTCATTCTTACTTTCGGCATGGAAACCACTTTCTTCCGCTTCTCCAATAAGGAAAACGTCAACCCCGACAAAGCTTTCTCCACGGCTGGGCTTTCCGTTGGCTTTGTCTCCTTGGTTTTCCTTATCTTAGTGACCTTGTTCCTGAAGCCCATCGCTGGTGCTTTGGATTATGCTTTGCATCCTGAGTTTGTGGAAATTATGGCCATCATCGTGGCTTTCGATGCGTTCCAGTCCATTTTGTTTGCGCGGCTGCGTTATGAGAATCGTCCCATCAAATTCATGACGCTGAAACTCTCTTTCATAGTCATGAGCCTGTTGCTCAACTTGTTCATTTTCTTTTTGGCACCTTACTTGAAAGAACACTATCCCGCCATGATGGGATGGTATCATGCAAGCTATCAGGTGGGCTATATCTTCATTGCTAACTTGATTTGTACCACGTTGGTCAATTTTGGGTTTGTCACCGAAATCAAGAAACTCCGCCTTGGCATCGACCGTAACTTGCTGAAACAGATGCTGAAATATACTTGGCCCATTCTGCTTTTGGGCTTGGCTGGCATCCTCAACCAGGTGGCCGACAAGATTGTGTTCAAGAAAATCGTCCCGGGATTGGAGGGCGAGGAACAACTCGGCATCTATGGTGCCTGCGTCAAGATAGCGATGATCATGGCGATGATTACACAAGCCTTCCGTTATGCCTACGAGCCTTTCGTCTTTGGCGGCAAGCGCGACACCGCCGACCGTGAGACCCAAGCCAAAGTGATGAAATACTTTATCATCTTCACACTATTGGCTTTCCTTGCCGTGGTGATGTATATGCCTCTGTTGCAGTATCTTGTCGGTGCCGATTATCGTCAAGGTCTGCGTGTGGTGCCCATCGTGATGATGGCTGAGATTTTCATGGGCATCTATTTCAACCTTTCGTTTTGGTACAAGCTCATCGACGAAACATGGTGGGGTGCCATTTTCTCTGC
>JAEEGH010013222.1_pt1 | contig 18345 bp, 18 predicted proteins | sample 9134181 | NCBI WGS metagenome assembly JAEEGH01 (sample SAMN16246544, study PRJNA631951) | gut metagenome | biome: gut microbiome; feature: rumen; material: DP-attached | host: Bos | place: Iran: Karaj | collected 2018-10 | reverse complement strand
TGAAAACGGTGCTTTTCAAGACTGTAGTGGCCTGACTTCCATCACCATCCCCAATAGCGTGACTTCTATTGGCTATTATGTTTTCAATAATTGTATCTAAACGGGTATAAATAACTAGGAACATCTAATACTAACTACGTGTAAAACGCTAATTCTCAGCAACTTTTGATTTTTAACAGTTGATGACTGGAATTTGGTAGTAACCGAATTTCAGTATATTTTTGCAACGTATTTCTACCGCGAGGAATTTACGGAGCCTGAAAATCGTCATTCTGCGGACTCAGTTGACAACGGGTTACGACGAAGTGCAAAGGGTGACAAAACAGGACGGACGGATTCGGAGAGAGTCACGATGCGGACGGAGTTGACATAGGTTGACGAACGTGAAGCATGGTTGACTCAACGGTAGGGGAAAAGAAAATGAACGTAAAACCATCAAAAGAGTGTTGAAAATGAAAGCAATTAGAAAGTGTAAGTATTGTGGGAAGGAGTTCGTAGCAAGGAGTGGAATGCAGAAGTTTTGCTGCGAGGAGTGTCAGACGAAAGCAAAAGAGGCTCGTAAGAAGCGGCAGCTGGACTTTATGAATGCTGTGGAGCCGGTGATTGACCTCCAGCTACAGGAGTACCTGACCTTTGCCAAGGCAGCAATTCTAATGGGATGTTCGAGGCAATATGTGTATAAGTTGGTGAATGAGGGGAAACTGGCGGCATCAAGAATCAGCAGTAGGATGGCGTTTATACGGAAAGCTGATATTGAGAAGATGCTGGCTGGGAATCCGTATCATCGGGTGTTGCCGACGAACAGACCTAAGAAGTCCGCAGTTTCAACGACAAAGAAAGAAAAGGCGAGTGCCAAGAATTACCAGAGCAATAATCTGGTGGATGAGGTGCTTGATTACATTTCCGGCGAAGAGGTCATGCGTATCTACAAGGTCAAGAAGTCGTGGCTCTATACCTCAGCGAAGCGGAACCAAGTACCAGTATGCCGGATTGCTGGGATGAACTACTACAGTCGCAAGCACATGGATGCATTGTTTGGCAAGTCGGCTGATGTGGAGGCTGTCAGTGAGTGGCTGACTATGAAGGAGGCTCAGGAACTCTACGGCATGAGTGCTGCATCTGTCCGATCCAACGCTTATCGTCATCATATTCCGACAAAGCGTGAGTATGGCCAGACCTACTACTCCAAAGATCATTTTGAGCAATTGAGGCGCACAGACCTTGTAACGGATGACAGCTACTACACTGCGAGGGAGGCTGCTGAGAAATATGGGATGAGCACTGCAAATGTCGGAATCATTGCTAAGAAGAACAGCGTCGTCATGGTCAAAGTCGGTGTGAAGAACCTTATTCCCAAGGCTGATTTCGACAGGATCATGGAGAAAAGGCTTGCGCTATATGGCAGCTACAATATCGTATGAGCATTCATGTGGAACCATATATGATGAGCACTCTGGCTGAAGGTTACGGTCTATTCTGCATGAACAACCAATATTATCAAGACATTACGGGTACATTATGCATAATATCTGCCACCATACAAGGATAATGAGCGAAATTTGCACATGTGAAGAGACGCTTCACCAAGAATAATCACTAAAATATAATAATGTATATGAGCAACATCTGTAAGACCGTGACCCTCCGCACACGGAAAATCAAAGGCGGAGAACAGTTGTCGTTCTATCTGGATTACTATCCAGGTTATCGTGATGAATCAACTATGAAGGTTATGCGCCATGAGTCGCTGGGCATCTACATCTATGCCAAGCCGAAGTCGCAGCGCGAGAAGGACTACAACGACCGTATGCGCGAAAAGGCCGAAGCCCTGCGCTGCCGTCGTTTCGAGAGCATCGTCAACGAACGATACGACTTCTTCGACAAGGAGAAGATGAAGGGCAGCTTTCTCGACTACTTCAAGGAGAAGGCGTACAAGAAGAACACAAAGTGGGAGAACGTGTACCTCCACTTCGAGAAGTTCTGCAACGGCAAGTGCCGCTTCGATGAGATTAATGTTGACCTCTGTAACAAGTTCAAAGAGTATCTGATGACCGCCCACCAACTGAAGCATACGAATCAGACGCTACACATCAACAGCATCGCAGGCTACTGGTCAACGTTTCGCGCTGTGCTCCATACCGCCTATCGCGAGCACAAGATCTTGGAGAATCCTAACGGCTTCTTGGAGCGTATCGACACCATCCCCACGGAGAAGGAGCATCTTTCCCGTCAGGAGCTTGTAAATCTCGCCAACACTCCCTGTTCCTCTGAGGTGTTGAAGAAGGCTTTCCTCTTCTCTTGTCTGACTGGCTTGCGCAAGAGTGACATCAAGCAGCTGACCTGGGACAAGATTCAGCCCTACGGTGACGGTGGTATGTACGTCACACTCCGCATGCAGAAGACAAAGGAACTGGTGAACAATCCTATCAGCGACGAGGCTTTGGAACTGATTGGCTTCAATGATGAAGATGAGAACCGCAAGCCTACTGACAAGGTCTTTGTCGGCTTCAATGACAGCCTCACCCAGGCTCCGCTGAAGAATTGGCTAATGGAGGCTGGCATAACAAAGCATATAACCTATCACTGCAGCCGTCATACTCTCGGTTCGCTACAGGTTGAGGCAGGCACCAGCGTCTATACCGTCCAGCATATCCTTGGCCATAAGAACGTTTCCACTACTCAAATCTATGCTGCAATGGCCGACGAGAGTAAGCGTGAATCTGTAGATAAAATTACCCTAAAATCGGCCAAAATTGCCAAGATGAAGGTAGGTTAAAGCCCGAAGAGGTCGTAAAAATGTTAATATACGACTTTTTTTCTAAAAATGCATTGGCTATGACGAATATTGAGTAACTTTGTCACAAAATCATGGAATAATAACAAAATTAGAAGAATATGAATTACAAAAAGATTAGTGTTTTCGGATTCGAGCGGTTCTTTACCGCCATCTGCATCGCCGTCAGTGCGATTAACCTTATTGTCTCTTTCCTTGTGGCTGGCTATTGGTATGACAAGAGTACTGTCATACCTTACCCTGTCCTTCTCATCATTAGTTTCATCCTGTTGGAGTTCATTCTCTATGCAGTCATTAATGCGATGTCAGAGATTGGGAGCCAACTTGACAAAAAGAACGTAAAGATTCAAAAGGCCAGTCAGGAGAAAGAAGACGTTACGATTAGTATTCCTGAAACATCAAAGTCTGCTGCTGCCGTTTCAAACAAAGACATACAGGACAATGCTATTTCTGTAGAATCAGAACAAGAAGAGCCAGTTTCTCCAAAGGCAATAGAAGACTTATCTGCTCCAGAGGTGCCGCCGGTAGTCTCCCAGGCATCTGTGGAAAGGAGTGAGAGCATTACCAAGCTTCTGAATCTCAGTGCAGAGGAAAAAAGGAAGAAACGGGAGAAGTTTATCCAAGGGCGTAAGGAACTCATGGAGGCGTATATCCGTGGTATCATGAAACCTCTTTTGCCCGAGGCCGACATCGATGCCTTGTGGCTGGAGTACAAGCAATGGATAGAGAGTAGCACCTACCATCCCAATGACAGGATGTGGAAGTGGAAGGAAAAGGTAACGAGCCGTGACGTGCGCCACCTGACCTGGAACATCGCCAAGCGTATGGGTATGGAAAACGGCTATGGAACCAAAACTTGCGGGCGTTTCATCAAGACAATGTTCCCCGACCTCTGCATCAAGAGGGACGGCTCACAATGTACCGAGGATTATCTTGCCAATAATCTGTTGGAGGAAAGAGATACTGATTTCATCAAGATCGACAAACCCGACCCAAATTCCATAGCCTTCCACTTTGGGGAAGAGCAAATAAAGCAGGTTAGCTGAGGAGACTATTCTCCTGCATATTTAGCACCGTACCGACTCTATCATGGTCAGTACGGTGCTGTTTTTTATTCCTTCATGGATGTTGAAACGACTACAGATGTCTTAGTACGCCTTTGTCAACAACTGCTTACAACCACCTAATACCACGCAGAACTACTATTTTCCACATGATACCATTATTATCAGCACATTACCCATCATAATCTCCGTAACGCAATGATAATGTAGTTCTTTTGCCTACGAGACACAAAGGTCTCATTCACTATTTATGGTAAAGGAAACTTTGACATTCAACGACCTTCCGCAGGTCGTCGCCGAGCTTCGGGATGAAGTCATCGGCATGAAGGTGGCACTGCTGGACCTTCAGAAAGGACAAACCAAGCAGAGAATGGAACGTGTGCGTCGCACGATGAATGTGGAGGAAGCGGCAGACTATCTCCGCATGCCCCTGAACACCCTCTACATGAAATTGCAGAAAGGCGAGGTGCCAGGATCGAAACCCGGCAAGAGGTGGGTCCTGTACAGCGATGAGTTGGACAAGTATCTGGAGGTGAAGCGCAAGAACGCCGTACCGATGACCACCGAGGAAGAGAACGATGCCATCCTTGCATCCCATCGCCGTAAACCTAACAAACGTGAGTGGTGACATGTCGGACTTATATGATGTATACAAGGGTATGAGAATATACTATCATTCTAAAGGTTTGGAAACAATGGCCACAATGGTTTCAACGTCTTCACTGAATACAATGTCTACAGCATGGTCTATGTGGTCAGTGTGTACAATGTATATTGCATGCACGATGTGTGTAATGTCTGCAATGGTTATAAATAACACATTAAATTTGATTTGGCTATGAATAAGATTATTTTGTTTACGAACATCAAGGGAGGCGTAGGAAAGACCTCCTGTTGTGCGCTCTTTGCGCAGTATCTGTGTGAGAATGGTTATCCCGTGAAGGTACTGGATGCAGACATTCAGGCATCGTTGTCCCGTCACAGGGAGAGGGAGCTGGCTGCCAACCCGGATGCGGCTATTCCTTGGGAAGTGAGTACTGTTGATACGACAGACCGCCAGAGCCTGCAGTCCTCCATCGAGGAGACGATGCAGTTTGACGGTGTTGTCCTCTTCGACATGCCGGGTACGCTCAATGCCGCCAACCTCGACCTGCTGTACAAGGCTGCAGACCTCGCCGTGGTGCCTATCTCCTACGACTTCGACACCATCGATGCCACTGGTATCTTCATCAAGGTCATCAAGCGAATCAAGAAAATCAGACTCGTGTTCATGCCCAACCGGATCAACTCTACCGAGAACCGTGCCGACGAGATGAAGCAGCGTGAAGAGACGGTAAAAATTCTTGGCAGAATCGGAAGGGTTACACCGAGGATCAAGCAGAGTGTAGTCATCAAGCGTTACTCAACCATTTCCGCACTTGACAAGTACCAGAAGGCTGCAGTCGAACATGCCTTTGACGCTATTGTAGAACAAATAAAACAGTAAACGAGTATGAGTGAGCAAGTGTTTCCCTTAGACGGTTTCAATACCCTTGAAAGTGATGTCAGAAGCATCACGCAGCAGACCGGGCCAAAGGAGCAGAAGACACCACAGGAAGAACAAAGGCCCGAAGAGACCAGTGTCATCAAGAGAGCCTGGCAGCACTTCACGGTCATCTTAGCCGTTGAGATTGTGGTCAAGATAAAAGCCATCGCTCGAATTGAGGGCTTCTCCATCCGCGACGTGGTGGAGAAGTTCCTCAGCGACGGAATTGCCCGTTATGAGCAGAAGCATGGCGCAGTCACTAACCGCAAGAAGAACATCGATGACATCCTGTAATCACGGCCAAGGAAGTAGGGCGTTCCCGACGGTCTGGGACACTCTTGACGTACAGACAATGCCGGAAGAAACCGAAACTTGCCTTAAGATATGCCAGTTGGAGTTTCGTGCTACCAAAATCGCTAAGCTCTTTTGGCAGACGAACCGAACTGGCAATGCTCGCAGGCTCTCATTGGGGAGGCGTTCGCTGGCTCACACCTATTAAAAAGGAAGTAGAATATGAATGATAATAATTGTAGATCAGATGTGTTTCAAGGCTCGCTGCTCGTGGAGGAGACGAGACCCGAAAAGGGCTTCTTCATCAAGTCGAAGAAGCGGTGTTTCTCATTGAGGGATGACAAGTGGCACAGCAAGTTCACTTGGGAACCTGTGGTGGTCAGCGACCTGTGGGTGGATGAGACAGACGGGAAGTGCCAGATGCACTTCAGGGTACGGATGGCAGACGGCACCAGGTTTCAGGTGGACCAGCCCATCAGCCGACAGCGGTACAACCTGTTTGTCGGCTACAAGCTGGATGCCCATCGCGTGGACCTGATAGAGAAGGTACTACACGGGAACAAGTCAGGTCTGTGCATCAGGAAGTGGGTCGCCACGGAACTGCTGCACATGAAGGTGACGAAAAGACTGCTGGACGAACTTCGCGCTGATGCGAAAAAATGCGGACAGAGTCTGTCTCAGTACTGTATCAGTCTGTTGGGCGGCAAGCGCCCCCGTGCGGCATTCAGCGAGGAAGAGTTGGAACTGCTTCGGAACCTGAAGAAAGAGCGTGCCGACGTGTTGCTGATGTTCAATGCCATGATTGCAGAGTTTGCCGGACTTTCTGATGCAGAACGGTTTAGGGTAGTCATCAACGGCAAGAGCTATGACTGGTGGCGCGAGCATCTTATCACCGCTCTGGAGTTCTTCGACCAGATGCGGGACAGTGTTACTTCTAATGCAGATTAGCGTATGGTGATCAAGATGGAGACGATAGGCGGGGCGCATGCCGCCAATGCCATCAGCTATGTGCTCGACAAGGAGAAGGCGAGGAAGGAGAATAAGCCCGTCTTTCTCGCTGCCAACAACATCGAACTAAACCCGCTGACGGGCAAGCCATACTCGCCCGTGGAGGTGCTGATGGACATGCAGCTTCAGCAGGCTACGTCCAAACACAGGGCAGAAAACCCCTTCTGGCGCATCGAGCTGTGCCCGCCGAAAGAGGAGTGCCGGGACTGGACGATGGAGCAATGGGAAAGGTTTTGCAAGGACTGTGTGAAGGTGCTCGACTCGACGGACTATAAAACCGAGGTGGTGAGGGACAAGGGCGGCTATCCTGTCATCGACAAGCGGACGGGAAAGCCCAAGGTGAAGGTGAGCGGCAAGCACACGATGCTGGCCAAAAGTCAGTATATCGCCACCGTCCACTTCGACACGGGCAAGCCGCATGTACACATTGTAGCCAACCGCCTGACGATGGATGGCCAGATGCAGGACACCCACAAGTGCAAGAAGCGCGCGAAGATGGCTGCAGATATCATTGCCGAGCGGTACGGCTGGGTGAAGGCCGAGGAGCGGACGAACCATCGGATGGAGCGGATTCACGATGCTGCGATGAACGTGCTGAAGGGAATGGAGACGTGGGACATCGAGACGTACTTTGCCGAGATGCGGAGGAACGGCTTCGAGGTAGAGCCGACCTACGACAGTCGGGGCGTATGCAGAGGCTACTCTATTGGTGAGAAACTGTACGACCTTGACGGAAACTATTCCAGCACTGTCATGTACAAGGCATCGGCCAAGAAATTCGGACATGGGCGTGACCTGACGGTGTCAAAGCTCTATGGAACTTGGCAGAAGCTGCATTCAGAGACGGCAGAAGTACGAACTGAAAGTTACAGATGGCAGCAGGCGAGCCAGCAGAATACAGCAATGCCTCCGAGGACTACGGTTTCATCACAGACTGATGATGACGAGGAATATCTGAAAGTATTGAAGGCTAAGGAGGAGGCACTGAGGTTAGCTGATAGCAAGCGGCAAGAGGCCATGCCGAAACCGCAGCCTGCGACTCACGAGCCGACGAGGGGCGAGCAGGAGCGCGACACGGCCATCTTCTTTGCCCTGAAGTCTATCAGGGAACTTGTCAAGTCTCCTTTCCGGACAGAATTCTATCCACTCGACCTGGAGGATCTTCTGCCGGAAGGTATCGTCGCGAAGGCCATCGATATGGGACGGGAGCCAGGTTCGTCGTTCAGTGAGGACAACCTGAAGGCTGCGGCTGATGCCCTCATGGATATGGTCGAGTGCAGTGTTGAGCGTGCCACTGTGGCGATGGAGGGATTGTTCGATGTCATCCAAGACATCGCCCTGCCCGAAACCCAGCCTTCCCTTGGCGGTGGTGGTTCGTCAAACAATGACCTGCCCAGGAAGAAGGACGAGGAATGGAAGTGGTGGAAGAACAACGGTTTTGTGCGGAATCAGCGCAGCAGAGGCAGAAAAAGATAACCAAATGTATTTTGATATTATGGGAAAAGATTATTGGAAGCAGCTTCCCTCTGGCCATAGCCAGCAGCAGGGAGGCGACAGCGGGGTACGGCAAGAAAGCCCCCGAAAGCAGGAGAAGCCGGATGTCATCCTGCCAGTGATTAACAATCGTGCGGTCAGCAAGGCGCATGTGCCGCTCTACGACCGCAAGGAGTATGAGCGCCGCGTGAAGGCCGTTCTGGAGGGCAACATCCTTGAGAGCACCATCCGCGAGACAGCCGACATGCTCGGTCGGCAGATTGACCTGTTGAACGGCATCCCGCTCGACGTGTTGAGGAACAACAGCAACAAACTCGTCAACCAGGACATGGATGTTGCGCCCTTGGAGGACATCAACCGGAGTGCGGAGAATACCCTGCACGAGGTGGCTAGGAACGTCCACGATTCCAGCCTCATGAAACGCTATGTCGAGGAACTGACGAAGAAAGACCGCGAGAAGTGGCAGCTGTCGGAGGTCGACAAGGCGATGGTGAATGGAGCCGAAAAGGCCAGCGAGATGATTGAGGAAAAGGCCGAGGACCATCTCATCCGTCTGACCTCACGCATGGAGTGGTTCCCCGTCGTTTACCATCTGGTGGATAAAGTGGCGCTCGTCGTTTTCGCCGTCCTCGGTTACTACACGGGGAAGTATCACCTCAACGACACCATGGCTTTCCTTTGGCTGATGGCGGCAATGCCCGTCCTCATCATGTCAGTGATTTGGAGCATCGATGAGGTCTGGGCATGGCTGGAGAGGAGAAAGAAGAAGCAGAAACGACACGCATAAGGCTATCTTCTACAACAAATACATCTGCCTTGTTTTCGGGGCAGATGTATTTGGATATAAAAGAGGGGGTTCCACCCTTAATTGTTTACACAAATAAGGCATATTTGTATTTTGTAGCTATATATTTGCCGAAGTATAAGCATGTGGAATCCCATTTATTCCAAAATTTCCATAGCCATTCTTACAAGTTCCTGATATGGAAGTCCGCCAATTACACGCTCTATGTCTCCCTCCTTCGTGATGAAGAATAGAGTAGGAATAGACTGGATGCGAGCGGCAGCAGCAAGAGCCTGGTTTTTGTCTACATCAACCTTCAGCACTTTGATACGGCCATCATACTCGTTGGCAAGTCGCTTCAACATAGGGGCGAGTGCCTGACAAGGGCCACACCAAGTGGCATAGAAATCGATGATAACTGGCGTGACGCCTGTATAGTTGTAACCCCTGAGGTACTGCTGATAATCTTTGATATTCTCCATAATCGTTTGAATTTTTAATGTTTTAACGTCATAATCTTCGAAGGACAGGCCAGCGTGCATTTGCCGCATTTCAGACAGTCGGGATCGAGATAGCCTATTTCCTGACCACGGCTGTCATAAGGTGTGAGTTGCATCGGACAGACGCGGGCGCAACTCTTACACTTCATCTGACAGGCACTCGATACGTGAATGTTCGTAAAGGCCTTGGGCAGTGGTGCCTTCTTCGGAGCCACCCAGCGTGAGATAGTACCCATGGGACAGAACGAGCACCATGTGCGTGGCGCATAAATGAAACTCAGCGTAACACCGACAATGGTAGTCACCACGATAATCGTCCAGAACACGCGACCAATGCCACTCCACATAGCCATTCCGCCCTCGCTCCAGGGAACGGTTAATGTCAGTTGGATGCCGAACATGCTGAAGATAAAGAACACCATGAACAGGCGGAAACCGAAGGTACGCACAAATGCTGGTATTGGCTTGTGGGGTGAGTACTTCGACAACAGACGGTCGTACATGTTGCCGCGAGGACACACATTGCCACACCACCAGCGTCCCTTCCAGATGCTGGTCATCACAGGACCTATCATACAAATGAGCGCGATGAGTCCCACAACGGGATAGAACCACCCTATTATTATATACGCGATGATGATCCAATAGAGATTTAATCCTGGTGTCGCAAAGTGGCGATGGAAAGTCTTTTTCTGTTGCATATTCCTTATTAATTCTTAAATTCGGTGCAAAGGTACGAAGAATATAATAGACAAACGAATTATTTTATCTATCTTTGCATTGATTATATCTATCATTAAAGAAGTGTATGACCCTACAACAACTGAAATACATCGTGGCCATCGACCGCCAGCGCAACTTCGCCAAGGCTGCCGAACAGTGTGGAATTTCACAGCCTACACTCAGCGCCATGCTTGTGAAACTGGAAGAAGAACTCGATGTGCGCATTTTCGAGCGCAGCAACAAACTCGTCACTCCCACAGCGGCTGGCGAAAAGATTATCCGACAGGCTGAAAAAGCGTTGGCCGAGGCAGAACGCATTACAGAACTCGTAGCCGAAGACAAGGGAGCCGTCAATGGTGAGCTGGCACTCTCAGTCGGTCCTACCATCGCGCCTTATATCCTGCCTAAGTTCATTCGTCATTATGTGGAAAACTATCCCACCGTAAAACTTTCTATCCGCGAGATGAAGGCCGACGTGATGCTTAGCGAACTGCTGCTGGGGCACATCGATGCTGGTATAGCCATCAGTGGCAATTCGCGTCAGGGCATCCTTGAAATACCGCTATACACAGAGCGGTTCATGGTCTATCTGGCTGAAAGTTGTTGGCGCAAGTTGCCCGTGTTCAAACCCGAAAATCTGGAACACGAGAAGATGTGGATTATGAAGGAGGCACAGTGCTTGCGTGAGAGTGCCTTTAGTTTCTGTAAGGCACGTACCAAAGGCAATCGCGTGTACGAGGCTGGCAGTATCGAGACGCTGATCCGCATCGTTGATGAGAACGGTGGCTTCACCATTATCCCAGAGATGCATCTGCCATTCCTTTCCGATTGTCAACGGGTGAACGTGCGTCGCATAGAAGGTGACTATCTCTCACAGCGCCGTGTGTCGCTCTACATCCGCGAGGACTACATCCGCCAGCGCATGCTCAACACCATTACAGAAACGCTCCTCCGATTTATGCCCGATGGGATGATGGAAGAGCAGATTGTGAAGTACGGGATTAAGCTATGAGATCAATAGTGGAGATAAGATATGGATGTGCCGACCTTCAACACGGATAACACCTTCCTGTTTCAATTCGTTCAGACAGCGCAATAGCGAATATTTCTGTATGCCGAAGTGATCGGCCAGTTCTTGCCGTGACAAGGGTAGAATAATATTCTTGGTCTGTTGAAGCCTGCTCTGCTCTATCAGGTAAAGACTTACTTTCTCGCGTACACTCATGGAAAGCATGCGAACTTTCTTAGTCAATTGAGCAATGATGTTTGATAGCAATTGTAAATAGTTTCTCATTATTCTCTGCTCGCTATAAAACAGCTTTTCAAGATCGGTAGGCGATAGACGTAAGACACTCGTGTCAGTAGTGGCCTCGACAGTCACGGGGTAGTGATTGTCTATGGAAAAGAGAAAAGCAGGAGCCAGCAGTTTGCCCGACTGATGGGCTGCCATTCTGATAATACGTCCAGAGGGGCCAGTGATGTATGCCACCGTCTCGCCACTGATAATGATGTCGGCATTCTGGCAAACAGAACCAGCGCAAGCCAACATATCGCCTTTGTGGAAACGGATGACCCGATAGTGCACCGTGTGCATGAGGTCGATGATCTCCGGCTCTTCCAAGTCTCTGAATAACGGGCATTGTTTCAGCCCATGTAAGGTGTCGATATCCATAATTGCCGCAAAGATAAGAAAACAATGTGAATTATTCTAAAAATTAACATGAATTATAGGGTTTGGGGCACAAATGTTACCAGACCATATCCCCATAAATGATTATATTTGCCGCAAAACTTGAATATTCTATGTATGAGTTGGAAAAAGTTATTATCACTTAAAGATATATTCTCGTATAGGCAGAAAGTAGGTTTGCTGGTCGTGGCGGGTGTGGTCTGCGGACTTGGCGGACTGTTTATGTACCTGCTCAGGGCACATACCTATTTTATAGGTGACAATCCGTCGGCCTGCGTCAACTGCCACATCATGACACCCTATTATGCCACGTGGAGCCACTCCTCGCATGGACGTGATGCCACGTGTAATGATTGTCATGTGCCTCACCAGAACCTGGGATTCTACTACGGCTTCAAGGCTATGGACGGACTGAAGCACACTGCTTACTTCGTGACTCACTCAGAACGGCAGGCCCCGGTGGCCGAAGCACTGACGGGGCAGGTGGTGATGGACAACTGCATCCGCTGCCACACCCAGCTGAACCAGGAATTTGTGAAGACAGGGCGTATGGGTTACATGAAACAGCAGGCTCAAGGTGGAAAGGTGTGCTGGGACTGTCATCGCAACGTGCCCCACAGTGGTATGAACTCGCTGATGGCTACGCCGAATGCGGAGTTTGTTACACCATTGCCACCGTCACCCGTTCCCGATTGGCTGCAGGGAATGCTGAAATAGTAAAATCGTCAAATTGTAAAATTGTCAAATTGTCAAATCGTCAAATCGTCAAATTGTCAAATCGTCAAATCGTCAAATTGTCAAATTGTAAAATTGTCAAATAAATCTATGGAAAAGACATTAAAGAAATGGCAAGGTTGGGTCCTGTTTTTTGGCTCAATGGCTGTGGTCTTCGTACTGGGACTGCTCGTCTCATCGTTGATGGAGCGCCGTGCCGAAGTAGCCAGTGTGTTCAACAACAAGCGCACTGTGTTTGAAGACAGTATCGTGGCTCAGAACGAGAAGTTCAAGACCGACTATCCGCGTGAATACGAGACGTGGGCAATGACCGAGGACACCTCGTTCGAGTCGAAGTACAACGGTTCTGAGGAGGTTGACGTGCTTGAGCAGCGTCCAGAAATGGTGGTGCTGTGGGCTGGCTATGCCTTCTCACGCCACTACAACACGCCTCGCGGACATAAGCACGCTCTGGAGGATATGCGCAAGATTCTGCGCACGGGTAATCCGGGCATCGATGGCGACGGCGATATGCAGCCCGCTACCTGCTGGACATGTAAGGGTCCTGACGTGCCTCGCATGATGCGAGAGCTGAGCGACAAGAAATCGGTGATGGATCCCGCAAACTTCTATGCCAAGAAGTGGAGTGAGCTGGGTGCCGAAGAGATGAACTCCATCGGCTGTTCAGACTGTCACGATGCCACGACGATGGACCTGCGTCCTGCCCGTCCTGCGCTCTATGAGGCATTTGCCCGCAGAGGGCTCGACGTGAAGAAGCAGACCCATCAGGAGATGCGCTCGCTGGTGTGTGCCCAGTGCCATGTGGAGTACTACTTCATCAAGCCCGACGATCCCAACAATCCCGGCAAGGCCAACTATCTGGTGTTCCCCCACGACAAGGGTCTGACGCTGGAGGCTGCCGAGGAGTATTACGACTCGATAGGCTTCTATGACTATATCCATGCCGTTTCCAAGACGCCTATCCTGAAGGCTCAGCATCCTGGCTACGAGATGGCGAAGCAGGGCATCCACGGACAGCGTGGCGTAAGCTGTGCCGACTGCCACATGCCTTACAAGCAGGAGGGTGGGGTGAAGTATAGTGACCACCAGATTATGTCGCCGCTGGCCAAAATAGACCGCACCTGTCAGACCTGTCACCGTCAGGATGCCGAGACCTTGCGCCAGAATGTCTATGAGCGTCAGGACAAGTGTACGGAGATTCGCAACCGTGCAGAGAAGGAACTGGCCCGCGCCCACTTCGAGACTAAGTTCATCATCGACAAGGGTGCTACTGAGGCTGAGTTGAAGCCTATCCAGGCCCTGCTGCGCAAGAGCCAGTGGCGTTGGGACTACTCGATTGCCTCGCACGGTGCAACGTTCCATGCACCACAGGAAGTTATCCGACTGTTGGCTGCCTCTATCGACTATGCCAAGGAGGCCCGTATCCTGATTGCCCGCACAGCAGCCAAGTATGGATACACCGGCGAGATTCCTGTGCCCGACTACTCCACGAAGGCTAAGGCTCAGCAGGCCATCGGTCTCGACATGCAGAAGCTGAACGAGAAGAAGCAGAAGTTCCTCGACGAGGTTGTTCCCAAGTGGATTGACGAGGCCAAGAAGAATGGAAAGCTGATAGAGATTTAAATAATACATTGTAAATCGTCAAATAGCAAATTACTTGGTGTGGACTAAACCATACGGAATGAAAGAAGGCTTCCTCATTGGAGGAGGCCTTATCATTGCTGGGCTGATGCTTGAACTGGGTGTTGGTCCTGTCGATTGGGATGCCTTCCGCTGGCCTGTCAACGGCATTGTGCTGACGGGATTCCTTGCGCTCATCGCCATCATCTTTCTGCTTAGGAAACGGATATATGGTTTGGGGTTCATCGGCACCTACAAGGCTGCGATACCCGCGTTGGTCTATGCCGTTGTGCTGACCATCATCATGGGACTGACGTCGAGGTGAACAAACCTGTGGAGGTGGACGGTTGGAAGATTTACCAATACGGCTACGACACGCAGATGGGGCCTATGAGTCAGACAAGCATTCTGGAACTGGTGAGCGATCCGTGGCTGCCACTGGTTTATACGGGCATCTACATTACTGGTCGTGGGACCCTAAGGAGACGTGGGCCGCCATCACCTGGTTCGCCTATCTCGTCTATGTGCATTACCGACAGATACCCACTCACCGGCCGAAGCTCGCTTTGTGGGTACTGCTCATTTCCTTCGTACTGTTACAGATGTGTTGGTGGGGCATCAATTACCTGCCCGCCGCTCAAGGCTCCAGCGTCCATGTCTATAGTTTGCCGTCGTGAACTGACTTTACTTCATTATCTTCCATATCGTTTCATTCTTTTCTCAAACTTAAACAGACCGTCCTCCTGATCAAACTGCTCAGGCATATTGGGGTCTGGATGATGCTCGTTGAAAAATTCAACGGCATGGAATCCGCAGCGGTTGATGTAGAAATGAATATTGTGACGGTCGAAATACGGGGTGCAGGTTTCCCTCCTCGAATTAGACATTCATTGATTTACAACTACTTGCGTGAGCTTGGCGTTTCAATGTTGCAAAATGCTTAAAAGCATCCTTGTAGCAAACATCTAATAACCAGTGGCAAAGGTACTAATTTCTTCCCAATCTGAGATAAGAAAACCAATAAAAAGTTGAGAACAACTCCATTTTTAACAAAAGGCTTGGGAGATTCGGAAATAATTCGTACCTTTGCATCGCTAGAACCCGCCAAGCCTCTCCACGATGCTCAAATGTGCGGGTCGTTTTATTATTTGTCGGTTATGACCGATGAAATTCTTCTTGTCTGCTACTATCCAATTCTTTCTGAACATCTTATAGGACATTTATAGGACATCTTTTAGGACATTTCTCGAGTAATATGTCTATCTGCCCTTTCATTTTGGCTGATTTTCAGCGGGTTAGGTGTGATTTGCTTGCTTGAATACTTGTTTGTTTACTTGTTTATCTGCCCTTTCACGTTACATGACTTGGTAGTTCATTTAAAAAGACGCTGATAAATATCATCTTGCATCAAAAGATTGGCCTTTTTATCAATTTTTTGCGTGTTTGTTTCAGATTTTTGAAGATTTCTGCATTTATAACGATTATTATTTGTAAATTTGCCGTCCAACAAGAGAAATCTATCATGGCAAAGTTAAATCGTATAAGAGTTGTTCTTGCAGAACGTGACCTAAATAATAAGTGGCTGTCCGACAAATTGGGCAAGGATCCTGCTACTATATCCAAGTGGGTTACTAATACTACCCAGCCAAGTCTTGAAGCCCTCATTGCAATTGCAAATGCGCTTGAGGTGCCTGTCCAGGAGTTGGTGAGACAAGAAGAAAGAGATAAATTTTTGAAACAAGTTTGATATAATAATAAGAAGAATGACAACAAATCACAATATATACATTGGCGCATCACAGCAGATGGCAAAAACGAAAGATAGTTCCATCGACTTAGTTGTAACTTCACCTCCATATCCCATGATTGAAATGTGGGATGAGAGCATGATTAGTCAGAATACTAAAATAGCTGATTACTTACAGAAAGAGCCGGATAAAGCGTTTGAACTTATGCATAAAGAACTTGACAAAGTATGGAAAGAGTGCTTCCGTGTTATCAAGTCTGGTGGATTTCTATGTATCAACATTGGTGACGCTACAAGAACTATTAATGGGAATTTCACCCTTTATAATAATCATAGTCGTATATCTAAAGCATGCATTGGCTTAGGTTTTGTAGGTTTACCAAACATTATTTGGAGAAAGCAGACAAATGCTCCTAATAAATTTATGGGTAGTGGTATGTTACCTTGTGGAGCATATGTTACTCTTGAGCATGAATGGATTCTTATTTTTCGTAAGGGTGATAAACGTGCATATAAAACAGTAGATGCAAAACTTGACCGTATGAAAAGTTCATTCTTTTGGGAAGAGCGTAACATTTGGTTTTCTGATGTTTGGGATATTAAAGGTGCAAAGCAAAATCTTCAAAAAACAAACGTACGAGAACGAAGTGCAGCATTCCCTTTTGAAATTCCATTTCGTCTGATCAATATGTTCTCGCAGAAAGGTGATACTGTTCTCGATCCATTCTTGGGCACAGGTACCACCATGCAAGCGGCAATTCTTACAGGGAGAAACTCATGTGGTTATGATATTGATGCTAACTTTGAGCCTATTATACGAGATGGAATAGAAAAACTTGACCTTGATCTTTGCAATGGATTAATTAAGAAACGCTTTGATGCTCATAAAGAATTTATTAAGAATCGTGAGAATTCTGGCAAGGTAGTTAAGCATTTCAATAACACCCTCAACTATAAGGTAATGACTAAACAAGAGTCGGAAATAGAATTGAACTACTTAAAATCCATATTACAGAAAGGAAGTGGTGAGTATATGGTTGAATATGAAGACCACTCAGATCTCACCGCATTACCGTTCGTAGAAAACCTATTTGCAATAGCTCGATAAATGTCAACCAAGCATCTTCTCATAAATGGTGATAGTCGCAAAATGTCATTGATTCCGGACGAATCAGTGCAACTCATTGTGACTTCACCGCCATACTGGCAATTAAAAGATTATGGTGCTAATGGACAGATTGGATTCAATGATACATACGAAGAGTATATCAACAACCTAAATCTTGTTTGGAAAGAATGTCATCGAATCCTGATGCCAGGTTGTAGAATGTGTGTCAATATTGGAGATCAGTTTGCACGTTCTGTATATTATGGTCGCTATAAAGTTGTCTCGATACATTCTGAAATCATTCGATTCTGTGAATCCGTAGGTTTCGACTATATGGGTAGCATCATATGGCAGAAACCGACGTCAATGCATACCACTGGTGGTGAAAAGGTAATGGGAAGCTATCCCTATCCACGAGGTGGCATTGTAAAGATTGATTTTGAGCACATTCTCTTATTCAAGAAGTTAGGTAAAGCTCCAATGCCTTCACGGGAATCGAAAGAAGCATCCGCTCTTACAATGAAAGAGTGGAATGAATACTTCTCTTCGCATTGGACATTTAGTGGAGCCAAACAAAATCGTCATCTTGCAGTTTTTCCAGAAGAATTGCCCAAACGTCTTATTAAGATGTTTACATTTGTAGGCGATACGGTATGTGATCCTTTTATGGGTAGTGGTACCACAGCTTTGGCAGCGCGCAATCTTGGACGTAATTCTATTGGCTATGAGGTAAATAATGACTTCCGCATTTTCTACAAAGAAAAGGTAATAGATGCCAATCTTGACAAGCTATGCGTGTTTTCTTTTGAACAGGACACCTCAGTTATAGACTTAAAATCTGCCATCAATGCGCTTCCATATCGATATGTTGATACTCACAAGATTGACAAAAAGATAGATGTTAAAGCTCATACATACGGATCTAAATTTGAGATTGATAATGATGTCAAAGATGAGATAGAAAAATCCTCGAATGAAATAATTGAGACAGAAAATATCGAGCCAATGGTTTTGGTCAACCATGCTCGCACTTCGCTAAAGAAGCTAATGATAGAAAAAGGTATTTGCTACCTACGTGCTGGCGATTCAAAAGGTTCTGTGTTGGTACAGTCGGGATTTGAACGAATGCAATATGTTTTGCTGCATACGGCTGGTGATGAACCTCTATTGTTCAAGTTGAAGACCAAGGGTATGTTCCAGATTTGGACAAAAGAAACACTTATTGAGAATGGTTTTAACCCACGAAGTGCGCCTTATTATGT
>JAEEGH010013221.1_pt1 | contig 18345 bp, 12 predicted proteins | sample 9134181 | NCBI WGS metagenome assembly JAEEGH01 (sample SAMN16246544, study PRJNA631951) | gut metagenome | biome: gut microbiome; feature: rumen; material: DP-attached | host: Bos | place: Iran: Karaj | collected 2018-10 | reverse complement strand
AGAGTCCCTTGTCCGTGTCCATCGACGATGTCACGAGGAAGAAGATCAGCAACATGAACGAGATGTCTGCCGTCGACGTGGTGTTCAGCTCCGGAATCTGCTGACGAAAGCGCTTACGAAACATCCAATAATCAAAAGAATAGAAGTATAGATAAACATATCCGTAGCCTTCAGCCAGAACACACTGGTGAAGGGCTGGCCGTTGGTCATGACGGGCTTAGAGGAGCCCAGGAGGAATGTGATGACGAGGCAGAGAAGCAGCCCGATGAGCACGCACCACCCTATCCTACCCGCCGGCACACGGTTGACAATATCGTCGCCCTCACGACGGGTACGCATGCCATGCCACACGCTGTAGGCCGTTACACAGAGGGCTACAGCAAGCACGATGTACATCAGCCAGAGCATCACATCAGCGAAGAAGGGCGAAACGAAACTATTCATTGAAGACTTTGAACTTTGAGCTTTAAACTTTGAGCTTTATGATTTCACTCTTTCACCTTTTCACTTTTTCACCTTTAATTTGTATTCTGTGATCATATCGAGGAGCGTGATGGCACTCTCTTCCATCTGGGCGGTGAGACGCTCGATCTTCGAGAGGATGTAACTGTAGAACAACTGCAGGATCAGAGCCACCACGATACCGAAGATGGTCGTGATGAGGGCTACCTTCATACCACGCGCCACGATGGTTGGTCCGATGTCGCCTGCCTGCTGGATCTGGTCGAAAGCCATCACCATACCGATGACCGTTCCAAGGAATCCCAACGACGGCGCCATCGCAATGAAGAGTTTGATCCACGAACAGCCTTTTTCGAGGTTCGCAGCCTGCAGGCCACCGTAGTTCGTGATGGAGCGCTCGATGGCATCCATCGACTGGTGAATATGCAACAGCCCCTGATAACATACAGAGGCCACAGGTCCACGGGTATTTCGGCAGATGGTCTTCGCACCCTCCACATCGTCCTGTTTCAGACGATTCTCAATGTCCTCCATCAGCTTGTGCGTCTTGATCTCCGAGAGCGTCAGATAGATGATGCGCTCGATGCAGAAGGCCAGTCCCAGCACGAGGGCAAGGGCTACAAGTGACATAAAGCCTGCGTTGCCGTCGATGAACTTCGTCTTCAACTGTTTGTGGAAACCACCCTCCTCGTCAGCGTCTGCCTCAGGATCGTCCATCACCATCGCCTCTGCAGCCAGGGAGTCTGCCATAGCCAGAGAGTCATCAGCAACCACGACGGTAGCTGCCACACTGTCTTGGGCGGAAGAATTTTGTGCTTGTATCGTTTGCGCGAAAAAGAGCAAACAGGTCAGTGCAATCAGAATAGTCAGTCTTTTCATAAGCTGTGTAGGAAAAAACATTGCGTTTGCGGAGAGAACAGGATTCGAACCTGCGAGCCAGTTTTGCCGGCTACACGCTTTCCAGGCGTGCCTCTTCAACCACTCGAGCACCTCTCCTTGTTGATTTGCGGATGCAAAGGTAATCATTTTCTTTGAACTTTGAACTTTGAACTTTGAACTTTATGATTTGTTAACTATCAATGGAAACACCCGCTCTACGTTGGCGGTGGTCACAGCGGACACCGTTTCTTCATCGACACCATAGATTTCAGCGAGCTTGCTAAGGACATAGGTCACGAAGGCAGGTTCGTTGCGCTGGCCACGCATAGGCACTGGCGCCATATAGGGGGCATCCGTCTCGAGCACGATACGATCCAAGGGCACTGCCTCTTTGAGCGTCTCAGGGAGTTTGGACTTCTTGAACGTGAGCACGCCGCCGATGCCAAGCACGAAGCGTTCGAAACTCAACAACTCCTGTGCCTCGATGGTGTTGCCCGTGAAGCAATGGAACACGCCACCAGGCAGATCATCCTTATACCTCTTTAATATATTAACCATCTCGTTCTGTGCCTTCCGACAGTGAATCATCAGCGGCAACTGTAGTTCTACAGACCATCGCACCTGTTCCTCAAATACCTGTAACTGAGCTTCTTCGAACTCACGGCTCCAGTAAAAGTCGAGACCAATCTCGCCGAGGGCGATGATTGTCGAGGAGTGAGGAGTGAGGAGTGAGGAGTGAGAAATGTCTATGTACTGCCTAATAGCGGCCAGAACTTCCTTCCAATCATTCTTGACTTCCTCTGGATGCAAACCCAACATAGGGAAGCAGAAGCCAGAATAATGTTCGCAAAGAGCCATCACAGAGTCACAGGATTTCAGATCAATTCCTGGTACACCAATAGTCTTTACCCCAGCTTCACGTGCTCTGGCAATCACTTGCTCCAGATCGTCTGCGAATTCTTCTCCGTCTAAATGACAATGAGTGTCTATAAATCTTATCACTTCTCTGCCTCCAAACAATTCTCACTCCACACTCCTCACTCCACACTCCTCGACAGATCAACTCTGTCTCTTCATCATCGCAGCGGCGTAGGCCTTCAGGATGGCCTTGCGCTCCTCACTGACACTGACCTTATCCATAAATGTCTGGGCACGGGCGTAACACTCCTCGATCTTCTGCTCGCACAGCTGACGGATGCCGATCTCATCGTAGAGTGCCGTCACAGCCTTCACCTTCTCGTCGCGGTCGAACGTCTTGACGTCGATCCAGCGCATCAATTCCTGACGCTGCTTATCATTCGCACGGTTCACGGCATTGATGAGCATATAGGTCTTCTTGTTCGAGGTGATGTCGCCGCCGATGTTCTTGCCAAATACCTTGGGATCGCCATACACGTCTAACAGGTCGTCCTGCAACTGGAACGCGAGACCAATCTGTTCGCCGAAGCCGTAGAGGTTCTCCTGATCCTCCTTCGAGGCATCAGCAAGGATGGCGCCGATCTTCAGCGCACAGGCCAGCAGCACACTCGTCTTCAGGCGGATCATCTCGATATACTCCTCCTCACGCACGTCGTCACGCGTCTCAAACTCAACGTCGAGCTGCTGTCCCTCGCCGATCTCGTAGGTGGTCTGCATAAACGTGGCGAACACATCCTTCAGATACTTCACCTCACAGGCCTCCACGCGCTCGAAAGCCTGCAACAGCATAGTGTCGCCAGAGAGAATGGCCTGATTGGCATTCCATTTCTTATGCACCGTCTCGTGACCACGACGCATATCGGCATTGTCCATCACGTCATCGTGCAACAGGGTGAAGTTATGATAGGTCTCCAGTCCGATGGCCTGCGTGATGATACGCTCAGGATCGTCCTTAAAGAGGTTATAGCCCACAAGCATCAGCACAGGCCGCACACGCTTGCCTCCCAGCGACAGCACGTACTTGATAGGTTCATACAACGAGAAGGGCTTGCGGTCGTATGCCAGACCGTCTAACGCCTCATTCACCAACTTCAATAATTCTTCAGCACTTTTCATATCATTTATAATTTTATATTCACCTTTTCACTTTTTCACCTTTTCACCTTTATAGATTGAACACCACGGGTATGCAGACTTTCGTGCGACAGGGTTTCGCATCCATCAGTCCAGGCTGCCACTTCGGCATCATCCGCAGCACACGCAGCACCTCATTGTCGCAGGCACGGTTCAGATGTTCCGTCACCTCGAGGTCTGTCACGCTGCCATCTCGATTGATGATGAATTGCGCCACCACCCTGCCCTTCACCTGCTGCGACTGGGCAGAAGCAGGATAGCGCAGGTTCTTCGTGAGCCACTTCATAAACTCAGCAGCACCGCCTGGGAACTGTGGCAGATCCTCCACCACGCGGATATCCACAGGCTCGTCGTACATATCGACCACCTCTGGCTGTTCCTTCTGATCCGGATTCTCTGGCGGCTCAGGAATCTCCGCATTCTCTGGGGTTATCTCTGGGGCGATTTCCACATCGTCCTCCACCAGTCGCAGTTCTTCCGTCTTGGGCGGCTCTGGCGTCGCTTCCTGCGGCAGCATCATAGGTATCTCGTCCTTGTCGCGCTTCAGGGGTTCCAGTTCGAGTTCTGCCTCTAGGTCGTCGTCATCTTCGAAGAAAGCCCAGCCCGAGTCGCCGCTGTTCCATTCCAGCGCCACGAAGAGCAATGCGAGCACGAGGATGAGTCCCAAGAGGAACCCCTGCACGCGCTTGCCTTCCAGATCGGCCTGACGACTTTTCTTCTCTTCCATAATAAATCCGGTTTTCTTCCGTTTATTAAATGAATGGTTATGCAAAGGTAGTAAAAAAGTAAACAGATAAAACAGTTAAAAGGCAAAATGGCTGTGAAATTAAGAATTATTTTGTATCTTTGCAGCGATTTTAGAAAAAGGACGTGACAAAGAGGTCAGTAAATCATAGGAATCAGCGCGCTTGGTGGCAGAAAATCCTGCTACTCTTGGCCCTTTGTCAACTGCCAACTCTCAACTGTCAACTCTCAACTCTCTCCGCTCAGGAGAGCCAGACCGCCTACAACTTCCTCCGTCTGCCCGTCAGTGCCCATATCGCCGCCCTGGGCGGCGAGAACATCACCATCACCGACGACGATGCGACGGTGGTCTTCCACAACCCTGCCCTCATCAACGGTGTCAGCGACCGTACCATCAACCTCAACTATATGACCTATATGGAGGGTGCCAAGACCGCCAGCGCCGCCTTTATCAAAGGCATCGGCGAACGGGGTACTTGGGCTGTCACCGGCCAGTATATGGACTACGGCAAGATGAAGGAGACCACAGCCGACGACGAAGACCTGGGCACCTTCTCCGCCCGTGATATCGCACTTGCTGGCTCTTTTGCCTACGCCCTCACGGAGAGACTCAACGGCGGCATCACCGCCAAGATCATCTCCTCGCACATCGCAGGCTACAGCTCGCTGGCCGTGGGCGTGGATCTCGGACTGAACTACTTCGACGAAGATCGCGACCTCAGTCTCTCTGCCGTCGCCAAGAACCTCGGCGGACAGGTAAAGGCCTACGATGACACCTTCGACAAGATCCCCCTCGACCTGCAGGTGGGCATCACCAAAGGGCTGGGCAATGCGCCCCTGCGCTTCTCGCTCACCCTCAGCCGGCTGAACAACTGGGACGAAGCCTTCGGCCGTCATATCGCCATCGGTGCCGACGTACAGCTCTCCCAGCAGATCTACGTGGCCGTAGGCTATAACTTCCGCCGCGCCAGTCAGATGAAGATCAGCGAAGCCGACAGCTCGTCATCCCACGGCGCAGGGCTCTCCGTAGGCGGCGGCCTCTCGCTGGAGCGCTTCAAGCTTCACTTCGCCTACGGCAAATACCACGTCAGCGCATCATCATTAATATTTAACGTATCATACACATTATGAAGAAGATTACCATTGCCATCGACGGCCACTCCTCGTGCGGCAAGAGCACGATGGCCAAAGACCTTGCCCGCGAGGTGGGCTACGTCTATGTCGACACAGGCGCGATGTATCGCTCCGTCACCCTCTATGCCCTCCGCCACGACCTGTTCCGTGAAGACGGCAGCGTCAAGACTGACGCCCTCGAACAGCAGATGGCCGACATCCGCATCTCGTTTAAGTTCAACCCTGAGACGGGACGTCCTGACACCTATCTCAACGGCGAGTGCGTCGAACAGGAGATCCGCTCGCTCGAAGTCTCCAACCACGTGAGCCCCGTGGCCGCCATCCCCTTCGTACGCACGGCGATGGTCGCCCAGCAACAGCAGATGGGCAAGGACAAGGGTGTGGTGATGGACGGCCGCGATATCGGCACCACCGTCTTCCCTGACGCAGAACTGAAGATCTTCGTCACGGCCTCTGCCAAGGTGCGTGCCCAGCGCCGTTACGACGAGCTCAAGGCCAAGGGCATGCCCGCCGACTTCGACGATATCCTGAAGAATGTCGAGGAGCGCGACTATATCGACTCCCACCGTGAGGTCTCTCCCCTCCGCAAGGCCGACGACGCGATTGAACTCGACAACTCCGACATGACCATCCCAGAGCAGAAGCAATGGCTTCTCGACCGTTTCAATGAACGCACAGCGTAATTTCCTTATATCAAGAATTAGAGAATTCGTAATATGAGAGATTCTTAAAAAACTAAACATCAATCAAAATGAAAAGATTTACTTTCGCCTTAACCCTGGCCCTTGGCACGGCCCTTGCCGCCCACGCCGGCGGTCTGATGACCAACACGAACTATCACATCGCCTTCGACCGTATGTTCGCCCGTGGCGCCACTACGGAGATCGATGCAGCCTACTCCAACCCCGCAGGCCTCGCCTGGGGACACGAAGGATGGCAACTCTCGCTCAACTTCCAGAAGCCCTGGCAGAACCGTGACATCGAGGCCTCCGTGCCTGGCTATCTCGGCACGAGTTTCGACAAGAAGTACAATGGTGTCGCCTCGGCTCCCATCGTGCCCGCCCTGTTTGCTTCCTATAAGAAAAACCGTCTCGCCATCTCAGGTATGATCGGCATCGTGGGCAGCGGCGGCTTCGTGGAGTACGAAGAGGGCATCCCTATGTTCGAAGTACCCCTCCGTGCCCTGCTCGCACAGGCTGGTATGATGCCCAGCGCCTACGCCTACAGCGCCAATATGAAGGGCAAGCAGTACATCTACGGTGCCCAGGTAAACGTCGCCTATAAGATCAACGACTACTTCGCCGCCACCATCGGCCTGCGTGGCAACTACTACGACGGCTACAACCGTGGTTTCGTCAATGCCAGCATCCCCACAGGCAACATCGACCTTATCGACCTCCGCCTCGACTGCATCCAGCGCGGCTTCGGCGTGGCACCCATCGTCAGCATCGACTATCATAACGGTCCGCTCACCATCGCCGCCCGTTACGAGTTCCGCACGAAGATCAGCACGGAGAACGACACGAAGGAGCTCTCTGCCCGCATCAAGAACACCGACCCTGCGACGGCTTCCCTTATGCCCTATATCGAGGGAGACCTGGCACTGCAACAGTTCGGCGACAAGGTGGCTGCCTATCAGGACGGCACTGAGGTGCGCTACGATATGCCCTCACTGCTCGTCGCTGCCGTCGGCTATGAGTTCACGCCCAACTTCCGCGCCGCCCTCGAATACCACTTCTTCGACGACACGCACGCCAAGATGTATGGTGGCCGTGAGAAGACGCTTGACCACGGCACCCACGAGATCCTCGCAGGTGTGGAATACGACATCAACGAGAAGTTCACTGTCAGCTGCGGTGGTCAGCGCACGGACTACGGCCTCAGCGACGCCTATCAGCAGAACACCTCCTTCGCCTGCGACAGCTACAGCGTAGGCCTCGGCGGCGCCTGGAACATCAACGAGAAGATGCGCCTCAATGTCAGCTACTTCTGCTCGCTCTACAGCGACTACAAGAAGGGTCCCCTGCAGAACTACCAAGGCACCCCCTACACTGGCACAGAGACCTACTCCCGCACGAACCACGTCATCGGCGTCGGCCTCGACTACAAGTTCTAAAAGAAGCAAAAAAATGGAGCTCCATCGAGCTCCATTTTTTTGTTATGCCAGCTGCTGGATGGCGTCGCGGCATTGTTCCATAAGCCAGCGGGGTGTGGAGGTGGCTCCGCAGATGCCAACGCTCTGGATGCCTTCGAGCCAGGAGGGTTCGATCTCGTGGGCATCCTCGACGAGGTGGGTGTTGGGATTGACACGCAGACACTCGTTGTAGAGCACCTTGCCGTTGGAACTCTTACGCCCGCAGACGAAGAGGATGAGGTCGTGACGGGAAGCGAACTGCGAGATGTTCGGCATACGGTTGGCGACGGAGCGGCAGATGGTGTCGAAGCTCTTAAAGGTGGCGGAGGGCGAGATGTGCGACTGGATGTAGTCGATGATGCGGTGGTACTCGTCGAGCGACTTCGTGGTCTGGGAATAGAGATAGATGTCACGCGTGAAGTCAAGACGCTTCACCTCGTCGAAATTCTCGATGACGATGGCGGAAGAGTCGGTCTGTCCCACGAGGCCCAAGACCTCGGCATGGCCTTTCTTGCCGAAGATGACGATCTGGCCCTCGCCCATCTCATATTGTTTCTTGATGCGCTTCTGGAGCTGGAGCACCACAGGACAGGTGGCATCGATGATCTCGATGTTGTTGCGGCGGGCGACCTCGTAGGTCTCAGGGGGTTCGCCGTGGGCACGGAGGAGCACCTTCACATCGTGGAGTTCGCGCATATCGTCGTGGTTGATGGTGACGAGGCCCATATCTTTCAGACGCTCGCACTCCATACCGTTGTGGACGATATCGCCGAGGCAATACAAAATGCCTCCTTTTTCGAGTTCTTCTTCGGCCTTGCGGATGGCGGTGGTCACACCGAAACAAAAGCCACTGCCACTGTCAATTTCGATTTGTACCATAGTCGTATTCATTTTTGCAACGGACTACAGGACTTAAGGACTTTTTGATCAAGTCGTTTTAGTCCTGTTGTCCGTTGCTAATATTTCAAAATATTCGTCGAGGAGGTCCTGGGCGGCGATGAAGGAAGTCTTCTGGCCGGCGAGGACGGACTGCTCGGCGGGAGTGAGCTGGGCGCGGATGGCGGGATTGTTGTAGAAGTTCAGGCGCAGCTGCTCGTTGATGGTCTCGTACATCCAGTATTTCGACTGTTCGTTGCGGCGATAGTCGAAGTAGCCGTTGGCGCGGACGAAGTCGATGTACTGGTAGATCATATCCCACACCTCCTTGATGCCATAGCCATAGAAGCCAGAGTAGCAGAGCACCTTCGGCGTCCAGCCACTCTCAGGCATGGGGAAGAAATGGAGAGCGTTGCGGAAGTTCGTGGCAGCCATCTGGCAACGGTCCACATTGTCGCCGTCGCACTTGTTGATGACGATGCCATCGGAGATCTCCATGATGCCGCGCTTGATGCCCTGCAGCTCATCGCCCGTACCAGCCACCTGGATGAGCAGGAAGAAGTCGACCATCGAGTGACAGGCGGTCTCGCTCTGCCCCACCCCGACGGTCTCGACGAAAATCTTGTCGAAGCCGGCAGCCTCGCAGAGGATGATGGTCTCACGCGTCTTGCGTGCCACACCACCGAGGGAACCTGCGGAAGGGCTGGGACGGATGAAGGAGTCGGGATGCTGGGCGAGCTTCTCCATACGCGTCTTGTCGCCGAGAATGGAACCTTTGGTACGCTCGCTGGAAGGGTCGATGGCGAGGACTGCCAGACGGCCTCCCTTCTCCTTCAGCACATGGATGCCGAACTCGTCGATACTCGTCGACTTGCCAGCGCCAGGCACGCCACTGATGCCCACACGGATGCTGTTGCCGCTATAAGGCAGACACTTGTTGATGACCTCCTGGGCACGTGCCTGGTGGTCTGGATTGACGCTCTCGATGAGGGTGACGGCCTGCGAGAGGATGGTGATGTCGCCCTTGAGGATGCCTTCTACCATCTCGCCGACGGAGAGTTCCCTGCGGCGCGCACGCTTGAGGTATGGGTTCACGATCGGTGGCTGGTTGACACCGCTGTTCACCTGCAAGCCTGCATATTCTGAACTGTTCTCAGGATGTTCCATAATGACTTTGAACTTTGAACTTTGAGCTTTGAACTGTATGATTACTTCTTGATGTTGATGACGACTTTGGCGTGATCGGGATCGTTGGTGATCATAAGGATACGCGGACGACCTTTGACCTGGGCGAGTTCCTCCTTAAAGGCAGTGACGTGGAGCGTCGTGGACTGGCCCGGCTCGATGTCACGGCTGTCGAGGGTGACCTTCATACCACCGGTGTACATCTGCATAGACGAGATGGTGAGCGTGGACTGGCCTTCGTTGGTCAGCTTCACATCGATGGTTTTCTTCTGATGCTTCTGGAAGTCGGTGAAGTCGAGGTCGGTCTCAGAGATCTGCAGCTTCGGTGCCTGGGCACGGTTCACACCCTCGAACTGTTTCAGGTCGGGCAAGAGGGTGATGGTCATATCGACGGCATTGCTGGCACTGACTTTCTCACCCAGCTTCTGGGCAAGGAACACCTTTGTCTTCGTCAGTCCGTAGTCACGCAGAAGGTCAGAGTGCAGGGTGACGGTGATGGTGGCAGCCTTGCCAGGCAACAGCGTCTCCGACGAGTAGGAGGCTTCGAGATACGACGGCAGGTGCATCAGTCGTGGTTCCATCGTCTCCAGACTGTTGTTCAGGATGTGGATCTCCTGCACGGGGGAGTCGCCCTTATTCACATCGTCAAACTCGAGGACATCCTTGTCGAGCAACAGGTTACCCATTGCCAGCGGATAAGTGCCCGTGTAGTCGAGCAGTTCAGCCAAAACCACACCCTTCATCGTGAGATAGACAGGCTTCGCGGAGCCATTGCTTGTGATGGCGGCCATCTTCTGGAAGTGGCCAAGCTGACGGGCGTCGTAGGTCATCGTGATGGTGAACTTGTCATTGGCCCCCACCTCTCGAGGGTACTCCACAGTAGTACAGCCACAGTCAGGCTTGATGCTCTCGATGACGAGTTTGCGATGGCTTTTATTCCGCAGCTGGAACGTGGCAGTGATGGGTTGCTGATAGCCTGTACGACCACACTCAATGGTGGACTGTGTGACAACAATTTTCTGCGCCTGGGCCGATGCCAGGCCTAAGAAAGGAAACAGTAGTATAACAATCGATCGTTTGTTCATATATTATTTTTGTTTAATGTCTAATGTCAATGACGGTGCAATGCCCCGGAACTCTGGCGCATAGGCACACTCGACGGTACAAGTACCTGTCTCATAAAGGCCGGCACGGTCGATATAATAATCACTTTCGATGGTGTGCGTACCCTTCGACAGACAGTCGAAGTAGTAGTTCGTCGTGTAGTCTTTCGGCGTGCAATAAGAACCCTGATGCCAACCACTGAGCTGATGGACGGGTTCGAGACAGGCCGCACGTTTGTCGACCACCTGTACGAAGTCGTAGTCACGGTCGGCAGTGATGGTAATGCGCATCTTGATGCGGTCACCGACCTTACATTGAACATTGACCATTGAACATTGACCATTATTCTCGGCTGACTTTTGCGCAGCCGAATGGTCAATGGTCAATGGTGAATGGTCAATGGTCAATGGTGAATGGTCAATGATGAACTCGCGCTTGACGGTGAGGCCACTGCCAGAGGCGGCGATGTTGTGGGTGGCCTGCACGAACTGGGCATAGACGGCACCCCAGGAGGTACCCTCGCTGGTCTTATCGACAGTGAGTGTCTGACTGGTGGCAGGAACCGATGTTTTCACATAGCCGAGACCAGCCGTGGCCTTCGGCAGGTCGAGGGGCTGACCGTCCACCATGATAGTAGCGTTTTCAACATCCAGCTTCAGACTATTGTCCTGTCTCCCTGTCTCCTTGTCTCCTTGTCTCCCTAAGAACGCATAGACTGCATTGACACTGTTGATGGGTGTGTCCCAAGCCTGGGTGCGCTTCTCCTGGAGGAGCCAGCGGCGCATCTCATCGAGTGTCTGCTGGTCACTGGCAGCCAACCGTTGCAGGGCCTCAATGGCGACGGTCTGTGTGGGGATCTTATAGTCGAACCACGAGTAGCCGGCACGTGGGGTGTCATAGTAACGGCCGATGTCCTCACGATAGACGGTCCACTCCTTCAAAGACTGGGCGTACTCGGCGGCACGCTTGGGATCGCTCTTCGAGAGGATGACGGCAGTGAGGGCCTTCTCGTAGATCGACTGCGACTTGATCTCCTTTTTCAGGAGTTTCAGGAGGTAGTTGTTGGCGCGTACCACCTCGTCAGGCAGCGTACGGCCGTCGAGGGTGGCGAGATAGAGCCACTGCAGGGCCTTGAAGCTGGGGAACGATGCCTCGTGGCCTTTCTTCTCCCACTTCTTCAGTTCCTCGACCTCCTTGACGATCTCCTGCCCCATAAAGCCGAAGGCATTATCGAGCATCTCTTTCGTCTCAGGCTGTTCACCGGCCATCTCGTTGAGTCGCACGAGCATCTCACTGACAGCGACGGTCATATAGAACGAGCCCGGCATATCCTGCCACCACGACCACGATCCGTCTGTGCGCTGGAGTTTGAGGAGCTTACTGACGGCACTGCTCAGGCGGTTCTGCATAAGGTTCTCATCGAAGAAGTCTGCCAGACGCTGTTTCTGTTCGGTCTCATTGTCGGCATCGAGCACCCAGGGCGTCTCGTTGAGCAGGAGGTCTTTCAGATCCTGGTTCTTAGCCAGGGCACTGGTCAATGAAGTCTCCTGACTCCCGACTCCTGACTCCTGACTCCATAGCTCAAAGGCTGTCTTCGTCTGCGGATTCTGTTGGAGGATATAGCGTCCGAGGGAGTTGGCATAGAAGGATGCTGCCTGCGAGATGGCGTTATCGTCGGAAGGACTGCCTACCGTCGGCAAAGCCTGGATCATCAGCCAAGCGGGCTGGTTGGTGTATTCGAAGGTGAGCTTGCTGCCCTTGGCATCGGCAGGGATGAGCGCGGCCAGATCGACCGTTGCCGTACCAGGCTGGTGCTGGGTGATGGGCATCGTCACCGTCACGCGTTCCTGACTGGGCAGGAGCGGCAGATAGTGCTGTTCGCCGTCGGAGAAGTCCTTGCCACTGACGGTCATCTGACAGATCAGGAGAGAATAATCCCCATTGAACATTGAACATTGAACATTGAAAGTGACGGGGGTGGTATCGCCAGCCTTCAGAGTGACGTTCTGCGACTGCTCATAGACCACGGCGTTGGTCTCAGGATTGAGGAGTCGCAGCTGTGCCTTGCCCGTGAGGTTCTTCTCACCCGTGTTGAAGATGCGGGCAGAGATGGTACCCTGGTCACCGTCGCGAAGGAAACGGGGCACATTGGGCTGGATCATCACGTCCTTCTGTGCCACAGCCTCGCCCACGATCGAACCCACAAACATATCTCGGGTATGGGCCAGTGCCATAAGCCGCCAGGTGGTCAGGCTCTCAGGCAACGTGAACTTCAAGGCCACATGTCCCTCAGCATCCGTCGTCAGCTGGGGATAGAAGAAGGCTGTCTCGTTGAGGTTCTCCCTCACCTGTACCTGTTCGCTCCATGTCTCCTGACTACTGTCTCCAGACTCCTGACTACTGTCTCCTGACTCCTGACTCCTGTCTACTGACTCCTCATTCTTTGCATAAGCCATCGGCGCCTCCATAGCCACCATAGCATCTTCATAAACCACACCGTCTTCATCATCAGCGACTCTCGTCATAGCTTTGCTGAGTACGCCACCACGGGAGAAGCGACGGAAACTGTGATAGTAGAGGTTGGGGAACACACGGGGATCGAAGTGGCTGAACACCAGTTCTTTCACAGTGTAGGAGTTCCAATAGTTGGAGGACATATTGCTGATTCTGGAACGACTGGGATATACCCAGTTGTTCGTGGGCAGAGGCAAGTCGAGATAAGGCACGAGCGACCACGAGTGGGCCTGCAGCATTTCGAGGCTCTGATCGTAGAGCGTCGCCATCAGCTGGGCATCAACGGGGTTGCCTTTGCAGTCTTTCACCGTCAGTGTCCACTCCTCCTGCTGACCTGGTTTCAGGCGGTCGCGGAAGGTGGTCCAAGCCAGCGTGAGGTTCTTGTTTGGCAGCGGGCGCTGGATCTTTGCCGAATGGGTGTAGCACTTGCCGTTCTTCACCCAGGCGAAGGTCAGCAACAGGCCGTTGTCATAAGATTCATCGTAGGCGAGTTTCAGATTCATAAGCTGGTTGTTCCTGTCAACAGCGCCACGCTTGATCACCTTATTGCCGGAGAAGATACTATAGACGATATGCACATCCTGATCCGAAGAACCCACCTGAATGGTAACGGGTGTGCCGTCTTTGGGGAAGCGGGAATCAGACTGATAGAACCAGTCGTCGGTCTCTGTGGCAGGACGCTTGTCGTCGAGTGAGAAGATGACGAACTCACGCGTCAGGCTTTCCCCTCCTGAGTAGGCGATTGCGTCTTCATGGAGCAATCTTCTGTCAGGGGTGGTCTGAACAGTAGCTTCCACGGTGTGCTTGCCGCTGGGCAATTGATAATTGACAATGGATAATGGACAATTGGTCTTGGTCTTCTGCCAGTTGCCGCCATCGATGCGGTATTGTACTTCGGCATCGAGTTTCTGACCTGCGGCATTCATCAGATAGAAGGTCATCACAGGCTTTTCGTCGATGAGCATCTTCTCCTCAAGGTCGATACTCAACGCCTGTTTCTTGTTGCCCAGAGGCAGTGAGAGCTGGCCGCTGTGAGTCTCGCCAGCGGTATCCGTCACATCGGCAGTGACCACAAACTGATAGTACATCGGATACTGCGTCTCAGGCATCTCCAACGGCATCGTCACGTCGAAGGTACCATCGACATCTGTGATGGCCTCACCCTGGAAGATCTCGTCGCCGTCACTTCTGTAACCCAGGGTGGCAGTCTCCCAATAGCGGCTGTAGGACCACCACCAGAAGGCTGTGCGACGCACCACCTTATAACTCACCTTCGCCCCCTGAACAGGTACGCCAGCATAGGTCATAGCGTTGCCCTTCACCGTCAGTGTGTCGCCAGCGGCGTAGGCTTGTTTCACCTCAGGGAATTCCACACGGAACGTAGGACGCTTGTATTCCTCCACACGGATGTAATGGTTCTGACCGTTCACACGGATGCAGAACGATCCCGTCAGGCCGGATGAAGGCAGGGTGAACTCACAGGAAGAGGCACCATAGTCGTCTGTCATACCCCGCTGTTCAGACACCACCTTGTTATTCGCATCGCGCAGTTGGAAGTTGGCTGACACGTGCGAACGTACTGTCTGTTCCATTCCGTGCTCCACCTGATAAAGGATGGCGTTGACAAAGACCTTCTGGCCTGGACGGTAGATGGCACGGTCGGTATAGATACAGGTCTTATAGACCAGTTCCTCACGGTTATAGTAACTGTAACGGTTGTTCTCACTCAACACAGGACAGGCTTTGTCCGTGTCTGTATAAGTAAAGACCTCCCTGCGACGGCTGACATCCTGCGTCTTGAAGAGATATTCGCCCTGAGCATCGGTCACCACGTCGAACACATCAAATGCGGCATAAGTGGTGTATTCCTTGATGTGCAGATGGGCACCTGCGATGGGCTGGCCCGTCCTGGAACTGACCACCACATAACGCACGCCCTCAGGACTCGGCTGGTCTTCGGCGATGGTATAGACATCCGTCACGAAATAGAGGCGACGGACGATCTCTGTCTTGGGATTCGACTGGAATTCCAGCATATAAACACCCACGGGCAGGCCCTTTATCGTGAGAGCGTCCTCGAAAAATTCAAATTCTCTCCTGACTCCTGACTCCTGACTCCTGACTCCATACTCCCTCGTCGTTTCATAGACCACCTCGCCCAGCAACGGCTTGATCTTCTTATAACCCTCGGAGTAATCAGGCGAAATGTCGATATCGCCCTGGGCATTCACCTTATAAACTGTCAGTGAGACAGAACGGAGGTTGCGGATGTCTGTCAGCGACACCTCCTGAGACTGTTCCGGCAATACCACACGCTGGTCGAACGTCAGACGGAACTGGGGATTGGTCAGTTCGCGACGGTTGTTCTCAAACGTGTTCTTCATACGTGGCCAGCTGCTCCCCCACTTGCCGATGGCTTCATCGATATAGGCCAGTTTCTCGGCCTTCTGGTCGTAGGGGATGTCACGATAGCGCGCCATAGCCAGTTCGCCACACTCAGGCAGGTCTTCGTATTCCTTGATGACGGCGTCGAGTTCGTCCTTCGAGCCATAATAATACAAGCTGGCTGCGGTGATACAGGCTGCACGGCGGTTGCCCACCTTTTTATAATAGTCATACATCGCCTGGTAGTTCTTGTGGTTGTCTACCTCGAAACCTACGACGTGCAAGAGGTCGTTGTGGAAGATACCGGCATCGACACCCTTGATGACAAACGGACTGTAGTCAGCGTCCTTCACCTGTGCGAGTTGTTCGCAGAGTTCTGGTGTCAGCACAGGCTCTTCGATGGACATACCCAAGCTGCTGTTACGGCTATAGACACGATGGAGTGCTGTCTGATAGACCGTCTTGAGCACCACGTCGGTAGTGGCCTCATAACGCTGCTGGAGCCGTTCCATAGCAGGCCGTAACGAGTCTGGGGTGATGTGTGCCATCACCTCGGCACTCTGCAACTCTGCCGTCAGCAGCTGACCGTAATCCTTGCCTTTCTCGGCCTTCGCCACGATCTTCTGCAACAGTTCGTACTCGGTCTGTGGAAGGTCCTTCTCATTGGCCTCCTCCACCTTCTTCCATAGGGAAGAATAAGACTCTCCAAACAGGAAAATGGGTATCATCATCACAAGCAATAAAGTGAAACATTTCTTTGTCATTGCACCATACTTTTGGTTTAACTATGCAAAGGTAACGAAATAATTTCAAAATCATTTGGAATTTATGAATTATTATATTATCTTTGCATCGATATTACTTTTGGATATTACTTTGCAACATGATAAACGAACAGTTACTACATCCAGGAAGCATCGTCGTCATCGGCGGCTCCAACAACACGCACAAGCCCGGAGGGGCCATCGTACGTAATCTTCTCAACGGAGACTACCAGGGAGACCTGCGGATAGTCAATCCCAAGGAGGACACCATCCAGGGGCTGAAGGCCTTCCACGATGTGAAGGACATCCCACAGACAGACCTCGCCATCCTTGTCGTAGCGGCGAAATATTGTCCTGACTATGTCGACTACCTCTGTGCAGAGAAGGGCGTCAGGGCGTTTGTCATCATCTCCGCCGGCTTTGGTGAGGAGACGAAGGCTGGGGCTGAACTCGAACAGCGCATCCTCGACACCTGTGAACAGTATGGGGCAGCCCTTATCGGTCCCAACTGCATCGGACTGTTGAACCGCAACCATCACAGTGTCTTCACCCTGCCCATTCCGAACCTTGATCCGAAGGGTGCAGACTTCATCAGCGGCAGTGGTGCGACAGCTGTATTCATTCTTGAGAGTGCAGTTGCTAAAGGATTGAAATTCAATTCCGTATGGAGCATTGGCAATGGTAAGCAGATTGGCATTGAGGACGTGCTGCAGTATATGGACGATCACTTCAATCCTGAGACCGATTCTATGGTGAAACTGCTCTATATCGAGAACATCGCCAACCCAGACAAGCTGCTCTATTATGCCAGTCGCCTGATCCGCAAGGGATGTCGCATCGCAGCCATCAAGGCAGGTTCGAGCGAGAGTGGCAGTCGTGCTGCTTCCAGTCATACAGGAGCACTGGCATCCTCCGATGCTGCCGTCGAGGCCCTCTTCCGTAAGGCTGGCATCGTGCGCTGTTTCTCACGAGAGGAACTCACCACCGTCGGCTGTATCTTCACCCTTCCACCGTTGAAAGGCAAGAATTTCGCTATCGTCACCCATGCTGGCGGCCCTGGTGTCATGCTTACAGATGCCCTGTCAAAAGGCGGTCTGAATGTTCCAAAAATCGAGGGTCCTGTGGCAGATGAACTGAAGATGAAGCTGTTTCCTGGTTCGTCTGTGGCGAACCCCATCGACTTCCTCGCCACTGGTACACCAGAACAACTTGGACAGGTCATCGACTACTGCGAGCACAAGTTCGATCAGATTGATGCCATTGCCGTCATCTACGGCACCCCTGGCCTCACCCAACTCTACGAGGCTTACGACGTGCTCGATCAAAAGATCCGCGAATGTAAGAAACCCATTTTCCCCATCCTGCCCAGCCTCCATACCGCAGGTCCTGAAGTGGAGGAATTCCTGAAAAAGGGACACGTCAACTTCAGCGACGAGGTTACGCTGGCTACTGCCCTGAGTCAGATCATGAAGACTCCACAGGCATCGCCCTTTGAGGTGGAGCTCTATGGTGTCGACATCACGCGTCTGCATCAGATCATCAGTGGTATTCACCAGGAGGGCTATATCTCCCCCGACTTAGTCCGCGAGATTCTTTCCTGCGCTGGCATCCCGTTGGTGCCTGAACTGGTATCTGCCTCAAAAGACGAACTCATCGCCTTCGCAGAGAAGACAGGCTATCCTGTAGTGGCGAAGGTCGTCGGACCCGTGCATAAGAGTGATGTGGGTGGTGTGACGCTCAATATCCGCACAGCCGAACATCTTGCCCTTGAGTTCGACCGCATGATGCAGATACCCGATGCCACAGGCGTGATGGTACAGAAGATGTTGAAGGGCACGGAACTGTTTATCGGCGCGAAATACGAGGAACGCTTCGGCCACGTCGTGCTCTGTGGACTGGGTGGCATCTTCGTCGAGGTGCTCAAAGACGTGTCGTCAGGTCTCGCTCCCCTCTCCTATGCAGAGGCCTACTCGATGATCCGTTCACTGCGTGGCTATAAGATAATAAAAGGTACGCGCGGACAGAAAGGCCTCAACGAACAGAAGTATGCGGAGATCATCGTGCGTCTCTCCACCCTCCTCCGCTTCGCCACGGAAATCAAGGAGATCGACA
>JAEEGH010013218.1_pt1 | contig 18350 bp, 14 predicted proteins | sample 9134181 | NCBI WGS metagenome assembly JAEEGH01 (sample SAMN16246544, study PRJNA631951) | gut metagenome | biome: gut microbiome; feature: rumen; material: DP-attached | host: Bos | place: Iran: Karaj | collected 2018-10 | reverse complement strand
GCGACTTCGCTCTTAAACGACTGCAGCTTGCTCTTGGACTCGGGAACCGTATTGCTGTTTCGTGCCATGTATTTCACCTCCTTGTCGGATTTGTTACCCTTAATTTCTGCAAAGTTCGAAGAAATATGAACGGAAAAATCTGTAACCGCGGAATGAAATCATCCTTGAATGATGAACCGGATTGTAGTATAATAAAATGAAATTTTATGGAGATTATGTTGAATGAAAACGAACCAATTCATTTCACAGAACGAGCTTGACGAGCAAAAACGTATCGCCCTTGCGCTTTCGAAAGAAATCGAACCGCGCGGATTGACGTTTTTCGTGGAAACGTTCGGCTGCCAGATGAACGTCCGCGACAGCGAAACGATCAAGGGCTGGCTCTGTGAAATCGGATATACGGAAGCGGAGGACAAGGAGTCTGCGGACTTTATTCTGTTCAATACCTGCTGCGTACGGGATCATGCGGAAAAGCGTCTGATGGGCAATATCGGCGCTTTAAAGGAATTGAAAGACGCCCGTCCCGGCACGATCATCGGCGTATGCGGCTGCATGATGCAGCAGGAAGGCGTTGCGAAAAAGCTCCTAAAGCGGTTCCCGCACGTCAGTCTCGTATTCGGAACGAATGTTCTGCACCGGTTTCCGTCGATGCTTCAGACCGTTCTGAACGGCGAACGGATTGCCGTAGCCGACCGTGCGGACGATGCGATCGCGGAAGGACTTCCGAAAATGCGGGACAATCTCCGCAGCGCATTCGTCAACATCATGTACGGCTGCGACAACTACTGCTCGTACTGCATCGTTCCGTATGTGCGCGGACGCGAGCGGTCACGGCGGCCGGAGGATGTAAAGCGGGAGATTGTTTCGCTGGTCAGCAGCGGCATCAGCGAAATCACGCTGCTCGGACAGAACGTCAATTCCTACGGCAACGACGGGTCGACGGGCATGCGTTTTGCCGATCTGCTGCGATATGTTTCGGACGTTCCCGGACTCAGGCGGATCCGGTTCATGTCTTCACATCCGAAGGACCTGAACGACGACGTCATTCGCGCCATTGCGGAGATCCCGAACGTATGCCATCATGTGCATCTGCCGGTGCAGTCGGGCAACAACGAGATCTTAAAGCGTATGAACCGCAGGTACACGCGCGAGCATTATCTTTCGATCGTACAGCGGCTTCGGGAAGCAGTTCCCGACATCGAGTTTACGACGGATATCATCGTCGGTTTTCCGGGAGAGACGGAGGAGGCGTTCAACGATACGATGTCGCTTGTGAAAGAAGTCGGGTTTGCCGCGGCTTTCACATTTGCTTATTCTCCCCGGCAGGGAACCGTTGCGGCGAGGATGGAGGATCAGATTCCCGAACCCGTCAAAAAACAGCGTCTTTCCGCGCTGAACACCTTACAGGCGGAAAAAACCGTCGAAAACAACGAGAAATACATCGGTCATGTCGGTGAAGTTCTGGTCGAGGGCTGCGACTGCCGCGGCGAAGCGACCATGCTGTACGGCAAATATCCAAACTTCAAGATGGTGTATTTCCCGGGCGATCCCGCTCTTTTGAACCGGTACGTCACCGTAAAAGTGACGAAAACGAATAAAAATTCTTTGTTGGGAGAAATGATCCATGCATGAATTGAAAACATACCTCGAACTGAGTGAAAAGGTCAAGGCAGATCAGGCGCTGATGGAACTGATCGATGCATATCAGGCGGAAACGAAGCAGCTGATGGACCTTCTGCAAAACCCGGATTACGACGCACAGGAAGCGATCCGGCTTACCAACGACGTCGAATATATGTCCGATCAGATTTCACGCAACCCGTTGTATCGCGAGTTTGCCGCGGCAAAGGATGCGCTGGATCGCGCGCTTCGCGAAAAGGCGGCCATGTCCATGCCGTGCGACTGCAACTGCAGCACCTGTCATAAAGACTGCGATTCCCGGGAGGAAGAAAAATGAACGAATTGACGCCGATGATGCGCCAATATATGGAAGTGAAGCAGCAATATCCGGATTGCTTCCTTTTCTATCGTCTCGGTGACTTTTACGAGATGTTCTTTGACGATGCGATCGAGGGTTCCAAGATCCTGGAGCTCACGCTGACGGGGCGCGACTGCGGTCTTGACGAGCGTGCGCCGATGTGCGGCGTGCCGTATCATGCCGTCGATACATATGTCAACAAAATGATCTCGCTGGGGCACAAGGTCGCCAGCTGCGAGCAGATGGAGGACCCTGCGCTCGCAAAAGGACTCGTGACGCGATCCGTTACGCGCGTGATTACGCCCGGAACCGTCATTGAGGAAAAGATGCTCGACGGCTCCAAGAACAACTATATCTTTGCGCTCAACTATTCGGCGAACGGGATCGGCTATGCCTATTCGGATATTTCCACCGGCGTTTTCTATACATGCGAGGTCTACGGAAACAACGTGCAGGCAGTTCTGTTTGACGAGCTTACGCGCCTTTCGCCTTCCGAGATCGTCGCAAACGAACTGCTGTTTGAGCAGGAGTATCTCTTAAAGCGCATCCGTTCCGGTTACTATCTCGAAAAGCTCCCGAACGTGCGATTCCATCCCGAGCAGGCGGAAAAACGTCTGACGCATCACTTCGGCGTCGCTTCGCTGAAAGGGTACGGTCTGGAAGGAAAGACGCTTGCGGTCGGCGCAGCGGGCGCGCTGCTCTCGTATCTCGAAGACACGCAGAAGAACGCGCTTTCGCACATCCATACGATCAAGCTGTTAAACCGTTCCGCCTTTATGCAGCTTGACGCTTCGACCAGAAGAAACCTCGAGCTGACGCAGCCGCTTCAGTTCAACGGAAGCAAAAAGAGCACGCTCCTGTATCTTCTGGACGCGACCAAAACCAGCATGGGCGCCCGGCTTCTGCGCAACTGGATTGACTGTCCGCTGCAGACGAAAAACGAGATCGTGTATCGTCTGCAGGCGGTCGATGCCTTTGTCCGCGATCTCAGAACGCGCAAGATGCTCGGCGAATACCTTGATTCCGTCTATGACATCGAACGTCTGACCAGTAAGATCGCATACGGCACGATCAACGGACGCGACTGCATCGCGCTGATGAATTCGCTCCGGCAGGTCACGCCGATCACAATGCTGCTCTGCGGCATCCCGACGGAAGCGATCGATTCGATCGTCCGTGATCTCGATCCGATGGATGATGTGATCGGCTTGATCGACGCCGCGATCGACCCGAATCCGCCTGTCAACATCAAGGACGGGGGATTGATCCGAAAGGGTTACAATGCGGAAGTCGACGAGCTGCGTGCGATCTCCGGCGACAGTCAGGAAATGCTTGATCAGATCGTCGCGCGCGAACGCGAAGCGACCGGAATCAAAACGCTTCGGATCGGTTATAACCGCGTTTTCGGGTATTACATTGAGGTGTCGAAATCCTTTACACCGAACGTTCCGTATTATTACGAACGCAAGCAGACGCTTGCAAACGCGGAACGCTACATCACGCCTGAGCTCAAAGAGCTTGAACGCAAGATCCTCGGCGCGACGGACCGGCTTCTGGAGCTTGAAGCGGAGCTGTTCCGCGAAGTGCGCGAATCGCTGCTCGCCTGTACCGAACGGCTGCAGCAGGACGCTGCGCTGCTTGCGCGGCTCGATGTGTACCGCGCGCTTGCCGACGTCGCCGTCTCCAACCGGTACGTCATGCCGTCGATTGCGGACACGCCTGTGATCCGTATCGTCAACGGACGGCATCCGATCGTGGAACAGGCCATGAAGAACGGGTTTATTCCGAACGACGTGAACCTCGATCTTGAAAACAACCGGCTTCTCATTGTGACCGGTCCGAATATGGCGGGAAAATCGACGTATATGCGTCAGGTCGCGCTGATTACGCTGATGGCGCACATCGGCTCGTTCGTGCCGGCAGATGAAGCGGAGATCGGCATTGTAGACCGCATCTTCACGCGTATCGGCGCGAGCGATGATCTTGCCTCCGGTCAAAGCACCTTTATGGTTGAGATGAGCGAGATGGCGAACATCATCAACAACGCCACGAAGGACAGTCTTCTGATCCTTGACGAGATCGGACGCGGAACAAGTACATTCGACGGTCTGTCCATTGCATGGGCGGTTCTCGAGCATATTGCGAACCCGATCCTTTGCGGCGCGAAGACGCTGTTCGCAACGCATTACCATGAACTGACCGAGCTGGAAGGAAAGCTCGAGGGCGTTGTAAACTACCGCATCACCGTCAAGGAGATCGGCGACGATGTTCTTTTCCTTCGAAAGATCGTAAGGGGCTCCGCCGACAAGAGCTTCGGCATTCAGGTCGCAAAGCTCGCCGGACTTCCGGAATCCGTGATCGGCAGGGCGAAGGAGATCCTCGGTGAGCTGGAGCAGTCCGATCTTCTGGTCCGCGATACCAAGGAGCCCGCACATACGGAGCCGACGGTGGAATCAAAGGTGCGGCAATCCATTCTGAACGATCTTTGTAAGCTGGATCTCGATCATATGACGCCGATCGAGGCGTTTATGAAACTGCATTCCTATACGGATGCGCTGAAAGGAGAATAACGCATGTCCGTCATCCGGGTTCTGAAACCGCAGGTTGCCAATCAAATCGCCGCAGGCGAGGTTGTGGAACGACCGGCTTCCGTTGTAAAGGAGCTTGTCGAAAATGCAATCGACGCCGGCGCAACCGCCGTTACCGTTCGCATTGAAAACGGCGGCATGCGCAGCATCACCGTAACCGACAACGGCTGCGGCATCGCACGGGAGGATTGCCGAAATGCTTTCTTGCGGCACGCCACCAGCAAGATCTCGACGGCGGAGGACCTTTCGCACGTGACGACGCTCGGGTTCCGCGGCGAAGCGCTCGCGTCCATTGCGTCGGTTTCGCGCGTCACAATGACGACACGGCAAGCGGATTCGGACGTCGGAACGAAGCTTTTGATCGACAACGGCGTCGTTGTCAGCGAAGAGGATTCTCCCTGCGTATTCGGAACGACATTCGTCGTTGAGGAACTGTTCGCTTCCGTTCCGGCGCGGCTCAAGTTTTTGAAGTCCGCACGCACCGAAGCGGGGTATATCGGCGACTATATCGGAAAAATGATCCTGGCAAGACCGGAAATCTCCTTCCGCTATGAAGCCGACGGAAAAACCGTCTACGAAACGTACGGCGACGGCAATCTTTATAACGCCGTTTTCTGCGTCTACGGTGCGACCGTTGCGGAGAAGCTTGTAAATGTGGACTATGACAACGGCTATATGAAGGTGGAAGGGTATCTGGGGCTTCCCGAGATTTCCCGCAACAACCGGACGTTCCAGACGCTGTTTATCAACGGACGCTCGATCCGCTCCGCGTCGGTTTCCGCTGCCGTTGCGCAGGCGTACGACACGCGTCTGATGATCGGAAGATTCCCGTTTTTCGTTTTGAATCTGTCCCTTGCGCCGCAGGAAGTGGACGTGAACGTGCATCCGACCAAGGCAGAGGTGCGTTTTGCCGACGAAAACCGTGTCTTTACCGGCGTTTCCGCCGCGGCAAAGCTTGCGCTCGGCGCAAGTGAAAAACACGTTGAATCCGCGTTCGATCACGTCGTTCCGAAACAGCCGGAGATCCCCAAGGCATCCTTTGCGCCGCATACGCCGGTTCCCGTTCCGCGCGTGGACTTCCATGAATATGCCGTGAAAGGCGGTCCGTCCTCGTATCGCGAGGGCAATTACAACACGTTCCGTGAAAAAAGTTCCTCGGGCAGCGTTCCGAGCTTTGCCGTGCGGACCGACAGTGCGCCGGAAATCCCGAAAGCAGAGACCGTATCCCCGCTGTTTACGGATGAACCGATCGACATCGTCGGCTGTGTGTTCCGGACCTACTGGATCGTAACATGCGGACAGAATATGTTTCTCATTGACCAGCACGCCGCGCACGAACGTAAGCTTTACGAGGAGCTCTCCTCACGCAAAACGGAGCTTTCGTCGCAGCAGCTTCTCGTACCCAGAGAAGTCACGCTGACGCCGTCCGAAATCACCGTATGGGAAACTCATCCGACCGCGTTCACGGAACTCGGTTTCGGACTGACCCGGTCCGGTGCGACAGCGCTGACCCTGTCTGAAGTGCCCGTATTGAATGGACAGATGCTGAACGAAGCGTATCTGCACGCCGTCCTTTCGATCCTGAGCGAATACGGGAAGGACGTGAAAAACGAGCTGGTGAGAGAACGCATGATGCAGTCGGCATGCAAACACGCAATCAAAGGCGGCGAGCCGGTTTCGCGCGAAGAAATCTCCGCGCTGATCGCGCAGTTCATGAAAGGGGAGATCCCGCTGACCTGTCCGCACGGACGTCCCGTCGTTGTCCGGATCTCCGAAACGGAGCTTGAAAAAATGTTCCGCAGGATCGTATGAGCGCCCGCCCGAACGTTTTGTGCATTGTCGGACCGACCGCATGCGGAAAGACCGCTCTGTCCGTTGCGCTTGCAAAAAAGGTCGGCGGCGAGATCGTTTCCGCGGATGCGGTTGCGGTATATCGCGGACTTGACATCGGTTCCGCAAAACCGACGGAAGCGGAACGGGAGGGGGTTCCGCATCATCTGATCGACTGCGTCGATGTAACGGACGACAGCTTTACCGTTTCTTCCTTCCGCGCACTCGCACGAGAAGCGATCGACGACATTCTGCGTCGAAAGAAGCTCCCGATCGTTGTCGGTGGAAGCGGGTTGTATGTGGACGCCGTATTCTCCGATATGCGCTTCTCAGCGCCGTCAGATTCGACAATCCGTGCGGCAATCGAGAAAGAATATGACGCATGCCCAGAGGCCGTTTTTGCCGTGCTCAGAAGCGCAGATCCGGTTACGGCACAGCGTTTGCATCCGAACGACAAAAAGCGCGTTGTACGCGCGCTTGAGGTTTTTCGGGTTTCGGGACAGCCGTTTTCCGCGCTGAACCGCGATTTTTCCTCCGTTCAGCAAGGCGACGATACGTACCGTTCCATACGGATCGGACTGAATACGGACCGGCAAAAACTGTATGCGCGCATCGACCGCCGCGTGGACCGGATGATGGCAGACGGGTTGAAGGAAGAAGCGTTTTCGTTCTTCGATCGCGGTCTAACGCCGGGTAACTGCCGAGCCCTGCAATCGATCGGATATGCGCAGCTCTTCGACGTCTATACCGGATCCGCCTCGCTCGGCGCTGCGGTCGAACAGATCAAGCTCGACACGCGGCATTTTGCCAAGCGGCAGATCACATGGTTCAAGCGCGATCAAAGCACGGTATGGTTTGATCCGACCGAGCAGCCGACTGAGATAACAGTTCAGAATATTACGGAGACAATCAATGAAAATCAATGAAATGATCGAAACGGCAGAGAAGCGCGCGGCAAACGCGTTTCTTCGCGTCGATAAAAACGCCCTGGTCTGTCAGGAACGCGTTCTCAAGGCGTTTCAAGCCCATCGCATCTCTGCACGGCATTTTGCGCCGACGGAAGGGTACGGATATGACGACGTCGGCAGGGATGCCCTCGACGAAGTTTTTGCGGATGCGCTGACGGCGGAATCCGCTCTCGTCCGTCCGCAGATCGCGAACGGAACGCATGCGATCTTTCTTGCGCTTTCGGGCGTTCTGGAACCGAACGACACGGTACTGTCTCTGACCGGAACGCCTTATGACACGCTGGAAAGCGCAGTCGGTCTGAACGGAGATATCCCGAACGCGCTGTCACGTTTTTCGATCCGGTTTCATGCAATCCCGCTTTGCAACGATCGCATTGATTTCGAAAAGGCAGAGGAGGAACTGAAAAAAGACGCGACGATCAGGATGGTTTATCTGCAGCGTTCAAGAGGATATGCATGGCGAACCGCAATGACCGTCAAACAGATCGGTGAGACCATCGCTTTCGTCCGCTCGATCCGAAGCGACGTGATCGTTTTCGTCGATAACTGCTACGGAGAGTTCACGGAGGAGATCGAACCGACGGCGGTCGGGGCAGACCTCATCGCCGGAAGTCTGATCAAAAACTGCGGCGGCGGCATTGCGCCGACCGGCGGGTACATTGCAGGAAGAAAAGATCTGATCGAAGCGGTTTCGTACCGGCAGACGGTCCCGGGCTGCGGAAAGGAAATCGGCTCCTATGCCGCTTCCTATCGTCCGTTCTATCAGGGGCTGTTTATGGCGCCGCACGTCGTTGCGCAATGTCTGAAAAGCGCGATCCTTTTTTCGGCGCTGTTTGAATCGCTCGGGCTTAAAACGCTGCCGGGCGTCGACGATGCGCGAAGCGATATCATTCAGTCCGTGATGTTCGACACCAAGGAAGAGATGATCGCTTTCATGCAGGCGGTGCAGGCGGCTGCGCCGATTGACAGCTTCGTAGTTCCCGAGCCGTGGGACATGCCGGGCTATACGGATCCGGTCATTATGGCGGCGGGAACATTCGTACAGGGCGCGACAACGGAGCTTTCCGCGGACGGTCCGATCCGTGCGCCGTATACGGCATATATGCAAGGCGCGCTGACCTACGAGCACGCGGTCCTTGCCGCGAAGAGCGTGTTAAACGCTTTAATAGCTGCGCATTAATCCGGTCACGCAGCCGAGGATCTCGACGCGATCGGAAGCACAAAACAGGGGAGAGAAGGCCTCGTTTTCGGGACGAAGCTCGATCTCCTTTCCTTTTTGGAAAAACCGTTTCACGGTGACTTCCTCGCCATCGACACGGGCAACGACAATATCGCCGTCAGTCGGTTTCACGCCTGTCTCGACGATGATGATATCCCCGCTGCAGATTGCGGCGTTTTTCATGCTCTCTCCGTCGACACGCAGCATAAACGCATCGTTCCGCACGCCGTGAAGAAGCATCGCCGGAACGGAGAACGCATCCTCTCGGTTTTCTTCCGCCATGATCGGAATGCCTGCGGCGACTTTTCCGAGCAGGGGAAGCGGGTCGACATGATTCTTTTCCCTCGACGGAACAGAGTACGTTCGTTTTTTATTGGGGTCGACAACCAACGATCCTTCGTCCTCCAGAATCCGAAGATACCGATGGACGGAGGCGGGAGAGGAAAGACCGACGCCGTCGCAAATCTCGCGAACCGTCGGCGGATATCCGTTTTTTTCCTGCATGGAAAGGATAAACCGATAGATCTTTTCCTTTGCGTTATTAACCTTTTTCACCAAATCACCTTCTTTGCATATCATAACACACGTGCTTATGAAATGCAAACAAATGTTCGTAAAAAAGGATTATTCGTCGGATGAAAGCGGCGTATCGACGCCGGAAACCGGCTCATCTTCGCGAAGCTTGATGTATTTTGCGGCAAGCCGGCTCTTTTCTTCGGTCATCGCCGCATAGTGCTTGCGCGTCGTGTTGACGTCCTTGTGCCCGAGCACATCGGCGACGAGATAGATATCTCCGCTTTCCTGATACAGCATCGTGCCGTATGTGCTGCGCAGCTTATGCGGTGTGATCTTTTTGAGCGGCGTCGCGATCTGCGCGTACTTTTTGACAAGGTTTTCCACGGCGCGCGGCGTAATTCGTTTTCGCTGCAGGGAGAGGAAGAAGGCGTTTTCGTGACCGGAAAGAGGGATAATCTGCATCCGTTCCTCAAGATAGTCCGCGAGCGCTTGGGCAACCTCCGGTCCGAACGCCAGCGTCATCTGGTTGCCGCCTTTTCGCGTCACGACAAACTCGTTTCTCGAAAAATCGATGTCGTTTACATCGATCCCGACCAGTTCGGAAATTCGGATGCCGGTTCCGAGAAAGAGGGAAAGGATCGCCACGTCGCGAAGCTTTGTCGTATCGTGAAATCTGCGCTGTGCGCTCGTCATGCCGCTGCCTTGCTCGGCGGTATCCAAAAGATCGGCAACCTCATTTGCTTCCAGACGGATAATCGCTTTTTCGTGCAGTTTCGGCGTATCGACCAGAGCGGCACAGTTTGTCTGAATCATCGATTTTTTATATAAAAACTTAAATAACGCACGGATTGCGGATAATTTGCGGGATTTCGCGCGCTCGTTGTTTTCGACGATCTTGGTCCCGTCGGCATTCTGATCCCGGTATAATGAGATATATTCGAGGTAGAGCTCGATGTCGAGGGAGGAGAGGAGCTCCATATCCTTTAAGGTCAGCTGTTTGACCGTTTTATCCGCGAACCGATCGATCTGTCCGGACGTCAGGAACTTGAAAAACGTCCGAAGATCGACGGCATAACCGTAACGCGTCAGAACGGACGTCGTCGGTTCGACGGCGCGAAAATAAACGGCGCAGAAATCCGGAAGCTCCGAAAGGATTTTTCGGAACCGATCCGTATAATCCAGTTTTTTTTGCATCTGATAGTCGCTCATAAAATCGACCTCCGAGCAGGAAAGGATGGGTTTGACTGTAATGTTATTTTAACACAACTATTCGTTAAAGACAAGTTTAACGAATAGTTGTTTACAAAAATGACATGAATTTGCGCTGAAAACCTCTTTTTTAGCAAAAAGCTCTGAATCTGCGTTCAGAGCTTCGTTTCGTCTTCCTGCTGAATCATCAGCAATTCTTTGATCGCGTTTCGCGCAAGTTTATCGCAGCGATTGTTTTCTTCATTGTCTGCGTGACCTTTGACTTTATGAAAAGTTACAACGTGCGTCGTGCAAAGCATGTCGAGCTGTTCCCATAAATCCCGGTTTTCGACTTCGTGTTTGTTGGCGGTTTTCCAGCCGTTTGCACGCCAGTTTTTCAGCCAGCCCTTTTCGAACGCGTTGCACAGATATGCGCTGTCCGTATACAGATCCACGCAGCAGCTTCTCCTGAGCATTCGCAGCGCCTCAATCGCCGCCGTCAATTCCATTCGGTTGTTGGTCGTGCTTTGGTCGCTTCCGCTGGCTTCTTTGCGATGCGCGCCGAATATCAGCACGCAGCCCCAGCCGCCGGGACCCGGATTGTGCGAACACGCGCCGTCCGTATAGATTGTAACCCGATCCATGATCTCCTATTCCTGATCAAAAAATAATATATAATCTGTGATGACCGACAGTTGCAGGCGTTTCAGCGCGCCCGACATCATCTTTTCTTCTATGGTATCATGTTCCTTGAGAAAAGTCGAGATTTTTTGCTGATAATCCGTCAATAATTCCAGAATCGGCATTACAGTTGCCGAGCGGATCGTCTGGATCTCCTTGAGACGCGCTTCGCAATTCTTTTCGAGCGTTTCCAGTTCACGGCAGGTTTCCTGCAAGCTGTGTTCTCCTTTATCAAATGCGATGCACAGTCCGGACAGATCGGTCGGGACTTTATCAAGCAGCTGTATGGATTTCTCAATGATGTCCGCTGCACCGCTGTCGCCGTCAAGTGTGATTTTCAGCAGTTTCTTCTCTGTGATATACGGACTTGCCTCAAATCCGTCGTTTCGAACCTGTGCATGTACCTTCATGAGACTTTCCTCATTCGTATACGCAGCGGCAAACACTCTGTATACGGAACCGTCCTTAAATACGGTTCCTCCTGCTCCGAGACGCTGAATCTCGTCGGCATGCTGCACGGCGTCTTCTTCCGCGAGAAACGCGCCCATTTGCAGAATATAAAACGGCGTTTCCTCCACATTGAGTTCCTTACGGACCTTTTCGCTCGGACTCGGCTGCGGCGACGCCGTCTGACCGTCCTGATTCTTCAAGGCAGAAACGATCTTCTCATCCGTTCCGTTTTTCGATTGACAGGAAAGGGCTTCCGCGGCCGGTTTCCCGATCAATCGGTCTCCGATCGGTGAAAAAACGATGATCCCGGCAACCAAAGCAACGGATAATATGATGAAAAGCGCGGTGCCGATTCCCCCGCTCCTCTCACGCTGTTTATTTGGGCTGCCGTAACGTCTGTGTTCCATATAAAAACCTCCTTGCGCTGATATCAATACATACGCAAAGAGGTTTGAATATATGCTCTTCCTTTTATGCGTTCGTTTTTTTGTCCTCCGGCGAGACGATGATATCCGGTACGGACGACAGCGGAATCGCATTGCTGACGTACTTTTTCAGTGTGAAGCGGAAGCAGGTCCACTCCCCTTCCTTGCTGTCGACTTCGATCTGCTCCTCAAGCTGGTCCATGATTTTTTTGGCAATGGAAAGCCCGAGCCCCGTTCCGCCGTCTTTCCGGGACTTGTCGACTTTATAGAACCGCTCGAACACGCGGGAAAGGTTTTCCTGCGAGATGCCGATTCCGTCGTCCCAGACGTCAATCACGACCTCGTGGACGTTTTCCGAAGCGCGCAGGCAGATCCTGCTCTTCGCATAGCGCAGCGCGTTGTCGATCAAAATGACAAGCACCTGTTCGATGCGGTCGCGGTCGCTCAAAACGGGCGAAAGCGTTTCCGCGGTTTCCAACTCGATCCGGATATTCCGCTTCTTCGCTTCGGTCTGAAAACTTTGCGAGACTTCCTCAAGTAGTTCGTTTACGTCGAACATCGTCATTTCCATCGCTTCCGTCCCCGCCTGCAGTCTGGACAGCTGCAGCATGTCGGTAATCAATCTGGAAAGACGTTCGACCTCATGAAGCATGATCGAGTAATACTGCTTCTGTTTCTCCGGGTCCTTTACCATTCCGTCGGCAAGCGGCTCGAGCAGTCCGCGCAGCGAAGTCAGCGGCGTTCTCAGCTCGTGGCTGATGTTTGCAACGTATTCATTGCGCATGCGTTCCAGTTTTTCAATCTCGGTGGCGTCCTTAAAGAGACCGACCGCACCGACGCAGCCTTCCGAATCGGACAGGACCGGCACAACCGAGATCCAGAGAACGCGGTCGCCCGGAAGATTGTAGTGGAACATCCGCGGCTCCTGGGAATCGACGACACCCTCAAATGCTTCCCAGATCGAACGATCCGGAACGAGGTCCATCGTGGAATGCACGTCGACCGTGCCGAACATCTTCATCAGCGCGGGATTGTAATGTGTCAGCTCGCCCTGACTGTTGATCGCGGCAACGCCGTCGCTGAAGCTTGAAAGGATGTATCCGAGCTGGCGCTTTTCGTTTTCGAGCTGATGAATGGTCGTGGAGAGCGCGCGGCTCATGTTGTTGAGCGTTCGCGCAAACAGACCGAGCTCGCCGGGATAATCGTCCTTTGCGCGCACGTCGTAATTTCCCTTCGACAGCTGCTTTGCAACCTTCGTCATCTCGGTAATCGGATGCAGCATCTGATTGACGGCAAAATAGGACGTCAGAATCAGCAGCGGAAGCAAAAGCAGCGATACGAGCCACAGCGAGCGGGACAGCCGCGCAAACGCATGATTGATTTGGTTGATTTCTTTGATAAGAATAAAGCTGCCGATATAGGTGATCTTGTTTACATACAGCGGTCTGCCCACACAGATCGCGCTGCGCTTTTCGGATATCTCAAAATCGTCAAGCTCAACCGATTCTCCGTTTGAAAGCCGGTCGAACAGCGTGCGCAGATGCTCGTCCGTCGGCAGAACGTCCATATTCGTATAAACGTTTTCCCCGATCCCGGGCAGAACAAGAACATAGGATACCTCTTTCGATGTGGAAATCACGTCAAGATATCCCTGTAAAGACGTCTTCGGAAGTTCCTGATCGTTCGGAAAAGAGAACAGACTCTGCAAACTGTCCGCAGTCTGATTCAAAGATTTGCGTTCAAGCTCCACATAGGTCCTTTTGCCGAAATACGTGTAGGCGAGCACCAAAACCGCGTTGCACGTAATCAGCAGAACCATGCAGATCAAAAAAGCTCTGCGAAAGACCTCTCCCCTTCGTTTCATAAGCCGTTATGCGTTTTCGAGTTCAAACTTATATCCGACGCCGTAAATCGTTTTGATGCTCCAGCCGAGCCCTTCGGAATCGAGTTTCGCACGCAGACGCTTGATATGCGTATCGACCGTGCGCGTTTCGCCGGCAAAGTCATAGCCCCATACACGCGACAAAAGCGTGTCACGCGTAAAGACCTGTCCCGGATTGGAGGCAAGCATATAAAGAATCTCGATCTCCTTCGGCGTGCAGATGACGTGTTCGCCGCGAAGCGTGACCGTGTAGCTGTTCAGATCAATCGTCAGACCGTTATAGTTGAGAATATTCGGATCGGCGGTCTGGGCTTTCGCTTCCACGCGGCGAAGGATCGCCTTGACGCGCGCAACGACCTCTCGCGGGCTGAACGGCTTAACGATATAGTCATCCGCACCGAGCTCAAGCCCGAGAATCCGGTCGATCTCCTCGCCTTTTGCCGTCAGCATCACGATCGGAAGCGTGGACGATTTGCGGATCTCGCGGCATACGTCGATACCGGATTTCTTGGGCATCATGATATCAAGAATCAAAAGGGAAACCGAGCTGTCCGCTTTTTGCAGACCCTCTTCCCCGTCATATGCATCTATTACTTCATACCCCTCCGCTTCGAAATAAAGGCGCAGGGATTCGTGTACGACCGGCTCATCATCACAAATCAGAATCTTGATTGCCATAAACTGTTACCTCCCGATGATTGAATACATTATAACATTCGTCGGTCTTTTTCGACAAGCGCAGTTCACAACTGTTCGCAGCAGTTTCACATTCAGCACATAATCGCGGTTATTCTTCTGCGATCAGGCGGTTGTATTCCTGCAAAAGCGCTTCGTATGCTTTGCGGTATTCCTCTGAATCCGCTGCTTTCTGCATCGCTTCGATCAGCGACTTCAGATATGCCGTTTCTTCTTCCGAAACGCGTCCTTCCTCCGAAAGCAGTTTCTCTGTCGATTGGATCAGGGCATCGCCTTTTTCCTTCAATGCATCCAGCGAAGAATCGATGGTGCAGACCGGGAACTCCACGACAAACTGCGAGGTACTGCGGTCGGTGCGTACCCATGTATCTTCGAACAGCTGGTTCAGAACGCTGTCTTCCAGATCATAGAACTGATTTCCCGGTCGAAGCAGAACGAACGTACGCTGTTCAACATCATCCGGATTGCATTTGGGACCGGCGATCGCCCCGGACTGCTTGCAGATGGACAGCGTGAGGTGCATATCGCAGGGCTCGGTGGGAACATTGGAATAGCTGAACCAGTCCGTAACGGACTTGTACTTGTTGAATGCTTCCCTTGAATTCCGGTAGTGCACGCAGGCGTCCGTTGCGAGCTTTCCGGAGATCGGGCAGACCGTCCTTTGCACAAGTCCCAGAGTCGCTTCGTTTTCGTTGATAATCGGCTTGCTTTCCACCCCGTCCATCAGCTTGGTCATAAACCGGTTCCAAAGCACGGCGGCATAGGACGCGCCGCTGGACCCCGTTGCAAGCTTATTGGACGGATAATCGTGTCCGATCCATACGACTGCGGTATACTTGCACGTGATTCCGGCGAAGAACACGCTTGCATAGTCGGAATTCGTGCCGGTTTTGCCTGCGACTTCGTAACCGGGGATCTGCGCCTTGGTTCCCGTGCCGCTTTGCACCGCTTCCTTCAACATATCAATCAGGAAATACGGCGTCGACGCGTCGGAATACACTTTCTGCTGCGATCCGCGAATGATGTTCGCGTTCAGAACAACGTTCCCGGCATTGTCCGTAACCTTTGTAAACGAAAGCGGTTTGACATAGTAGCCGTTGTTTGCAATGGCTGCATAGGCGGCGCACATCTGCAGCGGCGTGATGCCGCTTGTGCCGAGCGCAAGGCCCGGACCGTCCGGATTCAGCTGCGATTCCGGGATTCCGAGGCGCTTCATGTAATCGATGGCCTGTTCGATCCCGACATATTTCGAGAACAACAGTCTTGCGGCGACGACGTTCAATGAATGCTTCAACCCGTACCGAAGCGTAACGGGACCTACATGTTTTTTCGTCAGACCGCCTTCCGGATAGCCCTTATCGCCGCCCCAGCCGTCAATTCTGCCGGTCGTGTTGGCGACGATCGTTGCGGGCGATGCGCCGTTGTCGAGCGCCGCGCCGTAGATGCTCAGCGGTTTGATTGCCGAGCCGACCTCCACATAGCTCTGCGTTGCACGGTTCAGGCCCTTGCGAATCAAGGGTTCGGTTCTGCCGCCAATGATCGCGCGGATCTCGCCGGTGTATTGATCGATGACGACAGCCGCTGCCTGCGGCTCAATCGTTTCGATCGTGATGCTGTCCGAAATGACCTCCGTGATCACGTTCTGGCTCATGTCGGCAAGCTGCGGATAGCCGTCCCAATTTGTGATCTCGCTCTGCACCGTCTCCTGCACATTGGGATCGAGCGTCGTGTAGATCCGGTACCCGCCGGTTCTCAACCGGTTTTCATAAATTGCGCGGTTCTGCGCGTTGTTGACGACGTGGTCCTGCTCCATCCAATGCGTCAGAACGTCGTCGATGCAGTATTCCACAAAATACGCGTAGTCGTACATCCGCGAGTTCTCGGAATACGGGTTGATCGTGAGCGTTTCGTTCAGCGCGGAAAGGTACTGCTCGCGTGTGATCTTGTCGTTCTCATACATGCGGGAAAGCACCGTGTTCGTCCTCGCGACGGTGTACTTCTCGTATGCGTCAGGGTCTCTGCCGTAGATTTCCCAATAGTAATTCAGACGCGGATTATACCGATACGGATTCTGCGTAAGTCCCGCGATCAATGCGCACTCGCGGATGCTGAGTTCGTTCAGTTCCTTGCCGAAATAATCTCTTGCCGCAGTTTTTACGCCGTAGTTTGATCCGCCGAGGTAGATATCGTTCAGATACGCCTCGAGGATGTCGTCCTTCTCCATGACTTTTTCGCACTGTAGGGCAAGGAATGCTTCCTGAATCTTGCGCTTATAGGTGCGTTCGGCGCCGAGGACTTTGTTTTTGATCAGCTGCTGCGTGATGGTGCTTCCGCCGGAGGAATTGCTGTTGCCGAGGATTTCGAGCGCGGCGGAAAAAAGGCGCTTGAAGTCGACGCCGCTGTGCTTATAGAAGCGCACATCCTCAACGGAAATAAAGGCGTTCCGAAGCATCTCGGGAATATCCTCGAGATCCACCCAGTCGCGGTATTCGATGGCGGAAATGGACATCAGCTCATTGCCGTTCATGTCGTACAGATAGGACGTTCGATCGCTTTTGGTAAGCTGTGCGATATCGAACACCGGCGCGGTGTCGATGTATGCTTTCAATACGCCGTACCCCAGCCCGACGCCGGCCATTCCGACGATCAGTACGGCGACAAGCAGAAGCTTCAGCGATAAAAACAGAATATCCAAAGCAAAGGGCTTCTGACCCTTGTTTCGCGTGAAAAGAGAATCTCTCCCGATATGTGCACGTTTTATTGTCTTCTTTTCCATGCTGACAGTATAACACACTTTTGCCCGTCGTGAAGAAGTTTTTTGCTTTGTTTATAAAAATAACACCTTCCTGTGAAAAAAAGCTTGCCTTTTTGCAGACGATGCCGTATAATACACCTTGCTTGGGGCTTTAGCGAAGTTGGCTATCGCGCTACACTGGCAGTGTAGAGATCAGGGGTTCGAATCCCCTAAGCTCCACCAGAAAAGGACTTGCGGGAGCAAGTCCTTTTTTCAACCATGTGTTCCGCTCATACGGAAGCGAAATAACCCTTGAGGAAAATGATGATCCGCTCTTGTCAACAGAATCGATTTCGGATATAATAGCGCCATGAAACGATGGATCCCGATACTGCTCGCTCTGATTCTCCTGCTCGGATGCGCTTACGATCCGACCGAATCGGAGGACACAAAAAAGCTTGAAGTCTTTGCTTTTTCGGTCGGAAAAGCGGACGCTCTTCTGGTGCGCACAAAAGACGCGGCGATCATGATCGATACCGGCGAAAACGGCGACGGTGAAAAGCTTGTGAAGCGGCTCGGCGAACTCGGCGTCGAAAAACTTGATCTTCTGATTCTCACACATTTCGACAAAGACCATATCGGCGGTGCGGACACGATCATTGATGCGATTGCGATCGACCGGATCGTGCTGCCGTCCTACGACAAGGAGTCCAAGCAGTACACGCAGCTTGCCGCGGCGCTCAAACAAACCGACGCGGAAGTCAGTTATCTGACAAGGGATCTTCCTCTGACCTACGGCGATCTGGAACTGACGATCTGGACCTCCCCCGTCCCGTTCGACGGCAAGAGCGACAACGAACAGTCGCTGATCGCAAAGATCGTTTACGAGGGAAAATCGTATCTGTTTATGGGCGACGCGGAAAAGGCGGAGCTTGAAAAACTGGTCTTCGGTACGCGAAACCTGACCTGCGACGTGCTGAAGCTGCCGCATCACGGCGTCTTTGACGAAAACACGTTCGCGCTGATGACGGCCGCCATGCCTTCGTATGTGATCATCTGCGATTCCGGGAAGAATCCGGCGGACGCCGAAACGCTTGCGGCAATCGGCTTCTACGATCCGGTGATCCTGCAAACGAAAGACGGCGAGGTGCATCTCACCGTTTCGGAAGGCGTTTTCAAAACAGAAGAATAAAGA
>JAEEGH010013212.1_pt1 | contig 18353 bp, 21 predicted proteins | sample 9134181 | NCBI WGS metagenome assembly JAEEGH01 (sample SAMN16246544, study PRJNA631951) | gut metagenome | biome: gut microbiome; feature: rumen; material: DP-attached | host: Bos | place: Iran: Karaj | collected 2018-10 | reverse complement strand
GTGCCCTGGCAGACGATGCCGAGAAGCACGCAGGAGATCAGCGTCTTCTTTCCTATCCGGAACGCCTTCGGACCGTCGAGGAGCAGCGTCAGTACCGCCAGCAGCAGAAAGCCGAAGAACAGCCTGAGAAAGCTCGTATACGACGAGGAGGAGCCCTGCCTCTCCATCAATTTTACGAACAGCCCGATTGTTCCCCAGAGGCATCCGGTGATGAATATTTTGATAAAACTTTTCGATTCGGAATTCAATTTTTGCGATCCTCGATCAGCCACGCCCTGCAGGGCGAACCGTCCGCGCCTGCCAGATCCAGCGGCGCCGCGTTCAGGAAATATGCGCCTTCAGGGACTTCCGAGAGGCGGATCCCTTCCAGCAATACCACGCCTGCTTCAAGCAATATGAGATGAACTTCCATTGGCGCGTCTTCGGGGCCGACGGTCTGGGATTCGTTGCCCAGCAGCAGGAGCCCCCTGGAGGCGTAATATTTAGCCGCCTCCGCAGAGACTACCGCATCGCCCTTGATAAGGATCCGCTTTGCCGCTTCCGGGTCCTGCGCCATCGCCTTTTCATATATGTCCGCAGCGTCGCTGCCGGAGAGAATCCCTTCACGTTCCGCCACGTAAGCCGGGCCCACGAAGGTATCGAGAGGTACGGCGTCAACGGCCTTTCCGCCTTCGATGAAATGGAACGGCGCGTCAACGTGGGTGCCGTTGTGCGCGCACATACTAAAAGCCGTCAGGTTGCAGGAACCGCCGTTGTCCGTCGAACAAAGGATCGTCCGCTCCGGCGCCGGATCGCCCGGGTACACACGGCAGCTGAATACTTCCTGCGAAATGTCATATATCTTCATCGTTTACTCTCCCCTCTGCTTCCCCTCTGCTTCCGGTCTGCCGGACAGCTCATATCACTGCGCACGGAAAGCAAGCACCGTCTCGAATTCGTTCAGCCGGACCCTCTCCGGGCAATATTTTGCCGTCACCTTGTTCCACAGGGCTTTCGCGGCAACGTTCTTTTCGTTATATTTCACTTCCCAGTTGCCGCCGAACCTCCCGAATATCATTTCCGCCGCCCTTTCAGCAAGATGATTTCTGCGGAACGCCGGAAAGACCGTGAATTCCGCCAGCACGTGATCCGGCGCCTTGCCCATATTGGAATACGGATGGATCATTGCAAACCCCACCAGCGTTTTCTCCTCGTACAAAAAGAACGCCCTGCGCTCCGGATCCGTAAAATACGCGTCGAAAAAGCCGTAATGCAGGTTGCCCCGGGCATCCATCTCGTCATCATAGTAGTTCGTCATCTCGTACAGATACTTTTGGTTGATGTTCCACAAAAGCTCCCTGTCCTCTGGCCTGACGGCAACAAGTTCCATGCCTTTCACTCTCGCTTCGCTTTTCCGCGTCCAAATATCAGCCCTTACTGCGCCGCCTGATACAGCGGTCAATCATAAAATACTTCGTACTCCGGAAACGCCTCCCACTCAGGGAAAGACGTGATCAGCGCCACCGTATCCTTCACCGCCTGCATAAAGGACCTGGCTTCCGGACAATAGCAATCGTCCATCGTTCCGAACATGATCTTTTCGCACTTCACGGACCAGGTCTCGCCGCCTGCCGTTACGGCGACGACGATGGTCTGGTCCGGCATGGACGTTTTCCGCTGCTCGGCGTCCGGAGCGTTGAAAGGATCGTATTCCGCCGGATAGTTTTTCAAGTCGATATCTTTGCAAAGATATTTATAAACGAGCTTCAGTTCGTTGTCCGACATTTTCACGTAACTCGTATATTTCCGGACGTCGGAGGCGTCGGTGGTCTTGACAAGTTTACCGGTCCGGCTGTCGTACGAGCTGATGCCGTAGCAGTTCCATACGATGGAAAAAGCGAAGTCCGAAGGCAGTTCTATCCCGGACAGGTCCTGGCCCGGTATCGGGTCGTTGGCATGCCGCGACGTCGATCTGCATGACGCAAAGAGCATGGCCACAGCGGCAATAATAATGATCGCAATTATTCGTTTTTTCATTTTACCCTCACTCCACATCGTCCCTGTTCTTAATTGCGTAAACCACGTTCGGTACCGGCATCGGGACAACGAATATCCTGCAGAAAACGTTGACCCGCCCGAATTCCGTCGTTTCCACCTTACAGCGCATCCTTCGGGCAATTCCTGACGCACTCCATGCACAGGATGCACTCCGTACCGTTCTTTCGCTTCCTGGAATTGTCCGTCACGTCAACGTCCATGGGGCAGACTTTCCTGCACTTTCCGCAGGAAACGCACTTGTCCTTGTCGCACTTCACTCTCAGCAGAGAGAAATAGCTGGCGGGCTTCAAGAACACGGTGATAGGGCAGATATACTTGCAGAACGCCCGGTTGTCCTTGAATATGAACGCCAGCGCGATGCCGACGGCGTAATAGGCGATATTGCCCCCAATGAACGCCCAGAACATTATCCTTTCGATATTGCCGACTTTTGCCAGGAAAAGCGCGGACACGAACACGACCGACAGGGCGAACGTGATATATCTTATCCATCCTATCTTCTTTCGCGGCGCTTTAGGGACTTTGTACGGGAGAAAATCCAGCACCATTGCCGTCCAGCAGGCGTAACCGCACCAGCCGCGCCCGAACAGCAGCGGGCCGAAAATTTTCGCCACCGCGTAATGGATGGTTGCCGCCTCGAACACCCCCGTAAAGAGGTAGTACCAGAAACCCTCGATCTGCATATTTTCCCCGCAGATCAATCCGAGATAGACGAGCATATAGAGGCCCACCAGCAGCTGGACCACGCGCCTGGCGTGTTTGTATTTCTTAATAAACAGGAAAAGGCCGAGGGAGATCGACAGCCCGATATAGCTGAAATTGATCAGATAAAACAGGTTGTTCTTCGTCAGCCACAGAGTCACCGCAATCGCCTCGAAAACGATCAATATGATTATGGGATATATGTACTTTCTGAGCTTTTTCATCTTTCCCTCCGCCCGGATCGCCGCGCCAGAGCTCCTACCGTTTCCTGTCAAATAAATGCCTGCAACGGACGTACAGACCTACCAGCGACGGCTTGGAGCATAAAATAATGAGCCTGTCCTTCAGGGAGCAGCCTGCCAGTTCTTTTAACGAAAAACGGATCCGCTTCCGGAATGAAAGCATTTTCGCTTTTGCCTCGCCCTTGTTCTCCACGTTCGACTTGTATTTAAGGCGGTACACGAAATTCCGGATCATGCTGCACATATGGATCTTGCACTGCGTGGCGAAGTGCGGGTAATTCTGAGCCAGATAGTCGAGCGCCGGGAAAAGCAGCTCCACCGATCGCAATTTGTTGTCCGGAAACCGTTTCGACTCGCTGTCGGGGGTGTTCCGCCAATTGTACAGTTCGTTGCCGATACAGGCGATCTTGCTGCTTTTTCCAAAAATACGGCAGGTAAACAGGACGTCCTCTCCCCCGTTAAACCCCTTGATGAAACGTTCTTCGCCTATCAGATCCCGGCGATACAGCTTTTCCCACACCACCAGGTTGTAGTATGGATACTTTTCCGGGCGGCTCCATATCTTAAGCGCGTCCTCGGCGGTCTGAATAAGGGGCTGTGCAAGTTCCTTACCGGCAAGGGTCTTGACAGGATCATCGGTAAATCTGGAGTATCTGCACTCCGCAAGATCCGCGCCGGTCTCCTTGAGCGTACGGTACAGATATTCGACGTACTCCGGATCGAGAAGATCGTCGCTGTCAACAAATGCGAAGTACGCCCCTTTCGCCCTTTCGATACCTGCGTTCCTTGCCGCGGAAATGCCCCTGTTCTCCTGATGGATCACGACGATCCGCGGGTCCTTATCCGCCCATCTGTCGCATATTTCCGGACAATTATCCGGCGAGCCGTCGTCTATCAGAATGATCTCCAGCTCGCGATACGTCTGGTCAACGATGGATCCGACGCACCGGTCGATATACGGTTCCGTATTGTACACCGGAACGATCACGCTGATCAGCTCTGCCATTTTTTCTTTAGTACTCACTTTATTACTGATCCTTTTTTCCGAACTTTATGTCATCGCTGGGGCGGCTCCCTTTCCTGGCGTCAGCCGTATCCCGGACCGCCCCGGGCAGCCACTCCGCATCGACGTGATCCAGCGAAATCACTATCTCCTGAATTTTATCTTCAGGGCCCGGCCGCCTGATATCGTCCGGCAAATAATCCAGCCCGACTTCGCGGAGGCTCAGCACCGTATCGTGTATCCAGCCCACAGCCTGCCCGTCGCAATAAAGGCAATAACAGCCGAACATCTTTTTTACGCTGACGTTTAGTCCGTTAAGGCGGTCAAGCCATTCTTTGACTATCTGTTCCTGTTCATAAACCATTGCCACTGCTCCAAAAGCGTATGATCACGCCTGAGTTTCCGCCTGAATCATCTCGTCGATCGACGCATACACCGAATCATATACCTCGTCCGGCAGCGGTTGGCGCGGCAGCCAGAATTCGTACAGTTTCCGCAGCCCGTCAGAGTCACCGCAGACATTCCTCGCCTGTTCGTAAGCGTACGCGTTGGCGTCGATCTCGTGCGGCTGGCCAAGGTAGATATCCGTAAAGCGCTCTTCCCCGCCTTCCAGCCTGCATCCGTAGTATATGCCGTCAACGATCTTATAGCAAGTCCCGTCATACCCGACGACGTACCGCAAGCTGCGCCTCACCGCATCGCCGAACTGCCCGGGGCAAAGATACTGCGAGGCATGCCTCAATTCGTGAAAAAGATAGAATGCCTTTTCATAGTCAGGCGATCCGTTCAGCAACGCCGCATTGACGAACACCGTCTTCGACTCAAGGTCAAAAGTGCCGTTGGCCGCCTCGTATCCCGCGGGCATTTCGAAGGACAATTTCAGGTCAAGATCATTGTCGCCGCGGTATCGTTCGAAATGTTTTTCGTAGTCAAACATATTTACTCTCTCGCTCTCGCTCGGGCGCTTGCGTTCACGTCTGCGCTCACATATCAAGGCCGCTTCGGTCAAACGCCATAAGATTGCCCAGGGGAACGGAAAAACCGAGTGAACGGTACATTTCCACGTCGCAGTCCGCGCAGCCAACCGTTAAAGAGGAGACCCCGCTTTCCTGATAAGCGAACCGCACCAACCGGCGGGCAATGCCCCGATGCCGGTACTCCGGACGGATGTAGAAATCTTCGAACACGCCGCAGGGCAAATAATCGAAAGTCGAAAATCCCACCGTGACCGAGCAGCAGCCGATCAGCCTGTTATCATCCCATGCGCCGAAGAAAAGGATCGCTCCCTTCCTGACGGCATCAACCAGACGAGCCTTTTCATCGCTGCCCGGCTCATCCTCCCCTATTTCTCCCTTGTATAATTTTTGGAGCTCCCACAAAGCGTCCGTTTCGGAAGCATCGACCTTTCTAAAATTCATTTCGTACCCTCGCAAATGTTAAGCCGTATAATAATTATACTCTCCTTTAATCACTCTTTTTTCAGTTCCATATAGACCGAACCAGTTCCTTTGCCCTCATTGGCCAGGTACTCCGGGAAGTCTTTCTGCCGGAAACCGAGCCTTTCGTACAACGCGATCGCTTTGACGTTTTCCGGGACCGGATCGACCCAGACCGTCTCCGCCCCGTTTCGAAACGCCTCCTTGATCGCATAGGACAAACCTGCCGCCGCGATCCCCCTGCCCCGCGCAGACCTGAACAGCTTTATATCCAGCGCGGCGCTTTTGTGCTCCATGTCGATCTCATAGAACGCTTCCCCGCAGTATTGTCCGTCTTCAAATATGGAATAGTGATCCAGCCTGGGCCTGTTGGCTTCGATCCACCCGAACCAGTTTTTCATTTCTTCGTCCGTGTTGACCAGTCCTTCGGGAAAACCGACGAATTTCATTACGTCCCCGTCAGCCCAGAGCTTTTCAACGTAACAAAGATCTTTAATTTTCGTTTCTGATACCTCTATCATTTAATGTCCCCCGCGGCGCAGATCTGAAGCGTTATTCGTTCTATCGTAACTACCCGGCTCGTTTGAGTTTTACAGCTGAACAGACGTGCTTTTTGAAAGGCAATATATCAACAACTTGGCGGGCAAAAGCCGATGTTCCATTCGTCAACGTCGATTGCGCCTATCGTTAGCAGCACAACGTCTTCCCATCTGTCTTTCAGAGAGCGTCCGTCAAAAACAGGCGCCTCAAATAATTCTCTTGCGGTCATAAAATCGCAGCCGCCTTCTATGTCACAGAGTCCAACCCAATATGGGAACTCATACTCTGGCAGGTAACCTATAAAACGCTCGCTTTTCTGCGGGTCGTCTTTGAAGTAAAAAGACGTTTCGTCAATGTTGATACGCTTTTCGTCAAACAGTTTGAAAAGTGTTTCAAACGTCATTGAAAACCTCCACAAACGGGAATTTGTCAGTCAAGTCTATACACTGCATTCATATCGAGTATCTATAACGGACTTGAGTTATGGATACACTGATAGACGCATTTTCCATATGTCGTCCCTCTGTATCATACTCCACCAGAAGATGCTTCTCTGCCTCTTCGTTTTTCCTACATAAAAGCGTCTCGACGTGCGTTTCATTTGGCAAGAAATCTATTTTTCATTGATTCTTCAAATAATAGAAATACGAGCTGTATGTATAGTTGCTTTCATCTTGCGGGTAGAAGTCATCGCAACAATCCCAATACCGTCTCGAGCGTTTTTGTCGCTCTTCTTCATCCTCGGTATAATAAAAGCAATCGCTTTTACACGATATTTTTACGTCTTTTGTACAGAACACTTCGTCTGGCGCATTTCCTACAGGGCACTGGTTTCCGTGACGGCAAGCAACACAGCATTTCAGTTGAACATTTTTCGGCAGCTTGTTTTGCAGATCCGAAAACGCATCGTCAAATGGGTAATGTGTTCCGATGGCGATGATTTCTTTTCCTTGATAATTGGTTTTGATGGTCATAGATGTGACATCATCCATATCCGTTTTATCAAATTCGATCTTAAGATCAAGACTTTGCACTTTGCCATCAGCCGTAATTTGAATTTGCTTGTTAATCATTTTTTCACCACTTTCTTTGTACGCACATGGTCTCCGAACTCTTCATCCGTCCACATGAACTCTAAATGATCGTCAATATTTTTCCGACGCAAAAGAACAACGGTCTCCACATGAACGCCATTCGGTAAGTAATCTACTGCTATTTGTATAACTCCGAAAACCTCATCCGTTTTATATCATATTTGCCAGACCAACTATGGACTTCAAATTCGAGAGGTAGCAAATAATCCGCAGTGTGCCCAGACCACTTTATAAGGCTTTCAGGAGAAAGAACATCAAAATCGTCTTTTCTGATTTCTCCGCCGAATCTTGCTCGATTGTCATCGAAAAACTCGATTGGTAATACTTCATCTGACAGAATTAAACGAATGTATTCCTCGGCTTCCTCCAAAGAATTAAAGTGCCTGTGTTGGGTGGAAAACTGAACAGTATATTCTGAAAAAGTCTTTTCTTTTTTCGAATCCGTATAATACTCATCTTGGGATATTTCTATATACGCATCACGTTGAGGATCGCTTAACACTATGGTGTGATCCGTATAATGGACTTCCAATTCATAAGTTTTGCATATTTCTTTGAAAAAGGATGCTCGAATCATTTTGATTTCTCCTTTTTTCCGAACTCTTGAGCCGTCCATATGAATTCTAAACGGTCGTCGATATTTATCCGACTTAAAAGGACGACTGTCTCCACATGCCTTGGGACAATAGCGTGAATAAAAATGCCGATATCAACGCTGTTGTCACGACTATCGACGTCAAGAATACGCCGTCGATCAACAGAATCAGAGCAGTAGGATCGATTTCGTTCTCACAGCAAACCGGGAGTTGCCCGACTTACAGTTTCAGCACAGCCGGAACTTCATCCCAGCCCTCCGGCATTTGCATTTCTTCAAATCCAAATGAACGGTACAGTTTTCTCGCAATCTCGTTTTCCGGATTATATGAAAGCCAGCAATATTCCGCTTCACCGCATGGCCAAGTCCGGATAAAGTCCAGTGCGAGTTTCATTGCTTCCTTGCCGTAGCCTTTATTCTGATACTCCTTATCTATCATAAAACGCCAGATAAGATAGTTGTTTACAAGCAGCGGAAACTTTTCCGGATCATCCTCTTCATCGGCAATATTAAAGCCGATCATCAAAAATCCAACTGGTTTCTCGCCTTTATAGATTCCAAAGGGCTGAGCATATCTGCCGTTTGTGATATTGGCATAGGCTTCTGCCAGGCTGTAGCTGTTATCGGCCACAAAATTATACTGTGATTTATCTGGCTCAAGATCGACCAGATCGTCGAGATTGTCGAGCCCCACTTTTACAAGTCGGATGTCTTTATTTTCCGGTTTCATTTTGTTTTCCTCCTGAAACTTTGCTTTGTCAGTTTTTTTATCTAATCTATAGTCACACCCCGGCTCGGGTGATCAATACGACTGATTCCACACGCGTCGTAAAGCATATGCCGTTGATCAGTTGGGTCAGGACACCCGGATCGATTACATCGTCTCGCCAAACCGGAATTTGTCGAACTCACCGGTTCGTCTGTTCTTGGGTGTTTTCTTTTTTCATCCTTCGTTCGCGATTCTGTTTTTCGGAATCGAAAACGGCCACCGCCAGATCAGTCAGTTCCTTATCCCATAACTCGCCTGTAGACTGTACCTCTGCCCACGGACAGAGCGACAAGTAGTTTTCGTCGAGTGCGATATCATATGAACTGTTACGGTCGCTGACACTTTTATAAAGGTGTCTGCCGGTGCTGATCAAGCGCTGCGCTTCTTCGCGCTTCATGCCCTTCGTTTTGAGGGTGTTGAAAATCTCTTCGTTGATTTCGTAGAGATCGTAATAACCGGCCAAATAGGATTCGGCTGTATATATCTTTCTTTCGCTGTCATAACAGGCTTTCCAACCCGGTCCTGTCTTGAAATGGAGCGAGCCTTCTGTGTATTCTGCGGGAAGCATTACACGAATTTCTTTCTTGGCTTTTTTTGAAGTCTTCGGCATTTTATTTTCTCCTCAAATCCATATTTCACCTGTTATTCTTCCACAAAATCGATCCTGCCGGGCAAAAGCATTCTTCCTTACTTGCTATTAATCCCGACAAATCCCAGTTTGTCGAGCTCTTTTACTATAGAAAAACCGCCCCGGATTACCATCCGAAGCGGTCATTTTTAGCGGAGAGGATGGGATTCGAACCCATGTGGCTTACGCCAAACGGTTTTCAAGACCGCCTCGTTATGACCCCTTCGATACCTCTCCGTATGTGTTTTCAAGCCTGTTTTAGCTTGAAAAGTTTTTGTCAGCTCATTAGATAACTCATTAGAATTGAGCTTTTTTAGAAGATTTGCGAGCTTTTCAAATCTCCGTTTTCCTCGCGTTTTCGGCGTTTTTCGCCGTTTTTCGCCGTTTTTCATAAGAGGCGCTTCCACTCAAATGAACGGTTTTCAAGACCGCCTCGTTATGACCGCTTCGATACCTCTCCGCGGAGCAATGCGGATTCTACTATAGTCGGGGTGCGTTGTCAAGCGTGTTGACCGGGGCAGGGCGGCGGTGCGGCGGCCTGGACTTGGCGGCGGAGCGGCAGGCGCAGCGGGCAACAGCAGCGTTGACCGTGATCAGCCGCAGACGCGCTTGATGGCCGCGAAAGTCTCGTCGCTGATGTAATGCTCGACGCGGCAGGCGTCTTCGGAGGCGGTCTCCTCGCTGACGCCGATGGAGATGAGCAGCTTGGTGATGGTCTTGTGGCGGTCGTATACGTCTTCGGCGATGGTGCGGCCTGAGGGGCGGAGAGTAATGTTGCCGCCGGCGTCGATATTGATGAGACCTTCGTCGCGCAGGATGTGAAGGGCGCGGCTGACGGAGGGCTTGGAATAGTTCATATGTTCGGCGACGTCTATAGCGCGGACGTTGTCGGATCTTGCGGTCAATATCAAAATGGTCTCTAAGTACATCTGGCCGGATTCCTGGATAGCCATCTGCGTCACCTCTGCTTTGTTTTATGGTTCGATTATACCATCGGGGAGGTCAAAATTCAATACGTAGCGACCGAGGCCGGCGAAAGGGAGCGTTGTCAGGGGGGCGTCAACGTCCGGATTACGCGGTTGCCTGAACGCCATAAAAATGATAAAATACAGCCGCATCACCAAACCGACATCAGATACCGGAGGCAGGTACGATGAGAACGACCGGAATTAACGAAACAGGCGGAAGAAAAGACGGAAGAAAAGCAGAACGGAGCGGCAGCCGGATGAAGCGCGGAAGCTTCGTGACAGTAACGCTTCTGACGCTCGCTGTAGCGATTTTGTGCGGCTGCGCGGGACCCGGCACGGGCGAAGGCGGAAAAGCCACGGACCCGGACGCCGTTGACACAGGCGGCGTGATCGAAACAGCCACGCCCGAACCGACGGCCACACCGGAACCTACCATTGCCCGGACGCCGGGCCCGGACCAGTATATGATGGAAAACGGAGTCATTTATTCCGCGGGAGGCTTCACCGATATGAATGACCAGACTTTCACTTTCAAGAAGGGGCTGAACATACTGCCCCTGGATTACACTAAGAAATATTTCAACAAGCTGGTGCTGCGCTACACTTCCACGAAAGCGCTGAAACTGAACGTTACGTACGTGGTTGAAGGCGAAGAAGTGGTTGACACGTTCTATCTTGAATCGGGCGAAAACGTGACGTTCAAGGGGCTGATCCTGGGATACCTTGACGGGGACACCGCCACCGAGATCAGGGAGCTCACCGTTGACAGCAGGAAGGGCAGTTCGGAACTGACGGTACACGAACTTTCCACCGAGTACGCGGAAGTGCACAACGATAAAACGTATTATATCGAGAACGACCGCTACAAGATAGGCGTGAGGCTCAGCTGGGGCGGCGGGATCAATTACGTGCAGGACAAGCAGTGCCCGGTAGAAGGGCTCACCAACCTGGTAAACAGCCACGACACCGGCCGCCTCGTTCAGCAGTCGTACTACGGAGGATACGACAGTTCGTACACTCCCGGCACGTTCAACGGATCCACCTGGCCCTACAACCCGGTGCAGGGCGGCGACCAGTACGGCAACAGTTCCCGGCTCATCGACCTGGAGATCGGCGCCAATTACATCTACATCAAATCCCAGCCTCAGGACTGGTCCCAGAACAACCTGATCACTCCCTCCTATATGGAGAATAAATACGTGCTCGAGAGCGACCACATCCGGGTGGACAACCGGTTCGTCGACTACTCCGGCTACCCCCACGGCTTTTCGAACCAGGAGCTTCCCGCCTTCTATACCGTGAGTTACCTTGACTGCTTCTGGTGGTACAACGGGGTCAATTCCTGGACCGGCGAGAACCTCTCCTACAGAGACTCCCTCAACTTCTGGGGCGACCAGAAATACGCGGACGACTGCCGCTTCCATATGAAGGGCGACAATACGGAGACCTGGTGCGCCTGGACCAACACGAAGGACGATTTCGGCATCGGCCTCTTCGTACCCAACATCGACCTTTTCTACGCCGGAAGATACAACTACAACAAATCGAAGAATTCCGGCAACGACGCCACCAACTACGTCGCGCCGCTTTTGACCATACAGCTTCAGTCATATAAGGCGCTGGAGTACAGCTACCTGCTGACCACCGGTTCCCTGGAGAACATCCGGGCTACTTTCACGGCCAACAAAGATTTCGCCTCCAACGAATCTCTCCACAACAGCTACACCGCAGAGCGCGAGGCGTTTATAGACTATACGAACATCGACTTTTCCGACAAGAACAACGCCGCGGCTTTCACGGCGCTGAACAACTGCTCGCTGGGCTACAATTCCGCGGGTAAGGCGCTTAAGATCCGCACGAAGGCCGGAGGAGATCCTCAGGTGGCGATCTACGTTTCGGATTATCCCGGCGAGATCACCAACAGCAAATACAAGACGCTGACGATAGAATATATGGTGCCCACGTCCAACACCAGGACGGATTACGTGTGCGACCTGTTCTTCTGCACCGGTGACAAGCTTTCTCCCGATGGCAGCGAGCGGGTGCGGGAAGAACTGATCTGCGACGGAGAGTACCATACGTTGACGGTGGATCTGGCCGGGCTTTCTTTCTGGTCCGGGAAGCTCAATTTGATCCGGTTCGACTTTTTCGACGAGTGCACTTCCGGAGACATCCTGATGGTGAAATCCTTCCGGTTCGAAAATTGACGGGAGCCCGTCTCGGTGAATCTGTTATGATGAAAGTTAATTATCACACGCATTCGTATCATTGCCGCCACGCCGCCGGAAAGCCGGAGGACTACGTTGTCACGGCCATCCGGAACGGTCTGGAGGAGCTGGGCTTTTCCGACCACGTCCCCTACCCTTTTTCCAACGGCCACAGGTCCGGTTTCAGGATGGATACGGAGGAGACGGAAACGTACGTTAACGAGATCCTTGAAATGCGGGAAAAGTACAAGGGGCAGATCAAAATATTCGTGGGGTACGAGGCGGAATATTATCCGAAAGAGTTCGAAGCGATGATGAAAAACGTGTCGCGATTCCCTCTGGATTATCTGATCTGCGGGCAGCACTTTACCAGGAACGAATACGACGGCAGGTACAGCGGCAGTCCCACGGACGATCCCGCGGTGCTGAAAGAGTACGTGGACCAGCTTTCGGAGGCAATGGCTTCCGGGGCGTACACGTATATCTGCCATCCTGACCTGCTGAATTTTACCGGGGACGAGGGGCTGTACCGGGAGGAGGTCCTTAGGCTGTGCGAATCGTCGGTCAAATACGACATTCCTCTGGAATACAACTGCCTGGGCATGGAAGGCAGGCGGAGCTATCCCGCGGACCGGTTCTGGCAGGCCGTGGCAACGACCGGCGCGAAGACCGTGATCGGTTCGGACGCTCATCAGCCGGACCGTGCGGGCAACCAGGATTCCTACGCTCAGGCTGCGGCAAACCTTGCCGGGTTCGGGATCGTTGCCCTGGAACGTCCCGTGCTGAAGAAGCCGGTTTTTTAACAGATGGCAGAGTACGAGATCAGGATAAAGTTTAAAGAACTTGCCGCGTCGGACGGGAGCTTCCGGCTGGAGGATCCGGTGTTTTTCGGCGCGTTGAAAAGGGCGCTGAGGAAGGCGGGAGCGAGGCAGTGGAAGGCCGGGGAACTCGCCGTTCTGAAGCGTTCTTTCGATTTCAGGCCTGGCAGAGAACCGGCGCTGGAGCTGAGAATCAGGATCGGCGAAGTTCCGGAAGCTGCGGACAAGACGTCGTCCTGCGTACCGTCATACAGCAGCGCAGAGCCGCCCGTAGTGGTGGGTTTCGGCCCCGCGGGGATATTTTGCGGATTGACGCTGGCCAGGGCCGGGCTCAGGCCGGTGATCCTGGAGAGAGGCGACGATATCGACCGCCGCACCGAGAAGGTGAAAAACTTCTGGGACACGGGCAGGCTTGACCCGGATACCAACGTGCATTTCGGAGAAGGCGGCGCCGGCGCGTATTCTGACGGCAAACTGACCACGCTGGTTAAAGAGAAGCACCGGCTGGGCCGGGAAGTGCTGGAGACGCTCGTGGAATTCGGGGCGCCCGGCGACATTTTGATCGATCCACATCCTCATATCGGCACGGATCTGCTGAAAAAAGTTATTAAAAATATCAGAAACGAGATTGTGCGGCTGGGCGGGACCGTTATTTTCGGAGCAAAAGTTACAGGTTTTCCGGGGTCCGGCGGCAGGGTCTCCGGCGTCGTTTACGAGACCGTCGACGGACGGGCTTCCGTCAATGCGGAAGCTGTGTTCCTGGCCATCGGCCACGGCGCCAGAGACACGTTCAGGATGCTCCGGGACAACGGCGTTTCCCTCTCCCTCAAGCCTATGGCGGTGGGTCTCAGGATCGAGCACCCGCAGGCGCTGATCGACCGCATACAGTACGGAGAATACGCTCCCCTGCTGTCGAAAAAGTTCCCTGCCATATACAAGCTTTCATCTCGGCTGGCAAAAACGGCGCCCGGTCCCGGCAACGGCAGCAGAGGCAGCGGTTTCGGCGGCGGTCTGCGCAGCGCATTCACGTTCTGCATGTGCCCCGGAGGATACGTTGTCAACGCCTCCTCCGAACCGGGAGGCCTTGTCACCAACGGCATGAGCTACAGCGCCCGTGACGGCGTCAACGCCAACAGCGCCCTTCTGGTGGGCGTGGGTCCGGACGACTACCTTCCCTACTGCTCCGGCGACAACGACCCGCTTGCAGGCCTGGCGTTTCAGCAACATTTTGAGAGAAATGCTTTCGAACTTACACGGTCCACGGGGAAGCTTCCGATGCAGAGACTTAAAGATTTCGGCGAATCGGTTTTCAAACGATACGGCCGGGAAATTTCGGAATTGAAAAAGTCCGGAGACTTGTCCTTGGAACTCCCCTGCCGCCGTGAAAGTTCCGGCCGGTTTTACGATAATTTTACCAATCAGACCTGCGGAGCCGCGGCCGAAGCAGATATTGCCGGCCTGTATCCGCCGTTCATAACGTTGTCAATATTAAACGGCATTTCGGAATTTGACGGCCGCATGACCGGTTTCGGCGACCCGGACGCGATCCTCACCGCCCCCGAGACCCGCTCCTCCAGCCCCGTCAGGATCGACCGCGACCCCGTATCTTTCCAGAGCGTGTCGATGAAAGGCCTTTATCCCGTGGGAGAAGGCGCCGGGTATTCAGGCGGCATCACGTCCTCAGGAATAGACGGAATAAGAGCGGCCGGATCATATCTGTCCCTGTTGACGGACAACGACCCGCACCGCTCCTGATGAACCGGCGCCCCGATGATCCTGCGTCCTGGCGAAATTGACGCCCGGAAGATCACGGCGCACAGGCGTTTTTTATTCGCTTTTTTATTCGATTATCAGCCTGTCTCCTTCGGTAACGTCCAGATGCTGATGCTCCGAAAGATATTCCTCGATGACTTCCCGGCAGGAAGTGGTGACCGTGCGCCTGGGGGCGTTGGCCAGTATCTCTTCCTGGGTGATATCGAAGGAGCTCTGCATATTGTTGTAGTGGAACAGCTGAAGACCCACGGTGAACATGCGGTCGTCCGCCACGTCCTCTCCCTCGAACTTGAATTCCTTAAACTCGTGATCCTTCCTGGAATAGACCATGTGAAGGCCTTCGGAATATTGATAGAACTCCGAATGGGCGCCTTCCCAGACCTCGTCGCGCAGCGTGTATTTGATCATATGCTTAAGCTGTTTGCCGCTGATCTTGACCATGAACACTTCGTCGTCGTAGGGGAAAGATTCCGTGAGATTGCCCAGCATCACTATGGGGCCCATTTCCTCGGTGCGCACGCTGCCGGAGCCCAGAAGCATTATGTCGAGGCCCAGGCTGTTCTTCAGCGCGTCCGCGATCAGGTCGCCCAGAGAAGTTTCCTGGGTCCTGGATGGATGGGTGAGTTTCCTGTTAAAGCGAGTGACGACGCGGCCGTACTTGGCGTCGGTCTTGTTCTTGTAGCTGTCGATCAGGCGCGCGATGTCTTCGTCAACGGGGCAATGCTCCGAGTCGATGGGCACGCTCTGCCACTTGTAATCCGCCACGCAGTTGTTGTCCGTGTCAACGATCAGGTCGAACCGCCCGATCTGGTCGGTGCCCGTGCCCGCCTGGACGATCAGGATGTTGTTGACCTCTTCCGCCTCTTTCAGGAAAGTGTGGGAGTGGCCGCCAATGATGACGTCGACGCCCCAGGCGGGATCGAGCAGCGCCGCCAGTTTCTTGTCCTCCTCGAACCCGATGTGGGTCAGGAGCACGGTGAAATCGATGTCAAGGGAGTTGTGCGCGTTGCAGATCTTTCCGATCTCCTCGGCGGCTTCGCTGATGTTGACGAAGGTACCCACCAGGCCGTCGTTCTTGGCCTGATTGATGACCAGCTCGGTGATGATGCCGATGAACAGTATCTTCATGCCGCCGATCTCTTTGACCATATACGGCTTAAACAGGCGGGCGTTGTTGGTCCTGATGTGCAGATTCGCGTTGATGATGGGGAATTTGGCGCATTTTTCCAGGAAAAGCAGGTGGGAAACGCCGTAGTCAACCTCGTGGTTGCCCAGGGTCACCACGTCGGGCGACAGCATATTCATTATCTCGATGGTGGAGATACCCTTGTACTCCGAGTCGATAACGGAGCCGCGGAACATATCGCCGGCAATGCAGTACAGCGTGTTTTTCTCTTCCTCTTTGACTTTGTTGATGTATCCGGACAGCATGGCAACGCCGCCTACAAGGTTCCGGTCAACGTTTTCTGCCAGGAAGTCTCCGTGCATGTCGTTCGAGTGGAGCAGCACCAGCTTTCTGTAGTGCTCGCCGTCGACCTGGATGTTGTTGTTCGAATTGGTGTCTGACATTTTCTACCTCCAATGATAAAGTGGCAAATTGCGTGTTTTCAATAACGTGCGCAGTGTGTATGATCCGGCCGGGCGTGCTTATTCCGCCAGCACTTCGTTCAGCCGCTTCACGAAAGTCTTCTTCTTCGCCTTCGTGACCACGGAAACGTTGGCCTTGCCGATGGCGGGCATGGAGTCGTAGGTGAATCCTTCTTTATAGAAGATGACCATGCCGTGGGTCTCGCCGGGAGCGGTGATGCAGCTGCCGTAGCACTGGACGGTCTCTTCTACGAAATCCGGCCAGACCAGCGTTGCCATTGCCACTGCGTCAGGCAGGTCGATGGCGTTGATGCCGTTGCCCTTCTTGAATTCCAGCAGCTTTCCGGTGGCCTTGGCGATGAACACCTGCAGCGGGCTGCCTTTGAGCATCTTTTTCCAGGTCCTTTCGGAGGTCCAGGTGGGTTCGTCGTCCATGTCCAGGCCCAGCACCGTTACCGGCACTCCCAGCTCCAGCATGATCTTGTAGGCCTCCGCGTCTTTATAGACGTTGAACTCAGCCACGGGGGTAGCGTTGCCCGGGCCGAATCCGGCGGTACCCATGGACAGGATCCTTTTGACCTTTTTCATCGTCTCCCGGTCTTTCTGGATGGCCAGGGCAATATTGGTGGCGGGTCCCAGGGCAACGAGTTCTATCTCGCCGGGGTTCTCCCGCACGGTCTTCAGGATATAGTCAACGGCGTGGGTCTTCTGTGCCTTCCCTTTCGGATTCACGATCCCCGCGTCGCCCATGCCGTCGTTGCCGTACACGCTGAACGTTTCGCGCTCCTCGCCGGAAACGGGCCTGGTGGCGCCCGCGTAGACTTTCGCTTTAAGCCCCACTATTTCGATAGCGGACAACGCGTTTTTTACGGCCTGTTCCAGCGATACGTTGCCGGCGGCAACCGTGACTCCCAGCACTTCTACGTCCGGGCTCTTAGCTGCCAGTATCAATGCCGCGGCGTCGTCTCCGCCTGTATCCGTGTCAATAATGATGCGGTGTTTTTCTGACATTTTGCATTTTTCCTCCTATTTTCGGGTTTTTCTGTTTCCGCGGCTATGATACCATAAATTCGGGTCGGGGGCAACTGAAAAGAGAGCGGAGCGATGTTCAGCTTCGCTGAGTGATATTGCGCTGCGCGCAGTGATATTCGCCTTCTGGTTTATTATATTTAACTTTTATGCTATAATGAGGGGCAGTTGACGGCGATCTTCCCCATCGCGGGGAGATCGACCGCGGCGCCAGGCGGCCGCACAGAATTACGACGATCAGGTGAGATAATGAAAAGAAGATCAGGACCGTTCATTGCTATATTGTCCGTCACTTTGATATTGACGCTGACTTCCTGCGGCATCACCGGGGACAACAGCACGGTGGTGGTCAATACAGGGAAGCCGGTGCCTAATTTTATTGCCACAGCCGAGCCGGGTACAAAGGCAACTGAATTGCCTGGCCCTGCGGAAACCACTGCGCCCACGGCAACCGTATCGCCCGAGATCACTGACGGATCGGTGCCTGCCGAAACTCCTGCGCCAACCGCTACCGCCACGCCCGAGGTCACCGACGGACCGTCGCCTACCGAAACTCCGGCGCCTACTGCTACCGCTGCGCCTGAGGTCACCGGCGAACCGGCTCCAACTGCTACCGCAACGCCTGAAATCACCGGCGAACCCGCGCCTACCGCTACGGCAACGCCTGAGATCACCACAACGGCTGAGATCACCGGTACTCCCGCGCCCACGGCGACACCCACGCCTACACCTGCCAAAATAACTCCCGCGCCCATGTCAACGCCTACGCCTACCAAAACTCCTGCGCCAACCGAGACGCCTACACCTAAACCCACTCCCACCAAAACTCCGGCACCCACAGCGACGCCTACGCCCAAACCTACAAAAACTCCGGCACCCACGGCAACGCCTACGCCCAAACCTACCAAAACTCCCGCGCCTACCA
>JAEEGH010013211.1_pt1 | contig 18355 bp, 8 predicted proteins | sample 9134181 | NCBI WGS metagenome assembly JAEEGH01 (sample SAMN16246544, study PRJNA631951) | gut metagenome | biome: gut microbiome; feature: rumen; material: DP-attached | host: Bos | place: Iran: Karaj | collected 2018-10 | reverse complement strand
ATGTTCTGCTGGTTGATGCGGTAGTTGAAGTTGAGCGAGAACGAACGGCGGTTCCAGGTGCTGGTGTTGTACTGCCAGAAGCCGTCGCCCCACGACTCGCCACCCCAGCTGCGTGAGTTGAAGAGGTCGCGTACGTTGAAGGTGACGGTGCCGTTGCCATTGAAGATTTCCTTGCTCACAGCAAGGTCCATCCACCAGTTGCCCTTGTGCATGCCCAAGGGTTCCTTGTGCGGTCCCATGATGTGGGCGGTCAGTTGCAGGTCGAACCAATTGCTGATCTTGAACTTCGACACGGCACGGCCAAAGAGCATCCAAGTGGCATCGTCATATACCTTGTCGTTGATGGTACCATTGAACTGGGAACGGAAGAAGTTGACATTGCCGTTGAGGTTCCACCACTTGGTCATCTGGCCTTGGGCCACCATCTCCACACCAAAGTCGTCAGCCTTGCCGAAGTTGATGGGCATACTGTAAAACACGCCATCGTCCTCGTAGGTATAATGGCGTATCATGTTGGTACCATGACGATAATAGGTGGTGAAGTTGAAGCTCGCCTTGTCCCAAAAATGGATGTAGCCAAGTTCGTAGCTGTCCATATAGGTCGGCGTCAAGGCAGGGTTGCCTAGGCGGATGTTACGGTTGTCGTTGTAGGAACGGAAGGGACTCATCTGCCAAAAGCCCGGACGGCGAATACGGCGCGTGTAGCTCACTTGGAACTGATTGAACTCGTTCACCGAATAGTTGATATGGGCACTTGGGAAGAAGTCGAAATAAGGCTTGCCACCGTTGATGGAGTCGTTACCGTCGTGGGCATAGCCTTTAAGGTTAGTCATGATGTCGGTCATCTCGGCACGCAAGCCCACCTGTCCCGACCAACGGCCCCATTCGTTGCCCAAACTAGTGTAGAGTGCAGCCACTTGCTCGTTATACTCGTAGTCATAGCAATAGTTGGACAAAGGCTCCCAAATGCCGTCATTTTGTTGCCATACGCTGTCGTTACTAAGGATATTGCGGTTGGTGTATTTCGCGCCAATCTCCCATTGCGCCTTGGCGAGGAAGGGATGTACATAGTCGATGCTGGCTTGCAGGTTGCGCATGCGTTGATTGTTGCCAGTCTTCTGATAGATGGTCCATAAAGCCTGCTGCGCATCCGAACTAGGATAGAGCGACTCGTTGATGTCGGAGCCCGCATCCTCGGTATTGGTGAAGAAACGCATATTGGCTTTCAAGCTACGGCCTTTGCGTTCAAAGGTCTTGTCGTAGTCCAAAGTGACCTCATACATCGGATCATACTCCCAATAGTCCTCGGCACGCACGTCATACGACGCCGAGTCCCAAATCGGATACTCCTCGGAATAACGCACCACGGGATGCGTCTGCAATTTGCCGTAACGGTAAACAAAAGCAGCGCTCACAATGTCGCGATCCGTGATGTAATAGTCGGCACCCACACGCACGTTGTGGCCCATGCGATTCATCCTACGTTCAGTGGTCTGGTCGGTGAGTTGGGTGAAGAGGGTGTCGCCTTCAATGATATCACTGAAGCGTTTTGTCCTATTGATGCCACCGCCAATATTGCGACGGTTGTTGAAGCCATAGCTGCCGAAGAAGTTCCAGCGTTTCAGGCGGTAGTTGCCGGAGAGGCTGGCGCCGTACATCCAAGGATAACCTCCTCTGATGTTGACCGCGCCGTTGAAGCCTTGACGCTTGTCCTTCTTCAAGATGATGTTGATGATGCCTGCCGAGCCTTCGGCATCATAGCGCACCGAAGGGTTGGTGATAACCTCGATGCGTTCAATCATGTCGCCCTGCAAGGTGCGCAAGGCATCTTGGGTGCTCATGCCCGATAGACCCGACTCCTTGCCGTCGATAAGGATACGCACGCCATCGTCACCACGCAGGCTCACATTACCCTCCACGTCGACTGAAACGGCAGGGATGTTTTCCAGCACCTCGATGGCGTTGCCGGCAGTGTTGGCCACATCCTTACCCACATTGAACACATGCTTGTCCAAGGTCATTTCGTAGGTGCTTTTTTCGGCCACCACATTGACTTCGTTCAGCATGCGGCTGTCGGGCGAGAGATTGATCTTGCCTACATCGACCGTGCTTTTTGAGCCGTCGAGGTTGACGGTTTTATAGGAAGTGATGAATCCCATGTACTGCACCTCAAGTTCGTAGCGGCCTTTCTCAAGTTCCATGGTAAAATGTCCCGAGGAATTGGTGACGCAGCCCGACACGAAGGTCTTATCGGGTAAGGTGCAAGCGCGCACCGTGGCGTATTCCATGGGATGGCCCGTCGAATTGTCGATAACGCGGCCTTTAACAGTAATGGCGTAGGTATATGGAAGACTGAACAGAAGTGCCAGTATAACAAGGAGTTGTCTTTTCATAGAAGGGAATTGTTTGCTCGTTTTTAGAAAGTTGCAAAAATAGGTCTTTTTGGGCAATACAGCGTCAAAATTGTTGCAGAAAATGAGCATCTTCAGTTCTGGTGACCGATACGACGCAGCCATAGATGCCCGCAGACGCACATGTCGGCGTTGGCATGACATGGCTGCTGGAGCAACAACCTTACATCGGGTCGACGTCGATTTGGACTTGGACGGATTTGTATTCGGAATCCTGCTGGAACAAACGAATCTGCTGCGCAATCAACTCTTTCACTTTCTGGGTGTTGTAGTCGCGCCTAAACTTCACCATCATCTGCTTGATATACAGATTCTTGACTCTTGAAACCACAGGGTATTCCGGCCCAAGCAGATCCTGCTTGAAGATGGGTCGAAGCATCCTAGCCAGCTCCGCCGCGGCGGGGTTGAGTTTCTGGTAGTCCTTATGTTTCAGTCGAATGAGAATGAGACGATAGAAGGGCGGATAACCGAACTGGCGACGGATGACCATCTGCTTGTCATAAAGTCCACGGAAGTCGTTGCGCAACACATCTTGCAACACAGGATGCGCTGGTTCGTAGGTCTGGATGATGACTTTTCCCTGTTTGCCCTTACGGCCTGCCCTACCCGCCACCTGCGCCATCAGCTGGAAGCTGCGCTCGTGGGCGCGGAAGTCGGGGAACGAGAGCATGTTGTCGGCATTGAGGATGCCCACCACCTTCACCGAGTCGAAGTCCAAGCCCTTGGTGACCATCTGGGTTCCCACGAGGATGTCGGTCTCCTTGTCCTGGAAGCGTTCCAAGATGTTCTGGTAGTCGTTTTTCGAACGCGTGGTGTCGAGGTCGAGGCGCGCCACCTTGGCTTCGGGCATGACGAGGCTCAGGTCCTCCTCAATCTTCTCGGTGCCGAAGCCATGCATACGGATGTTGGGGCTGTGACACACGGGACATTCGCTCGGCACGCTGGTCGTGTAGCCGCAATAATGGCAACGCAACACATTCTGGCTCTTGTGGTAGATGAGGCTCACGTCGCAGTTGATGCACTGCGGCACATAATGGCATTCGTCGCACTCAATACGCAGCGAGAAGCCGCGCCGATTCTGGAACAGGATGGTCTGGTTGTGCTCTTCGAAGGTCTCCTTCATGGCGTCGATCAGGGTGCTGCCGAAGTCGGCCTTCATGGTCTTGCGACGCCGCTCCACGCGCATATCGCTGAGGATGATCTCGGGCATCTGCACGCCTCCGTAGCGCTCGGTGATCTCCACCAGACGGTAGCGGCCTTGGAGGGCGTTGTAGTAGCTCTCATACGACGGCGTGGCCGAGCCCAACACGATGTTGGCATTGTGCATGGCAGCCAGCACGATGGCGGCATCGCGGGCGTTGTAGCGCGGTGCCGGGTCGACTTGCTTGAACGAGCTGTCGTGCTCCTCGTCGACGATGACGAGGCCGATGTCGGAATAAGGCAGGAAGATAGCCGAACGTGAGCCGATGATGATCTGATGCTTCGGCGACTGCGTCTTTCCAAAGTCGCGCACCTGCTCCCACACCTCTACCCTTTCGTTGGTGCCGTAACGCGAGTGGTACACGCCCAAACGGTCGCCGAAATACTCTTTCAGGCGGTTGATGATCTGGGCGGTGAGGGCTATCTCAGGCAGCAGATACAATACCTGTTTGCCTTGGTCGACAGCCTCCTTGATGAGCTTGATGTAGATGGCGGTCTTGCCCGAGGAGGTCACGCCGTGGAGCAGCACGGGCTTCTTCTCGCCGAATCCAGCCTTGATGCCATCGTAGGCTTTCTGCTGTGCCTCAGTGAGTTGTATGCTGTCCACATCGGTCTGTTCCTTGAACTCCTTGAGGCGGCTCACCTTGCGTTCGCCCACCTCGAAGATGCCTTTCTCGGCCATGGTCTTGAGTATCGTGGAAGTGGCGTTGGCTTTCTCCAAGAGGGCCTTGGCCATGACGTCGTTGTCGGCATCGCCGCCCAGGGTGAAGAAGGCCAGCAGCAGCTCCAGTTGCTTGTAGGCACGTTTCTCCAAACGGTCCATCAACTCTTGCAGCTTGGCCTCGTCGCGATAATCCTGAGCGAGTCGCACGAAGCGCTCGTATTTGGCCTTGTATTTCTCGTTGAGTTCCTCCTCCATCACGAGGATGCCCTTCTCCATCATACTGTGTACCAGTGGCATCACCTTCTTGAAGCCGATGATTTTGCTCACCTCGCTGACGGTGATCTTCGGCTTGATTTGCAGGGCTTCCACAATGAGGTATTCGAAGTCGTTCAGTGCCACCGAGTCGAGCTGGTAGTCGGGGGCGAGGGCCACCGTCGTCTCGCTGCTCAGCTTCAGGGCCGAGGGCAGCGCGGCTTGCATCACCTCGCCGGTTTGGCACATGTAGTAGGTCTTCACCCAGTCCCAAAACTTCAGCTGCTTCGCGTTGACCATCGGCTGGTCGTCGAGCACATCGGTAAGGTATTTCACCTCCACCGAAGGCACCTGTTCCGTGAGGCCCACGATGAGTCCCGACATGATCTTGGTCTTACCGAACTGCACCACGGCCCTTTGTCCCACGCGCACTGTGTCGTTTAAGGCATAGGGCACACGATAGGTGAAGGTGCCTGGCACGGGAATCGGCAGGAGGACCTCGGCGAAAAGGGTGATTCTATCGGAAGTTGAAAGATTCATGTCTAGATTGCTTCGTGCCTCGCAATGACGCGAAGCGACAACAGGATTAATGCGAATTCACCGTGGAATAACCAACCAACTCGTCGTAGCCTTTGAGGGCGTTGAAGTAGTAGAAATACAGTTTGTAGACGTTATTGGTCTCCCAGTGGTTGCCGGTGGTGAGATCGGTGGTGACCTCATGGGTGTTGCGGTCGATGGTGACGAACATGAAGTTGTAGTAGCCTTGCTTGAGCATCATCGAGCAGGTGTAGCCGCGCATCCTATAGTCGTAGGTCATGCGGTTGCTGTCGTTGAAGCACCAGTCGTTGAGGGCGCCCATGATGTAGATGTCCTCATGGGTCAGCGGGGCCTCGCTCTTGTAGAAGAAGTTGACGAGGCAGTAGTCGGCTTCGGTGGCGTTGTCGAGGTTCTCGTCCTCCACATAGATAAACTTCTCGCCATGGATGTCCTCGTAGGAGGCATAGGCCAGCTTCGCCCGCGACTCGCAGGGGGCGATGTCGACCTCATACGACATGTCGGTCTGCCTGATCTGGGCCAGGTTCTCCGACTGGAAATAGAAGTTGCTGGTGTTGAATCGGATGTATTGGTTGGTGGCCTCAAAAACGGTGAGCGGATGGTGCTCAAACGAGAGGTAGTCGGGATAGACATAGGTGGGTTGCAGACCCACGGCGGCATTGTCCCAACGGCCATTTTGTCGGATGGTCAAATGGCTGTATTGCTGCGTGTTGACCGTCAGGTAGTTGTTCATGTTCACCCTGACGTTGAGTTGTTGATGGGTGTCGGCCAATGAGAGTTCGTCGGGATAGCGAGGCACGGTGGCGCCCACATGGGCTTTCTCATCGACCACCATAAAACGGCGGGTGAAATAGAGATCGTTGATGTCGTCGCCGAAAACGATGAGCAGGTAGTTGCCTGAGATGAGCGGCATCATGTCGTCGTTGGGGAACTTGAGCTGGTAGTTGACGTAGTCGATCAGGGTGTTGCGCGAAAAGGCATAGTCGTCGATGCGGTCCGACTCGAATCCAGAGGCATACTGCATCCGATGCAGGTCGGTGGGCAGCCAGTCGTGGCTGCAGTGGATGAAGGTGTAGTTAAGCACTTCGCCCTGGCCGTCGATGATGTCGAACGAGAGGGTGAGACGGCCATTCATGTCGTCGAGCGGGACGATGGGGTCGTTGAGTTGGTTGTCGTCGGCATAGAGCAGCACGGTTTGCACCTGGGGCTTGTAGTTGATGTTGCCGCAGGGCAGGTCGAAGCTTTGTGCGAAGAGACCCAGAGCCGCGCAAAGCATCAATATTAATAGGGCAATCCTTTTCATCGTTTTGGGAATTCTATCGAGCAAAAATACAAAAAACTTCCGAATATAGAGATTCCCTTCGGGAATGGAGTGATCACAATATAATACAGCGGCGGTCAGAAAAGTTCATTATAACATGAACCTCACCGACCGCCGCATTTATTAAGATACTTCACTCCATTCCCGCTTCAGCGGGAATCTCCTTTTAGAGCTGTGCTACGATACGCTTCTGCACTTCCTTGAACTCCTCGTCGCTCAAATGGACATGTTCTTTCTTGAAGTCCATGTCGCCCTCTTGGGTGATGGGGATGAGGTGGATGTGGGCATGAGGCACTTCCAGCCCGATGACGGCCACGCCGATGCGTTTGCAGGGCACGGCTTTCTCGATGGCTTTGGCCACTTTCTTGGCGAAGACCATCATGGCGCCGAGTTCGTCGTCGTCGAGGTTGAAGATGTAGTCGTCCTCATGCTTGGGCACCACTAAGGTGTGGCCCACGGCCACGGGGTTGATGTCCATGAAGGCGAAGAAACGCTCGTCTTCAGCGATCTTGTAGCAGGGGATCTCGCCTTGGATGATTTTTGAGAATATGGTAGCCATAACCTTGGGATTTAGCGGGTGATTTCAATGATTTCGAAATTCACTTTGCCAGCAGGCACCTGTATCTCGGCCACGTCGCCCACTTGCTTGCCCAGCAGGCCTTGGCCGATGGGCGAGTTGATGGAGAGCTTGCCTTCCTTGAAGTTGGCTTCTTTCTCGGGCACGATGGCGTAGGTCATCACCATTCCTGACTTGACGTTCTTGATCTTGACCGTCGAGTAGAGCAGCACTTTCGAGTTGTCCATCTTCGACTCGTCGAGGATGCGGGCGTTGAAGATCAGGTCTTGCAGTTCGGCGATTTTGGCTTCGAGCAGGCCTTGAGCTTCCTTGGCGGCGTCATATTCGGCGTTCTCCGACAGGTCGCCCTTGTCGCGTGCTTCCTGGATGGCTTGCACGATGCGCGGACGTTCGCGGAGAATCAGGTCGTCGAGCTCATCCTTCAGTTTCTGTAACCCCTCGGGGGTAAAGTATTTAATTTCTGACATGTCTATGGTTTTACTCAAAAAAAGTGTCAAAAAAGGAGACCCTTACCGAGATAAGGGTCTTCCTTTTGTTTGCGACTGCAAAAATACGATTAATTTCTTAATCTGAGGTCAGATTTAGAAAAATAATCTTACACCGACGCTGTGGGTGCCGTTGAAGACGTAGGTGTCTCTGTAGGAATAATCCACAGCGAACTTCATGCTGTTCTCTTTCTTCGACATCGGGAATTGCAGCGACAGACCGGCGCTGAGGCCTCTGTTGATGTTCATGCACTCGTCGTTGTCGAGGGCTCCACCTTTGGCCCAGATGCCCTTCTCGTAGGTATAGCCGGCGCGGATCATGAGCATGTTCTTGAAGCCGTATTCCATACCCAGGGTGAACTGGTCGTTGGTGAAGGAGTTGGAGCAGAAGTTACCTGCGAGCGTCAGACGGCTGGTCTCACCGAGGAGCCAGTCGTAACCGGCGGCGATGCTCAGCTGCGTAGGCAACTCGAAGTCGTCGACGCGCTGCACCATCGTGAACTGCTGGTTACTGTTGTTGTCCATGAACACGCGGAGCGAGATACCGTCGCCCGAGAACTTCATGGTGGGTCCGATGTTCTTCAGCGTGATGCCGAAGTGCACGTTGTCGTAGGGGCCGGTGACATACTGGATGCCAGCGTCCAAAGCCACACCGACACCGCCCATGTCCTTGATGGACTCGCTGATGATCTTCAGGTTGAAGCCGCCGCTGATGCTGTTGGAGAACGACTTAGCGAACGACAGGTTGATGTTCATCAGGTTGGGTTTGTAGGTACCGAGGGTGCCCGGGTCGGGGTTCTGCACCGTGGTGATCGGGATCTCGCCGATGCTGAACGTCATGAGCGACAGGCCCAGCACGCTCGACTCGCCCACGCGGGCCAGAACGCCGAACGAGGCGATGCGCGTGTCGTTACCGATACCCTGGAGCCAGCTGGTGTAGGTGAAGTTCAGGTCGAGGGTGTTGCACGACGAGATGCCCGCCACGTTGCCGTAGATAGCTTCTACGCCGTGGACGAACGACATGCCGGCATTACCCCAGCCTGACGAAGCAGCCCAAGGGTTAATCAACAACTCAGCTGCGCCAGCTTGGCCCGAACGGTCTTTATTACCTGCAAATGCTTGAGGAGTACTTAATCCCAGAAGGATTACGAAACTCAATACGATATATCCAAATGATTTCTTCATGGTGATAAATTATTTACGGTTAGCAATTACATTTGTTTAGAATGTGTTCAGGTCAACTTGACGCATAGCGCCGAAGAACTTGATGACACGCTCGCTGCCGCTGGTCAGGTCCTTGATGTGGATCAGGTAGAAGCCGCTGGCCACGGGCGTATTGGCAAAGTTGGTGAGGTCCCAATCGATGTTCGGGCTGTCGTTGTCCTTGCGGAACTGACGCACCTTGGTGCCACTCATCGTGTAGATGGAGACCACACACTTCTGAGGCAGGTTGGTGATCTTAACCTTGTTGGTCAGTGCGTTGCCTTCGTAGCTGTCGTAAGCATAGTACGGGTTCGGCACCACCGTGACGAGGTCGAGGTCGCTCTCGGTCTTCTCAGGATCGTTGAGAGTGGGATCCCAGCCTTCGATCGTGAAGGAGTACTTCGGATTCAGGTTGTTGATCATCAGGTCTTGGTTGGCAGTCTGCAGATCGTAGCCGTAGCCAGGGCCGTAAGGCTTGGCCAGACGGATGCGGATGCGGCAGGCGTTGTCATCGGGCAGCCATTCGGTGTCCTCGATACCCATCGGCATGCCGATCCATTCGATCAGCTTGTAGAAGTGGGTATTCATGGTCTTGGCAGCACCGGTGTTGGTCATCTGTTCGATGAAGTGCATAGTGTTGTAAAGCAGCTGGCCGCCGTCGTAAGCGTAGTTCTTCACTTGCTTCCAAGGAGCGGAGTTAGGCATGGCGATGGAGTCCATACGCCACACATAGACGAAGTGCTTGCCACCGAAGACGGCCTCGCCGTCGGCACCACGATAGATGGCCGGGTCGATCATTTGCATGTAACCCGTGTTGTCTTCAGCCGTCACCTTTTGGACCTTGGCGGGGTTGAAGATCATGTCGCGACCGTTCATGTCGGCCAGATACGAGTCCTCACCGTAGGCCACATTCAGGCGGGCGCCGGTCTCCACGTCGATGACGTAGCCCGGGAACCAACCCATACCGGTTTCACCGATGAAGGCCGGGTTGTTCGGATCGGTCGGATCAGGATTCACACCGAGGTCGGCGCAGGTCTTACCATCTTGGTTGATGGAGGCGTGTCTACGCAGGAAGAAGCGTTCGGCACCACCTTCGTTCAGGTTCTTGTCCATACCCATCTCGATGACGGGGCAGCGGCTCCACTTCGATCTGTCGGCGGTGAGCACGACGTCGATGCTGGAGGTGCGCTTGAAGGCGTCTTCGTAGCGCGAGCTGGCCGAGAACATCGGGCCGGGGTTGGTGGGATCGTCGCCTTGGCTCGAGAAGGTGGTCAGCAGGGCCGGTGACCAGGTGCGGCTGGCGAGCTTCTCAAAGTTCTCCGACGGGTCCCAAGGCTTGCTGTCGCCCTTGCTGTTCTTCTTCGAAGACATGGCGTAGTCGTTGTTGGAGGCGTTGTCCATATCGACATACGTACCAGAACGGATCCAGTTGAGGAACGATTCAGGAACGTCGACGTCCTTGATACCGTCGAGCCAGGGCTCACCGGGTTTCTCGAACTCGAGCGACGAGGTGATCACACCGTTGTTGGGGGCGACCACAGCCTCATAGTCGTGATAGTCTTCAGGACCGATGCCCTCAGGCTCCACATCCTCGAAGTACTTACCAATCCAGATACGGCCGATGTCGTAGGTCTGGCTGATGTTGATGGAGATACCGCGGTCGATGAACATCTGCTCGTTGGTGTAGATGGTGGTGGTATCGCTCGCGATCGGGTTGACGCCTTCCTCTTCGGGTTCGTCAAGATCTCTCAGATACCAGCGGTTCACCAAGCGGGCGGCGGAGTCGCCGAACACTTCCACATCACCAGTGATGTTGTGGGTGTATTGTTCGGTCATGTCGCCGAACCAGAGCTCGTAGCGGTGCGACTTGACATTCAGCGGGTCGACAATCTTGACGTCGATAGGACCGTAGCCAGCCTCATAGGTCGGGTGGTAGGCAATCGGGTAGTTGGGATTACCGAAGCGGTTGGTCGAGTCGTTAGCCATGGGCTTGCTCATGATCTCGTCGATGGTCTCTTGCGACAGCTCGAGTTCGTTGCCGCCGTTACCAACACCGACCAAACGGGTGATAGCGGGTTTGTCACCATAGGTGGCGTTCAGCACCGTACCGTTGACGATCTTGTGAGGCACTGCCGAGTAGACTTGGATGTTCTTTCTACCTTCGAGGTAGGGCTTCTTCTGGCCGAGGAGGCCATTCTCAACGCCAGGCTCCTGCGAATAGGTCAGGTAGTTGTTGTAGGCGTAGGCCACTGCCATGAAGTAGTAGGTCTGGTGGTTGACGAGGTTCGGGTTGTCGCCTTGGGCGAACTTGTCTTCCGTGATAACGAAGCTGTGGGTGATGCCGGCATCGCCGCCATTGACTTTCAGCTTCGGCACGTTGGCTTGCAGCGATTCGTCGAACTCATAGTTGAGGATGCGGCCCACGTTGTTGCGGACGTCGCACTGGAACACCAGACGGGCTTTGTCGGTGTCGCCCAGCTCGTCGGCGCCCACTTCGGCGTTGGCCAGCTGATACACCTTATAACCTTCGAAGCGGTACTCCCTGTCGCACTCCATCTCGATGGAATGGTTGGCAATGGGCACGAGGAAGATGGTGTCGTTGCCGTTCGGAAGAGTGGCGTGGATCGAGTCGTAAACGACTTCAACCGAGGTGACGATGGACGTCGGGATCTCAGGATCGACTTCCACATAGCCTTCCTTATAGTTGTTGGAGATAGCGGTGTTCGACAGATAGATGATGAGTTCTTGGTCGAGCTCGCGGATGGTCAGGTCAGGAGCGTTGGGGCCGTCGATGACCTTGAAGCAGTTGTCGAACAGAGCTTGGCACTTGTCGTCGACCACACGCAGCAGTTCGACGGAAGCCCAGGCGCCACCAGAGGTAGCACGGGCCCACGGCACACCGAAGGTGATGTAGTTAACAGCACCGGGTTCCAGAGTGAAGGGACCAGCCGACTGCATGAAACGACGGTCGTTAGGAGCGTTTTGGCACTGCTCTTCCGACCAGTAGAGACCGTCGGCGTTGTAGCCGCCATTGGGCGGGGTGCCTTGGGTACCCCAGTTCCACGGGTCAGAGTCGCCGGGGAACATGAAGTCGCACTCAGGACCCACCACGTCGCTGCCGGTGAAGGCGTTGCCGCCGTAGCGCATCTTGGCGCCGTTCTTCCAGATACCACGCAGATAGTTGTAGTATTGAGGAGCCGTGCTCGGGTCACCGTTATCGGCCGAGCTGTTGTTGTGATACACGAAGCGGCGCATACCGAAACGTTCGTCGTCGACGATGCCGTTGCCGAAGTTCACGCCGTTGATGCTCTCGTCAACGACTTGAGTCTGACCGACGGTATCATAGGTATAGATGGTATCGTGGGTGACAGGGTCGATGTCGAAGTGGTTGATTTGGAGCTCGAAGACGTATTTGGGGTTGTCGATTCCATCAGCGTCCATGTAGGGGCCTTGGAAGAAGTCGATACCGATCGCTGGGGGCTGGGCACCGTAGGCTTCAGGTTCACCGCTGCCGTCGACAGCCGAGCCGTTGTAGCCGTAACCGAGACCACGAGCCACGTCGCAACCTACGTAGTCGTCCCAGCCGTAGCCGAGGTCGACGTCGGTCCAGGGCGAGAAGTAGGTTCCCGTCAAGGTGTAGGTCGAACGGTTGATGATTTCGTAGCTGTAGAAAGTCATGTTGTTGATTTCGTCGTTCGTGGCGAAAGCGAAGGCTTGGGCACGGACTTCGATACCGATGGCTTGACCACCCGACTCAGTGTGCGAAGCACCTTTATCGTTGAAGATCCACCACAGGGTCTGGTCGCCTTTCAGCACCTGGTCGGCAAGGATGGAGCCGTGCATGGTGCCGAAGAGTTCCTCTTCCATGGTCGGGATCTTGGTGTGGCAGAGTTCGTTGGTGATGTCGTAGTAGGGATAGTCGCCGTTTTCAGGGACATACTCACCGTCGCCGTCGGCATCATAGAAAGGAGCCAGGTAGTAGGCGATGCCTTCCGGGTCTTCGGCGGCACGCGTGGCAGGCCAGTTCTTAATGATCGACGGGATGTCGGCTGTGTTGCCGTTTTGGTAGTCCATGAGGAACTGGTCCACTTCGGCGCGGGTGATCTTGAAGATCTTATCCCAACGGGCGCAGGTCTCAGGGGTGATGGAGGCCATGCCGTCGACGGTCAGAGGGCCAGTGTAGTAGTCGTTACCGACCTGGCGGAAACGCAGGGCGGCGCACTTCAGCTGGTTGTTGACGTCGACGCCGGCGATCCACAGCGAGCCTGCGAACAGGGAGGTGGCGGAGCCGTTGGCAGGGATGAAGTACTTGGAACCGGTACCTGCAGGGAGGTCCCACCACATGTCACCACCAGAGTTGATACGCGTTCTAACGTTGTTGATGTCGAGCCATTCGAACGATGACGAAGGCGTACATCCGGCTGCGGTCTGAGCGCGCTGGCCTTTGCCCTGCTGCTCATACTTGTACATTTCAGCCTTTCCGGGAATCACAGCGCCAACCATAATCAGCGCCGCAAGCAAAATTCGAAATATATTCTTCATAATACTTATAATTTATCGTTATGAATAGTCTCGCATTTTAGAAGTTGAAGCTCAAACCGACTCTGATGTGGCGAGGCATCGAGTAGTTACCTCCAGCGTTGACATACAAGGTGTACATCTGGATGAAAGCCTGCGGGTCAATCTGGCTGTTGATTTCACGCTGCCATTCGGGAGCCGAGAGATAACCATCGTCATCGGGGTTACCAGTGGCATTATACACATTGACAATGTTCTTCGAGTTGAGCAGGTTCAGCACTTGCAGGTAGACGTTCACGAAAGCTGCACGGCCTTTCTTGCCTTCAGCCTCGTTGCCGCCCATGGTGAAGTTGAAGTCCTTGTCGACACGGAGGTCGAAACGGAACGAAGCGGGGATACGAGAACCGTTGTAGGTACCTTGCAGCAGGTTGTTGCCGCCCGAAATCGGGGAACTGACCGTACGAGAAGCGGTGAAGGGCGTACCCGAACCACCGTTAACCGTCAAAGCGAGACCGGTGTTCGAAAGCACTTGGATGTCCTTGCCGTTCTTGCGGTGGATGACGGGACCATCATAGTCCTTGCCGTCAGCATAACGGTAGTCAAGAGTCAAGTTGAAAGCGTGACGACGGTCGGCGTTGGTCGGGAAGGTGGACCTCAAGTTAGGCACACCAGCGGCAATCAGAGCCGAAGCCGTGGAAGTCGACGAACCAGTCATATCAGCAAACTGCAGAGTGTAGCTGGCACGGATACGAGCGTTCTTCGTACGACGCATGTCGAAGCTGGCCGTCAAACCCTTGACGGTACCGAAGTCGAGATTGCTGAAGGAGTTGTAAGCCTTCGGGAAAGCACCATTGAAACGGTACATCTGAATCATGTTACGCAACTCATGGTAGTAACCCGAGATGGTCAGCGAAGAGGTGTTGGTCACCTTCTGCGTGAAACCAAGTTCATACTCGATGGTCTGAGCAGGTCTCAGGTTGGGGTTAGCGATATCGTCAGAAAGTTCATTGAAGCGATAGTAGTACAGCGGGCTGCAGTAGAAGTCACTGGAAGGACGCTGAGTCAGCACATCGTAGTGGGCGAAGAACAAGGCTTCGTCGGAAATCGGGAACGAGAAAGCGATACGCGGCATGATGCTCCAAGCGGGATCATAGTCCTTGAAGGAGTTGATGTCGACATTACGCTTGTCCATATCGATGTATTGGTCCTTAATCCAAGGCGAAACGCCAGTACCCATGTCGAGGACGTTGGGGTCGCTGATTTCAGCACCGACTTCGTTGTACCAGTCGTTGCCGTTACGATAACCAACAACGGCGGTCTTCTCAGCCAGCTTATTGACGTAGATGGCGTAGTCGTCACCAATGTTGTCCGGGATGTTGACAGTCGATTGATCATCGAGATGGATGCGACCAGCCTTCAAATCGCCAACGGTATAGTAATCATAGAGGATATAGGGGTCTTTCAGCACATCTTGGTTGGCATCGAAACGGTCGACACGAACACCGATGTTGAAGATCAGGTCCTTGAAGGCGAACTTGTCTTGGATGTAACCAGCCATGTAGATGGGCTGTTGGGCACCAATCGGACGCGTGAAGATGCCTTCTTCGTCAACATCGTTGAAGAAGTTGGTGAGTGAAGGACGCTCAGTGAGACCGTACTTCTTGTGGCCGTCGTAGGTGTAACCGTAGTAGTAGACCGAGAAGTTAGCATTACGGGTCAATTCGTCGGCACCAAACATGCTCATGTCAAGGCCGCCTTCCACTTTGGCATTCTCGTGAAGCTTGCCAGCCTCGTCGTAATAACTGACCGTGTTGTTGTCAAAGTCGTAGGTATCGATGAGGATCCACTCCTTGCCATCCACAGGCAGGCCCATGGCTTGACGCAAGCGGGCATCGAAGGTATATTGCATGTCCTTGTCATACAGTCTGTGGTACATAACCGTATCGGCAAAGCCATCATAGCTCGCAGCATAAGGCTTGTTGAGGTCGAGCTCTCTGATGTGGTAGTTGACATAGTCGCGCATCAGGGTCCAGTAGTTGGAGCTGTAGGACATCTGTGAGTTGTTCTGTTGCTCATATTGGAAGCCCAACTTGATATCGTGCGAGTTGTCGCCACGTCCGAGCGTCAACGAACCGTTGACGTTGACGGCAATCTGGTCGTTGATGACCTTGCCGTAGGAAGCTTGGATGGTGCCAGGCACGGCATAGATGCCATAGACACGGCTGGGCGACATACCGTTGATCAGACCGTTGTTCAGGATGATGTTAGAGAGGTTGTTGTAGTAACCCTCTGCGCCGTAATCCCTATACAGATCGAAATAGTTCTTGGCATAGATGGCCAGGTTGGGGTTGTAGTCAGCCGGGGTGAACTCGACGTTGGTGTCGTAGTAGTTGTTCAGCACCCAAACGTTGCTGAGCGTCCTGTAGATAGGATTGTCTTCGGTACCCATATTCACCGAGTCGATGCTACCTTGCAAGAAGTAGTAGTTAGGCTCGCGGGTAGTCATGAACTTACCGAGATAACCGTAAGTGAAGATGTTATCCCACAGGTCGGGGTCGCCCGACTGGCTGGTGTAGCGCGAGTAGTCGGCCTGGAAGCTATAGTACACGTTGGAGACCAACGAAGTGCTTTCGGGATCCGAGGGGAAACGCTGGCTGAAACGGACATAGCCACGATAGGTACCCGACTTCGAGAGGTAGTTCTTGTCGGTGTTGAAGTAGTACTGGCCTCTGCCGTTGGCATAGTGGCCGCCCGACAGCACCATCGAACCACCGAAGGTGAGGTTGGTGTTCTTGCCGGTCTTCACGTCGATCTTACCGGTGAGGTTGACGCTCTGGTTGGCCGTGTTGCTGAGGAAACGGGTGTCGTAGAGGTTGTCCTTGCGCGTGTAAGCGGCAGTCTGGTTGGAACCGGTGCCAAGGCCCGAGAGGGTCAGCGGGTGTTCAGTGATGTTCTGCATCCAGTCGTCTTTGGCTTGCCAGTAGCCGACAGCCGAAGAATAGCCGTACTTGTTGCGCGTGATGTCGAAAGCGAGGAAGAAGCCGAGGAGGGCGTCTTTCTCTTCTTGACCTTCGGCGTTGGTTCTCTTCACCGTCAACAGCGGTCCTTGGAGGCTACCGCCGAGACGGCCGTGGCCGTAACCGTCGACCGAGTACTCAGCCTCGATACCACCACCCCATTGGCGGCTGGGGCCCTTGGTGGTCATGTTGATGATACCACCCATGGCGTCACCGTACATGGCGGGGGTACCACCCAAGATAACGTCGACCTGGTCGATAGCGCTTTGAGGCACGCTGGAGCTACCAATGACCTTCACACCGTCGATGTAGTAGACGGCGCCTTCACGGGAACCACGGATGGAGCCGACTTCACCGTCTTGCGAGAACACGCCACCGACGCTGGCGGCGACGCCTTCGGCCGAACGGACCGGCAACTTCGCGATTTCTTCTGAAGTGATGGTGGCACCCTGCGTGGTGTTATCCGCCGAGATCAGAGGAATTTCGTAATCGATGACCACGACTTCATCAATCTTGATAGCGCCGCTCGTCATCTTGATGGGGTAGAAGGTGATCTTGTTGGCCGGAATGACGATGTTTTTCACAACAAACGCATTGTAGCCGATACAACTCGCCTTGAGGTCATACGTTCCCGGAGGAATCGGGTTGATGTCGTAGTTACCGTCAAAATCCGAGGAGGCACCTGCCACTTGCGCACCGCCTTTTTCGACAATGACGTTTGCAAATGGTACCGTTTCTCCTGTTTCATCGGTAATCTTGCCTTTGAGTCTTCCTTGCGATTGAGCTATGGTCATCGTGCAGGTGGCCAGTACTACAGCAAGGGTCATTAGTAAATTTTTAAACATACCTTGTAATTTTATGTAATACTACTTTATTTGGTGCATAATAGTGCATTAAAAGTCGTCAAAATTACAACCTTATTTGAAAGTACGCAAGAAAAATATGCTTTTTTCCGTATTTTTTTTTCTTCGTTTTTGACTCCCAATCATTTATAATTTTGATTTTCAGTTATTTGTAAAAATACGTTTCAATAAGATTTTTTTCCACTTCAACTGACATTTTTCAAACAAAACGCCATTTTTATATACTTTATGACGAAAAAAACGGGTTGCTACGCTGCCGACGTCTCATTCGTTCGGCACGACGCTTGTCTTTTTGGATCATCCGCTTAGTTTTTCTGGCTTGACGCTTATAATGAGCCGATTTGGCTTTGTCATAATTCTTAGCCGATTGCTTCTCCATCCTCTCCATCTGCCGTTCCGCCTTACGCATGGCCCTTGACCTTGACGATGCACATGAGCCAAACAGCAAGACAAGCACCAGCAGGCAGGAAACCATTTTCAATAATTTCTTCATAGTGCTCTATTATTTTGGGGCAAATGTAATATTTTTCCAAAAAAGGGATACGATTTTGAGAAAAAAAGCGTTTCTTTGCCGTTATGAAACACACGAAACTACACCTATTAATATTAATAGTGCTCCTGCCCCTACTGCATGGATGCCAAAAATATCCTGAGAACCCTAATAGGCCGATATTGCTTGCACCAATAACGATATATCCGAATACCTATCAGTATTATGAATTGAACTTTGTTAGCAACTGGCTCTACATCACTTCCGATGTGGAAAGTACCAGTCGAGGCATCATCGTCTATCGGCAAAGCGAAACGGAGTTTCTGGCTTATGACCGTATTCCACCCAACTTTCCTGATGCTTGCACAGACAGCCAAGGCAACACTACACGACTTGTGGTTGAGAAAGGTATGTTTGTTGTCGATCATTGCAATAATGCCTATTACAATATCCTTAACGGGCAACTCATTATTCGAGAGCCCGACATGATTCCTGACTTTCCCACCGATGGCACGATGGTCTATCCCCTGATTCAGTACCGCACCACTTTCGACGGAAACAAATTGGTCATTTCCAACTAATATTTCTACATCATTTACTTGATTATCAACTTATTATAAACAATTTGTTGATACTTGTTGAGAAAGTGGAGACGGTTTTTCTTGCCCAGTTTTTGGGCTTGAGGTACTTTTGCACCGTAATCGTAATACTATTGAATTTGGTGCATCAAACAATACGCGGTGGCGTATATCGATAAGGCCCGTCGTCAAGCGGGCTTTATTCTTTTTCCATGATGTCA
>JAEEGH010013209.1_pt1 | contig 18356 bp, 15 predicted proteins | sample 9134181 | NCBI WGS metagenome assembly JAEEGH01 (sample SAMN16246544, study PRJNA631951) | gut metagenome | biome: gut microbiome; feature: rumen; material: DP-attached | host: Bos | place: Iran: Karaj | collected 2018-10 | reverse complement strand
TAAGTACCGCAAGGGGAGCGGCTTCTCCCCTTCGAACCCTACCGCTGGAGTGACCCTCCCCAGACCCCCGCTTAGGGCTGTCAGCCCTAAGAATCCGACCATGGAGAAACAATCTCCCTGGACCCTCTCGTCAGAAAGCCTGCCACCAAGGCATCTTCTGAAATACATAAAATCTACCATTCATAATTTCAAATTTTATACAATATGACTAAGAAGACATCCATACATGTATGCGCCGCCAAATATGGTGCGGAGAAGCATAACAGGCGCGAGAAGGAAATGAAGCATGTTCATTCCGAGTATTCACACCTTAACAAAAGTTGGGAAGCCAACGATTTCAAATCAGTGGCCGATGAGATTCGTAAGGCTAAGGAACGCTATTCCAGCCATCACTTCTGCCGTAAAGCAAAGCTTGATGAAAATGGAAAACAATTGACAATGCCTGCTTGCGACAAAAAGACGGGCAACCCAATCGTTGACCCAACATCTGGACTTCCAAAACTTGTTCCTGTATGGGAACAGGATTTGTCGAAGCCCAAGAAAATGCCGAATAACGCTGAGCCTATCCGCGAAGGTGTAGCAGTTATTACTGAGTCCACGACAATGGAACAGATGATGACTTTAGCTTATCAAATCGAGCAGCGTTGGGGCATCAAGACCAAAGCTATCTATGCTCATCTTGATGAAGGACATGAGCATCTGGTGACGGATAAGGATCATCAGCAAGGGAAGTATCTCGACTCCCAAGAAGGAACAACCATCTTTCTATGGAACTATCATGCTCACTATGTTTTCGATTGGACTGACCATGAAACAGGCCAGTGCATCAATCTAAACCGTCATGATATGTCTGAACTTCAGGACATGTTGGCCAACGCGCTCAAAATGGAGCGAGGCAAGAAGAGTGACAAGAAATGGCGCGATGCTCATACTTTCAAGGCAGAGCAAGAAGCCATACGTGCCAGGGAGGCCGCAGAATACACGGAACGCAAGAAAACGGAGTCGAAGCAGATACAGAAAGCCATTGAGGCAGGCAACAACAAACTGAGCAAACTTCAGGAAGCTATTGATGAATTGCTTTCTGCGACCAGTGTTCCTGAAGAGGAATTGGAGGCTGTGCCATTTGCAGAGATGACTTTCTCCTTCCAAGGTTCAAAAGAGCCGTTGACAGTTAAAGACCTTATCAATATGACATTGGCACGACTTGACAAAGAGATAAACACCCCCGTTCCCATGTTTAAGCGTGAGGAATGGCAGGAGGAACGCAATGCCAAGGCTAAGGAGATTATAACCACCCTTCAGAGCCAGTTACTCAGTGTTTCCAAGCTGCACAAGAAAAAAATCAACGATGTCGGCAAGAAGATGTATCTCAACGTCCAACAGAAGATTGCTTTAGCAGCTAAGACGGACAATGAAAATAGGGCCTTGAAAGAACGAATCTCGGAACTCGACGAAAGAGCCGTAGCCCGTGAGAAAAGTAGGGCAGATGCTGCCGAACGGAAAGCACAGGAGCAGACTATAAGAGGTGACCGTGAAGAAAAGAGAGCCAATGAGGCAGAAAATCGACTCTCAGATATGGAGCGATTTCTTCGAATGTCCGGAGCATCAGAGGCATACGAGCATTGGAACTATCTCCAGACTATTGTTAAGAAAGCAGCCCAGGCTCTGGCTGATTGGGCCCATAGTACGGCATCCATCTTCAGCCATGATGATGAACAAACCATTGGTCAGGGTATCATTGCACAATGTCATCTTTATGATCTTGATCCTCATGTCGAGTCTGACCGTCAGAAAGCAGCAAGCAGTATTGCAGATATGGCAGATTCTTTAGTAGGAAGAATTGGAAGGTTTCAATGGGACATTGCCGTTACTCGAATTGGACAACTCGCATCAGAAATGAGACTATCAACAGGTGGTCAGTCCGTTGGCGGCAGCAACGGCAATGCTGACGAGTTGACGAATTGGAATGGGACCAAGAAACGCGGACTTGGAAGGTGACGTATTATAACATTGTTTGAAAGATGCGACTCAATACCGCATCTTTCCCTTCAATTGGCTTAATAAACACTAAAAAAACATATAAGAAACATCATAATTGAAAACTTTTCACTATCTTTACGCCCAAACTATAAATTTGAAAGATATGCAAGACGTAAATCGCCTAAAATTAGTATTGGTTGAGAAGAAAAAAACCAGCAAATGGTTATCAGAAGAATTGGGGGTTTGCCAATCCACTGTTTCTAAATGGTGTACCAATTCATCACAGCCAGACATAGAGACACTGGCTAAAATATCAAAACTTCTAAATGTTGGAATAGAAGAATTGTTCGATAAGAAGTTTATCGAATCTGTTTCATTTTAAGAAATCGATATAAGATGATAGAATTTAAGAATTCCAATTGGAAAAATATATTGCGAGATATTTATTCTCCAGAAATTGGTTCAATTTGGGTTGCTCCAAATGGGATTTGGAACAATTCTTTTGCCCATAACAAAGATAAAGATGACATTCATCCGTCAGTTATTGGGCGAGTATATGATGAGAATAGAAAATGCTGGCTAATCCCAGGTACATCAAAAGACTACAATAAAGGTACTAATGTCTACAGGGTTAAATTAGACCCAAATGATCCTGAATGTCCATATTCTCATTTTCTCATAAAATTGAGGATGACTTATAATTCTAAAGACCTATACAATCTTCAGAGAGGTTGGAATGGTATAGACACTCTTAGTGACGAACAAATAGAGGATTTAAAATTGCAAATTAAATTTTGTTTAGGCATCAATGTTTAAGGAAGAATATATTATCGATTTAATATATGGCAAGTTAACCCAGAAAGGATATGCCAGTATTGTTAGTTCTATTGCATCAATGATTCGGCAATATCATTGGCAGAAAAACATTGTTGTAACTGACAGCAGTGGGCCAGATTGGACTAATGATGACATTAAAGAACTTGCTCAACAGTTTTTTGAGTGGATTATAGCTAATGACAAGTTAAAGTACGTTGAAAAAATTCCTCGGGAGTACTTAGCTTATTACTTTACTCAAATGTTAGTTTCTTTTGTGGCTAATCGAATAAAAGAGGAACAACAAAAGGTAGGCATTAGTTTTCAAAAATGCCAAGAGTTAGTTAAGGAAGTATGTGACGAAAGCTTTATCGAAGTAAGCCATAAAAACAGGTATTATATAAAAAGTCCGATGGCTTCAGAGGAAATATGGATTGATGACTTAGAAGATTCAATAAAGTATCTTGCTCATTATCCTATCACAGAAAAAACAAAACAATTTAAGTCAATAGTCAAACTGGCTATTGACGACATTCTCATGTCTGCTAATGGATATGTCCTAACGACAATTCTGCCCAATGCTGTATTTCAACTTCTTGACCAAAGTACATTCGCTATTCATGTTGAGGAGTCTGTGAAATTTGAAGAGTTAATAGGCTCTAAATATGGCGATGAGATCAATTCTTTAATGAATGGGGTATCAAAAGTTGACGCACAACTTATACTTGAGTATTTATTTCAAGATGACGAGAAAGTATCTTTATCAGAATTAGCTGTCAAATACGAAATGCCAAAAAGTACTATTCACAAATTAGTGTCTGATTTCAAACATAATATTTTTAGATGCTATATACCTGAGAATGAGGAAGATGGTATTTCGTTTTTGAAAAAATTGGCAAATGCTTTGGACGAAAGAGCAAAATAGGAGTATTATGTATGTGACAAACGCCGAATAATAATGGACATCATAAATAAATTTTTGGAGAGCAATGTAAGTGTTAGTAATCCAAAGGAAGATATCTTGGTTACAGCGGATGAAGTGAAACGTGTCAATGACATTTTCTCTTCTTTGCGTACTAATCTTCCAAATTTAAGAATTCTACCTAAATATAGAAAGGGCCAAATATGGACTGTTAAAACTCATTATTTAGATTATGGAGGAGTTTTTCAACAGTCTAATCACAATATTTTGGTTTTGTTATTATCTGATTCTGAGGATTTAGATGACGATACCTCATTTGTAAGAGTCTGTCCGTTAACTCCTTTTATCGAAGCCGCATCAGCAACTGACCAATTGTGTGATGATTCATCAATTGTTGGATTTCCATTCTTTGTGGAGACTTGGAACGAACAACCAATGTTGACTGAGTTGTTAGATAATTTTGTAGCTGATTACTACCTTGATGTTAATGAAAAGGATGAAGTTCTATCTGATGAACAAAAAAGATTTAGAGAGATAGAAATATCAAATGCATTGTACTTGAATCATTCTATCACTGCATATATGAATGAAATGGAACGGGCTAAAGAATTTGCCTTCTCCGTTGATTTGCATTTGTATAATACAGTAAAGACTATTCATATGCCTGTTCTTAATGTTCAAAAGCCCAAATTGGTACACTTGTCAGACCATGAGGAATATGCGCAGGCAGCACGCATGAATAATTACCTTACTGAGAATGATTGTATCGAAGTTAGCGATGAGAAGTTACCCTTCGCTTTAAAAGTTAGAAAAAAATCTGGAGATTATGTGCTAACAATAATCCCTAAGGTTGACGTACTGCTAATAAAAAATGGTCAAGAAATACATGGAATGTCTAATTCTGAACGTTTAGTATTTCATGGTTTGAGAAAAGGGATTTACCAGATAAAGTCAAAGAAGTCCGACGATATTATAACAATAAGATTGAAATAATATGGCATATATTCCACTTATTAAAGAAACCTATTGGGTTGATCTTAGCGACGAACATAAGCGACTCAGAGAAATTGTCGAAGGTGATTTACGAAAAGGGTGTTGCGAGAAAGGAAACATCCAGCCCATAATGCTACAAGGAGCATTTGGTATCGGCAAATCTACAACACTTTACTACCTTTTTCATTATGGTTGGGAAGTTCTTAAAACGCCTACGTTCTATATGCCTTTGGCTAAAATCGTAGAACGTGTAAAAGCTGAAGCAACAAAATCAGTGACTGGTAAAGTTGAGAATAATGAATTAAGTACAATCATCCACAGCATGATTAATTCCCAAATAGATTTGCTCAAATCTGAAAATTGGGATAATGTTCATAATCTTGATTTTCCTGAATTTAAGGGAAGCGACGAATCCGTAGATATATCATTAAACGAATATTTAGACGGATTTAAAGCTGTAGTTTTAGAATCTGACAATTTAGAAGATTCAGAGATAGGGAAAACGATCTTCTCAGAAGAAATCATACGTTATGCCCTCTCTACGAATAACACACCACTTTTGTTGGTTGACGAATTCGAGTCTAAGTTCTATGAACTAAAACGAATAGTAGAGTCGTCTGGTGGTGGCATTTTGAGAGAACTTTTTGACCAGATTGTACAATCGAGACCATTCCAATTGGTAATTGGTAATGGCCCGGCATCTGGCTATGAAGTTGCCAAAGAAAAAGGTACAGACGGGAATAATGATAGCGAAACAGCTGCCAACAGGCGCTTAAAGACACTTCAAATCCCATTTCCAACTGTAAACTTACTAAAACGGAAATTCATGCATGGATGTCCAAATGGATATGTTAATTTCATTTGGTGGATGTCTCGTTGTCGTCCTGGACACATCCAAAAACTTCACGAGAGGATTGACTATAACACATTCAAAGAATACAATTCCACGGAATTCCTTAACAATGGCATTTTCAATGAACCCATTGATGAAAGTGGTGAAGAAGTCAATTACCTCAAGATTTCCTATTTCAGTAAGATGAATAGTTATCTTCGCCCTATTGCTGGCAAACTGTTGTTAGATTTTGAACCTCAAAGCATTAAGATTGAAGATTCTTACAAAGATGCCATGAAAGAAAGCGCAGAGGATTTCTACTGTTCAGACGAACTGATAGATGTCGAAAAAGAACTTAATCCTGCGCTAAACGATGACTTTGCTGCTTATCTGGATAAATGTAAGGAGCAAGGAAAGTATATAAATGTGGATTACATCCGGAATCTTGCTAAGTATTTTGATTATATACTTTACGCATGTGCTAATAAAGATGGTAAGATTGCGTTTAGCATAAGCTCTGCATGTCGCAATAAGAAAGAAAAATCTTTGGCTATATCATTTCTTATCCCGCTTTTAGAACTTACTTATGATTTCATTAGCCAATATGAAGATCCTGATGACACTGTAACAAAGGAAACTAAAGATTTCATACTGGATTGTATCAAATATATTGAACATTCTGTGGAAGATGAATCTATAGACGAGGATTTTGAAAACTTGAATGCTTTATACGACACCTGTAAGATGAAGGGAGTGTCAGAATTGTATATGCAGTACTCTCTTCGTGCAATACGTGAAATCATCGAACAACCAATAGGTTCTCCCAAATTAAAATACAAAGAAATGAGTCTGGAGAAGAAAATGGAAACAACAAACTTCAGACAAAGTGTTTTGTTGACTAATGGAGATTCTGACAATATGGTCATATTCATGCCTGTACTGGAGGAACAACAATTGGAACATTATCTTCTGAGAGTCAAGGCATTTGTGAATTCAAAGAAAGAAGAACTTCATAAAAACGCTAAGAAAACATTAAGAATTTTAATTCTTCAAAAGGATGAGAAAATAGACATTCTCAAGAAGGAAATCTGCAATGATCCTGCAGGTGAAGTATTGCCGATTGTGAAGTTGAAGAAACTTGTTTTTGACTACTATGATGACTATCAGTTCAATTTCGGAGGACAGATAGCCGACTTTATTGATTCTGTGGCCAAAATACTCATTGCAGGTTGTTCTTGTGGTGATATCACTTGTTACGACGAAAACCGAACACTTGATTTCAAGTCAGTTATAGATACAATTAAAAGTAGAGATTGGACAAAACAGAAAGAAGCAATCCGAACTATTGAACACTATTCTCGATTTGTGACAGAAGGCGATAGTTCTGTTCTTAAGTCCATATCAAAATCCATAAACGAGGATTACGATAATGCTTTGACAGACATGATTTGCTCCAAGTCAGATTATGATGACAATATCTGTTGGGACTTTACTCTTGTTGATAGTGCTTCTGTAACTGATAATCTTAGCAAGTATATTGGTATGTTATACATTGTGGAGAATGCAAAAAAAGTCTCAGAGGTAAATCCCTTCCTGGTAAAAATTCTTCAAATGGTAGGCACAAATGGTAATAGTCTCTATTTATCCCCAAAGGAAGATGTCGTAATAAAATCATTATACTTTGACCAGATTCGCCGTATTCTGACCAACGACAACGTTAAAAAACTGCTGGTAGATTATGACAACGAGGATTACTTTGCAAAAAAAATTACTGCATTCGTAAAACTGATGAAGAATGAACGTTCAGACACTAAACTTAGCGTTTTCTTCAATTTTATCAAGAACAGTCTTTCTGAACATTGGATAGCCTCTTATAACACGAGGATGTCCTATGGTTCGATCAAAGGTCAGTTATTTATTCGGTTACAATATCTTTTGGCATATGCTGGTGATATGGATTTCTCTTCAATGCGTACACGATTAAACAGTATGATAGAAGAAAATGAGAAGGCATTGATTGAAGCAAGAACAGATGTCGCTTCATCAATAGAATCAATGACAGAATTACTTTATTCAAAATTTTACGCTAAAAATAATCCTGACAAAATGCCTTTCCACGGATATGTTAATGAATTGCAGAAACTATCACAGCTATTATCCTTCTGCAAAAGGGTAATTAATGAAGATGCAACCAGCATATCTGTTTTTTCAATTATCTATTCAGTAGTATTAAGAGTTTCAAATATTATCGAAAATGTAAAATATGTTCGCAACCAGTTCTCAAACATACTCGTTTCACTAAATTCGAAGAAGAGCCAAATTGAAAAAGATTATCAGAATCCAATTAATAGTATTTATGAGAACGAACTGACTGCCAGGTTAATCAGCTATTGCGAGCAGAAAAATGCCAGTCAAGTCCCCCCATTTAATGGGGAATGGTGTTGGACTCAATTTGCAAGGTCTTTAACTCGCTCACAAGACGTTCAAGCAGTTATTGATGCAGACCTTGTACCAGCTAAGGAAACAAAAATTGATGTTAATGACATTCAGAAATTTAAAATCTTCCTGCAGACTACACTCACGAACTCATCCTTTAAAACAAAAATGGATGAAGTGTTGGCAACCTGTAAAGCTTGCCAGTCAGAGTCAGAACTGTATTCTGAAATATTCAATTACATTGATGAACTATTAAAAAATGAAGAAAAATGAATATTGACAAAATAAAGACGCAATACGAGAAAGCGCTGGAATTGAAATCTAGTGATAAATATGCAGCTTTACTTAAGGCAGAGCTGTCTAATCCTTCATGGAAGCAAGAACTGGATGCAATAGCAGAAAGAGCGAATTCTATCGCCTCTAAATCAGATTTTAAAAAACGTTTAGACGAACTTGTCTCTCTCTTTGACCAAGTATATGAAAAGATAACGGCGCCTGGTTTAGATGCATTTATTGGTTGGATACAAGACCATTCAAAAAACAGTGATGATAATATTAAGAAATTACGTACGTTTCTTAAGGAAAACTATGAGTCTTATTCTACTCCCATCGATAGCATATTGACCTCAATGGAAAATTTGCCACAGGAAGATGATAAGCACTTGTTTGATCCTATTGTTACCGATTTTAACAAAAAAATAAAATTGGAAGTTTCCTTGTTTATAAATTCTCCCAGTAAATTTGAAAACAATATTGAAGGTTTCTTATCAACACTAAGTTCTGAATATGCAGGAATGTCAGAAATTGTAGAACTTACTTTTACGAGTATTGACCAATTGTATACTCCAGAGCAAAAGACCATTCCTTCCATATCTTTTTATGAAGGAATCATTCAGCAAGTTATTTCAAGGGGCCAAAGTTTAAAAGAAATAGATGACTATGAAAAAAACAAACCCCTTTGTGAACGTGCTCTAGCAAGGATTAACTCTATTAAGTCATGTATTTCTACCTTAATCAAGTCAGGTGTAGCCGACTGTGATGACGAGGATTTGAAAAAACTGTTCCTGCGATACGACAAAGAAATGGTTACTTCAAGTGGAGATGTTTCAAAATCTCTTTCAAACTATCTTACGAATTCTTGGGAACCTTTACAAAATAATTACATTTCCATCAAGAACTTCTATAATGAAAGTACTCTGGAATTTAATAAAGTAGAATGGTTAGGTATTGAAAAAGAGGCTGAAATTACCGCATTGTATAATGATTATAATTCTGTAAGAATGGGTAATGTCTTACCTCAGATACCAACTACTAAATTAGAGGACGTCGTTCACAAATTGAATGGTTGCTATAATAAGATTTCAAACCTATCAAAAAAAGAAAACGAGACCTCCAAAACCATAAGAGACTGGTTTCAGGAATTCTTAAACACATACAATAATAAGAAGCAGTTACTCGATAAACTCGTCGAGAAACATCCACCGTTAAAGGTTTTATGTGACGAGATTTATGCTCAAGGGCGCACCTTGACGACACTAATCAATGGCATTGAAGCCATCTCTAATGATGGGACATTTCTCAAAGCACTATCTGATGGCACCATCTATGATATGATTTGTGATATGAATAAAACCAAAGAGAAGTTTATTGAAATCCTAAAACAATCTCAGATGGAGGCACAAATTGACTGGCTTAATTCGTTAACATCATTTGAGATTGACGAAACCAATTTCAAACCAGATTATCTCTTAGAACTACTAAAGAACGGTTTAATAACTTTGTCATTCAAGAAAGAATTTTAATATGGTGCATTCAAATATAGAAATTGTGCAAGCCTTAGATAGGCTTAGAATAAACAACTTGTATGTTCATAACACCGAGCTTACAGGCGTACATTTCTCCACCAATAAGCTTAAAGACAGAAAAGTATATTTAGTTGAAACTCTTGCAGTAATTAATGCTTTGGTTGAGAGGGGAACTATGATGCTTTTTGGCGGTCATGGCGGAGGAAAGACCACTCTGTCAAAATATTTGGGACAAATATTTTGTAAGCTATCCAAAGAAGAAATTGAATATTGCATCCTTAGAGGCCATCCTCAACTGACTGAAGAAAAGATACTCGGAAGTTTAGACTTTGCCCAGATGCTTGGTAAGAAAGAATTAGTTAATGGCAAGCTCAATGTTGTTTGGAATGAATTCGTGACATCCAAATGGAAAATTATCGATGAAATCAATCGATTGTCACCTTATGCCCAAAACATTCTTTTGTCTCTTTTGGCGGAGGGAAGCGTAAAGTATCACGACCAAAGTAAAATCGTTCCCCCGTTTACTTTATATGCAACATTAAATCCAAAAGATAATGCAAATTCGGAATTATCACTCCCATTCAAGGATAGATTTGCATTAGCACTGCCAATAACAATGCCGGACTATGACAGTTTCAGCACAATTGGAAAAAAAGACAAGTTAGGACATCAAGATAATCTGGAATCCTATTTGCAAGGAGTAGAACTGGCCGAAATTCAAGAACAAGTTAAAAGCATACCTTATTCTGAAGACGCAGAACTATTTATTAATTATATTATAGCATCATATAGACTGTGTGAGCGCGCATCCAAAGAATCAAATGAAATGATTTCTGTTGATAAAAATTTGTGTGAGAATTGTCATATGAATGCTCCGGAGAAAGTATGCAGTAAAATTAAGCAACCCTTAAGTGTCCGAGTAAAAGAAGACCTTTATCGCTATGGTAAGGCTTTGGCATGGTTTCTTGGAGATAAGGAGGTCTATATTGAACATGTGTTGGCGCTTTCTCCGTATATGATTTGGCATAGGTCTTTACTTAGCAAAAAGTACTCATCTTCACTTACCGAAGCATGGAGGGACACTGCAAGTTCTAAGCATACAACAAACTTCATTACAAATATTGATCTGGATGGCACAAGAGAAATCATCAACCGTATATACAAGGAATTCCAAGGCGTTAAACATCTGCTTATAAAATTTGAAGAGGTAAAAACAGGGCAGCTTTCGGAAGAAGATTTCAATCAGTTAGTGCAAGATGCCCAAAATCCAAACTATAACTCTTTGATAATAAATGCCGAAATTCTTCCAGTTCTACAATATAAGTATAGCTCGGTTTATGGAGAAATTATAAAGTACAATCAAAAAATAGATGTAACGTCAAACATAGAACAGTTAAAACAAATCAAGGAAGAAATCGCCTTCAAGTATAACATACCCAATCGACAGTATTTATCTGATAAGATTGAAAGAAAAATTAAAGGTATTGCAATTCAACAAAAAGAATTTGTACTTGAGAAAGAAGATGTCCTTTCACATGTCGAGCTTTTCAATTGTATAAGTCGAGTGGCCCCAGAGATTGATTTGAATATAAGCGATCTGGAAAAAGCCAAAGAGTACCACGTCAAAGACATTTCAACTGATGAATGCACGTTGACTGTGAAATTTGTCCGCATGAAATATAAATTCACTTATAAGGGCGAGGAAAATACAGAACTATTCAAATATCTGTCAGAACACAATGTTAATTGATATAGACGCATATAGACAAAAGGCCCAAGAAGCTATTGAATCCGTTTATAATAACGAATACCATAGTTCCCTAGGAATACCTCTGCCTGAAGTAAAAATGCTTCTAGCCGATGATGAAAACTATGCTACAGGCCAATATTACATAACAATTGATCGAACATGGCAGATTCATTTGAATTTTGGAAAACTTCCAGTCAGTTACAAAGAATTTTCCGACGAGGTTAAGGTGTTGACAAGACATGAAATTGAGCATTACATGTGTTGTCCATTTGATGTAATAACCCACTTTCGAATGCTCAAACGTATAATTGATGTTTATAATAGAGATTATTCATCTCTGAGTATAAACATTGACCTTGCATGTGGGTCTATTTCAAATCAAGCTGCTGATATTATTGTTGATACTAAAAATTTTATAAGACATCCAGAAGAGACCCTAAAAAGCGAGATAAACTGGATTAAGAAAGGGGCGGATTTGCAACTATGTCCTCGACACAACAAACTAATGTTCTTAACCAAAGAGGCCATTTGGGGACGAAGTTTAGAAATTAATGAGACTGATTCGGAACTTATATCTATTGTTAATAAACTTGCTTTAGAGTTTAAGAGAAATGGCATTGAAGATAAAATTACTTTTTTAGATAAGACAGAAGAATATGCAAAAGCTTTCTTCGAATTATATAAAAAGGACAGGTCGGAATCAAAGGAACAGCCTTTGGGCCAACAACAGAGCGGACAGCAGAGCAGTCAACAACAAGGCAGTCAGCAGGGCAGCCTACAACAGAGTGGACAGCAGAGCAGTCTGCAACAAGGAAACCCAGAGAATTCTAACCCGACAAATGCAGGACGGCCCAAAGATGGCAACAGCAATGGGAGTGCTTTTGTTTTTGCAGATCCTGATAAAATAAAAGAGGCCATAGAAGCCCTAGCAGAGGAAACAAATATAAAACAGTTCTCTCAAATTTTGTCTATAGTTGGGATAGGAGGTCTGACAGAAGCACAAAAAGAAAAGTTATGGTTCACTATTCATGGTGCTGGTATTATTCCAATAGAAGAATATTCAAACAATGGAAGCAAAGACGAATACACATATCCCTCTACTTGGAGAATTGGCGATCCTGTTGATGACATGGACTTAATGCTATCATTTATGACATCGCCAAGAATAATTCCTGGCATGACAACAAAAAAATGGGAAAAATCCACAAATAACATTGATGGGGTCGAAAAAAGAAATAGGGACTTGTTGCTTGTTTTGGATACTTCTGGTAGCATGAAAAACGTCCTTGATGAATCGAGTAACATGCATCAAGCTGTTTTGGCTGCATATGGCATAATATCTTACTTCGAAAAAATACAAGGTAAAATAGCTCTTATAGAATTCAGTGAGAGGGTCGGAGTAAATATTAATTGGACTGATGACTATGAAGACGTTAGGAATCAGTTGTTAGTAAATGGACAAGGTGGTACAACATTCCCGATATCTGCCATTCGAAACACGATAGATAAATCTAAGAATGAAATCGTTACGATTATCATTACTGACGGTGAGTTGGGAAATTTGCAGGAATCTCTGAATTATTTTAGGGAATATATTGATAACGACAATATATTATACATATTCATTATTGGCCAAAGTAGAACTTTGGCCAATTACGAAAGGTTGAAAGATATTGGTGCAAAAGTATTCCAATCTAATAAAGCTGAAGAATTCTGTAATATGGTTATGGATGATATAAATTAAAATATGAGAAATTGTAATGCTGTTTTTCTGACACTTGCACTCTCACTATTCATAATAGCATGTGAGAATAAGTCAAGGCAAACTGAACCGGTTGTCTATGATAATCCGACTATTCTTGAACAACATACTCCCGATCCATCATCCTCTGTTCAAGAGGAGTTGCCTAAAACTGCAGCTCCTACAAGTACATCATCTTCCTCTTCGCACTCTCATAAGTCAAGAAGTTCTGATAATATGCGTGGCTTCGACCCTGCATCTGAGGATGACATGGACGATAACGGCATGAGTCGGTATATGGAGAATAATGATGATGAAGGCTGGAATTAATGATTATTTGGAAGAAATATTGTAACTTTGTAAACGAAAATAGATTATGGCACTGGCAATAAACATAGAAGATCTGCTGAATAAGCAGAGGATTGAGTCGAACAGGATAGAGTTCAAGAAGGGTTGGAATCCGGCAAGCATATACCATAGTGTATGTGCTTTCGCTAATGATTTCGATGATCTCGGCGGTGGATATATCTTGGTTGGTGTGGATAGTGATGTTGATACAGGAATGGCTATCCGTCCCGTTGAAGGGTTGCCAATAGAGAAGATTGACGGCATTCTTCAAGATATGGTACGCTATAACAATAAGATGGCACCGTATTATTTGCCTAGGACGAGCGTCGAAGAAGTAGATGGCAAGCAGTTATTGGTAATATGGTGTCCTGCTGGCATCAATAGGCCATACTCAGTACCTGAGAATGTGACAGCAAAGAGTGGCAGTAAGGAGTATTTCTACATCCGCAGTGGTACAAGTAGCATTATTGCTAAGGGCGAGGTTTTGGACGAACTGCGTGAGCTTGCAAGCCGTGTGCCGTTTGATGAAAGGGGTAATCCCGACATCAAAGTGGAAGACATATCAACACTACTGCTTCGAGAATACCTTGTTAAGGTGGGAAGCAAGTTGGCCAATGAACTATATCAGCGTCCATTGGAAGAAATATTGGAACAGATGGACTTGTTCGTTGGTCCATCAGAGAACCGTATGTTAAGGAACGTTGCCGCCATGATGTTCTGTGAGAACCCAAGTAAGTTTTTCAAACGGACACAGGTGGAAGTTGTGTTTTTCCCAGAAGGACGATTAGAGAATCCAAACAATATTTACGAAGCGCCAATTATCACTGGTTCTGTAACACAGATTATCGAGCGGACGCTGGAGTATCTAAATCGAATGGTGGTGATGCAGACCATCATCAAACCTAAGAATGATAACCACAGTATCAAGTTCTATACATATCCCTACCAGGCATTGGAGGAAAGTGTGACGAACTCACTATATCATAGGGATTATCGGGAGTGGGAGCCAGTTGTGATAACGGTGGAGCCGAAGGGTATTACCATACAGAATGTTGGTGGCCCAGATCGTAGCATCCCTGCTGCAGATATTAATCGTGGTGAGCTGCTTATCTCCAAGCGTTACCGTAACCGTCGCTTGGGCGAATATTTGAAGGAACTGGAAATGACCGAAGGAAGAAGCACAGGTATTCCCACCATCCAAAATGTACTGAAGGGCAATGGATCGCCTCGCGCCATCGTTGTTACAGATGAAGAGCGCACCTTCTTCCGCATCACCATCCCTTGCCACGAGGCAGCAGGCAATATCATTGCAGACATAGCGACAAGAGAAAAAACACGGGATAGTTCACGGGAAATGGTCAAGAACATCTCCGATGTCCTAAAGAATGTCCTAAAAGATGTCCGGAAAGATGTCCTAAAAGAACTGTCTGATAGACAGATAGATATACTTGAAATGGTATGTGCATCACCAGAGGCAACTTGGATAGAAATGTCCGAAAAACTAAAGGTCTCAGATAAAACTATTCAACGCGAATTTACTGCCATTCGGAAACTCGGAATAGATATTGTACGTAAAGACGGTCGGAAAAATGGTCGATGGGAAATCAAAAGTAGTAAGTGAATTAATAGGATTAGGCAGAGAACAACTTAAGACATTAATAGAAATGATAAATGCCAGGCTTGACAAGCAACTATCATTAGAAGATGTTCAAAAGTTTATTCGGTTGAACACAATTGATGAATGCAAACAGTATTTGCGAGTGATGCTTGATTTTTACTTCGATGTCATAAGATCACCAGAAGGACGTAAAGCAACCTCCTATATAGAAGACGACCGGAATATCTGGATGCAGACATTGTTTAGTGAAGGCTTTCATTTCCTGACATTGCTTGATGGTGTAGGATATAATAAAGGTATTGATCGACTTAACCCTATTGTTGATCCCGCTGTCCTTTTTTCGGTAGCAAGGCGAATCTACGAGTCCGTTATTGCATTCGAGCTCTTATTTGTAATCCCTGATTCTAAAGACAAGAAGACCATATTATATAACCTTTTTATGGCTCATGGTCTTTCTGAGAGATTAAAGAATTTAGATGAAGAGATGCGTAGTCATAATCCTGAAAGAGTTGTTGAAGAACAAAAGGATATAGATGACTGTTTGAAAGAAATTGAAGGAACCAAATTGTACTCCGAATTAAATCAGCAAACAAAGAACATTATTAAAAATGCGTTTGGTAAGAAATTCCGTTATATTTTTAATGAAGACAACTCATTAGAGTTTGTTAATTATGATGATGCTGATAAACTACTTCGTATAAAGAATAATATGTTGAAAGGCACATATTCATATTTTAGTCTTCATGGCCATCCATCATATGTGTCTATCTTTCAATTTCGAGACGCTTTCAAAAACGACAGTCGTGCTGACATGTCACTAATGGCTCCACATGCTACACAATGTGTCTTGGCGTTCATGAGCTTTTTTATTGTAGACTACATGAAACTTGTACCAGAGATCAAAACAATGTTTGACAAACTTGAAGAACCAAGACGGTTTGCAATTGGCATGTACGAGGACGCAATGAGAGATGAAAAGAAGTTCCAATAAAAAAGAGTTGATTCCTTGCGCAAGTATGTGAATATTAGTGGAAGTATCTACATTTTGGATTGATTGTTTGCTAATCTTGGTGGTATCTATGTTCCCAAATTAATGGAACAGCTTAAAAATGTTCCATCAATGTTCCATCAAAATTTGAGGTATCTGGAAATGAAAATCCCTGCAAGTTCTTGACTTACAGGGATTTGTTTCTTGGGGTGCCCGGACGGACTCGAACCGTCGACATTCAGAACCACAAGCGGATATGCGAATGTCTCATAAACCCTGTATTCATCGGTGTTTCCGCAATTTTCGATTTTTTGTTTGCGGCTATTTTGCGGCTATTTACGCAAGAACCGATTCTTTTTCAATAATTCTCGAAATCTGCTAATGCAGAATAGAAGATTCACGCTTGAACCCATAATAGTCATCATAAAGACGAACTATTAGCTAATCTGAATACAAAAGTACTACATTTATTTGAAAAACCACCAATAAAAGCACAAGAAATTATTAAAATTCGCAAATTTGCTAATTATTTCGGAAATAATGCTTATATTTGCACCGTCATATTAGAAATAGACGATGAACATTGAGTTTGAAAATGCAGCTTTGGAGGAGCTCTATACAAAAGGAACCACTCAAGATCACCAATACAAGCGATTGTCGAAGGATATCATCAAGCGCTATGTAAAGGTGGTGAACTACCTGAGGGGTGCCCGAAGGCTGGAAGACCTCTTTCTAATTAAGTCACTCCATTATGAGAAGAAGAAAGGTGATCTCAATGGTGTGGATGCTGTTTGGATTAACGATCAGTATCGATTGTTCTTCCATTCTTCACCCGATGAGAGCGGAATTATAATAAACGCATTGTTGTTTGAAATATCCAAGCATTATGAATAAGAAAAAATTGACTCCATTTGTTGCAACCCATCCTGGTGAGATGATTAAGGATGAACTGAAAGAACGTGGTATGACGCAAAAGCGACTTGCCGCAGAAACCGGCATTAAACCTTCTGTGCTGAGCGAGACTATCAACGGTAAGCGTAGTGTGTCACTTAATGTAGCTGTAGCCTTGGAGAAAGCGCTGGGCATACCTGCTAACATCTGGATGAATCTCCAGACGCAATACGACTTGGACACAGCTAATATTGCTGAGCGTGACAATCAGCGCGAGACGGTCAGTGTCACTATTCCAGTAAGAGACCGAAATCTGCTTCAGGAACTTGTACGCAAGTTTGGCTGGGCATGCGTATTTTAAAATCGTAGTGGATATGAAACAACAATATGCAGTCATCGTGCTTTTCGCACTGATTATCACTTCAAGTCTGACAAGTCTTGATAGCTATCGCACAACAAATCAGATGGTTTGTAAGGATATGGATAGGGCCTTGGCTCTCGCTTTGGAGGAACAGCAGAGCGATGTCATCAGTCAGGACACCATCCGTACATTTAACCGCCACCTCCAGATAGCAGAGTTGCGCGGAAAGGCTACGATAGCCGTTGATACTCGTAGCAAGCAGTTCAAGGCATACACTCATTGCTCTGAGGCTACCATTTTCAGCCTGTCAGACCAAAGACCTGCTGCTTTACTATGGCTGTTGACAGGATTTTGGGCGATGTTTGTGTGGTACCGCAAAAGTTTAAGTGAAAGGGTAATAGTGAATAGTGAAAAATTGGCCACAGCCATCCCGTTGCCTTTCGAATGTGGCTTTGGCGGCTTGACTTATTCAGAAGCTGAGGGTCGTTTCTTTGCTGCTGATGGTAACGTGATGAAACTGACTCCTATGCAGCACCAGCTGATGACGATGTTTTTCCAGTCACCATCACATTCATTGTCAAAGGCAGAGATTTGTGAGGCTCTATGGCCCAAGAAGCCCGATGCCAGCGATACGCTCTACACCCTGATTCGCCGACTGAAACCCGTCATAGAGCAACATTCAGGCCTTAAAATTGAGTCAGACCGCAGCAAGTCGTATAGGCTGGAAATCAGACAGATAGGCAACTGACATCCCCCCTGACAGCAAATGTCAGACAAATGTCAGACAGTTTTTTCGCCTTTATTAGAATCTCTTCATACCTTTGCGTACAAAAATCGCAAGTTATGAAGAGATTATTATTTATGCTAATGACAATCTG
>JAEEGH010013205.1_pt1 | contig 18357 bp, 12 predicted proteins | sample 9134181 | NCBI WGS metagenome assembly JAEEGH01 (sample SAMN16246544, study PRJNA631951) | gut metagenome | biome: gut microbiome; feature: rumen; material: DP-attached | host: Bos | place: Iran: Karaj | collected 2018-10 | reverse complement strand
CATGTGAGGAAGGATTTGAATATCCCGCTCACGAAGCTATAGATATGTATCATCATTTCAAAGAAGATATCAAGCTTTTTGCTGAAATGGGATTCAAGTGCTACAGACTTTCAATTGCTTGGACAAGAATCTTGCCAAATGGTGATGATGAGATTCCAAACGAGGCAGGTCTTAAATTCTACGAGGACTTATTTAAAGAATGTAAAAAGTATGGCATCGAGCCACTTGTTACTATAGATCATTTCGATACACCAATTGCCTTGATTGAAAAATACGGCGGTTGGAAGAGTCGTGAGATGATAGATGCATATTTGAAATATTGCAAAGCAATTTTCACTCGCTATAAAGATTTGGTTAAGTATTGGATTACATTTAACGAAATCAACATGCTTCTTCATATGCCATTTATGGGCGCTGGCATTGTTTTTGAAGAAGGCGAAAATCGCGACAACGTTTTATACAATGCAGCACATCATGAGCTTTTAGCTAGTGCCAAGGCAGTAAAGCTTGCTCATGAGATTATGCCAGATTCAATGGTAGGCTGTATGCTTGCAGCAGGTCAGTTCTATCCATACACCTGTAACCCTGATGATATTTGGGATGGTCTTGAAAAGGATAGAGATAATTATTTCTTTATCGATGCTCAGGCTAGAGGCTCATATCCAGTATGGGCATGGAAGAGAATGGAAGCACTTGGAATCGACCTTGATTGGCAGGACGGTGATGATGAAATTCTCAAGGCAGGAACAGTTGATTATGTTGCATTTAGCTACTATGCTTCACGATGCACAACAGCTGACCCAGAAGTATTTGAAAAACATAAGCGTTCTGGAAATGCAGTTTTCAGGGCAGTAGAAAATTCGTATCTAAAGTGTTCGGAGTGGGGCTGGCAGATTGATCCACTTGGACTTCGAGTTACTCTAAACACTTTATACGATAGATACCAAAAACCACTTTTCATTGTTGAAAATGGTTTGGGAGCAAATGATGTGTTAGAAGAGGATGGAAGCATTCACGATCCATATCGTATCGACTATCTTCGTCAGCACATTGAGACTATGAGAGACGCGGTAAACAAGGATGGTATACCACTTCTTGGATACACTGCATGGGGCTGTATTGATTTAGTATCAGCTTCTACAGGAGAAATGAAAAAGCGTTACGGCATGATTTATGTAGACAAGGACAACGAGGGTAATGGAACGCTTAATCGCTACAAGAAGGACAGCTTCTTCTGGTACAAAAAAGTAATTGCCACAAATGGCGAGGATTTACAGTAATTAATGATATGGGAGGATATCACAATGGGAAAATTCGAAGCACTTGCTGCTACAATCATTGAAAACATTGGCGGCAGAGAAAATGTTAATCAGGCACTTCACTGTGCTACACGCCTTAGATTCACACTTAAGGATGATTCAAAGGCAAACACAGAGGTACTTAAAAATACACCAGGTATCATGTCTGTAATTCAGGCAGGCGGACAGTATCAGGTTGTAATCGGTCCTGATGTTGCAGAGGTTTATCAGGAGGTTGTTACTCTTGGTAAATTTGAAAGCAAGGAGCAGGTAGAGGATACTGATGCACCTAAAAAGGATCAGTCAAAGCTCAGCCAGGCTCTTGAGTTCGTAGCTAGTATTTTCCAGCCTATCATTCCAGCTATTACAGCAGGTGGTTTGGTAAAGGCTTTAATGGCACTTTTTGTTGCTCTTCACGTGCTTGATAACACAACACAGACATATGCTCTTTTAAGCGCAATGGCTGATGCACCATTCTATTTCTTACCAGTTCTTCTTGGAGCTAGTACAGCAAAGAGATTCAAGTGTAATCAGTACGTGGCAATGGCACTTGGCGGCTTATTAATCTATCCATCATTTATTACAATGGTTACTGAGGCTAAGGCAGCTGGAACTGGTATCGCAATGTTTGGTATTCCTATCACTCCAGCATCGTACAGCTCATCAGTTATTCCTATTATTTTAGGTGTTTGGTTTATGTCATATGTTGAGAGATTCATGAACAAGATTTCTCCAAAGGCGATCAAGTTCTTCTCAGTTCCTGTTGTTTCGCTTTTCGTATCAGGAATTGTAACTCTCGCATTACTTGGACCTATCGGTACATGGGTTGGTAATGGAATCGCAGCATTCTTTACATGGCTTGATGCACATGCAGCATGGGCAGTTCCAACACTTGTTGGTACACTTTCACCACTTCTTGTTATGACAGGTACACACTATGGACTTATTCCAATCGGTATCAACAACCTTGCAACAGCAGGCTTTGATACAGTAGTTGGACCTGGTATGTTAGCATCAAACGTTGCTCAGGGTGCAGCAGGTTTCGCAGTATCAGTTCGCTCAAAGAACAAGGCAACAAAGGAGCTTGCAGCTTCAGCTGGTCTTACAGGTGTTCTTGGTATCACAGAGCCAGTACTTTACGGTATCAACCTTAAATTTATCTATCCACTCATTGGCGCAATGGTTGGAGGTTTTGCAGGAGGTCTTTTCCTTGGAATCACAAAGACAGCTAGATATGCAGCAGGTTCTCCAGGACTTCTTGTTCTTCCAGCATACATCGGTGGCGAAGGCATGATGAACCTTGTAAATGCTTGCATCGGTACAGGTATCGCAATGGTTGTTTCATTCATCGCAACATTCATCCTCTTCGGTGTATACGCTAGACAGGGTAAACTTGACGCAGCTGAGTTAGGAAAATAATTAAGCAAAATTTAATTGGGAATCCTTGAAAAAGGGTTCCCTTTTTTTGTCATTTAAATATAATAATGACTATATTTACTTTTAAGTAATAATGGTATTGGAGGAGATGAATTGAAGAAGTTTAATGTTAAAAATATAGTGCTTGCAGGACTATTTTTAGGTATTGGATTGGTGCTTCCTTTTGTAACAATGCAGATTCCAGCAATTGGAAATATGCTTTGTCCGATGCATATCCCAATTTTACTTTGCGGCTTTATTTGTGGAGCCCCTTATGGCTTGATTATTGGTTTTATTACTCCTATATTTAGAGGAATGCTATTTGGAATGCCTGCACTTTTGCCAAATGCCGCATGTATGGCATTTGAGCTTGCAACCTATGGATTAGTGTCAGGATTACTAATTAGAAAAATGAAGTATTCCATTTTGAATCTATATTTATCGCTGATAATTTCAATGATTCTAGGTAGATTCGTCTGGGGTATTGCGGCAACAGTTGTTTACCACTTCCTTGGAATGCAGTTTACATTCCAGCAGTTTGTTACAGCAGGATTCGTAAATGCGATACCAGGAATACTTATTCAGTTAATAATTATTCCTACAATTGTTGATAGAGTAAAGGAATATGCCAAAATTACCTTTGCGGGAGAGGAAAGCATTTAATGGAGCTGAAAGAACATTGTAAGCATAGATTTGCACCGATGGTCAGTGCGTTAAAGGACTTAATAGAAAATACAGATTCTGATCCGATTATTGTGGGTATTGATGGACGTTGCGCCAGCGGCAAGACAACACTGGGCTTTTACTTGGCAGATTTGTTTGATTGCAATTTATTTCATATGGATGACTTTTTCTTGAGAGCATCCCAAAGGACTGAGGAGCGTTTGGCAGAGGTGGGTGGAAATGTTGACTATGAGCGTTTCAAGGAAACTGTTGTGGAGCCTATTCTTGCCAAAAGGGAACTAGTTTATCAACCTTTTGATTGCCACAGCATGAGCTTAAAAGAAAGTACAATAATTCAGCCTAAGAGGGTAAATATTATTGAGGGCTCCTACAGCCATCATCCATATTTTGGAGACATTTACGATTTAAAGGTTGTGACAGATATTGATGCTGACACTCAACAGAAAAATATTATTAAGAGAAATGGAATAGAGCAGCTAAAGGATTTCAATGATAAATGGATTCCAAAGGAAGAAGCCTATTTTAAGAAGTTTAATATAGGTTCGGATTCAATTAAAATTACGTGGTAAAAAGAATCAGTGGCTATCGTCTGATAGCCACTGATTCTTTTTTGTTCAAAATAAATTTTTTGATTAGCAAACCAGGTATCCATTGTAAAAATAGGATTACAACGGAGATAAATATGTGTGTGAAAAATATATTTGTAATTACACCATTGTGCTTTAAAAGGTACTCGGTACTATATCCATAGAAACACATAATACCAAGATAACATAGACCAATTATCATGATTGGAATATTCTTAGCCGCATTTTTGATGCAATTAAGAAAATCCTTAAAGCTGGCATCAAAATATACGAATCGACCAATCATAAGAGTCAAAAAATAAGTAATAAACATATCATAGTTATTATCCTCATAGATAAACTTGATGTATGCAAAAATCAATATCATGTAAAGCATACCTGTCAATCTAATCGAAGCCTTATCATCATGATCAAGATGTTGCAATCTTACAAAAACATGATCCCAAATACTATTAAAAATAATAGAAATAATCATTAGCGCTAGAAGCAAATAATCCTTATATGCATCCCAAAAAACTCTGAAATCTCCAGTAGTGACAAATCTATTAATAAGGTAATAAACTGCCATAAATCCAATGATTGAACCACCTGAGAATATTAGTTCATATAGTCTTTCAGATAATGAGTAAAACTCATGTCCAATCTCAAATTTATTATTATTGGTAGCCCTCGCATAAACAAAGAATACCCCATATATCAAAAGTAGAATTAGTGCAGCCAAGCCAATAAACAACAAAAAGCCTGGCATTTGAAAATAGTGATTAAAATACTCTTCATAAGTCATTGTCATGATGTAGCCTCCTTTTAATGGACAGTTGTCATTATACGCCTATTTACGAGAAATACAATCCGTATTATGCTATAGTAAATATATGTTGACTAGGTAATAATTAATTGAAAATAAGAGGAACGATAAATGTCGAAAAAGATATATGCATTGTTGATAATTACACTTTTGGCATGCCAAGGTTGTGGAGAAAGTTCAGCCGCAGCACAGGTAACAGAAACCACTACAGCAAATACAACAAATGCAACTACAGCAAGCACTAAAACACAGGGAGAATCAACTATGACTACAGCGGAAACAACTGAAATAAACGTAGATGAAGAATTCTACGCCTTAGAATTCGATGAGAACAGCGAAATCTTCGCCAGAATAAAAGGAAAATCCTACAAGGACAATTGCACTGTTCCATTGTCGGATTTACGATACCTACACGTTTTACATGTAGGCTTCGATGGTGAAACTCACGAGGGTGAAATCATTTGTAACAAAGCAATCGCCGACGATTTACTGGACATCTTCAGACAGCTCTACGATGCTGGCTACCAAATCGAAAAAATCAAACTAGTTGATGAATACGATGCCGATGACGAAAGCTCCATGGCTGACAACAATTCCTCAGCCTTCAACTTCAGATTCATCAGCCACACCACCAAGGTTTCCAACCACGGCTACGGCCTAGCAATAGACATCAACCCACTGTACAACCCATACGTGAAAACCGTCAACGGACGCCTCAACGTAGAACCAGCCAACAGCACTGCATACGTGGACCGCACCCAGGACTTCGACCACAAAATCGACGAAAACGACTTGGCCTACCAGCTCTTCATCGCCCACGGCTTCGAATGGGGCGGCAGCTGGCACTCATCCAAGGACTACCAGCACTTCGAAAAGCCCCTGCAGTAGGGCTTCTCAGCCTTGGTGCTCTCCCTCGACTAACAGGTCTCGCAAGCTACCCGCGCGCTAACCTCTGTGGTCCTTGGATTAACTACACCACCCACCATTACGGGGCTCGGGGCTTGCCATCCTTGTAAACACAGTTTTGCGAATATTTGAGTTTTCCAATATGCAAAAGGGAGCATCCCGCATGTGTCTTTCTATGGATGAACCATTTTGAAAAATGTATTTTTGTTGGGCGGACATATTAGTTTGTTTAAATTGGTACAACTCAGGTCTCGATGGGAAATTGGGCTCATAATACGTTCACCAAGAAAAATTAAAAAGCTGGATTATCATATATTGGCACCGTGCTTTATACGACATCGTGTCGCGTGTCGCACTTGCGTCGCCGTCCTAGCGACGCATGCCAATATATTGATAATCCAGCTTTTATTTTTCTAGGTTCACTCCCAAATCGCCCAATTCCCCCTGAGCCTGAGTTGTACTAAATACAGTTTTTGGTGTCCGCCCATAAAATACTTTTTTCAAAATTGTACAGACATGAGAAAGACACATGCCAATAAAAGATGCGAGTCTTTGCATATTAGGAAAACCAAATATTCTTGCAAAGTGTTTACAAGGGTGGCAAGCCCCGGGCCCAAGAAGGGTGGGGGGTGCCCCAAGTGGAGAGACCACAGAGGTTAGCGCTGGGCTTCGAGAGCTGTGTAGTAGGAGAGCACCTGGCTGAGGAAGTCGTCTACCTCTAGGTCTTCTAGGTAGCGGATTTGTCCGTCCTTGGTGCTGACCAGGTAGGATGCGTCGTAGAAGGTGCTGTCGAAGTCCGTGGTTGCATTGGCATCGAAAAGGCTGGTGCCAAGGAAGTAGTTTTCGGAGTCGATGTCTAGGTAGTCCAGGATGGTAGGGGCGAGGCAAAGGGAATTCTTGCCGTTGACCTCAATTTCCTGGTGGTCGATTCCTTTGTAGTATATGAAGAGTGGAATGGAATCCACGTCTGTGCAATCTCTTTTGTAGTCAGGGAATGCGTTGGAGTATTTTTGGTCAGCGTATGTGGCGTGATCCGTTGTAAATACGATGATTGTGTTGTCGGCTAGTTCGGAGTTTTTGAATTCTTCAAGGAATTGACCGATGTATGCATCCAGGTAGTAGAAGCGGTTTAGCACTTCGTTGGAGCCATCTTCGAAAACACAGTTTTCATCTGGTGTATCGAAGGATACATGTGTTCCGAAGGTGTATATGCTGAGGAAGAATGGCTCCTCATTTTGAGATAGCTGGGTAGCCGAATCCATTAGTAGGCGGTAGGCTTCGCTGTCTGTCATGCCATCGGCTTCACCGTGCACACAGTTGGTGTCAGTGATGATGTTCTGAAAACCAAGGTTGTCGCAGTATTCGTTAAATATGTCGTTGAAAGGCTCAACATTTATGAATGAGGTGTTGTAGCCCTGGTCGGCTAAAATGCTTTGGATAGAAATAAGGTTGTTGCCAACTTCGTTGTCGTCTAGCTTGTATCCACTGTAAAGCTGTCCCTGTACGCCACGAAGTGTTGGGAAGGTGTGGTTGTAGTAATTCTTGAATGTTAGTGATTCTTTTTCAAAGGCAGCAAGGTTTGGCATGACACCTCGCTCATCAGCAATAATGTTGTAGGATAATCCCTCGGTGAAAATCATGATGATGTTTGGATTTTCTGGAAGGTCATCAGGCTTTGCGATGGCATCATCAAGGCTGGCTTTGTAGTATGTCTCGAGAGCCAGCTCAGGATTAACCTGTGCACGCTTAACCTGCTGATAGCGTATTTCGCTGGCGAATATGGTACCAAAGCTTTGGACTGGACTGTATCTTTTGTATGCCCCATGAATTCCAATTTCTAAAATAAGAAGTATTGCCATTGCGATAATAAGGATTTTCTTGCTCACCTTGTTTACAATGCGCTTGCCAGGCATAAATACAATGGCAAGGACGAGGATAGTGCCGAATATATAGGCAACAGCTCGTCCACCAAGGTCCTTTAGGAACTGGACATTTTTAAGCATAGTGAGAGTGACGTAGCTGTTTCCAAAATAAAGCACAAGCATTTGGGCTACATAAATGAAAAATAAAAGGTCTGCTATCAATCTAAAAATGATTTTTGTATCCACAAGTAGGTTGTAGATTACAAAAATCAGCAATAGCTCAGGAAGCCCCACTATCAAATAGGTGGAATCCTTTGTGGTAGTGTAGCTAAGTAATGTCAAAATCGTAGCAAAAACAAATTTAATTATTGTAAGAAGAGTCCTTCTGGAATCTTTTTCTTTTATGAATTTTAGCAAGATAAAATCTCCCTTTTAATCATTAGAATTTCAAAAAGATTATATCAATTTGTAACAGATGTGGCTATATGATAAAATGAATCAGTTAAAAAGACTTAACATAAGGAACATTTTAATGGGAAATAATACATTAGAAAAAATATCTCATGGTAGAGATAATAATCTCAACCTTGTGAGACTGGTGGGAGCTTTGATGGTTATGTACATGCATTCATTTGCACTTTGTCAGGCCAACCTGGAGGAGGACTTGATGTACACACTCACCTTTCACAAAGCCCTGTCAGGACAGGTTGGAGTTGATATATTTTTTGTTATTAGCGGCTTTCTTATTTACCGAAGCTATGAACGAAGCAGTAGCCTAGGGAAATATTTCAAAGCAAGATTCCTTAGAATCTGGCCGCTATTAGCACTTTTTATTTTGTCTACAGCATTTATATTTGGCCCTATGTTTTCCACACTCTCTACAGCGGATTACTACGCAGGAGACAAAACTGGGCATGTAACTACATATCTTTTGAATTTGATTTTTTTATCATCTTCCAATAGACTTCCGGGCGTGTTTGCTTTCCACATTAATCAAAGCTCAAATGGAAGTATATGGACCTTGGCCTATGAGGTGGCATGTTACTTTTTAGTAATAGCCCTTGTACCACTAGTTAAAAAATATAAAAAATCAATTTTTGCATGTATCGGAATCTCCTTGGCATTGTACCTTGTGGCATGCTACGGACTTCATACACCAAATAGCGTCATGGCCAATGTGGGACGCCTTACCTTAGAGTTTCAGGTAGGCTCTGCATATTACATTTTCAGAGACAAAATTATTATGTCTTGGAAGCTGTTACTTGTGGCAATCGTAGGTCTTTTCGCTACAGTTTACTTTGCTGATTTTGAAATCGCATTTACGATATTTGGTGCGTATATTATTATGTATGTCGGATTTAGTTATTTTTGGATTTCCAAATACTATAACAAGTTCGGCGATATTTCTTATGGAGTATATATTTTATCGTTTTTCGTACAGCAGCGAGTGATTGATGTTATGGGCAAGAGCCCTGATGGATATCAGGTTCTTCACATGGACCCTTATGTTAACTTGGGAGTATCACTCCTCATAGTTATCCCACTTGCATTTATCAGCTGGCACTGCTTCGAGAAACAATTATTAAAGTTAAAATAGAGACAATGAGTGAAATAAAAAAATACAAAGAACCAACAAGTAAAATAGAAAAGGGACTTCTTTATTTACAGCATTATGGAATAAAGAAAACCGTTGCGAAAACTATCCGCAAGGCCATGGGCCATGACCAGGAGCATTACAGCTACAGACAGTTTTTAAAGGCACACCCAGTTACAAAAGAAGCGCTAGATGCTCAGAGAAATACTCACTTTGAATACAATCCTGTTATCAGCATTGTCATTCCTCTTTACAACACACCAGAGTATTTCCTTACAGAATTAATCAAATCATTTACAGGTCAGACATATCCACACTGGCAGCTTTGCCTGGGAGATGGCAGCCCAAAGGACGGACTTGAGGACATTATTAAAAAGGCAACTGGTGGTCAATGGGATGAGAGAATCGTCTACAAAAAGCTTGAGGACAATACTGGTATAGCCGGCAATACTAATGCAGCACTAGCACTAGCTACAGGAGATTATATCGGATTTACGGATCACGACGATTTGATTACTGCTGATGCCATGTTTTATATTGCAAAGGCTTTGAATGAAGACCCTACTATCGAGGCTCTTTATTCAGACGAGGACAAAATTGACATGGAGGGCAAGGAATATTTCCTTCCTCATTTTAAATCTGATTTCAATATTGATTTACTTTGTAGCCATAACTATATCACCCATTTATTTGTAGTTCGTGCAGATATAGTAAAGGCCAGTGGCGGCATCAAATCAGAGTTTGATGGAGCCCAGGATCATGATTTTGATTTGCGTGTCCTTGAAAAGTGCACCAATATTTATCATATCCCTAGGGTCCTTTACCACTGGAGAACACATCCTGCTTCTACAGCAGACCATCCAGAGGCCAAAATGTACGCATACGAAAATGGCCGAAGAGCTGTGGAGGAGCATTACAATCGACTTGGAATTCCTGCCACAGTTGAGCTGGATACTCACTTGGGCTATTACCGTACCAGATACAATTGGCCGGGCAATCCTCTTATTTCAATCGTGATTCCAAACATGAATCACCTGAGAGATTTGCAGCAGTGCATAGATAGCATTATTGATAAAAACGAATATAATAATATTGAGTTTGTAATTGTGGAAAACAATTCAAATGACCCAGAGCTTTGTGGATATTACAGAGAGCTAGAGCTTAGAAGTGATATCAATGCAAAGGTATATGATTACACCAAAGAACACCCAAGCACCAGAGGCAATTTCAATTTCTCTGCTCTTGTTAATTATGGTGTGCACAAAGCAAATGGAGAGTATATACTCCTATTAAATAATGATACAAGAATGATAAATCCAGATTCCATTTCAGAGATGATGGGATTTGTGAGACGTAGTGATGTAGGTGCCGTTGGTGCCAGATTGTACTACGGCAATAATACCGTTCAACATGCAGGACTTATTTTGGGACTCGGCGGAGTTGCAAATTCTCAGTTCTTAGGGAGCGGTCGCGAGCAGGTTGGATATTTTTATCGCAGCACCTGTGTGCAGGATTTATCGGCGGTTACTGGAGCATGCCTACTTACCTCCAAAGAGGATTTCCTCAGTGTTGGAGGCTTTGATGAGGGATTGGCAGTGGCATTTAACGATGTTGATTACTGCTTGAAGCTTAGGGAGAAGAAACTTCTATGCGTTTACAATCCGTTTTCAGAATGGTATCATTTAGAATCGCTGAGTCGTGGATTAGATAATAATGATCCTACGAAAAAAGGTCGTTTAGAAGCGGAGACAAATTATTTTATGTCTAAATGGAAGTCAGTTTTGGACAAGGGGGACCCATACTACAATCCTAATCTTTCGCTAAAGGCCTTTGATTATTCATTTAAGCTAGATAAGTAAAGGAGAATAATTTATAATGTTTACTAAAGAACAAGCTATTAATGTATTGAGGGAAAACAAGCAGGAGCACGTCATGAAGTATTTTGATGAGCTTACTGCAGAAAATCAAAAAGAATTTCTTAACCAGATTGAAAATATCAACTGGTCTGATTTTAAGTTAATTGGAGGCGGAGATTCTGCTAAACGTGGAGAGTTTTCCGTTCCTCCTGCTGTAGAGATATCAGAGATTGAAAAGAGACATGATGAGTTCGAGGCTGTAGGACTTGAAGCACTCAAAAAGGGTGAGGTTGCTGCAGTTCTTCTTGCTGGTGGAATGGGCACACGTCTTGGCTTTGATTTGCCAAAGGGATGCTTTAATGTTGGCGAGACCAGAGAGCTCTATATTTTCCAGTGTCTTATTAACAATCTTATGGATGTGGTTAAACAGGCAGGCTGCTTTATTCCCCTCTATATTATGACAAGTGAAAAAAATGATCAGACTACCAGAGCTTTCTTTGAGGAGCATGATTATTTTGGATACAACCCAGAGTATGTTCAGTACTTCATTCAGGATATGGCATGCGCTGTTGATTACGATGGCAAGCTTCTTCTTGAGGAAAAGGGACGTCTTGCAACATCACCTAATGGAAACGGTGGCTGGTATGCATCTATGGTAAAAGCAGGTCTTGACAAAGACTTAAAGGCAAAGGGTGTTAAGTGGATTAACATTTTTGCTGTTGATAATGTTTGCCAGAGAATTGCTGATCCTGTTTTTGTTGGTGCTACAATTGCTGGTGGTTTCCAGGCAGGCTCAAAGGTTGTTCGTAAAGTTGACCCACAGGAGAAAATGGGACTTCTTTGCTTAGAGGACGGAAAGCCTTCTATCGTAGAGTACTACGAGATGTCTGATGAAATGGCAGAGGCAAAAGCAGAGGATGGTAGCCTTCTTTACAAATATGGCGTTATCCTTAATTATTTGTTCTCACTTGAAAAGCTAGATGAGATTGTTAACAACAATATGCTTGTTCACGTGGTGGAGAAAAAGATTGCTCATATTGATGCAGAGGGCAACAAGGTTTCTCCTGAACAACCAAACGGATACAAATTTGAACTTTTAGTGCTTGATATGGTTCACATGATGGATAGCAATCTTGCATTCGAAGTTGACAGAGTGAGAGAGTTTGCACCAATCAAGAATCTTCACGGTGTTGATTCTGTAGACAGTGCAAAAGAATTACTCAAGAAAAACGGAGTAACACTCTAAACTTAATGGGCTAGTGCCCATAGTTTAAGGGAGAAAATCGTGTATAGAAAGAAAAAACGTTCATGGGTCAAGCATCTGGATTTTATAATACTAGATATGATTGCTGCCGAGCTTGCATTATTCGTGGGTGTTTACCTTAAGTTCGACGGAAGTATTATTTTCCTGGATCGCTTTGAGTGGTACAACCTTTATCAGGGCTTGGCAAAAATTCTGCCATTCATTGATTTGACAGGAGTACTTTTCACAGAGACCTATACTGGCATTTTGCGACGAACTAAATATCAGGAAATAACCTCGACGATTTGGCACTGTCTTGTTAATTTCTTAGGCATATTCATTTACATGTATGCCAACAAGACATCATACTACTACTCACGAGAAGCTATTGGCTATTCTGCAGTAGGTATGGTAGTGTTTACCTATTTGTTCCGTGTTATATGGAAACGATTCATTAGACGCAGAAAGCTTCTTGATGTTAATAAATCTTCAATGATTGTAGTTGCAGAGTCCACTACAGTTGACCACTGTCTCTCAGAAATTGCCCATAGCCCATACACAGAGTTCAAGGTTGAGGGCGTTGCTGTTGTTGACGTGGATATGACAGGCCAGGAAATCCAAGGAATTCCAGTTATTGCTTCGGCAGATACATTATTTGAATATTTGAGAACTAATGTTGTTGATGAGGTTTTCCTTGATGGAAATACTAGAGCTAGCGAAGAGAGCTTGGCAGGTAGATTAGTTGAACAGGGACTTACAGTTCACATGTCCTTGATTCACACTAACAATCTCATGCCTAATAGAATAATGGAGACCTACGGTGATTATGTAGTTTTAACAACTAGTATGCACATCGCCAACAATAGACAGGCATTCCTAAAACGTCTTATGGACATTGTAGGAGCATTAGTAGGTCTTGTGTTTGCTTTTATAGCATTTATTATTTTTGCCCCAATAATCAAAATACAGTCCCCAGGACCAGTATTTTTTACCCAGACTAGAATCGGCAAAAACGGTCGTAGATTCAAATTTTACAAATTCAGAACCATGTATATGGATGCTGAAGAACGTAAAAAAGAATTAATGGCCCAGAATGAGATTCAAGGCAATATGTTCAAAATGGAAAATGATCCTAGAATTATTCCAATTGGACACTTCCTTAGAAAATATTCTATTGATGAGCTGCCACAGTTCTGGAATGTATTAATGGGACAGATGTCACTGGTTGGAACTAGACCACCACTTGAGGACGAATATGAGAGATATGCACTTCACCACAAGGCGAGACTTTCTATCAAACCAGGTCTTACAGGAATGTGGCAGACTAATGGACGCAGTGACATTAAGGATTTTGAAAAAGTAGTGGCATTGGATACAGAGTACATATCTAATTGGTCACTTGGACTTGATATAAAACTATTATTCAAAACTATAGCTGTTGTTTTTGGCGGAAAGGGCTCAAAATAGTGGCAGATGCATATTTTACTTTAGTCGTATGGACAAATGACACAGACATGGACCAGTTCAAGGATTGTCTTGAATCCATCGACCAACAGGAATATCGCGAATTTGAACTTTATATCTTAGACAATAATCCTTCTAATGCAATCGAGTTGACAATTAAGGAATTCTTCCCAGACATTGTTGATAAGGTTCATTACAGAAGACTTAAAAAGAAATCTGGAGGCGCCTATGCGTATAACATAGGCGCTCATTTTGCTGAGGGTAACTATTTGGTATATCTAGGTCAACATGACAGACTTAGCGCCAAAACCCTTAGCTCTTTTAATGAGATGATAAATTCCAGAGAGGATTTTGAATCTATTATCTATACTGATTCTGACGAGATTGTTGGTCTCGACAGAATGAATCCACATTTTAAAAGCGATTTTAATAAAGAACTTCTTTTGCAGACAAACTATATTGGTGATTTTATTTGTTTGCCAGTTAGCATGTACAGGAGATTAGGTGAGTTTAACGAAAAAGCAAAAACTGCCTATATGTATGAATATCTTCTTAGAGCAACATTTAAAAAAGAAAAAATTCAGCACATACCCGCACTTTTATATCACAAAAGAATAGACAACAGGCCAAAGACTAAGGAGATAAGAGCAGAGGAACGATACTATTGTAATGAACATATGGCTCTTGCAGTTTCTTATTTAAATCGTTCTGGAGTAAACTGTCAGGGCCGAGTGGATCCTAATTTAAGAAAATGGCACATTGAATATGATGAAAATAGCTTTAGAAGATTTTCCGGGGACTATATGTTCCTTAAGGATGACAATGTAAAGTTATTTACCAGAAATAATGCCAAAAGAATGTATGCCTATTTAAATCAGCCTGATGTAGCCGTGGTTGGTGTTAGGTTTATAGGCCGTGGTTTTACTATAGATAATGTGGGATATATATATGATGAAGATGGCATTCAGTATCCTGCTTTTCATGGACAGAGGATTTTTAGAGAGACCTACGAGGGGCTAGGTAGTATGCCAAGAGATGTATCCATGGTGGACAGTGGTTGCTGTATGATTGATGCCAAGGTTTATAGGATGCTCCATGGCTTTGATAAGAACCTGTCTGGTAGAGATGCCATGCTAGATTTTTGTCTCAGGGCAAAAGAGAGAGGCTACAGAACTATTGTTATCCCCAAGTGTATTGCCAGATACAAAAATAAAGATAACACTAGCTTAGCAGAGTCTCATGAGTACCTTATGAATAAGCATGGGGAATTAATTGGTAATGGAGATGGTTTTTACAATAAAAATCTCCCAATAGGTGTGGAAAATTACATATTACCTGGAATGGAATCTGAGGGAAACTAGGAGTAAAGTCCCTTTCCTAAAAATAATTGCTAATATTTTAGTAAATATGACAGAAATATTACGATATCCTTGACAATGTTTGAAATTATAGAGTAGACTAAATCAGTATTACTATTTTTATCCTAGAGATTGGAGACAATTATTAAAATGAGTAATTTTGAAGATTACGATTTGAGAATGAGCGGTAGAACTAGAGGCCGTTCTACAGGTTCTACAAATCGCAGTAATAATGGGCAGACACGTAGCAGAGCTGGGTATGAATCAAACAACAATCGTGTTAGCTACGATCTTTCATTGGATGATATTGATATGTATGAGTATGGCTCAGAGTCTTATGAGGGACAGCCTAGAAGAACTGCATCTCAGTCAGCTTCTAGATCAGCATCTCGTTCACGCTCAGCAGCGCCACATTCAGCTAGCGCACCAGGAGTTAGACGTGGTAGCTCATCTAGCCACAAATCATCAAAGGGTGGTTCATCTAGAAGACCTTCATCTTCATCTAGAAAACCATCTGGTAGAAAAGGTGGCAAGAAAAACAAAAAGAAGAAAGCAAGAACAGCTATCATTGTAGTTGAGATAGTTATTATCTTAGTATTGTTGCTTGTATTCTTCCTTTGGAACAAGGTTGATAAGATTAACTCAGGCATGAAATATGAGGCTGAGACTAACGACTTGGATGAAGAGACAGTAGAGCTCTTGAGCAACTACACCACCATAGCTTTATTTGGTGTTGACAACCGTTCTTCAGGAAATACAGATTCTGGTAATTCTGATACTATCATGATTGCCGCAATCAATAACGACTCAAAAGAAGTTAAGCTTGTTTCAGTACAGCGTGATACTTACCTCAAGGTTACAAGTGATAAATATAGAAAGTGTAATTATGCATACAATGCTGGAGGCGCAGAATCAGCATGTAACATGCTCAATGAGAACCTTGATATTTCCATTGATGCGTACGTTGCAGTAGACTTCTATGCGCTTGCTACTATCGTAGATGATTTGGGTGGATTAGAGCTTGAAATCACATCAAAGATGATTAACACAGACAACCCATCTACAAACCAAAACGCACTTGCTGGATACATTGCCGAAGTAGAAAATGTACTTGATTACTATCCAAATGAAGAAGATGGATTCAAAATGAGCGATTGCTATTTTGATTCACCTGGAACATACACATTAAATGGTGCTCAGGTAGTTGGTTATTGTCGAAATAGATACGCAGTTAACAATGATTATGAGAGAGCTGAGAATCAGCGTTTAGTTGTAAAGCTAATCATTGAAAAAGCTAAGAAGGCTGACATAGCTACACTTAACAAGATTACAGATGATGTATTCCCATCAATCTCAACTAGCTTGTCATCTACACAGATTATTTCAATGGCTTCATCAGTTGCAGATTACTCAATTGTGGATTCTACAGGATTCCCATTTGACTTGACTACTGGAACTTATGGTAGCAAGGGAAGCTTAGTTGTTCCATGTACACTTACAACTAACGTTACAAAGCTTCACGAGTATCTCTATGATCAGAGTGATTATGACACAACAGATGAAGTTGATGCTATCAGCGACAAGATTCAAAATGATACAGGCACAAGCGAAGGCAGTGCTACAGTTAATCAGGAGTCTGATTAATAAAATAATGAATATAAAGTTCTCCTCGGTAGGGATATTTCCTAAAGAGGAGGACTTTTTTGTTTATAGGGTTTGGTTTTACTTTTTAGCAAATTCGTAGTAAAATCTAATGGCTTATATATAAATCACGATAATAACACAGAAAGGATAATTATATATGTGTGGAATAGTTGGTTATGTAGGAAAGTCTCAGGCAGCACCTATTTTGCTTGATGGACTTAGCAAGCTAGAATATAGAGGATATGATTCTGCCGGAATGGCAGTTTATGACGGAGAGAAAATAGAATTTGAGAAGGCTAAGGGACGTCTTCGTCTTCTCAGCGAGAAAACTCATGATGGCGAGAGCATGAAGGGTACAATCGGTATCGGTCATACACGTTGGGCTACTCACGGTGAGCCTAGCGAAGTAAACGCTCACCCACATCTTAATGAGGAAGAGACAATCGCAGTAGTTCACAATGGTATTATTGAAAACTATGCAAAGCTCAAGGATAAATTAGTGAAGCGTGGATACAATTTCAAGTCGGAAACAGATACAGAGGTTGTCGCTCACTTACTTGATTATTACTACAAGCAGGGCAACGACCCACTTACATGTGTAACAAAGGTTATGCACCGTGTAGAGGGTGCTTATGCACTTGGTATTATCTTTGCTGATTATCCAGATCAGATTTATTCTGTACGTAAGGATAGTCCACTTATTGTTGGCCTCGGCAAGGATGGTAACTTAATCGCATCTGACGTGCCTGCAGTTCTTAAATACACTCGTGAAGTTTATTTCATCGAGAACGAGGAAATCGCTAGACTTACAGAGGACGCTATTGAGTTTTTTGATGTTGATGGTCAGCCAATCGAGAAGCAATCAAAGACTATCGATTGGGACGTTGATGCAGCAGAAAAGGGTGGCTATGACCACTTTATGATCAAGGAAATTCACGAGGAGCCAAAGACTGTTCGTGATACATTAAATCCTCGTATCAAAGACAACAAAGTAGAAATAGAAGAGCTTGGAATGACAGACGAGGAAATTAAAGCAATCTCTCGTATTCGTATCGTTGCCTGCGGTTCTGCTTATCATACAGGTGTTACAGCTAAATACGTCTTCGAGGAGATGGCACGTATTCCTGTAGAGGTTGATATTGCATCAGAGTTTAGATATCGCAACCCTATTCTTCAGGAGAACGAGCTTGTTATTGCTATAAGCCAGTCTGGTGAGACTGCAGACACTAAAGAGGCAGTTCGTATGGCTCGCGCTATGGGCAACATGACACTTGCTATCGTAAACGTAGTAGGTTCATCTATCGCCCGCGAATCAGAAAAGGTTATGTACACATGGGCAGGCCCTGAGATTTCAGTTGCAACTACAAAGGCATACTCAGCGCAGCTTATCGCTTTATACCTTCTTGCTATGAAGTTTGCAGACGTTAGAGGACTTCTTTCAGCAGAGGAGCAGAAAGAGCTTATCACAGACCTTAAGATGCTTCCTGAGCAAATCGAAATGCTTCTTGGCAACAAAGAGCGCATCCAGAAATTCGCTAACCGTTTCGTTGCAGCCAAAGATGTATTCTTTATCGGACGTGGTATTGATTACGCTATTGCTCTTGAGGGTTCCCTTAAGCTTAAGGAAATCTCATACATCC
>JAEEGH010013204.1_pt1 | contig 18357 bp, 15 predicted proteins | sample 9134181 | NCBI WGS metagenome assembly JAEEGH01 (sample SAMN16246544, study PRJNA631951) | gut metagenome | biome: gut microbiome; feature: rumen; material: DP-attached | host: Bos | place: Iran: Karaj | collected 2018-10 | reverse complement strand
GCGAGCATACCGACGTGCCGATCGCCGTGGGCTTCGGCATCGGTTCGGCGGAAGCGGCGGTGGACGCCGCAAAGGCTGCCGACGCCGTAATCGTCGGCAGCGCCGTTGTGCGCCGCCTGATGGACGGAAAGACGAAAGAGGCGGAGGATTTCGTCGCCTCGCTTCGCCGCGCGCTCGACGCGGCCTATTGACGGGGGGGAAGCAATATGCCGAATACAAAACTGAGGCTGCGCCCCTCCCTTGACGAATACAAGAAATGCGCGGAGACAACGCCGTTGATCGCCGTGAGCACGGAGATTTCCATCGACCTTGACACGCCCGTCTCGATCTATTACAAGCTCGTCGGGGATGCGAAGGGATTCCTGCTTGAATCAGTGGATACCAGCAGCCAGACGCTGGCGCGGTACTCGTTCATCGGCGCGGAACCGTTCATCCGCCTGCAGGCGTTCAAGAACCGCCTGATGATCAAAGACAAGGACCTGATGAAGTGCATCGACGGCGACCCCGTCCACGCGCTGAAACAGTATATGGAGGCGCGCCGTCCGGCCGCCTTCGGCGAGAATATCCCGCTGGCCAACGGCGGCCTCGTCGGGTATTTCAATTATGAGATCGTTTCGACCTTCGATCGTGTGCGCGGCATGGAAGTGGGCGAGGAGGAGCTTCTCGGCGAATTCATGGTCTGCCGCGTCCTCGTGGTCTTCGATGCGCTGAAAAACACCGCGCGCCTGATTTGCCTGACCGACGCCTCGTCGGGTGCGGAAGCCGCTTACGCGGAGGTGGAGCGCAAGATGGAGACTCTCCTGGCGAAAATGCGCGGGGCGATTCCCGCCATGACGGCGGATTTTGCGCCGCGGGTCGAGAAGGTGGACTTCCTGAAAAAATACGAGAAACCGCCGGCCCGTGTCCTCGACATGATTCGGACTATCAAGGAGCATATTTTCGCCGGGGATATCTTTCAGGCGGTGCCGTCCTTCCGCTTCGAGGAAAAGATCACGAGGCCGCCTTTCCTGTTCTATCGGCGTCTGCGGCAGGTAAACCCGTCGCCCTATATGTTCTACATGAACTTCGGTACGACGAAGCTGGTCGGCGCATCGCCGGAGCGGCTCGTCAAGGTCGTGGACGGCGTCGTTTACACCTATCCGATTGCCGGCACGCGGCGACGCGGAAAGAACGACGCGGAGGACGCGGCACTGGCCGAGGATTTGAAAGCCGATGAGAAGGAGTGCGCCGAGCACGCCATGCTCGTCGATCTCGCGCGTAACGACATCGGGCGAATCAGCGAGCCCGGCAGCGTCAAAGTGACGAAGCTGATGGCGGTGGAACGCTTCAGCCACGTCATGCACATGGTCTCCGAGGTCATCGGCACGCTGAAGAAGAGCCTGACGCCGATGGACGTGCTCAAGGCGTCGTTCCCGGCGGGGACGGTCAGCGGTGCGCCGAAGCTCCGCGCGATGGAGATCGTGCGCTCGCTGGAGCCTGTCCCGCGCAAGAGCTACGCAGGAGCCGTCGGCTATATGGACTTCGCCGGCAACATGGACGTCTGCATCACGCTCCGCACCATGCGGATCGAGAACGACGATACGGCCTATATCCAGGCGGGGGCGGGCATCGTCGCGGACTCCGTGCCGGAAAACGAGTACAACGAATTCCTGCAGAAGGCGAAAGCGCTTTTCAAAGTGGTTGAGGAGGTGGAAAACGATGCTGCTCCTCTTGGATAATTACGATTCCTTTACTTATAACGTGTATCAGCTTCTGGCGGAGCTGGGCGCCGATGTCGAAGTCGTGCGGAACGACGTGGAAACGGTTTCTGAACTGGCGAAACGGGGTTACAGCGGCGTCGTCATTTCCCCTGGTCCCGGCGAGCCGAAGGACGCGGGTATTACCGAAGACCTGATTCGCGAAATGAAAGGCGTCGTGCCGATTCTCGGCGTCTGCCTCGGTCATCAGGCAATCGGCGAGGTCTTCGGCGGAAAGGTCGTGCGAGCGCCGAAAATCGTTCACGGCAAGACGTCCCCCGTTCGCCATGACGGCACGGGCATTTATGAAGGATTGCCACAGCCCTTCGAGGTCGGTCGCTACCATTCGCTGGTCGTCGACCGGAAGACGCTGCCCGATTGTCTCGCCGTCACTGCCGAGACCGAGGACGGGATCGTCATGGGCGTCCGTCACAAGGAATACGACGTGGAGGGCGTTCAGTTCCACCCGGAGTCGATCCTGACGCCGGAAGGGAAGAAGCTGCTGAAAAACTTCTTGGCGAAACTGGCATGAGCGCAATATAAACGGAAGATCCGTCGACCGTCGACAAACGAATAAACGGATAGCGAGAGAAGTCGCCGTATGCGGAGCATAGGGCGGCTTTTTTCATGCCCGAAGAAGCGGGAGAGACGACAAGTTTTCGCAAAAAAATTCGGCGTTTCGAGAGGATAAATTTATGCGGTGCAGAATATATAAATAAGGTTTGCATCGATCGCAACAGGAGATGATTTCTGTGAAATCCGCGGGGCAGAAAGAATTCATGAAAGAAGCTGTCATCGGCTGCGTCATTGTCGCCGCCATTCTTTTATTCGGTACCATCATCACGGGCAGGAACGCCAGCGAGGACACGGAGTCCGCCGTTCACACGGTGAGCCTGATGTACCTCGACGAGCTGGCGGAGCGGCGCGCGCAGGTCGTTTCTTCTACGCTGTCGGCCTACATCTCCAATATGGACGCCGCCGTTGGTCTGCTGACGCCGAGCGACCTGTCCAGCGTGACGAACCTGCAGGCATATCAGGCGCGTATGAAGCAGCTCTACGGGCTGGAAAAATTCGCCTTCGTGGACAGCGACGGCCTGATCTATACCTCCCGGGGCACGCGGACGGATATTCAGTTTTACAAGTTTGATTACAACCATATCGCGGGACCGGAAGTCTCCCTGAAAAACGCGGACGGCGCCAAAAAAGTTGTCGTCGCCATGCCGGTGGACCGTCTGTCGCTGGAAGGGAAAACACTGGTCGCCTGCTTCATGGAAATCGACATGAGCCGTATGCTCAGGAATCTTTCCCTGCAAACGGACAACAACAACACCACATTCTGCAACATCTATACCCGCAAAGGCGTGGCACTGACGGACATGGTGCTCGGCGGCCTCGCCAGCGAGGACAATCTCCTGGAAGCGCTGGGGCACGCGGAGTTCAAGAAAGGACATTCCTTCCAGTCGGTGGCGGCGGACTTCGAGGACGGCAGGGCCGGCGTGGTGTCCTTCACTTACGGCACTATCCGGGAGACGCTTTGCTATGTGCCGATCAAGGGAACGGAATGGATGCTCACCTATCTTGTGCGGGACAGCGTCATCAACGAACAGATCAGTCCGATTGCCGACGGGATTGCCCGTCGCAGTCTCGCACAGTCCGCGCTGACGGCGGTCGTTCTCTTAGCGGTGTTCGCCGTTCTCTACATGCAATCCCGAAGAGCCGCTCAGATGACGCTGGAGAAGGAGGTCTCCGAAGCCGAGAACCGGGGCAAGCAGCAGGAACTGGAGGAACAGCTTGCGCTGCAGGAGGAGCTTTTGGCGCAGGAGCAAAACAAGGCGCAGCAGGAAAACGTCATCAATTCCCTTGCCGCCAATTACCGCAGCGTCTACTATGTCGACCTCGACACCGACGACGCGGTATGTTACCGCGCGGACGATCCCTTGGAGGACGCTCCGGGTCTTGGCGAGCACTTCCCGTATCATCAGACATTCACATCCTATGGCGAACGCTTTGTCAATCCGGAATATCAGGGCGAATTCTTCCGCTTCATCGAGCCGGGGGAGATTCGTCGTCATCTGGCTGAGGAATCGGTTTTCAACTATCGCTATCTGGCGAAGCATCACGGCGAGGAACGCTATGAGCAGCTTCGGATTTCCGCCGCGAATACTGTAGCGAACGAATCGGGCATAACCGTCCACGCCGTCTGTATGGGTTTCGCGGACGTCGACACGGAGATGCGCCGCGACCTGCAGAGGAAACAAGAGCTGGAGAACGCGGTGCAGGCCGCCAGGGAATCCGGCGAAGCGGCGGAGGCGGCGAACCAAGCGAAGTCGGCGTTCCTTTCGATGATGAGCCACGAGATACGGACGCCGATCAACGCCGTCATCGGCATGAACGAGATGATCCTGCGGGAGAGCTCCGAGGAAAACGTGCTGACCTATGCGGAAAACGCCCGGGCCGCTTCCATGAGCCTCCTTTCCATCATCAACGACATCCTCGATTTCTCCAAGATCGAGGCGGGCAAGATGGACATCCTCCCGGCGGAATACGCGCTGCCCTCCCTTGTGAACGACCTCGTCAATCTCGTGCGCCTGCGGGCAGAGGAGCACGGCCTTTCCCTTTACGTCAAGGTCGATCCGGACACCCCTAACACTCTCTTCGGCGACGAGATCCGGATTAAGCAGATCATCACCAATATCCTGACTAACGCGGTGAAATACACGGATAAAGGTTCCGTGTCCTTCTCTATCGGGTTCCATCAGACGGCGCCGGACGAGATCGCACTCGACGTATCCGTCACCGACACTGGCCGCGGTATCAAGGACGAGGACATAGAAAAGCTCTTCGCCGCCTTCGACCGCCTGGACTCGGAAAAGACGCGACAGATCGAGGGCACAGGCCTTGGCCTCAATATCACCCAGCAGCTTCTTGGAATCATGGGGAGCCGTCTCGAAGTGCGGAGCGTGTTCGGCAAAGGGTCGACTTTCTCGTTCTCGCTGCCGCAGAAGGTAGTGGACTGGGAAGGCGTCGGCGATCTCTCCGCCGCGCTGAAGCGCATGGAAGGACGGCGCGTCCGCAAAAACGCGGGCTTCATTGCGCCGAACGCACGGATCCTCGTGGTGGACGACGCGCCGATGAACATTGCGGTCATCTCGGGCCTCCTGCGCCGCACGAGAATTTTTGTGGACACGGCCTCCAGCGGAGAGGAGTGCGTCGAAAAATTCGGAGCGAACCAATACGACCTTGTTTTCCTCGATCACCGGATGCCGGGTATGGACGGCATGGAAACCCTGGGCGAGCTGCGCCGTCTCTATCCGGGCAAGGTCAAGGATACGCCGATCATTTCCCTGACGGCGAACGCGGTTTTCGGCGCGAAGGAGGAATATCTCGCCGCCGGATTCGCGGACTACCTCTCCAAGCCCGTCATGCCCGACGCGCTGGACGAGACGATTTTGAAGCATCTGCCTGCCGACAAGCTCGTTTTCACGTCGGCGGACGAAGAAGAGGAGGATACGCCGCTCCCGGACTGGCTCAGTGATATCCCTCTGATCTCCACGCGGCGGGGCGTCGAGTTCTGCGGCGGCAATCAGGAATACCTTGACGCCCTCAAGATTTTCGCCGCCTCCATCGAGAAACGCGCCGACGAACTGGAAAAGCTTTACAGGAACCACGACTACAAAGAGTACGCGATAAAAGTCCACGCTCTCAAGAGCATGGCGAAATCCATCGGCGCGGTGGAGCTTTCCGAGCTGGCGGCGGAAATGGAGGAAGCGGGCAAGAATCGCGATATTGCCGCGCTCACCGCGGGCGCCGAAGTGCTGCTTTCGCTCTATCGCAGCCTCAATGAACCGCTGAAACGGCTGACGGAAGAAACACCGAAGCAAGCCGACGGCGCGGAGGCGGAAAAAACGCTCGTCACCGACCGGCGGCACACGCTGCTCTTGGTGGACGACGACGAGGACTTCCTCGCGCTGGTAACGCGCTGGCTCAAAAAGGACTATGCGGTGACGGCGGTCAATTCCGGCAGGAAGGCCTTGAAATATTTGGAGAAAGAGCGGCCCGACCTCGTGCTGCTCGATTACGAGATGCCTGAAATGAACGGCGCCGACGTGCTGGAGCAAATCCGTGAAACGCAAAGGCTTCATGATTTGCCGGTGGTGTTCCTGACTGGAACGGAAGACAAGGAAAACGTCAAGAAAGCCGAGCAGCTGCACCCCGAGGGATTCCTGCTCAAGACGATGGGGAAGAAAGGGTTGCTGATGGGCGTCGCGACATTTTTCAGATGAAAAGTCAGCGGAGGCATGGGAAAATCGCTTGACATAAAAATGAAAAAGTGATATTGTCTAATCATAAATGAATGTAATATTCAAAATTTCATAACATTGGTTCAGGCGTCGCAAGACTTAATAGGGAAGCCGGTTGGAATCCGGCGCGGTCCCGCCACTGTAACAGCGAGCGACCCGGCAATCGTCACTGTGCCGAAGGCATGGGAAGACGTCGGGGAGCGATGAACTGGAGCCAGGAGAACTGCCTGATCGACGATTTCTGTTTGACCCGCGAGCGACGGGGAAGGGATCATGGGCTGTCCGCCTTTGCGTTCAGTTGATTTTAGAGGCTCTTTTCCGTTTCGGGAAAGAGCTTTTTTGATTGCATAACTTCTGCCGCGATCTTCTTCCAATCGCGGCGGCTGGATAGGTTCCGGTTTCATAGGGGGAATCGGAACCGCCTCCTTTAGAAAGGTAGTCACCTCTTACCATACATTCATCAAATCCGCTGCCGTTGGCAGCAGGCTCGGGGCATCGCTCCGAGCCCCCTCCGCCAAAAAGTTTCTTCATGGCGGCGACGCCGTGGAGGGCATGTTCATATAATTCCTTTCCTTTAGGGGAATCTCCGATCGCTCTTCGGGGATTCCCTCCCCATCGGCATAAGGTTTTCTCTATGGTTTCAGCTCCATAGAGAAGCATTGCTCATATTTTCAGGGAATCAGTGAATAAGTCGATTTATGTCCTTGTCGAGGAATTTTTTCGTCAGGCGAGGAAGATGGCGCGAAGGCGTAGTAATTGCTACGTCGAGTGCCATCTGACACAGCATGACGGAAAAAGACCCGGCAAGGGCGTGAAGGGACTTGTTCACTGGTTCCCACGGTTGCCGCTTTGCGGCAGGTTCCCGGTGGTACGTACGCCGGGAACTCCCTCCTTTTTCAATATGCGTCTGGCTTTTGTCGTCAGGCGAAAACCCCGTCTCTCGGCGGGGTTTTCTGTCGTCTTCCGCAAAAAATGGAACGATTACAGGTGTTCAAATTTTTGAAGTAGGAAAGTAGGAAAGTAGGAAAGTAGGAAAGTTGGATTTTCTTACCACAGAAATTTGAGGCTCGATGCAGGACAAAAAAGCTCGTGGCTCCGTGCCGCGATATTTCGGTCAGCATGGGAAGAAAGCAGGCTTTTTCTCCCACGGTCAAATGCCGAAAAACCTTTATAATGTGCACAAAATGTGCTATAATGAAGAAAATTTTGATGAAGCGATAGCTCATGCAAATCCAAGGATTCCATAAAAAGGCACGGCGTCTTGTTTTCATTTTTTTGACGGGAATACAGATTGCTTTATTCTCCGCAGACAGGAGTAATTTTGCTGACGATGCGCATTTGATTTCCGGAGGTGCGATGTTAGTATGCACTGTGCAGGTAGAAAATCCCAAGCGAGACATCTTCGGCAGGAGGCTTTTTGCACCCGATAGTGTCAAAAGTATTTGACATTATCGGGTATTTTTGTCAAAAGAATTTGACATCATTGGATGATTTTGCGAATGTTCGAGCATTGGCTATGAGGAGGAAAGCTCGATGAAACGATACTTTTTCATAGGTCTGGCGGCTATTCTCGTTTTGGCGATAGCGCTGGTCGGTTACGGAACTTGGCTGAACGTCAGCGACGAGAATCAGATTGCCCGCCGCATGGACGAGCGCGCGCTGACGCTGACCGGCGCGAAGGTGAAGAGACGTTCGCTGCATCCCACGATAGAGATGGACGCGGTGCGGCTCTATAGCGAGAATATGGCGGACGCCGTGGCGCTGATCGACGGGCGCATCATCGAGTGGTACGTGAAGAAGAACAGCGCGGTGCAAAAGGGCGATACGCTTCTGCGGCTGGAAAACGATCAGGTGCTGCTGCAAATCCAACAGGCGACTGCGAATGTGCGTCGGGCGGAGGCCGCCCTGGCGCAGGCCTTCAACACCTATCGCCGACAGGAGCTGCTTTTGGCGGACAACGCGACTTCCAAGGAAAAATACGACGCGGCAAAGGCCCAGTATGAGGCTGCGCAGGAAACGCTTGTGGAGGCCGAGGCACAGCGGGATATGTATTACGTGCAGGAAGCCCGCCAGCGTGTGACGTCGCCCGTGGACGGCAAGGTGCTGCTTATTTATCATCGGGAAGGCTCTTATGTGCAGGGCGGGGTTCCGCTGGCGCTGGTCGGGGATTTCGATCGGTTGCTGTTTTCCACGACGCTGAACGATAAGCACGCGCGCTATCTATTTGTCGGGGAAAAAGTCACGCTCAAGATTCCTTCGCAGGCCATGAAAAAAGCCTTCGATACGGAATACGCGCCGGGCAATAAAGGAAACAATGAAACCATCGTAGCAGTCGTCAAGGAGATTACGCCGCCGATTTCCGAGCCGGCGGGCATCCGTCGCGTGATCTGCGAAATCGACAACCGCGCCGGCGTATTGGAACCCCTGACTTACAACAAGGTTTCGGTGCGGGCGGAACGTTCCGCCGAATGTCTTTCGGTTCCGCTGTCGGCCATGACCGACGCTTCCAGGAGTGAAGTATTCATGGTGCGTTCCGATGGGACGATTGAACGCAGGGACGTGGAGACGGGGACGAACGACGGGACGTACATCGAGATCCGGTCGGGGCTCGCGGAGGGCGACGTCGTAGTGGTCGAGAACTTCGACGGTCTGGAGAACGATATGCGCGTACAAGTCACCATTGAGGACGAGAAAAGCGGGAAAGGCGGTGAAGGCTGATGACGGAGGAAAACACGGGCGCGGCGGCACGATACAGCAAGAAGACCAGCGGCATTTTCAGTCAAGAGGCGCTCGACAAGATGCGTTCGCCGGAAAAACTTGATACCGTGCTTCCCATCACGTCGCCGGTGAGCTGGATGGGGCTGATCGCGGTGGCGGCTATGCTTTTCGCGGTGGTGCTCTGGTCGATTTTCGGTTCTTTCACGGTCAAGGCGGAGGGCATGGGGCTGATCATGGACCCCAAGGGCGTCGTGAACGTGACCACGATTACCGGCGGGAAACTGGACAAACTCTATGTTCATCCCGGAGATCATGTGAAAAAAGACGAGCAAATCGCCCATGTGGATCAAGCGCAGGAGAACGCGGCGACGCGGATGGCGCAGTACGGGCCGGAGCTGGCCACCAGCGGGCGGGACGCGATGAACCGCGTGCAGGAATACGATATGCGCCGCGGTCAAAAGGACGCCTCGGCATACATATACAGCAGCTATGACGGGATCGTCGATGAAATCCTCGTCGAGGAAGGCAGCACTGTCGGTAACGGAGTTCCCATCTGTACGCTCCGTCTCAGCGGCGGCAGGAAGGATTTGAAGGGAGTCCTTTACGTTCCCGTGGAAAAAGGAAAGCGCATCCAAACGGGCATGACGATCCAGCTTGCGCCTAACGGCGTGGACGTCTCCCAGTCAGGCAGCTTGCTGGGTACGGTGCGTTCCGTTTCCCAATATCCGGTCACTATGCAGGCGATGCAAAAGCGTCTCGGAAACGACCAGCTTGCCCAATGGATCATACAGGCACAGCAGAGCGCCGTGATGGAGGTTACGTTCGACCTTGTAAAGGACGAGAATTCCGAATCCGGTTATCTTTGGACCTCGTCGGTGGGCACGCACAAGCCTGTCACGGCGGGCAGTTTTTGCAAGGGCAGCATCATCATCGAGCGAAAGCCGCCGATCGAGAAAGTCTTTCACAAGTTGAGCCAATGGCTCAGGAACAGGTGAGCCTATGAGCGTGTTGGACAAAATCGCGGGGCTTTTTTCCAAAGACGACGGCTCCCGGGTGAAGGTGCCGACGGTGCTCCAGATGGAGGCCACCGAGTGCGGCGCGGCGGCGCTTGGCATGGTGCTGGCACACTACGGGCTTTGGATTCCTTTGGAAATGCTCCGGCAGGAGTGCGGCGTGAACCGCGACGGCTCGAAGGCGAGCTGCGTGCTTCGCGCGGCTCGGGCGCGCCACTGCAAAGCCGACGGCTACCGCTGGACGGCTTCCGATATCCTGAAATTGCTTCCTGATCGTCCGTTCCCGTTGATTATTCATTGGGAGTTCAATCATTTCGTCGTATTGGAAGGCATCAAAAACGGCGTTTGCTACCTGAACGACCCGGCTATGGGAAGGCGCACCGTGCCTTTTGAGGAGTTCCGCACCTCCTATACGGGCGTCGCGCTCCGCATCGAGCCGGGGGAGGGCTTCGTCAAGGAAGGCAAGCGGTACAACGTCTATGCGGATATCTGGGCCAAGCTGCGGGAGGACAAATGGGCGGCGACGTTCATCTTCATCCTGGAGCTTTGCGCGATTATCCCCGGTCTTGCGTCTCCGGTGCTGAGCCAGATTTTCATGGACGACATCTTGACGCGGAAACATCCCGACTGGATGTTCAATTTCTGTCTCGCCATGACCGTCTCGTTCCTTGTCACGGGCGCGCTTTCCTGGCTCCGGGCCGTGGTGCTGACCGCGTGGCAGCGAAAGCTGACGCTGGCCGACTCGTCCAGCTATTTTTGGCATCTCCTGCGGCTGCCGATGCAGTTCTTCCATCAGCGGTACGCAGCAGAGGTGGCGGGCCGCGTGGGCTTCAACGAGTCCATCGCGGGCGTCTTGTCCGGTCCGGCGGCGACGGCGGTATTGGATTTGCTCGTGGCGGTGTTCTATCTTCTCTTGCTCTTGCAGTACAATGTGACGCTGACAATCATCGGCGTGGCGTTTAGCTCTATTGGCATCATCATGTTTTTTGCCATGCGCCGCCATTTGACCGACCTCAATATGCGAATCCAGCAGGATGCGGGCAAGGCTTACGGCGTTGCCATGAACGGCCTCCGCATGATCGAAACCATCAAAGCCAATGGCGACGAAGCGGATTTCTTCACGAAATGGTCAGGCTATCAGACGAAGGTGCTGTCCGCCTCGCAGGAAACGACCATGTGGTCGATGTCGGTGACGCTGCTGCCGACGCTCCTCGGCGGCATCAATGGCGCGCTGATCATGACCTTCGGCGGTTTCTCGATTATGGACGGGGCGATGACGGCGGGCATGTTCATGGCCTTCCAGAACCTGATGGGGAGCTTTCAGGCCCCGGTGGGCGCTCTTTTAGGGCTCGGCTCCACGCTCCAGACGACGGAAATGCAGATGCAGCGCTTGAACGACGTGCGCCGCTACAAGGTGGACGAACTGAATTTCCCGGAGGACGACGCGCAGCGGACCTTCCCACGGGACAGGCTGTCCGGGGAGCTGACGCTTACGGACGTTTCCTTTGGTTATAGTCCGCTGGAAAAACCTCTGCTTACGGATTTCAATATGCACGTGAAGCCCGGCGGCTGGGTGGCCGTGGTGGGAGCTTCCGGCAGCGGAAAATCGACTCTGGCGAAAATCGTCACGGGGCTTTATAAAGAATGGAGCGGCACGGTGGCCTTTGACGGCGTGCCGAGGGAAAAGCTGCCCCGCTCCGTGATACTGAACTCTCTGGCAGCGGTGGATCAGGACATTTTCCTGATTACCGGAACGGTGGCGGAAAACATCGCGCTCTTCGATTCCTCGGTGCCAAAGAGCGATATCGTGCAGGCGGCGAAAGACGCCTGCATTCATGAGGACATCCTGAAGCTGGACGGCGGCTATGAGGCGAAGGTCGCCGAGGGCGGCCTGAACTTCTCCGGCGGACAGCGGCAGCGGCTGGAAATTGCTCGGGCATTGGCGGTGAATCCCTCGCTCTTGGTTTTGGACGAGGCCACCAGCGCCCTCGACCCGATCACGGAAAAGATGGTGCTGGAGAATATCAAGCATCGCGGGTGTTCCTGCCTGATCGTCGCCCATCGTCTTTCCACGATCCGCGATTGCGACGAGATTATCGTACTGGAGCGCGGCGCGGTAGTGGAGCGCGGCACGCACCGCGAGATGATGCAACACGACGGACCATACAGGCACTTGATTGAAGAGCGGGAAAGCGAAGAATAAGAGTGGAGAGTGAAGAGTGGAGAGAAAAACGCAAATATCTTCACTCTCCACTCTCAACTCTTCACTCTGAAAGAAAGGGTTGCAGATATGAATCTGAACGCTGGGGAACGGTTGGAACTGAATAAGGGGAACAGCTTTGTGCGCGTGGTTTCTGGCAGTGTGGAAGTCTACGCGGTCACTACGGGCGACGTTTCCTTCCGGCAGTTCTTCCTGATGACGGTCGGCGAGGGAGAAGCGGCGTTTCCCTCTCTTGACGAATATGGCGAAATCAGCGTGGTGCTCTGCGCCGTCGAGGACGCCGAGCTGGAAGAAGCAGCCTTCGACGGGGAGACGTCGGAAATCTTGAAGCCTCTGATGGAAACGTGGTTCAAGAATCTTGGCGACGTTCCGTGGCTCCGGCTCTTGGCCGACAAGGGCGACGACCTTCTCCGGTCGTGGCGGGACGGAACGGTGCTGAAAGACGCCGAGACACATCAGGCACTTATGGCGGAATTTATGGAGAGCGAGCAGATTTTCTCGATGTTTCTCGGGATGCGGCTCGGTTCCGAGGATAAGCGGCTTTCCCGCCGCATGAAGGTCCGTGCCTGGGGCAAGCAAATGCTCGTCGAAAATTCCATTCGCAGCCTGTTGGGCGAGGAGCAGATTCATTACGAAAGAACGGAGGACGAAACCGGCGTCAGTGAGGCGGCCTTTGTCGTCGCTGAAGTCGCGAAAGCGATGGGTATGCCCACGGAGAAGATCGGGCTATCCGGCGACTTGGCGAAGCGGCTGGATCAGGTGGGAATCCTGCGCCGTCTTTCGCAAAAAGGAAATATGCAGCTTCGCCTCGTGACCCTCCCCGACGATTGGCATAAACGAGACATAGGCGTCATGCTGGGCTATTGGGGCGAGGAAAAGAAGCTTGCAGCGCTGATTCCCGAAACGCCGGAGAGCTATCGGGCGGTGACGGCGGAGCATCCCGAGGGCATTCCCGTCACGGACGAGACAGCGCAGCAAATCGCGAAGGACGCGTTTGCCTGCTACGCCGGTTTTCCGACGCGTGTGCTGAAATTGCTGGATTTATTGAAGTTCATGTTCCGGCAATGTTGGAAGGCGGACTATCGAGCCATTATTCTCACGAGCCTGGTTGCAGGGCTGATTCCGTTGGTGACGCCCATCATCACCGAGACCATCTTTCAGGACATCATACCGATTTTCGATCGGAAAGGGCTCGCCACCGTCACACAGGCATTGATGGTCACGAGCTTTACAATGGCGGCTCTTTCCGTCGTCCGATCCATTGCGATCATGCGTATCTCGACGAAGATCGAGATCAGCGCCGAGGCGGCGCTTTGGGAAAGGCTGCTGTCGCTGCCGACAAAATTTTTCCGCCGCTACACCGTGGGCGAGCTGGCGGGACGCATGGGCGGTCTCGGCGTCGCAAAGGGGCTTATGTCCGGCAACTTCGTCGGCACCGTTTTCAGCTTCATTTTCTCCTTTTGGAGCATCTTTTTGATGTGCTATTACAGCCTGAAGCTGACGGCGGCGGCGATTGCCGTCTGGATTGTTTACTCGATTTTCGAGTTCTTCGTCTTTCGCCGGGTGCTGGAATTCCAACGGAAAATCATTGAAGCGTCCAACCAGACGGCGGGCACCGTGCAGCAGATTTTCGCGGGCCTTGCGAAATTCCGCGTGCAGGGCGCCGAGGAACAGGCATACCACTTATGGAGCCGGGACTTCGGCAAGCAATGGAATTATGAACTGGCGCTCCGCTGGCAGAACAACTACACTTCGATCATATCGAGCATCCAGCCTTTTATTCTGACGATGCTGCTGTATTATATCGCGGTGAACGGCACGGGGGACGCCGCGGGCGGCAAGGCTGCGCAGCAGGGCATCGGCTACGCGCAGTTCATGGCCTTCAGCGCCGCCTATTCCTCCTTCAACGGAACGTTGGGAAGCATCATGGGCTTCATCGGCACATTCTTCGGCATCCAGCCGCAGCTTGAGAATCTGCGTCCGATATTGCAGGAAGTGCCGGAGAGCACCGGAGATAAAAACGACGCCGAGACGCTGACCGGCGCGATGGAGGTCAGCCATCTTTCCTTTGCTTATGAGGGCGGCGAGGAAGTGCTTCACGACGTCAGCTTCCGCGTTCGCGCCGGGGAAAACGTCGCCATCGTCGGCAAGTCCGGCTGCGGGAAATCCACGCTGGTGCGCTGCCTTCTGGGCTTCGAAACGCCGACGAAGGGCGTTGTTTCTTATGACGGGCAGAATCTTGCCGAGCTTTCCCTGCCGTCGGTGCGTACGCAGATGGGAGTTGTGCTGCAAAACGGGCAGCTGATGACCGGCGACATTTTCACAAATATAGTAGGGACGAGACTTCTGACAGAAGACGACGCGTGGGAGGCGGCGGAAGCGGCCGGCATCGCCCAGGACATATCGGAAATGCCGATGGGGATGCAGACCGTTATCAGCGAAGGAAGCTCGAACATCTCCGGCGGCCAGCGGCAAAGGCTCCTGATTGCCCGCGCGCTTGTCAACAAACCGGCAATCCTGATCTTTGACGAGGCTACAAGCGCCCTCGACAACCGCTCCCAGGCCATTGTCACGGAAAGCCTGGACAAGCTGAAGGCGACGCGCATCGTCATCGCCCATCGCCTCTCCACGATCCGCGGCTGCGACCATGTGATTGTCATGGACGATGGCCGCATCGCCGAGGAGGGCGGCTTTGACGAGCTGGTGGAAAAGGGCGGAATCTTCGCCGAGCTGGTGAAGCGGCAAGTGGCGTAATTTGGCTTTCCCAAAAGGGGAGGGCAAGGCAAAGTACATAGGAAGATAAGTTATGACAAAAGAAACATCAACCGAAGAACGACGTGCCCATTGGAACAAAATGGCAGTGTTGGCCGTCACGGACGAGGCCGCGTTCGTCGAGCTTTACAATGAATTCTTCCCCGTGGTTTATAAATTCCTGTTGTCGAAATCGCGCAGCGCGGAAATGGCCGACGAGGCGGTAAGCCGTACCTTTCTCAATATGTACGCTCATCTTTCCGAGTACGACGAGAGCCGGGGCGCGTTTTCCACTTGGCTCTATCGGATCGCGGTCAACGAGCTGCGCATGATATTCCGTGAAAAGGAGCGCTCCCTTTCCACCGACTGGGACGAGAATTTCGACCCGCCCGCGCCGGAACAGGAAAGCCCCGAGGCAAGGTTCCTGAAACGGGAGCGGGACGAAGCGCTCCACGAGGCATTAAAAAAGCTCCCGGAGCGGGAGCAGAAAATCCTTACCATGACCTACTGGCTCGAAATGTCGGCGGGAGAGATCGCGGAAGAGCTGGGCATGACGACGGAAGCCGTCTGGGCGTCGCTTTCCCGGAGCCGGAAGACGTTGAAGAAGTACTTGGGGGAAAAGGAATAATAATTTAATCAAAAATCTGTCAGGATTTTTCGTCTCGCGCATATATACAAGTGAAAGAAAAAGCAAAAGGAGGCGGAGCAAATGGATAACAGGGAACTGGATAGACGGCTCGGGGAATTTGACTTTTCCCGTCTCAGTCCGGTACGGGAACCGTTGCTGCAAAAGGTTCTTTCCATGCGGCGTTCGCAGGGGATGATTTCGGAGGGAAGCAAAAACCTCTGGTCGCAGCGGCTCAATGACGAGGAGCTGGACATGGCGGCAGCGGCAGGAAATCCGGCGATGATGGAAAAAACAAAGGATACAAATAGGCCGTAAAGGAGGAGAATGAAATGGCAAACGAAGACATCAAGGCAAAAACGATGACGGAGGACGAGCTGGACAATGTGGTCGGCGGTGCGGGCTACGCGTACTTCATGAAACGTAAGGACGGGAAATACGATATCGTTAGCGCTACCGATAAGCTGACGCCCGAGCAAGTCAAAGGGATTCTCGCGGGGAAAGCGCCGGCGCAACTGGGAATTGCAAAAAGCATCAGGACCAACTTCCATGTCGGCATACAGGCGGATAAGCTGCCCGCCATCAAGGAAAAGCTCAACAAGCTCTATAACGGCTGTACATTCCAAGATCTTTAAAAAAATATATAGAAGTTTATAAAAGAAAAGCTCGGCTGAGGAGGTGAAGCCAAACCGGGCTTTGAGAAGTTCCAAGAAATCATGGAAAAACTAATTTTTAGGAGGAAATTCAAATGAAAAAACTGCATGCACTGAAAATTTTCCTGTTCGCGATGATCATGGCGTTGGCCGTCTCCGGCACGGCGATGGCAGGCAGCCAGGACTTCACGCTGATCAACGGCACGGGACAAATTATCCGGGAAATCTATCTGAGCCCGACGAAATCCTCTGAGTGGATTTATCAGGACGAGCTGGGCAAGAATGTGCTTCGTCCGGGGCAGGATATCTTCCTGGACTTCGACCCGAGAGACAACGTGCAGTATTGGGACGTCAAGGTCGTTTATGGGAACGGTAAAGAAGACTACTGGTACGCTCTTGACCTCTTCCGCATCTATTCGCTGACGATCCGTCCGGGCGGCGCTTCGAGCATTGAAATGATTTAAGGGATTGAGGGGTTTATTTTTCCCCGCCCCATTAAGGGCGGGAAAAAATAAATCTAAGAAAATCACCTTGGCTGCCATGAAGCTGGCTTTTGATGAGTCAAGATGATTTTCTTAGATGCTTAGTCGAGGCACATTTTTTCAAAACCTGTCAGGATTTTACGGCTCGCGCATATATACGGATGAAGGGAAAAAGCAACGGCAACATTAAAAAGGAGGTAACGAAAATGGCAGAAGAATTGATGGACAAGACGATGAACGAGGACGAATTGGTGCAGGTGTCCGGCGGGACGAGGATAGAGACGTATGATATCATCAAATTCTACAAGTCGAAAGGGGTTGAGATGCCGAACAACATCGAGGCTGCGGCGAGGAAAGCATGCATTTTGTTGAATCGTGATTTTGACATCAGCGTTGCCTTGAATATTCAAGATAACAGCGACGATTCCAAGAACCGATACTATGACAGGCACAAGAAATATTCCCACGCAGAGATCATGGATATGCTTAACAAAAAGTACGGGAAATAAAAGAATCACTGCATTTTCAAAAAACGGTCAGGATTTTTCGGTCGGCGCATTTATATCCGGATGAAAGAAAAAAGAGAAGACGACATTACAAAAGGGGGTAACGAAAATGGCAAACGAATTGATGGACAAGCGCATGAACGATGCGGAACTGGACAGAGTTTCCGGAGGCTCTATCAAGGAAATCTATTTGTTGGAAACCTTATATGAACAGGCGGGAGTCCTGACGATGAAAGGGAAAGCAGGGATGAGCAGGCTCAAGGAACAACTGTCCAAGGATCTCGACCTCATCTGGACCTGCCCGGATGACCCGAATTCCCCCGCTTCCTGCCTTCGTTGGGACCAGGTCATGGGAAACACCTATTGGCAGAAAGTCACGGAAGGCGGAAAGACCACATACAGGCAGCTTAGCCACGATCAGGTCATGTCATTGCTGGGGCAGAAATATAATATAGGCCAAAATGAAATATCATGAAGAAGGAAGATCGACGGAATTGAGTCTTACGCGCAAGAATGAAGGGAGGAGAAGACGATGACGAACGAATTGATGGATAAAGTGATGACCGACATGGAACTGGACAACGTGGCGGGGGGCGCGGGCTACGCGTACTTCATGAAGCGCAAAGACGGGAAATACGATATCGTCAGCGCTACCGATAAGCTGACGCCCGAGCAGGTCAAAGGAATCCTTGCGGGGAAGGCTCCGGCGCAACTGGGAATTGCCAAAAGCATCAGCACCAAATTCCATGTCGGCATACAGGCGGACAAGTTGCCCGCAATTAAACAGAGACTCAACAAGTTCTATAATGGCTGCACATTCCAGGACCTTTGAAAAGGTCAGATAAGTTCGGTTGGGGATGTAAAATCAAGCCGGGCTGAGGGAAGACCAAGGAGCAAACTTAGATTGTAAATCTAATTCTCAAAATCTTGTCAGGTTTTTCCGGTCGGCGCATATATACAGATGAAAGGAAAAAGAGAAACAATGACGTAATTCAAAAAGGAGGTAACGAAAATGGCAAACGAATTGATGAACAAGCAGATGACGGACGATGAATTGGAGAATGTGGTAGGCGGCAAAAAGGTAGTCGTCCTGTTCCGGAATGTCTGGCCGAATTTCGCGATCGGCGGGGATTATCAGGGAGATATGGACGAGCTCATTAAGCACACCAAACAGGGAAATTTCCAATATGTGGACCAGCTCATGAAAAACAGCAAAGGCTATAAGGTCTGGCATCACGTGAATCCGCAGTATATCGACAAATTGAAGGAGCGATGGGAAAAACGCGGCTACGAAGTGATTGTGCACGACATAAAGCAGCAGTGAGTTCATCTTGAATAATCTTGAATTTAA
>JAEEGH010013199.1_pt1 | contig 18362 bp, 14 predicted proteins | sample 9134181 | NCBI WGS metagenome assembly JAEEGH01 (sample SAMN16246544, study PRJNA631951) | gut metagenome | biome: gut microbiome; feature: rumen; material: DP-attached | host: Bos | place: Iran: Karaj | collected 2018-10 | reverse complement strand
CGCCCGCGAGGCCATCGGCTGCCCCATCATCATCAACTCCGGCTTCCGCAACCCCCGCGTCAACGCCCTCGTGGGCGGTGTCGCCGGCTCCCAGCACCTGCAGGGCCAGGCTGCCGACATCCGCCCCAAGGATCCCGCCCGGTTCTAACAGTTGGTCGCGTTCCTGAAGGCCCATGCCCTCACCGATCAGCTCCTCACCGGCACGGGGTGGCTCCACATCTCGTGGGCTCCCTTCCGTCCGCCCCGCCACGATGTCCGCCTCGGCTACTACAAATGACAAACATCCCCGAGACTCGCCATGAGTCTCGGGGATAATTATGATCAGAACCGCAGTCCCTTGATCAATATTTCTAAAGTTTCAGCAAGTCCTTGACGGAATAGATGCGGCTGATGGCCTCGAACGAGAAGTATTGGTCGTCCATAATCATCCAGTCCTCGCGCTGCTTGCGGCTGAGACGCTTGATGTCTGGGAACATCGAAACGGGTACGATGACCTCGCGGCCGTCGGTCAGGTAAGCCGCCATCGCGCCGCGCTTCACGTTGAAGTCGAGTTTTTTGATGCCTAAAGTGGTGTCCTTGTATTTGCACATATCTTGGTCCTCCTATTATTTAATGCGTTTTATTTGAATCTTTTTGCCTGCAAACACGTCATCGATGAGGCGGTTCAGTTCGTCCCAATGGTCGTCGATGGCTTTCATAATCAGAGCCTCCTCGTCGGCTGAGAGCTCCGACCATGCGATGTCAATCTTCTTCTGTCCGTTCTCCTCTATCCATATCTTTGCCACGGTATCGCCGCGATGCGACTTCTTGCTGCCTCGGCGCACCACGTGGATGTGCCGTCGGTTCTCCGACCCGAAGGTCGGAGTGTGGCACGCAATCCGGTGTGTACTTAAAATGGAGAATTAGTAAAAGTAATTTCGTAGTCATTCAATCCTTTTGGCTTACAAACGACGAATGTCGGCTCGTACATAGAAGCTTTATCTTGCCATGGTAATTGTTGACCTTCAACAGAAATCCACCGATATCTGTTTCTAGGGACATTCATAAACGTAAATTCTTTGGTATTCTCACCTATATCTAAGTCTGAAGCAAATATATCAAGAAAATCCCCGTGATAGTCTACATTAGAAAGAATGATGGTTAAATACTCCCCTATAGTCGTATATCCCACTATTCTTCGATTATGCCAGCTTACATATTTTTCCATCAAATCACTTTTTCGTTGAAAAGAAAAAAGATAAGTTTTTTCGTGATTAACCCACATAAGGTCTAAAACCACAACATCTTGGCATGTATCTATATTTAGCTGTGTAAACAAATTTCGAGCTATAGAATCCAACGACATATTCCTAAGAGAAAATTCTTCCAATGGAATATTATTAGAACCAGTTATGCCATGTTTACAAGAAACCATTAAACATAGAAACATAAAAAACAACATCTTATTTCCAATTTTCATACTCCTTTAGAATTATTTTCAATCTTATTATCTTGCTTATTCAAGTACACAGCGCCCCTACTGTGCACTTAACAAGGCCTATTTCGTCTGGCTGGCTTGAGCCTTTGGCTCGCGTCTGGTATCCCAGAAAGCGGCAATGTGTAGCGTATCGCCCTTGATATAATAGACGACCTTGTTGAGCCGGCGTACAATAATACTGCGATATGTTTGCTTGCGATGAGCGAAAAGAGGTGGGCGGCGGCCCGCTTATGCCAGAGTACCTTCATACGGTTACTTTTTCCTTGTTATGGAACACTTCGTCGTTGGTCAGGTAGTCGCCGGTCTCAAAGGCTGCTTCTGCCTCGTCGAGCATATCGTCAATCTCCTGCATGGTGTAGGGGCTTAACTGCTCGCTTTCTTCCCTCTTGCTGTACTCAATAAGGTGCTCACCCACCCAGCGCATATTGCTTGGCGAGAGAGTTCCGTAGAGATAGTCGAGAAGACTTGCCAGTGTTGCTGTACTCATATTGTATACTACGTATTTAAATTGAATATTCGGTGCAAAGATAGGCACTTTTTCCGAATATTCCTAATAAAAACAGAGAAAAAGTTGCGGAAATGTTTGGTAGTTTGAGATTTTTTTCGTACCTTTGTAAGGTAAAAACGCGGGAACCGGCCACCCGGTGTAGTTGGCCGGACGAGTAGTCCAATACCATAAAAAACACAACAAAAATGGCTACAAACGAAATTAAACTCGGAATCAACTTGCGTCAGAACAAGAATTCCAAAAATGCGGGATTTGGCAAGTACTATCCCGAAGTCGACACGCAGACCACGCTGACCCTCCGTGGTTTTGCCAAACACATGAGCGACCACGGGTCGATCTACAGCCTGGACCTCATCGAGGGCGTGCTGAAGAAGATCACCCAGTGTCTGCCCGAACTGATCTCGCAGGGTGTACCGGTGCGCCTGGATCCCCTGGGCACCTTCCTGCCGACGTGCTCGGTGGACAAACCCGTGCTGAACATCCCAGCCATGGAGGGTGCCGACCCCAACGACGTGGTGAAGGGTGTCCACATCCGCTTCCTGCCCTACGGCGTTGAGGACGAGAACATCACCTCGCGCCGCTTCAAGGACGAGTACTGCTCGCTGGAGTTCCGCAACATCGTCGACACCGTGGAGGTGACTCTCAACGGCAAGGCGAAGAAGGTGCAGACCCTGAAGCCCATCGCCACCGCCGTGGCCGAGTGGAAGGAATCGCACGGCGGCAACGGCGGCAACTCCGGAGGCAGCTCTCAGAGCGGTAACTCAGGAAACTCTGGTAACAGCGGTTCGCAGAGCGGATCGGGCGACAGCGGAGGCGGCGGCAACGACGACGACGACTTCGGCACGGGAGCCTAACAATGAAAAAAATCGGGCTGATGGTTGGTCAGTCCGATTTTTTTTCGTACTTTTGCAGAAAAATAAACGAAAACCTTCAAAAAACGTATACGACTAACAACAGAAATGAAGAGATATAAGTGGGTAATGGCCCTGCTGCTGATGAGCATCGGCGCATGGGGTCAGAAGACGGAAAAAATTGTGTTTACGCCGCAATGGACGGCGCAGGCGCAGTTTGCAGGCTACTATGTGGCCCAGGAGAAGGGATTTTATCGTGAGGCCGGTGTGGACGTGGATATCGTGCACCCGTCGGTGACGCAGTCGGCCATGTCGCGCATGTTCAACAAGACGAGCCAGGCGACGACGCTGCAGCTGTGTCAGGCGCTGGAGCTGGCCGATGTGGGCGTGGAGCTGGTGAACATCCTGCAGACGTCGATGAACAACGCGATGGTGATAGTGTCGGCCCGCGGCAAGGACCCGCTGACGCAGAAGGGCGAGCGCGTGGGTGTGTGGAGCGTGGGCTTCGGACAGCTGGCCATCTGCATGAGCATCAAGGACGGACTGGACTACCAGTGGGTGCGTTTTGCCCATAACGTGAACCTGTTTGTGAGCGGTGCGCTGGACGCCACGCTGGCCATGAGCTACAACGAATACTACCAGCTGGTGCAGGCGGGCATGGAACTGACGGAGAAGAACGTGTACCGATTCTGCGACCACGGATATAACGTGCAGGAGGACGGTCTGTATGTGACGCTGGACTACTACCGGAAGCACAAGAACGCGATGCAGCACTTTGCACAGGCCAGCCGTAAGGGCTGGGAGTGGGCCTCGGCTCACCCTGAGGAGACGCTGGACATCGTGATGAAATACGTGCAGCGCGACCACATCGGTACGAACCGCACGATGCAGCGGCTGATGCTGAAGGAGGTGCTGAGGTTGCAGGTGGACCGCGAGTCGAAGAAGCGCGAGTTCCGGTTGCGCCCGGACATGGTGCAGCTGGCCAGCCGACTGATGAAGGAGAACGGCATGCTGCAGCGCGAGGTGAAGTATGACGAACTGATAGCACGATAAAAAGAGGGGAGGACAACGACATGAAGAATATCATAGAATATATCCAACGGAAACTCTCGGTGAAGCTGAGTCTGGGCGTGGTGGTGTTTGCCGCCGTGATTTTCCTGGCAGCACTGGGGTTCCTGTTTATCCAGTCGAGGGAGGCCGTCAGACAGGAGGCCATCAACCGCGCCACGCAGATTCTGGACAATACGTCGCTGCACGTGACGGGTATCCTGAACCGTGCGGAGGTGTCGGCGAAGATGACGGAATGGCTGGTGATGCGCCATCCGGACGTGGCCGACTCGATGTTCGTCTACAGCGAGGGCGTGCTGCTGAACAATCCTGAATACTTTAACTGCTCGATAGCCTTCGAGCCGTACTACTTCAAGAAATACGGCCGCTACTTCTCGGCATACGCCAAGCGACAGGGCGACAGCATCAGAACGACACAGGGCGGCAGCGACTCGTACCAATATTTCTATATGGACTGGTACCTGATGCCGCAGCTGTTGGACCGTCCGTGCTGGACGGAGCCCTACATGGACCTGGACGTGATGACGAACACGAAGGAGATGGTGACGTCGTACTGCCGGCCGCTGAAGAATGCGGAGGGCAAGATGGTGGGCGTCATCAACACGGGACTGTCGCTGAACTGGCTGTCGCATACCATATCGGCCGTGAAGCCCTATCCGAACTCGTACAGCATCATGATCGGACACGGTGGCACGTATTTCGTGCACCCCGACTCGACGAAGCTGCTGAACCAGACCATTTTTACTGCCACGCTGGAGAACCCCGACACGGCACAGAGCAATCTGGGTCACGCCATGCAGCGCGGCGAGGAGGGCATGCGGCAGCTGAAGGTCGACGGCGAGGACTGCTACGTGTTCTACAAGCCGCTGGGATCGACGGGGTGGAGCATGGCCATCGTGTGTCCGGAGAGCGACATCTTCGGCGGTTTCGAAAGACTGCAGCGCACGGTGGCGGCCATCGTGGGAGTAGGCCTGTTGCTGATGCTGGTGTTCTTTATCCGCATCATTACGCGACAACTGACACCCCTGCAGCAGCTGGCGCAGGAAGCCGAGACCGTTGCCTCGGGACAGTTCGACACGAGGCTGCCCGACTATAAGCGCACGGACGAAATAGGACAGCTGAGCCATTCGTTCGGCAACATGCAGCAGTCGCTGGTGAACTACATCGAAGAACTGAAGAAAACGACGGCGCAGAAGGCGTCGATAGAGAGTGAGCTGAACGTGGCCAGCAACATCCAGATGTCGATGTTGCCCAGCGTGTTCCCCGACCGCGAGGGACTGGACATGTTTGCGTCGATGACTCCCGCCAAGGAGGTCGGCGGCGACCTGTACGGTTATGTGCTGAAGGGCGACAACCTGTACTTCTGTCTGGGCGACGTCAGCGGCAAGGGTATTCCTGCGTCGCTGTTTATGGCGCAGGCCACACGACTGTTCCGCACGCTGGCCACCCAGCAGATGCCGCCGGCGGAGATCTGCCAGCGCATGAACGACGCGCTGTCGGGCGACGAGAATCCGACGAACATGTTTGTCACGCTGTTTGTGGGTCTGGTGGACCTCGGGAGCGGCCACCTGAGCTACTGCAATGCGGGCCACAATCCGCCCGTCATCGGCGGTGGCGAAAAACACGGCGAGATGCTGGAGATGTTGCCCAACGTGCCCATCGGCATTGTGCCCGGACTGGAGTACAAGGGCGAGGAGATAGCAAGCATCAAGGGCCGTCCGCTGTTCCTGTATACCGACGGACTGAACGAGGCCGAGAACAGGGAATTCGAGCAGTTTGGCGACGATAGGCTGTTGGACATCCTGCGGAACACGCACTTCGACAGTGCCCGGCAGGTGATTGAGACGCTGAAGGCCGAGGTGGAGCGCCACAGGGACGGTGCCGAGCCGAACGACGACCTGACGATGATGTGTTTGTTTGTGGAGTGTTGAACATTATGAAGAAATATGTGATAGCGGTTGTGGTGATGCTGCTTTCGTTGGGAGCGGCGGCACAGGAGGCGGACTCGACAGCCGTCGGTCAGAAGAAGAGCAACCGCCTGGTGAATCAACTCCGCTTTGTGCAGAACTACCTGGACTCGGCGGCCAAACGGAAGGTGGACCCTCGGTTCATCGAGGTGCCCGACAGACCGTGGAGGGTGATGCTGCGATATAAGGAGAGTATGGTGAACGTGGACTACGAAAACCACCTGGATTTCCCCGAATTCAATGAATACTCGGAGTGGAAACTGAGTTTCAAGCCGCCCGTGGCGTCTTCGATAGGACTGTGGGTGGGCTATCGCGGTACGGGTATATCGTATTCGGTGTCACTGTCGAAAAACGCGGGGCGTAACTTCTCGATTTCCACCACTGGTGCCAAGTACGGCTTTAACTTCCGCCTGAGGCGTTTCAGCATGGACGATGTGGACTTTACGGGTGCAGACTATGTTAACGGCAAGATGCAGGCAGAGGCCTCAGTGCACGGCCAGCTGGATGCCCCGGTATGGATCCGCTCGGTGTATGCCAACGGATACTATGTGCTGAACGGCCGTCGCTATTCGCAGGCTGCTGCCTACAACCAGTCGGTCATCCAGCGCCGCTCGGCAGGTTCGCTGCTGCTCGGTGCCACGTGGTATCAGTCGTCGATGGACCTGTCGGACCCGAAGAATGCGCCGTTTGTCATCGGCAGCAAGGGCACGGGACTCATCAAGATTCACCAGGCCAACATCGGTGTGGGCTACGGATTCAACTGGGTGCCCTTCCGGGGCTTTGTGGTAAACGCCATGGCCATGCCTACGCTGAGCGTGTACAACCGCGTAAAGGTGTATAAATACGACTTCAACTACATGTTGGATTTCGGCGGCGAACACCCCGACGACTACGGTGAGTGGAATCCGGAGACGCACTTGTGGGCCAACGGCGAGCGGTATAAGCCCATGGACACAGATAACGAATGGTTTAAGGATGTGGAATGCTGGGAGGCGGACCAGAGCACCAGCTACGGCCGACTGCAGCTGAACATTGACGTCAGACTGGGCATTGCCTATAACTGGAGCCACTATTTCGTCGGTGCGCAGCTGCAGATGAACCGTTTCTCGTACAAGCAGGACGCCACGAAGGTAACCATCATCGATGCCTGGGGCCGCGTGTCGCTGGGTGTGAGATTATAGTGGAATGTTGAGTGTGGAATGCTATGAAGAAGTTGATTAAGCGGATTTTGCAGGACGGACACTGCTTGGAGGGTGGCGTCCTGAAAGTGGACCGATTCGTGAACCACCAAATGGATCCAGGCCTGATGAAACAGGTGGCGGTGGAGTTTTTCTCGCGTTTTGCCCGTTCCGGCGTGACGAAGATTGTGACCGTCGAGGCATCGGGCATAGCACCGGCGGTGATGCTGGGCTACCTGATGGAGCTGCCCGTGGTGTTTGCCAAGAAGCAGAAACCGTCGACGATGGGTGAATTCCTATCGACAACGGTGCACTCGTTTACCAAAGACAAGGACACACCGCTGATTGTCAGCCGTGAACACCTGTTGCCCGAGGACCGCGTGTTGTTTGTCGACGACTTCCTGGCATACGGCAATACGGGGCTGGCTATTCAGGATCTGTGCCAACAGGCCGGTGCCACGCTGGTGGGTATGGCGTTCCTGATTGAGAAGGAGTTCCAGCACGGTCGTCAGCGGCTGCTGGAAGCCGGCATCACGCATATTGAGTCGCTGGCCATTATCGAGTCGCTGGATAACAATGAAATCAAGCTGAAGGACCAGAAACGGAGGAAGGTGAACATCTATGAAGAGGCGTGCCGCTGCTTGTTGTGTCAAGACGCGCCGTGCACGAAGGCCTGCAAACGCGGCGACCCGGCTCGTGCTATCCGTGCCGTCCGGTTCGACAACCACAAGCCTGCGCTGCAATGGGTCAAGGACTGCAATGATGCCGATTTGGAGCGTGCGGAACAGGCCTGCATACACTATAATTGGCACATCCGCATCAAGGAGATGATGAAGACCATCCATAAGGACGACGTAGACTTGGAATGGAAGAAGGTTAATGGTCAATGGTCAATAGTGAATGCCCCGTCGCTGGCGATAGATTTCTGCGGCATCCGCTGCGAGAACCCGTTCTTCCTGGCGTCGTCGGCCGTTTGTACGAACTACGAGATGGTGGCGCGGGCCTTTGATGCCGGCTGGGCGGGCGTGTTCTACAAGACCATCTGCATGAAGGAAATCAAGGAGGTGTCACCGCGTTTCGACGCCTTGCACGACAATGGGATGCGCGGCGACTTCTACGGCTTCCGTAATATGGAACAGCTGAGCGAGAATCCCGTGGAGATGGACTTCGACATTCTGCGGCGGCTGAAGCAGGACTACCCCACGAAGGTGGTCATAGCATCCATCATGGGACAGAACGAGGAGGAGTGGCAGCAGTTGGCGCAGATGGCCGAGGAGGCCGGTTGCGACGCGGTGGAACTGAACTTTTCGTGTCCGCAGATGAAGCACGAAGGCATGGGCAGCGACGTGGGGCAGAGTCCCGAGCTGGTCAGGCAGTACACCGCCGCCGTCAAGAAGAGTGTGCGGATTCCCGTCATTCCGAAGATGACACCCAACATCACCAATATGGCTGTTCCCGCCGCTGCGTGTGTGGAGGCCGGTGCCGATGCCATCTCGGCCATCAACACCATCAAGTCGGTGACGATGACCTTCGACTCGGAAGTGTCGGGACAGCGCACCATATCGGGCTATTCGGGACGTGCCGTGAAACCCATTGCCCTGCGCTTCATCCTTGAGATGGCCAAGATGCCGGTAAAGACCGAACTCAGCGGCATTGGCGGCATCGAGACGTGGCGCGACGCCCTGGAGTTCATCCAGCTGGGGTGCAGCAATGTGCAGGTGTGTACCGCCGTGATGCAATACGGCTATCGTATCATCGACGACCTGGTGCTGGGCTTGCAGCGCTATATGGTCAAGCGTGGTTTGTCGTCGGTAGAGTTCCTGGTGGGCGAGCGCGTGGAGAAATTCCTGCACCCTGACATGCTGGACCGCGACACCATCATCTATCCGAAGTTCGACAAGGAACTGTGTGTGGGATGCGGCCGTTGTGCGGTGTCGTGTAGCGACGGCGGCCATCAGGCCATTGTGTTCGACATGGAGAGCCGCCAGCCGCGACTGGTAGGCACGAAGTGTGTGGGTTGTCACCTCTGCCGACTGGTGTGTCCGGCAGGGGCCATTGGTGTCACGAAACGAATTAGTAAGAAGTAATAAAAGCAAGAAACAATGAGCCAAGAAACATCATTCGACCGTAAACGTCACATCGTAGGTGCCATCATGGGCCCGCTGTGCGCGTTGTTGATATGGGTAAGTCCCATAGAGAGTCTGAGCGTAGAGCAGCACCGACTGCTGGCCGTCATGTCGCTGATAGCCATCTGGTGGATTACGGAACCCGTTGCCATTCCCGTGACGTCGCTGTTAGGCCCCACGCTGTGTGTGCTGGTGGGTGTGGTGTCGATGAAGGATGCCTTCTCGGCATTTGCCAATCCGATGATCTTTTTGTTCATGGGCGGCTTCCTGATAGCCAAGGGAATGATGGTAAACGGACTTGACAAAAGAATCGCTTACGGCATTATGTCGATGAAGTGGGTGGGCGACTCGCCGCGGCGCATTTTCATTGCCATGGGTGTGGCCTGTATGGTTTGCTCGGGGTGGATCAGCAATACCGCTACGGCAGCCATGATGTTCCCCATTGCACTGGGACTGCTGGAGGCCATCCGCGAGATGATGGCCGTCAATGGCAAGCAGATAGACCTGAAGAACTACAAATACGCCACGGGACTGATGCTGATGACGGCCTACGCCTGTTCCATTGGCGGCGTGCTGACACCCATCGGTACGCCTCCGAACATCATTATGCTGGGATTCCTGCAGGAGCTGGCTCCACAGGCTCCTGAGGTGTCGTTCTTCGACTGGATGGTGTGGGGCTTCGTGGCGATGGTGGCATATTTTGTCATTGCCTATGTGGTGTTGTGGAAGATGTTCCCTGCCGACGTGGAGCATATTGACGGTGCCCACGAATTTATTGAGCGTCACGCCAAGGAACTGGGCCGGTGGACGCGGGCCCAGAAAAACACGCTGTTCTGCTTCGCACTGGCGGTGGTCATCTGGGTGGCACCAGGCATCTTGAGTATGGTGTACGGGGCGGATTCGGAAGTGGTGAAAGAATTTAACAAATATCTGCCCGAAGAGATGGCGGCTATGATTGGTGGCCTGTTGCTGTTCTTCCTGCCCGTCGATAGGAAGAAGGGCGTGATGACGCTGAGTTGGAAGGACGGCTCGGAAGGCATCGAGTGGGGCACACTGCTGCTCTTCGGCGGTGGACTGGCCATGGGTAGCATGATGTACTCGACGGGCCTGTCGGGATGGGTCGGTGAAGGTATTCGCGACGTGCTGGGCGGACATCCGTCGGAGCTGATGTTCGTAGGCCTGTTCTGCGTCACGGGACTGCTGTTGTCGGAGCTGACGTCGCATACGGCAGCCACGAACCTGATAGCCCCGATAGCCATCAGTACTGCTGTGTCGTTAGGGTTCAGCCCTATTCCTGTGGCCATCGGACTGGCCTTGTCGACGTCGCTGGGCTTCATGATGCCTGTTTCGACGCCGCCTAACGCCATCGTCTATGCCTCGGGCTACATACCCATTACGAAGATGATTAAGTCGGGTGTCATCATTGACTTTATCGGCATCTTCCTGGTGACTATCCCTGTGGTGCTGTTGCTGGTGAAGTTGGTGATGGGACTTTAAGATGGAGACAGGAGGAGTCAGGAGGCAGGAGACGGTAGCTGTTGCAAAAATAATAGTAAACTTTGTTAAAAGACGTGTACCTATGAAATAGGTATGCGCCTTTTTTTGTATTTTTGCAAGCCAAAAGAGCTCCCCGCCGCGAGGGTGTGGGAACCTCGGAAAAGATTATTCGAATAATAAATTTAATAGGAAAAAGAAAATGAAAAAGATTTTGATGCTTGCAGCAATTGCTGCAACGTTGGTATCGTGTGGAGGGGGCGGCGGACGCCCGACCTTTGGCGATAACGAGTATCCTGTAACTGCTGCGGGAGTCTCAAGTGCTGACATGCAAACCACATACCCTGCCTCGATTAAGGGTATTCAGGACGTGGAGATACGTCCTAAGACGTCAGGATTCCTGACTCAGATCAATGTGAAGGAAGGACAGACGGTGAGTGCCGGACAGGTGTTGTTCGTGATTGACAACGAGACATTCCAGGCTCAGGTGCGCCAGGCTCAGGCTGCCGTGAATACTGCCCAGCAGGGCGTGAACACCGCCAAGCTGACTTACGAGAATTCGGTGCAGTTGCACGAGAATAAGGTAATCGGTGACTATGAGTTACAGACGTCGCAGAATGCCTACGAGCAGGCCAAGGCCCAGCTGGCTCAGGCTCAGGCTGCACTGGCCAATGCCAAGGAGGCGCTGAGCTTCTGCTACGTGAAGAGCCCTGCCGCTGGTGTGGTAGGTACGCTGCCCTTTAAGAGAGGCTCGCTGGTGAGCGCTTCGAATGTGCTGACCAACGTGGCCAATATCTCGTCTATGGAGGTGTACTTCTCAGTGACGGAGAAAGAGGCGATGGCCATTTCGCAGACCGGTCTGGACCAAATTCCTGCCGTGAAGCTGCAGTTGGCCGACGGCAGCATCTACCCGCACGAGGGTAAGGTGACGAAGATGAGTGGTGTGGTTGACGCTACTACGGGTTCTGTGCAGCTGATAGCCGCCTTCCAGAATCCCGAGAAGACGCTGAAGAGCGGTGCTACGGGAACCATCATCATTCCCCGTCAGAACAACAACGCCATCATTATTCCGATGAGTTGCGTCAGCGAGGTGCAGAACAAGAAGTTCGTCTATCTGCTGGGCAAAGACAACAAGGTGAAGTATACCGAGATTAAGGTCGACCCGCAGAACGACGGTAACAACTATATTGTGACCGAGGGTCTGAAGACGGGCGACAAGTATGTGACCAATGGTATCACCAAGCTGAACGACGGTATGGAGATTGTGCCCATCACGCCGGAGCGCTACCAGCAGAAGATCCAGGAGCAGGCCAAGGCCATGAGCGCCGGTGACATCGTGGGAGCAATGAAGAAGTAAGATGTAAGAAGTAAGAAGTAAGAAATATGACTTTTACAACATTTATCAAACGCCCGGTGCTGTCGACGGTGATCTCGATCCTCATCGTCCTGCTGGGTTTCATCGGTCTGGTGTCGCTGCCTATTGAGCAGTACCCCAACATAGCGCCGCCTACCGTTGCGGTATGGACGAGCTATCCCGGTGCCGATGCCGAGACGGTGAAAAACTCCGTCATTGTGCCGTTGGAAGAGAGCATCAACGGTGTGGAGGGTATGGACTATATCTCGTCCACAGCCGGTGCCGGTTCGGCGCAGATCAGTGTGCTGTTCCGTCAGGGCATGAATGCCGATATGTGTGCCGTAAACGTGCAGAACCGCGTGTCGCAGGCGCTGGCGTTGCTGCCTGCTGAGGTGACGCGCATCGGTGTGACGGTGACGAAGCGTCAGACGTCGCAGGTGCTGATGTTTACGCTGACGTCGGACGGCCGTTACGACGACGAGTTCTTGACGAACTATAACAATATCAATATTATTCCTGCCATCAAGCGTATTCAGGGTGTGGGTGACGTGCAGAGCCCGGGTATGAAAAACTACTCGATGCGTATCTGGCTGAAGCCCGACGTGATGAAGCAGTACAACCTGATGCCAAGCGACATCTCGAATGTGCTGGCTGAGCAGAATATCGAGGCTGCACCAGGTTCGTTCGGTGAGCGAACGGATGTGGCTTACGAGTATACCATGCGCTATACAGGTCGTCTGAAGACAGCTGAGGAGTTTGGCAATATCATCATTTCGAGTGACCGCAATGGTCAGACGCTGAAGCTGAAGGATGTGGCAGAGATTGAGCTGGGTGGTCAGACCTACGCGGTGTCGATGCGTAACAACAACCTGCCGTCAGTGCTGGGTATGGTGCAGCAGATTGCCGGTTCGAACGCCAACGAGATTGCCAAGGCTGTGAAGGCCGAGTTGGAGGACCAGGCCAAGCTGTTCCCCCCGGGCATGGAATATAAGATCAACTACGACGTCACGGAGTTCCTGTATGCATCTATCGAGGAGGTGGTCTTTACCCTCGTGTTCACGCTGATTCTGGTGTTCATCGTGATCTATGTGTTCCTGCAAGACTGGCGCTCGACGCTGATTCCGCTTATCGCCGTGCCGGTATCGCTGATTGGTACGTTCTTCTTCCTGAACGTCTTCGGATTCTCCATCAACCTGCTGACGCTGTCCGCCTTGCTCTTGGCTATTGCCATTGTGGTGGACGACGCCATTGTGGTGGTCGAGGCCGTGCACGCGAAACTGGACCAGGGATACAAGTCGTCGCTGACGGCCTCGATAGACGCCATGAACGAGATTTCGGGCGCCATTATCTCCATCACGCTGGTGATGGCCTCGGTGTTCGTACCGGTGTCGTTCATCGGTGGTACCTCAGGTACGTTCTATCGTGAGTTCGGTGTGACGATGGCTGTCTCCATCTTCATCTCGGCATTGAACGCCTTGACGCTGTCTCCGGCCCTGTGTGCCATCTTCCTGAAGCCGCACGATGAGAACGGTCACGAGAAGAAGATGTCGATGATTGACCGCTTCCACGCTTCGTTCAATACGGCATACGACAAGATCTTAGGAAAATATAAAGGTAATGTCGAAAAGCTGGTGCGCAAGCCCATCAGCGTGCTCACGACAGTGATTATCGGTATTGTGGTGCTGGTCGCTACCTTCTCGTTCACCAAGACGGGACTGGTGCCGGACGAGGATACGGGAACCATCTTCTGTACCATTACGATGCCTCCTTCGACCTCTGTGGCACGCACACGCCACATCATCGACGAGGTGGACTCCATCCTGGCTGCTGATCCCGCTATTCAGAGCCGTGAGCAGATTCAGGGTTATAACTTCATTGCCGGTTCGGGATCTGACCAGGCTACGTTCATCATCAAGCTGAAACCGTTCGAAGAGCGTCAGAAGGGCTTCTTCTGGAAGCTCAGTGGACTGTGGCAAGGCGATGGTATCTACCGTTTCTTCCTGAATCCGTTGGAGTCGACGGGTGTCATTGCCCAGATCTTCATCAAGACGGCCCATATCAAGGACGCCCAGGTGCTGGCCTTCGCACCGCCTATGATTCCCGGCTTCTCGGCCAACTCGGGTGTGTCTATCGTGATGCAGGACCGTACGGGTGGTTCGCTCGACAGGTTCTATAGCAATGTCAAGGACTACTTGGCCGAGCTGAACAAGCGTCCGGAGTTCCAGACAGCACAGACGTCGTACAACCCCAACTATCCGCAGTACATGATCCACATGGATGTGGCGAAGTGTAAGCAGGCTGGTGTGTCGCCGGCAACGGTGCTGAGCACGCTGCAAGGATACTACGGCGGACTGTATGCCTCGAACTTCAACGCCTATGGTAAGTTGTACCGCGTTATGATTCAGGCTTCGCCCGAGACGCGTATGACGACGGAATCGCTGAAGAGCATCTATGTCCGCACATCAGATGGTATGTCGCCTGTGGAGGAGTTCTGCCGTTTGGAGCGCGTCTACGGACCAGCCAACATCAACCGCTTCAATCTGTATACGAGTATCAACGTGACGGCTACGGTGGCCAGCGGCTATTCGACGGGTGAGGCTATCAAGGCCGCCCAAGAGGTGGCTGCCGAAATCCTGCCCGACGGTTATTCATACGACTATCAAGGTCTGACCCGTGAGGAGGCCAAGGCGTCGAACACAACTGCCGTCATCTTCCTGCTGTGCTTCATTTTCATCTATCTGATTCTGTCGGCACAGTACGAATCGTACATCCTGCCGCTGGCCGTAGTACTCTCAGTACCCTTCGGACTGGCAGGCTGCTTCCTGTTTACAATGATGTTCGGACATGCGAACGACATCTATATGCAGATCTCGCTCATCATGCTGATTGGTCTGTTGGCAAAGAACGCCATTCTGATAGTGCAGTTCGCACTGGAGCGCCGTGAGACGGGTATGGCCATTACGTGGTCGGCTATCCTCGGTGCTGCAGCACGTCTGCGTCCTATCCTGATGACTTCGTTGGCTATGGTCATCGGTCTGTTGCCAATGATGTTTGCCAGCGGTGTGGGTAAGAACGGTAACCAGACGCTGGGTGCAGCCGCTGTCGGTGGTATGTTAATTGGTACGCTGTTGCAGGTGTTGGTGGTGCCTGGACTGTTCGTTATCTTCCAGTCGCTGCAGGAGAAGTTCCGCCCGATGAAGTTCGAGGACGAGGAGGAGAATACTGATGTGGCATCGGAGATTGCACAGTATGCACACCATCCCGTTGATTATGAATTGGAGAAGTAAGAGACTATGAAGAAGATTATGATATTTGGTGCCGCCATGCTGCTGATGAGCAGTTGCGGCGTATATAATAAGTACGAGCGCCCGGACGTAGAGACTGCAGGACTGATTCGTGACGCAGTGAGCGATGTGGACACGCTGGCGGTGCAGGATACTGCATCGTTCGGCAATCTGCCTTGGAGCGCTGTGTTCACCGACCCCCAGCTGCAGGCGCTCATTGAGCAGGGCTTGCAGAAGAATGCCAATCTGCAGAATGCAGTGCTGACCGTACAGATGTACGAGACGATGCTGAAGGCTGCCAAGTTGGCCTTCCTGCCTGCCATCACGCTGGGTAGCCAGCAGTCGATGGGAAATATCCAGACCCTCTATACCGATCCGTCGCAGACCGTTAAGAGCTACGCGTTGCCCGTGACGGCATCATGGACGCTGGACATCTTCGGCAATATCCTGTCGCAGAAGCGTTCGACGCAGATGAAGCTGCTGGGCTTCAAGGACTACCAGATGGCTGTCCGCGCCCAGGTGGTGAGCGGTATCGCCAACTGCTACTACACGCTGCTGATGCTCGACGAGCAGTTGCGCATCGTGACGGAGATGTCGGAAATGGCCAAAGAGACGTGGGACATGATGAAGTTGCAGTACCAGCTGGGCCGTATGCGTTCGACGAGTGTGCAGAGTGCTGAGGCTTCGTATCTGTCGATTCTGACGCAGGCTAACGATATGCGCCGTCAGATCCGTTCGACGGAGAATGCCCTCTCGCTGCTCATTGGACAGGCCGGGCAACAGATTCCCCGTACGACGCTGGCCCAGCAGTCGCTGCCCAGCGAGTTTGCAACGGGTGTGGGTATTGCCTTGCTGAAGAACCGTCCCGACGTGCACAATGCCGAGATGAATCTGGCAGCATGTTTCCACGATGTACAGACAGCCCGTTCGCAGTTCTATCCCACCATCACCATCGGCGCTACAGGAGCCTTTACCAATGCCAGCGGGTCACTGAATCCAGGAAAGTGGATGACAAATTTGTTTGCCGGTCTCACGCAGCCTATCTTTGCACGTGGTGCGCTGATAGCCAACTTAAAGGTGTCGAAGCTGCAGTATGAGCAGGCCTTCAATACGTGGCAGAATGCCGTATACTCGGCAGGCAACGAGGTGTCGAATGCACTCGTCAACTACAATATGTACGATGCAAACTCGAAACTCGAGGCTCAGCGTGTTGAGGTGCTGACTAAGAATGTGGAAGACACCCGCGCACTCTATCAGAGCAAGGGCTCTTCCTATCTGGAGGTGCTCACGGCACAGACCCAACTTCTGTCGTCGCAGATCAATAAGGTTACCGACGATTTCCAGAAGATGCAGGCTGTGGTGTCGTTGTATACAGCTCTCGGAGGCGGTGGAAAGTGATAGATTCATGAGTAATCATAATTACTAATTACTCATTACTAATTACTAATTTAACAAAAAGAAAAATGGCAAGCGAAATAAGTCCGAAAGCCGAAATCAGCCCTAAGGCGAAAATCGGCGATAATTGTAAGATATTCCCCTTCGTCTATATAGAGGACGATGTGGAGATAGGTGATGGCTGTATTCTCTTCCCCTTCGTGAGTATCATGAATGGTACGCGCATGGGAGCAAGGAACAAGGTCCATCAGGGTTCCGTCATCGGCGCCCTGCCGCAGGACTTTGAGTTCCGGGGCGAGAAGTCGGAGTGTATCATCGGCGACGGCAATGTCATCCGCGAGAACGTGGTTATCAACCGTGCTACTCATCATGGCGGGCAGACTGTTCTGGGCAATGAGAACGTGTTGATGGAAGGTGCCCATATCTCGCACGACACGAAGGTGGGCAACCGCTGTGTCTTCGGCTATGGTACTAAGATTGCCGGTGACTGCGAGATAGAAGATGGCGTCATCTTCTCGTCGTCGGTCATCGAGAATGCCAAGACGCGTGTCGGACGCGGCTCGATGATTCAGGCTGGTACGACGTTCTCGAAGGACGTTCCTCCCTATATCATTTGTACCAAGCATGCAGAATACGGTGGTGTGAATATGCAGGTGACTCGTGCGCATGGCGTCGACGAGAAGATGCTGAAGCACATCGCCAATGCCTACCGTCTGGTATTTCATGGTAAGACGGCCCTCTTTGACGCGGTGAACCAGATAGAGGAACAGGTACCCGACGGTCCCTTCATCCGACACATCATCGAGTTCCTCCGAAGCTCAACGACGGGCATTATCACCAAAATATAGCACAACACTAAACAAATAACAAAACTACTAATGACTAGACTGCTAATAACAATGATGCTTACCCTGACGACTCTCGCCCTTTCGGCGCAGGGTCGCTGGGCGGGCAGAAATCTTCCCAACCATCAGAAAGACGAATTCTTCCAAACGGAGGAGGCACGCCGTATTGGTGACCAGGTGCTGCTCTACCAACGAGTGACGGGTGGCTGGCCTAAGAACATCAATATGGCTACTCCGCTGAACGAAGAGCAGCGTGCGCAGGTGCTGAAGGACAAAGCACGCCGCGATGACTCGACGACGGACAACAGCGCTACTTCACAGCAAATCATCTTTTTGGCGCGTTTGTATCAGGGTACTAAGGACGACCGCTACAAGGAGGGTGTCTTGCGTGGTGTCGAGTACCTGCTCAGTGGACAATACGACAATGGCGGCTGGCCCCAGTTCTGGCCAGAGATGCATGGATATCAGATTCACATCACCTACAACGACGATGCCATGGTGAACACGATGAAACTGTTGCGTGACGTCGCCCGGCAGAAGAAACCCTACGGGGAGCTTGCTGATGCCGCCTTGCGCAAGCGTTGTCAGGAGGCCTTCGATAAAGGCGTGGAGTGTATTCTGGCTACCCAGATACGTAATGCTGACGGGGAACTGACGGTGTGGTGCCAGCAACATGACCGTGAGACGCTGGCTCCGGCTGCAGCCCGTGCCTATGAGTTGCCGTCGTACGGCTCGATGGAGAGTGCCAGCATCGTCAAGTTGCTGATGCAGTTGAAGCATCCCGATGAGCGTGTAAAGCAGTCTGTTCATGCCGC
>JAEEGH010013194.1_pt1 | contig 18365 bp, 19 predicted proteins | sample 9134181 | NCBI WGS metagenome assembly JAEEGH01 (sample SAMN16246544, study PRJNA631951) | gut metagenome | biome: gut microbiome; feature: rumen; material: DP-attached | host: Bos | place: Iran: Karaj | collected 2018-10 | reverse complement strand
ACCCTCGTCGTAACGGTCAGGGATGTAGTACTCAATGTTGGAATAGAACTGCTGCAGGAACTTAAATACCAGAGCAACTGCCGTACATCCGTCAACGTCGTAGTCGCCATAGACCATGATACGTTCCTTGCGTCCCATTGCGTCGTTCAGACGGTCAACCGCCACGTCCATGTCGTTCATCAGGAACGGGTCGATGAGCTCGTTGAGCATCGGTCGGAAGAATCGCTTCGCCGCCGATTCCGTCTTTATTCCGCGTTGGATGAGCAGGTCGGCAAGTATCGGACTCATGCCAATCTTGTCTGCCAGCTCTTTAGCCGCTTGTAGTCTTTCGGATGTAGGTGGTTCGTAATTCCATTTGAAATTCATAGCACTTACCGTCCGTTTTTACCATGATGGTTTACTACCTATAATCCTAGCTTTTTGCGGATGTCCTTAGGGATGGCGTTCTTGTTAACCATATAGTCCATGGTGTTGGCGGCTATGAAGGCTTTCGTCATATACCAGATGCCTTTGTACTCACCACTCTCGCCCCACGAGTTCTTCACCATGTAGTACTCCTTGCCGTTCTGATCCTTGGCGATGCCGTAAATCAGCATTCCGTGGTCGTCGGTCAGTTCCCAGCTGTCGTAACGCTGCTGGCGCATCTCCTGGGTGGGAATCAGCTCAGGAACGGTGCACCCCAGTTCGTCGAGGATGTCGCGACGCTTGGCGGGCGACAGCTTGAGCCAACGGGCCATGTCGCTGCCCTGCAGGTTCTCAGTGGCTTTGGTGTCAATGTTGTAGGCCAGACCCTGACGGGTGAAGCCTTCCTCGCTGACGTCGCCACCCCATGCAACGGTGTAGCCCAGTTCGAGGGCGTTGTCAATCACCTGCATCATCTCGTCAATGGGCAGGTTGTAGCTCAGGGGATTACGCCAATTGTCCTGTACCTCCACTGGGAAGGCGGTGTAGAACGGACGGTGGGTATAGCTGGTAATGCTTACATAGTCGTTCCAGTCGAGTCCGAGGCTGGCAGCAAAGCTCTGCGGCGTGTAGGTCTTGCCCTCATAGGTAAATGTCTCAGGGCAGGTGCCGAGGTAGGCATCAAGGATGCCCTGCAGGCCGACCTTCCACTGCGGGGAGATCTTGCTGGCCTTGTTCTTGGCTACGGCGTCAACGTAAGGTGACATGATAGAGAAGAACTCGTTGAAGTTAAACAGCGAGTCGCCCTGCATGGAGCCAGGAGCCGGCATGGCATCTTCAGGACAAATGCCGTAGTTCTGCAGCACGTAGAGCACGTCGTAGGCAGCACCGCCTTGTGCAAACTGGCAGTCACCGTGTAGGCGGACCACCTGGATGGCACGGTCCATGTAGGTCTTGTTGGCAACAAAGGCTTCGCAGAGGTCGTAGGTCTTGCCGCTCTTCTTCAGAATCTCCGACTCGAAGTAGGAGAGAGTAGAGTAGTTCCAGCAGGTGCCGGAACGGTTCTGGTCTTTGATGCTGGTAATGGGCAGCTCCTTGACCACGGTGAACACCGGTTTGTTGTCTTTCTTTGTCTCTTCTTGTGCACTGACGCCCGTAACCATGAGGGCGAACAGTGCAAGGGTTAAAATCTTTCTCATTGTAATTATTTTTATTATTGTTATTGTTGTATTTCCTTGGGATGATAGGGGATGCGGCTCTCGCCGAGGAACCGGCAGCCGTCCTTGGTAATGAGCAGGTCGTCCTCAATGCGGATGCCTCCGAAGTCCTTGTAGGTCTCCAGCTTCTCGTAGTTGATGAACTCCTTGCAGTGGCCCTTGGCACGCCAGTCGTCAATGAGTGCCGGGATGAAATAGATGCCCGGCTCGTCGGTCACGACGAAGCCCTCTTCCAGTCTCCGGCCCATGCGCAGGCAGTTGGTGCCGAACTGTTCCAGGTTCGGTGGTGTCTCCTCGTTGAATCCAACGTGTATCTGTTCCAGTCCTTCCATGTCGTGCACGTCCATGCCCATCATGTGTCCCAGTCCGTGAGGCAGGAACATGGCGTGGGCACCGGCCTTGACAGCCTCGTCCACGTCGCCCTTCATGAGTCCCAGCTCCTTCAGCCGTTCTGACATCAGGCGGCAGACAGTGAAGTGAACGTCCATGTATTTCACACCGGGCTTGGCCACGTTGAGCACGTAGTCGTGACATTCCTCCACAATGCTGTAGATCTCTAGCTGGCGCTGGGTGAACTTGCCGCTGACGGGCATCGTGCGGGTATGGTCGGAGCAGTAGTCGTCGAGCTCACAGCCTGCATCACAGAGGGCCAGACGGCCTTCCTCCAGCTTGGCGTCGCTCGGACTGCCGTGCATGATTTCTCCATGTTGGGTAAAGATGGTGGCGAAGCTGACACCCTGAGCCAGCGAACGGGCAATGCCATCAACCTGACCGCCTATGTAACGCTCGGTCACGCCTGGGCGGATAAGCTGCTGGGCGGTGGTGTGCATCTTGTATCCCACCTCGCAGGCACGCTCAATGGCTTCAATCTCCTGTGGCTCTTTAGTGGAGCGCATCTGTACCACCGCCTTGATCAGGGGAAGCGAGGCAGCCATTTTTTGCTTGGATGGATGAATGCCCAGCAGGTCCATGATTTGTATCTTCGTATCGAAACGGTAGGGAGGCAGGAAATGGATGTTTGAAGTCCGACGTTCGATGTATGATGTAAGCTTAGCCATCGGTGCCGTCTTGGTAACGCCTACCTCTGCTGCCAGGTCACTGATAGTTGGCGTGAAGCCCATCCATACGATATCTTCCACATCAATATCGTCGCCAAAGAGCCAGTCCTCGTTGTTGTCAATATCAATGACACCTACCAGTCCGTCGCGATGCTGACCGAAGTAGTAGAGGAACGATGAGTCCTGACGCATGGGAGCGTAGCAGTTGGCGGGATAGTTGTAGGGTGCCTCGTTGTTTCCGAACAATACAATGATGCCGTTTTTGACGAGCTTTTTCAGCTCCTCACGACGGCGGATATATGTCTCTTTACCAAACATAAGTCAAAAAAATTTACTCTTAGTAGTCAAATATTCCGCAAAGATACACATTATTAATTAAAAAACATTATCTTTGCAACATATTTTAGCAAATAAAGTGATATTATTATGCGAATTGACCGAAATGCAGGACTTGTATTAGAGGGTGGAGGCATGCGAGGCGTCTTTACCAGCGGTGTGCTGGATGCCTTCATGAAGCACGATTTTTACTTCCCTTATGTTGTGGCAGTATCGGCTGGAGCCTGCAACGGACTTTCGTATATGAGTCGTCAGCCACGCAGGGCACGCATCTCCAATATCGACATGCTGGCGAAGTACGACTACATTGGTCTCAAGCATCTGGTGACACAGGGCTGTATCTTCGACCCGAAGCTGCTTTACGACCGTTTTCCCAATGAACTCGTACGTTTCGACTATGACACTTACTTCCATAATCCAGCCCTGTTTGAAATGACTGTAACCAACTGTAACACAGGTCTTGCCGAGTATCTGAGCGAGAAGAGTGGCGACCGCCAGCGACTTACTGACATCTGCCGTGCGTCGAGCAGCCTGCCCTACGTCAGCAAGATTGTAGAGGTGGACGGTCAGCCCTATCTGGACGGTGGCATCGTCGATAGCATTCCTGTGGAACGGGCCATTCAAATGGGGCATGAATTCAATGTGGTCATCATGACGCGTAACCGGGGCTATCGGAACAACAGCCGTGACCTGAAGATTCCCCGATACATCTATCGCAACTATCCTCGACTGAGGGCAGCTTTGAGCCATCGGGTAGCCGTGTATAACGCCCAGCTGGAGCAGGTGGAACGCATGGAGGACGAGGGCAGGATCATGGTCATCCGTCCACTGAAGCCCATGGAGGTGGGACGCATGGAGCGTGACGTCAAGAAGCTGGAGGCACTCTACGAGGAAGGCTTTAGCTTAGGCGAGCAGTTTTGCACGAAATAACAAATTTTACCCCTTTGCTGCAAATATTTGGCAGAAAGTTTGGTGAAATGCAAATTATTGTTTACTTTTGCCAACTATAACTAAACATGTTAATTGATTATGGCAACTTATTACATTGTAGAGAACAATCAGCAGGCCGGCCCGTTCACCCTGGAACAACTGGCTGCAAGAGGTATCAGCAGTGATACGAATGTATGGACAGAAGGCATGGCCAACTGGACACCTGCCAGTCAGGTCAGCGAACTTCAGTCGTTGTTTGTAACGCCGACGCCCCAGAGCACTCCGTCCTATGAGCCGGAGCCAGCCTATACGGGTGGCAGCAGCAGTTCCTATCAAGACAGCAATGAGTACGTTCCTGCTCCGAAGGACTACAAGATGCAGTCTATCATCCTGATTGCCGTTTCCGTCTTCTGCTGCGGCCTGTGTGCTGGTATCGTGAACCTCGCCCTTGGTATCATGGCCCTGATGGAGAACAACAAGATTGACGGCTTCTACCGCTCGGGTAACTACGAGGCTGCCCAGGCTGCCAGCGACAAGGCCGGCAAGTACGTGAAGATTGGTTTCATCGTCTTCGGCGTGGGTCTGGTGCTCGAGATTATTTTCTACATCGTCTATTTCATAGTGGCTGCTAACAGCTAATTGGCTGGAAGATCATGGCATCCTATTTCATCGTTGAAGACAACAAGCAGAGCGGGCCTTACTCCCTTGACCAGCTGGTTTCAATGGGTATCACCTCCGACACGATGGTGTGGACTGATGGTATGCCCTCTTGGAAGTCGGCTGCTGAGGTTCCCGAGTTGCAGTCGGTACTGAGTCAGGAGTCTTATCAGGACGACTATGATGATGGTGGCTACGGCTATGGCGGAGGCTACGGGTATCAGCCTAATTATGTGCCCATGCCAGAGAGCCATAAGTCGAAGGCCATCTGGTCATTGGTGCTGACCTGTGTCAGTATGTTTTGCTGTGGTAACTGCTTCGGTGTCATTTGTTTGGTGTTTTCCATTCTCGGATTGGTTTCGGCCAATAGGGTGTCTTCTGACTACATGACCGGCAACTATCAGGGAGCCTTGAATGCCAGTGCTGATGCTAATAAATGGAGCAACTGGGCGATTACTTTGCTCATCATTGGTGGCTTGATCTGCGTTGTCTGCTGGGTATTGTATTACTTCCTGGTATTTGCCGCTACTATGTCTGGTAATTACTACTAAGTGGAGTTCAAGCTAACGATGAAGCGTCGTATCATTTGGGGAATCATTGTACTGGTCGTTATGGCTGTCGTTTTCGTGTATTTCGTCTTCGACCCGTCGGCAGAGTCGTGGTTCCCCAAATGTCGTATGTATCAGCTGACGGGTTATAAGTGTCCCGGCTGTGGTTCACAACGTATGCTCCATGCCTTACTGCATGGCGACGTTGTAGGTGCTATCCATTATAATGCTTATTTGTTTGTGGTGATGTTTTATTGTCTGGCAATAGGCATTAGCCAGCTTATCTATCACCGTTATCCCAAGTTTTCTGACGTGTTGTTAAGCGTTCCGGTTGCCTTGACCTTCTTAGTTCTCACCCTGCTATGGTGGGTGCTTCGCAATGTCTATGGGTGGTAATCCCTCCTTACTCCTTTAAAAGATCCGGCCTCAGGCGGCGCGTACGTTCCATCGCCTGCTCAAGTTCCCATTCGCGTATCTTGGCCTCGTTGCCGCTTAGGAGAATGTCGGGCACCTTCCAACCCTTATAGTCGGCAGGGCGGGTGTAGATGGGTGCTGCCAAGATGTCGTCCTGGAAACAGTCGGAGAGGGCGCTCTGCTCGTCGCCGATGACACCCGGCACCACCCGCACAATGGCGTCGGCTATCATCGCAGCCACCAGTTCACCGCCTGTCAGTACAAAGTCGCCGATGGATATCTCACGGGTAATGAGGTGGTCACGTATGCGCTGGTCTATTCCTTTATAATGACCAGCCAGGATGATCAGGTTGCCCTTTAATGAGAGTTCGTTGGCCATGTGCTGGTCGAAGCGCTCCCCGTCAGGTGAGGTGAAGATAACCTCGTCGTAGTCGCGCTCTGCCTTCAGGGCTGTGATGCAGCGGTCAATGGGCTCGCATTGCATCACCATGCCGGCGCTTCCTCCGTAGGGGTAGTCATCTACACGACGCCACTTGTCCAGCGTGTAGTCACGCAGGTTATGCAGGCGTATCTCAGCCAGTCCCTTCTTTTCCGCCCTTGCTAGGATGGACTCGTGTACGAAGCCCTCCAGCATCTCAGGCAGAACGGTGATAATGTCAATCCTCATGATTAGTCCTTTATCAGTTCGTCGAAGAATGCGTCAAGGTCCTTGTCGAGGTCGGGCAGCAGCTCACCTCCCACAATGATGGTGTCGCCGTCGGCTACATACAGCTCGGCAATGTGTTCACGGTCGTCGTCTTCGAGCACAAAGGAGAATGGCCTTAATATGGACATCTTTTCTACCATGTCGCGTGCATTGTTCTCAAGCACGCTGCGCAGGACGGTGGTGATGTTCTCGTAGAAGTCCTCGTCCTTGTTGTCAATCCACGATTCGATGACCACACGTGTTATCTCGTTGTCGTCATCGTCGAAGGCCACGAGTTCGCCCGACTCCTGAGTGACGCGCAGATGGATGTCGGTCATGACGGTTGCCTCCACATTGGCAGGGAATCTTGAGGCCACTTTCCTAATGGCCCGCTGGATTTGCTGGATGGTTTGTTCTGATGTTTCCATGTCGTGTAACTTGTTTCACCTTGCAAAAGTAAGAAAAGAAAGTGAGATTTGCAAACGATTACGACTTTTTTTAAAAAAAACTTTCAACTTTCAACTCTCAACTCTCAACTTTTTTGTACCTTTGTACCGAACTATGAGCGATATTGTCACACATTCTGGAATTATCGAACGTATCGACGGCTCCACGCTGAAGGTACGCATCGTGCAGACGTCGGCCTGTGCTGCCTGTAAGGTAGCCGGTCATTGTCATGCTGCCGAAGCGAAAGAAAAGATTGTTGATGTGGTGACTCCTGATGCCTCCCGATGGCTGGTGGGTGAACGTGTGACGGTGGCTGCTTCCAGACAGATGGCTACGCAGGCTTTGCTGCTGGCATTCGGTCTGCCTCTGGTAATTATGCTGGCTGTATTGCTGGCTGTCTTGTCGTTGACGGGTAGGGAAGGGCTTGCCGCCCTTTGCGGACTTGGTGCCCTGCTGCCTTATTATGCTGTGTTGTGGCTGACTCGTAAGAACCTGCAGCGCCGTCTGGCATTTTGGATTAAGGAATAATAATACTGAAACAAATAACAAACAAAAACATTTATGGATTTCATTTTGATTGCAGTAGCGGTACTTGGCGCCATCGGACTGATAGCTGCCTTGGTGCTGTTTCTCTGCTCCAAGAAATTTGCCGTCTATGAAGACCCGCGTATTGCCCAGGTGACTGAGCAACTGCCTGGTGCTAACTGTGGCGGATGCGGATTTGCTGGTTGTGGCGGTCTGGCTGATGCCCTTGTGAAGGGTGCCGATGCCGTCAGCATCGACGGGCTGGCGTGTCCAGTGGGCGGCAGCGAGGTGATGGGTAAGGTAGCCGACCTGTTAGGAATGGCCCTTGCCAACACGGAACCGATGGTGGCCGTGGTAAGATGTAACGGAACGTGTGAGCTTCGTCAGCGTACTGCCGAGTATAACGGCCTGCGTACCTGTGCAGCAATGAATGCCTGTGGTGCCGGTGAGACGGGCTGCGGCTTCGGCTGTCTGGGTTGTGGCGACTGTGTCAGTGCCTGTCAGTTTGACGCCATCCACATGAATGCTGAGACCGGTCTGCCTGAGGTCGATGATGAGAAATGTACGTCATGCGGCGCTTGTGTCAAGGCTTGTCCGCGTCACATCATTGAACTGCGCAAGAAGGGACCGAAGAATCGTCGTGTCTTCGTCAGTTGTGTCAACAAGGACAAGGGACCTGCTGCCATGAAGGCTTGCAAGGCTGCCTGCATCGGTTGTGGCAAGTGCGAGAAGGAGTGCCCGTTTGGTGCCATCACCGTCGAGAACAACGTTTCGTACATCGACTTTAACAAGTGCCGCCTGTGCCGTAAGTGTGTGGCCGTTTGTCCTACGAAGGCCATCCACGCAGTGAACTTCCCTGCTCCGAAACCAAAGCCCGAAGCAGCCGTTAGTGTGTCCGACGGTTCTCCCGTCGAGAATAAAATTGAACCCGCTAAAGTAGAAAAGGAGGCCCAAGCATGAACGCAAGAACATTCAGTATCGGAGGTATTCACCCCGAAGAAAATAAGCTGACCCACGAGGTTGCCACACAGGTGGCTCCGCTGCCCAAGCAGGCCATCTTCCCGCTCTCGCAGCACATTGGCGCTCCTGCCAAACCTGTTGTCCAGAAAGGCGATAAGGTAAAGGTGGGCACGCTGTTGGCTGAAGCTGGCGGCTTTGTGTCGGCTCCCATCTACTCGTCTGTTTCGGGTACTGTTTTTAAGGTTGACTCGGCCGTTGATGCCACTGGCTATCGTAAGCCCGTTATTATTATTAATGTAGAGGGCGACGAGTGGGAAGAGTCGATTGACCGTTCCGACAAACTGGAACTGGTGAAAGACCATCCGGAACTGACACCCGAAGAAATCGTCGAGCGTGTCAAGGTGGCTGGTGTCACGGGTATGGGTGGCGCAGGCTTCCCCACGTTCATCAAGCTCACTCCTCCGCCTACGGCGAAGGCCGAGTGTGTCATCATCAATGCTGTGGAGTGCGAACCCTACATCACCGCCGACTACCGTCTGATGATGGAGAAGGCCGATGAGATACTCGTTGGTCTGGAGCTGTTGATGAAGGCCGCCAAGGTAACAAAGGGCTACATCGGCATTGAGACCAACAAGCCCGCCGCCATCGAACTGCTCACCCAGAAGTGTGCCGAGGCGTTCTCCGCCTCGGAATACCAAGTCGAAGTGGTTCCCCTCAAGCAACGCTATCCGCAGGGTGGTGAGAAACAGCTTGTCGATGCGGTCATCCGCCGTCAGGTTCCTGCTCCGCCTGCCATCCCCGTTAACGTGGGTGCTATTGTGCAGAACGTGGGAACGGCCTTTGCTGTCTATGAGGCGGTGATGAAGCACAAGCCGCTCTTTGAGCGTTATACCACGGTGACGGGTAAGCGTCTGCAGAATCCCGGCAACTTCCTTGTCCGTATGGGTACGCCCATGCAGCAGCTCATTGACCTTTGTGGTGGCATGCCCGATGGCGACAACAAGTTGCTGGCTGGCGGTCCCATGATGGGTAAGGCGCTCACCTCGACCGAAGTGCCCATCTGCAAGGGTACCAACTCTGTGACCATCATCAGTGGCGATGAGGCCCGTCGCAAGGAGCCGCAACCCTGCATCCGCTGTGCCAAGTGTGTGGGTGCCTGTCCCATGGGACTGGAGCCTTACTTGCTGGCCAAGGTGTCTGCCGTACAGAACTGGGAGCGTGCCGAACAGGAGGACATCGTTAGCTGCATAGAGTGCGGCTCGTGTCAGTTCACCTGTCCTGCCCACCGTCCGTTGCTCGACAATATCCGTCTGGGCAAGGCCACCGTCATGGGAATCATTCGCAGCCGTGCTGCAGCCAAGAAATAATTGGAAAATCGAAAATCAGAAAATCGAAAATTATAGAATGGGAAAGTTAATCGTTTCATTATCACCTCATGCACACGGTAAGGACACTGTGGAGCGCAATATGTATGGCGTCATCATCGCCCTGCTACCTGCACTGCTCGTGTCGTTCTGGTTCTTCGGAATCGGCTCGGCCATTGTGTGTGCAACGAGCGTCATAGCCTGCGTACTTTTCGAGTGGGCCATCAATAAGTTTATCCTTGGCCGTCAGCAGAACACGGTGCTCGACGGTTCGGCAGCCCTGACGGGTCTGCTGCTCGGCTTCAACCTGCCGTCTAACCTCCCCGTCTGGATCATCATCATCGGTGCGCTGGTCGCTATCGGCGTAGGCAAGATGTCGTTCGGCGGATTGGGTCAGAACATCTTTAACCCTGCACTCGTGGGCCGTTGCTTCCTGCTGGTGTCGTTCCCCGCACAGATGACCAGTTGGCCGAAGATTGGTCAGCACTTGAGCTATCTGGATGCGGAGACAGGTGCTACACCTCTTTATTATATGAAGGAGGCCATTAAGAACGGCGACTTGCACCAGTTGGAGAAAGTACCCGACTCTGTGTCGTTGCTTTTGGGCAACGGCTATGCAGAGGGTATGGGAACCATTGGCGAGGTGTGTGCATTGGCCCTGCTCCTCGGCTTGGCTTACATGCTGTGGAAGAAGATTATCACCTGGCACATTCCCGTCTCAATTATCGGTACGGTCTTTGTGCTGGCCGGATTGTTCCATCTGGCGAATCCTGTCTATGCCGACCCCCTGACGGTTATTCTGAGTGGTGGTCTGATGCTGGGTGCCATCTTCATGGCTACCGACTATGTGACGTCGCCCATGACGCCGAAGGGACAGATCATCTATGGTGTCTCCATCGGTGTGCTGACGCTCGTCATCCGCAACTGGGGCAGTTATCCTGAGGGAATGTCGTTCGCCATTCTCATCATGAACGCCTTCACGCCTCTTATCAATATGTATGTGAAACCCAAGCGCTTCGGTGAGGTGCCCGAAAAGAAATAAGGAGGACGATATTATGAAGAAGTTAGAATCATCATTACTGAATATGGTCCTCGTGCTGACGGGCGTTGCTGTCGTTATGGGCGGCATTCTGGCTTATGTGAACCATCTGACCGAAGGTCCCATCAGCGAACAGAAGCAACGGGCACTGGCCGACGGCATCAAGGATGTCATGGTGTGCGATGACTTGGTTGTCACCAAGACCGATACCGTCCGTCAGAACGACGCGAATGGCAAAGAACTCACCTACGTCATCTACCAGACGCAGGACAAGCAGGGCAAGGACCTTGGTGCAGCCGTTGAGAGCACTACAGGCGGCTTCGGTGGCGACCTGAAGGTGCTGGTAGGTTTCAATCCTGAAGGCAAGATTCTGGGCTATACCATTCTTGAGACGGCAGAGACACCAGGACTGGGCGCCAAGGCCGACAAATGGTTCCAGAAGGGCGAGAAGGGTGACATTATCGGTAAGGCTCCTGCCGAGCCGCTGACCGTATCGAAGGATGGTGGACAGGTGGATGCTATCACGGCTTCGACCATCACCAGCCGTGCCTTCCTCCTGGCTGTTAACAATGCGTATAAGGCTTACAAGGCTACGCCTGCCACTGACTCAGAGACAGGAGCCTCGAAGCAAAGTCATTGAGTAATAAATCGAAAATCGAAAATATGAATTATATCAGTATCATCAAAAACGGCATTGTCAAGGAGAACCCCACGTTCGTCCTGATGCTGGGTATGTGTCCTACGCTGGCCACTACCACCAGTGCCATGAACGGATTGTCGATGGGCTTGGCAACGATGGCCGTGCTCATCTGTACCAACGTTGTCATCTCTTGTCTGAAGAGCCTGACGCCCGACAAGGTACGCATCCCCGTGTTCATCGTGGTCATTGCGGCCTTCGTGACGATTCTGCAACTGTTTATCAAGGCCTACCTGCCCGACATCGACGCATCGCTGGGCCTGTTTATCCCTCTCATTGTGGTCAACTGTGTCATCCTCGGTCGTGCTGAGGCGTTCGCTGCCAAGCAGTCGCCGCTTGCCTCGCTGTTCGACGGCATCGGCATAGGTCTGGGTTTCACGCTGGGTCTGACGCTCCTCGGCATCTGTCGCGAGGTGCTGGGTGCCGGTAGCATCTTTGGCTACACGTTGCTGCCCGAGACCTACAACATCCTGCTCTTCGTCCTGCCCCCGGGAGCCTTCATCACGCTTGGTTTCCTGGTTGCGATAGTTAATAAGTTGCGTAGCAATGCGTAATATCGATATAACGTCATAACGAAATAACGACAAACATGGAATATCTATTAATATTCATCAGCGCGATATTCGTCAACAATATCATTCTGTCGCAGTTCCTCGGCATCTGCCCGTTCCTGGGTGTGTCGAAGAAGGTTAGCACTTCGCTGGGCATGTCAGCAGCAGTAGCCTTCGTGCTCACGCTGGCTACCATCGTCACCTGGCTGGTGCAGAAGTACGTGCTCGACCAGTTTGGCCTGCAGTACCTGCAGACCATCGCGTTCATCCTCGTCATTGCCTCGTTGGTGCAGATGGTGGAGATTATCCTTAAGAAGGTGTCGCCTGCCCTCTATCAGGCACTGGGCATCTTCCTGCCGCTCATCACTACCAACTGTGCGGTGCTGGGTGTCGCCATCCTTGTCATCCAGAAGGACTTCGACCTCGTGCAGTCCATCGTCTATGCCTTCTCTACGGCTATCGGCTTTGGTCTGGCGCTGACGGTCTTTGCCGGTATGCGTGAGCAGATGGAACTGTCGGACATTCCCAAGGGCATGCGTGGTACCGCCATCGTGCTCGTGGCAGCCGGTCTGCTCTCACTGGCCTTTATGGGCTTCTCGGGTGTTGACGGAGGCCTGAAGGTGTTGTTTGGATTGGATTAAAAAATGGAGAATTTCAGTTATCAGACCAGTGAGCGTTTCGCCGACATCCAGCTGTTGCGCTACAGGCTGAACGGCTTTGACGAGCTGACGTTGCAGCAGAAGCTGTATATTTATTATCTGTCCGAAGCCACGCTCTGGGGGCGTGACATCACGTTCGACCAGTTCGGGCGTTACAACCTTCAGATACGCCGTCTGCTGGAGCAGATATACACCTCTGCCGACGTTGACCGCACGACGGACGAGTTCCGTGCTTTGGAGACCTACCTCAAGCGGATATGGTTCTCCAACGGCATCTATCACCACTACGGCACCGAGAAGTTCGTGCCTGAGTTCTCAGCGGAATATCTGCGTCAGGTTTCTCCTCTCGATGAGACGGAAGAAGGGGCTTTGGAACGTGTCATCTTCGACCCCGACTATCTCCCCAAACGCGTCAACAAGGCTGACGGCGAAGACCTTGTCCTCACCTCCGCCTGCAATTTCTACGATGGCGTTACGCAAGCTGAAGCGGAAGCGTGTGAGTTGAAGTTTTCCCTCAACTCCACCCTCGTCAAGCGCAACGGTCGCATCGAGGAGGACGTGTGGCGCATTGGTGGACGCTATGGGGAAACCATAGCGCACATCGTCTATTGGCTGCGTAAGGCACAGGAGGTCTGCGAGAACGAGCAGCAGCGCAAGGTTCTCGGCCTGCTTGTCCGTTACTACGAGACGGGCGACCCCAGTGTGTTCGATGCCTATTGCATCGAGTGGGTGCGTGAGCTGGAAGGACAAATCGATTTCATCAATGGCTTCATCGAGGTCTATGGCGACCCGCTCGGACTGAAAGGCTCGTGGGAGGGACTCGTGGAATACAAGGATCAGGAAGCCACGAAGCGCACGCAGGCCATCAGCCGTAACGCCCAGTGGTTCGAAGACCACTCGCCCGTTGACCCGCGCTTCCGTAAGCCCCAGGTGAAGGGTGTCACCGCCAATGCCATTTGTGCAGCGATGTTGGGAGGTGACGAATATCCCTCGACTGCCATTGGCATCAACCTGCCCAATGCCGATTGGATACGTGCGGAGTACGGCTCGAAGAGCATCACCATCACCAATATTACCGAGGCCTACAACCGTGCCGCCCGAGGCAGCGGCTTCCAGGAGGAGTTCGTCATCGACGAGCCGACGCTGGCCCTCATCCGCAAGTATGGTGATGTGTGCGACGACCTGCATACCGACCTGCACGAGTGCCTGGGACACGGCAGCGGACAGCTTCTGCCTGGTACCGACCCCGATGCATTGAAGGCCTACGGCAACACCATCGAGGAGGCGCGTGCCGACCTCTTCGGACTCTATTACATTGCCGACCCGAAGCTGGTGGAACTGGGATTGACACCCGACCTCGAGGCCTACAAGTCACAGTATTATACCTACATGATGAACGGTCTGATGACACAGCTCACTCGCATCAAACCAGGCCATCAGATTGAGGAGGCCCACATGCGCAACCGTGCGCTCATCGCCCATTGGTGCTATGCGCAGGGCGATGTTATCCGTATGGTTCACCGTGACGGCAAGACCTTCGTGGAGATAACCGATTACGTGGGGTTGCGTGCACTCATTGCCCGTCTGCTGGCTGAAGTGCAGCGCATCAAGAGCGAGGGTGACTACGAGGCAGCCCGCAAGTTGGTGGAACGCTATGCCGTAAAGGTTGACCCTGACCTGCATGCCGAGGTGTTGGAACGTTACGAACGGCTCAACCTGGCACCCTACAAGGGATTCATCAATCCCGTCCTGAAGCCCGTCTTCAATAGCGAGGGCAGCATCACCGACATTACCGTTGATTATTCCGAGTCCTACGTTGACCAGATGCTCCGCTACAGTCGCGACTACAGCACCCTAACTCCCTCTAACTCCTAATTCCAAACTCAACATGTCTCTTCTAGAACAAGTCAAGGAAATCAAGCAGTCGTTCCGTCAGCTGATGGATGGAGCAACGGCACAGTCCATGCGCGACAAGGGCGTACTGTACAAACTGAACTGGGGCGCCTCCATTCCCATGCTTCGTGAAAAGGCAGAAGAGTTGGGTAAGAATTACCAATTAGCCATTGCCTTGTGGAAAGAGGACGTGCGCGAATGTAAAATCCTCGCCACGATGCTGATGCCGCCTGACGAGGTACTGCCCGAGGTCATTGACATCTGGATGGAGCAGATGCCCTCGCAGGAAATGGCCGAACAGGCATCGTTCAACCTCTTCCAGCATCTGCCCTTCGCACCTGCGAAGGCCTACGAGTGGATGGCATCCGACAAAGAACTCTACCAGCTGTGTGGCTTCCTCGTGATTACCCGTCTCTTCATGAACGGACAGGAGCCCAACGAGCGGGGCATCAACGAGTACATCGACCAGTTGGAAGTCGCCCTGCAAGGCCCCTCCCTCTCAGTCAGGAAAGCCGCCCAGCAGAGCGTCCAGCGCTTCTCGGAACTGGGTCTGGTCTATGAACGGCTTGCCCAATCGGCATTAAAACGCGCCAATTTAGATATTTTATAAACAAAGAACCTTCGCTCGACAATAAAAATTAAAAAATCATTTTTTATTTTGTATTGTTCTCACTTATTTGTACCTTTGAGACCTTGTCTCGAAGGTTCTTTGACCTAAAGGTACAAAGCGGCAAAGCCGAGCGGGCTTCACCTCGGAAATAATAATAAATCCAAATTTATTTTGTATTTCGCTCGTTTTGCACTACCTTTGCATGGTTTCTTGAGAACCGACGCAAAAGATGAAGCAGAATGTGAAGGAAGCCGTCAGGACGATACTGACGAATTATCTGGAATTGAACAACCACCGCAAGACGCCGGAACGCTATGCCATACTGGATGCGGTGTATAGGATGGACGGGCATTTCACCTTGGACGAACTGGGTGAGAAGCTGGCCAACGAGGATAACTTTCCCGTGAGTCGTGCCACGCTGTACAACACGCTGAAGCTGTTCCTGGAACTGCGTCTGGTTATTCGCCACCGTTTTCAGGGAGCCACGCACTACGAGGCCTGCTACGACAACAACGGCCACAGCCATCAGGTGTGTACGGTGTGCGGCAAGGTGTCGGAAATCAAGTCAGGAGAAATAGGCAAGGCCATCGACAACCTGAAGCTGAAGCGTTTCCACAAGGACGGCTTTGCTTTGTATATCTACGGCATCTGCAGCACGTGCCAGGCGAAGATTACGAGACAGAAGAAAGGGAAAAAGGTAAATAATCATAGAAATAATAAATTAAAAGATGATGAATCAAGGAAAAGTTGATGTCCTGCTTGGTCTTCAGTGGGGAGACGAAGGCAAGGGAAAGGTTGTGGATGTACTGACGCCACGTTACGATGTGATAGCCCGCTTCCAGGGTGGTCCGAATGCCGGCCATACGCTGGAGTTCGAAGGCCAGAAATACGTGTTGCGTAGCATCCCGTCAGGAATCTTTCAGGGTGACAAGGTGAACATTATCGGCAACGGCGTGGTGCTGGCTCCCGACCTTTTTATGGAGGAGGCCAAGGCGCTGGAGGCCAGCGGTCATGAGCTACGCAACCGTCTGCACATCTCGAAGAAGGCCCACCTCATCATGCCGACTCACCGCGTGCTCGATGCTGCCTACGAGGCACAGAAGGGTAAGAACAAGGTGGGCACCACGGGCAAGGGCATCGGTCCTACCTATACCGACAAGGTGAGCCGCAACGGTCTGCGCGTGGGCGACATCCTCGAGAACTTCCCCGAGAAGTATGCCGCCGCCAAGGCCCGCCACGAGGCTATCCTGAAGTCGCTCAACTTTGATTACGACATCACAGAGGTGGAGAAGAAATGGCTGGAGGGCGTGGAGAACCTGCGCCAGTTCCCCATCGTGGATTCTGAGCATGAGATCAATAACATCCTCCGTAGCGGCAAGAGCGTGCTCTGCGAGGGTGCACAGGGTACGATGCTCGACGTGGATTTCGGCAGCTATCCCTTCGTCACCTCGTCAAACACCATCTGCGCAGGAGCCTGCACGGGCCTGGGTATCGGTCCCAACAAGATTGGCGACGTCTATGGCATCATGAAGGCCTACTGCACGCGTGTCGGTGCCGGTCCGTTCCCCACGGAGCTGTTCGACGAGACAGGCAAGAAGATTCGTGACCTGGGTCATGAGTACGGAGCTGTGACGGGTCGTGAGCGCCGTTGCGGATGGATTGACCTAGTAGCCCTGCGCTACGCCATCATGGTGAATGGCGTGACGAAGCTCATCATGATGAAAAGCGACGTGCTCGACGGCTTCGACACCATCAAGGCCTGCGTGGCTTATAAGCAAAATGGTCAGCAGATTGACTACTTCCCCTACAACATCGAGGAGGGCATTGAGCCTGTCTATGAGACGCTGCCCGGCTGGAACACCGACATGACGAAGCTGACCAGCGAGGCTGAATTCCCCCAGCAGTTCAAAGATTACATCCAGTTCCTGGAGCAGCAGCTGGAGACTCCCATTTGCATCATTTCTATTGGTCCCGATAGAGCACAAACGATAGAGAGAAAATGAAAACAAGCATAGTAAAAGGAACTCGCGACTTCGGCCCGATAGAGATGGCCAAGCGCAATTATATTTTCGACACCATCAAGCAGGTGTATGCCCTCTATGGATTCCAGCAGATTGAGACGCCGGCCATGGAGACGCTGCAGACGCTGATGGGCAAGTATGGCGAGGAGGGCGACAAATTACTCTTTAAGGTATTGAACTCAGGCGACTGCCTGGCCAAGGTCAGCGACGAGGAACTGGCAGAGCGCAATCCCTTGCACCTCGCATCCAAGATGTGCGAGAAAGGCTTGCGCTACGACCTGACGGTGCCCTTCGCCCGCTACGTGGTGATGCACCGCGAGGAGCTGCAGCTGCCGTTCAAGCGCTATCAGATTCAGCCCGTGTGGCGTGCTGACCGTCCGCAGAAGGGTCGCTACCGTGAGTTCTACCAGTGTGACGCCGACGTCGTAGGCTCTGACTCGCTGCTCAACGAGGTGGAGCTGATGCAGATTATTGACACGGTGTTCAGCCGCTTCGGTATTCGCGTACAGATCAAGATTAACAACCGCAAGATTCTTTCAGGCATCGCCGAGGTTATCGGTGCTGCCGACAAGATTGTGGATATCACCGTCGCCATCGACAAGCTCGACAAGATAGGCATTGACAACGTCAACGCCGAGCTGCGCGAGGACGGACTGACTGACGAGCAAATCCAGAAGCTGCAGCCCATCATCCTGCTCGAAGGCACCAACGATGAGAAGCTCAACACCATCGCAGAAGTGCTAAAGGACAGCGAGACCGGCCTCAAGGGTGTCGAGGAGCTCCGCTATATTCTTGGTGCCCTTGGTGGTAATCATAATTCTCAATTCTCAATTCCCAATTGTCAATTAAAGAACGAGCTCCAGCTCGACCTCACACTGGCCCGCGGCTTGAACTACTACACCGGCGCCATCTTCGAGGTGAAGGCTCTCGACGTGCAGATTGGCAGCATCACGGGTGGCGGACGCTACGACAACCTGACGGGTATCTTTGGTATGCCGGGACTGTCGGGCGTGGGCATCTCGTTTGGTGCCGACCGCATTGACGACGTGCTCAACCAGCTCGACCTCTATCCGAAGGAGAGCGTGAATGCCACGCAGCTGCTGTTCATCAACTTCGGCGAGAAGGAAACGGCCTACTGTCTGCCTTATATATATAAGGTACGCGAGGAGGGCATCCGTGCCGAGATGTATCCTGACGCTTCGAAGATGAAGAAGCAAATGTCGTATGCCAATGCCAAGCAGATTCCTTTCGTCGCCCTTGCCGGTGAGAATGAGATGAACGCAGGCAAGCTCACGCTGAAGAACATGGAGACCGGCGAGCAGCAGATGCTGACCATTGAGGAACTCATTGGA
>JAEEGH010013193.1_pt1 | contig 18365 bp, 20 predicted proteins | sample 9134181 | NCBI WGS metagenome assembly JAEEGH01 (sample SAMN16246544, study PRJNA631951) | gut metagenome | biome: gut microbiome; feature: rumen; material: DP-attached | host: Bos | place: Iran: Karaj | collected 2018-10 | reverse complement strand
ACCGGAACTCGAGGAAGAACCGGAAGAGGAATTCGTTCCGGTCATGTAACACTTAAAACTTAAGCCCGACCTCTCAAAGAGAGAAACGCCGTAGACGCTGTCTCTCTTTGAGACAGCGGACTTACGGCAAATGCCACTTGTTGCCAAATTGGCAACAAGTGATGTAAACTCGAGAAAGAGAGGGCGAGACAATGGGAGAACAGAAACGGAAAAGTAACTGGTGGAAATGGGCGGCCGGAGCTGCAGCATTTGGAGCAGCGGTCTTTCTTGGTGTGCAAGCATTCGGCGGAAGCAATAACACGCAGACTGCAGGAGTGAGCGTAACTCCGACGGTGCTGATTGCGGAAGCGAGTCCTACACCGGAGCAAACTGTTACAGTGACTCCGGACCCGTCACCGCCCCCCATTCCAACGCCTACACCGAAACCTGCCGTGACGGATACTCCAACGCCGGAGCTGACAGAAGAACCAAGTCCGACACCGACAGAGGAACCCACCCCGACACCAACCGAGGAAGTGAAGCCAACGGAGACGGTAACACTGACGCAGATTCCTACGAATACGCCAACGGTAATGCCTATAGCTTCACCGAAGCCAACGGCAACACCTACCGCAAAGCCGACAGCCACACCAACAGTGACGCCGAAGCCGACCAGTACGCCGACGGAAGCACCTACGCCGACAGTGATGCCTTCGAGCACTCCGTCACCGGTTCCAACCAATACACCGACACCTACGCCGGCTGCATGGGCAGAACCGAAGGAGCGGAAGGACATCGCGGATCTGCTGATGGCAAAGATTAATGCATATCGATCCAGTCAGGGGCTTCGTAAGTGGGAAAGTCCATTCGTTTATTACGATGTGAATAATCCCGGCCTCGGGGAACGGCTGACGGAAAAAGGTGTCCGGGTTGCAAAGAAGTGCTGTATGGAACACTCGGCAAAGCATGAAGGCGGGCAGATTGGTACCGGGGTATATTTCTATCCATGGCAGGTAACGGATATCTGGCTGGAATCCATGGCTGAGGATCTGTATCAAAACTGGTATCAGTCCGCACCACATAATAAAAACATGCTGACCGACAGCTCGCCTTATGACGGGGTTGATGTTGCCGTGATGCATGTGGTGGAATACTTCGACGGGGATTATTGGCATTACTGTGCTATTATGACGGTGTCCAGCATCCCTAAGGAATGGCTCCCGGATGGGCTGGAGTAAAAAACTGAATATTGATTTTACGATGGAGCATTGCAGCTGACTGTAGTGCTCCTTTTTCGTGGAAAGGAAGGCAAATGAAGCATTTTAAAAGAGTCATTGCCGTGATGCTTACGGTATCCATGCTTGCAGGGTTCTGTGCCGTCTGGCACGTCCCCAGACAGGCAAAAGCGGCTGACGATATCTATTACACAACAGAGAATTTTCAGAAAGACTACGCGAAGGTTCTTCTTGGCCTGATTGGAAAAGGGTATACCTCCGGTGGAGGTTACCATGTGACTGCGGGAGGAACGCCCCTGAACCCGGCAACTACACCGGATACGATGTTCGACTGCAGCGGATTTGTGATAACCGGCCTTATGATGATGGGATATGACTATTTCATAGATTCGACCGGGAAAAAGTGGGACCTGAATGCCCAGGTCGGCATGGACGTCTTCCAGGGAACGAAGGGAATCTTTTACAGCCATAAGACCGGAGACAAGATAACCCTTCATAACAAAACTGATGCACGGTTCAACGTGACCTTTGAATTCGGGGAAGTGGTCGATATGACAAAGGCCACTGACATCCCAATGGGAAGCATCATATGTTCCCTTCCGACGCATAACTCTGCAGGGAATTATGATTCTTCAAATAACAACGGAGTTGTGTATGGGGCATTCAGTGAACATTACATCGGATCCTCCTACAAGACTTATATCGGGCATGTTTCGGTCGCGCTTTTTACTATTCCGAAGGGGGATGATATTACTCCTGAGAACTACCGGGATAAGACAAGTGCGGAACGCAAGGCAGCGCTGGAAAACTCATGGGAGCGGGCTGCCGCCAAAATCGAATCGCTGTTCGGAGCAACGTACAAGACCAAGGTGACCGGCGGAAGTATCCGAAACTCAGCTTACAACATTTCGGAACAGCACTATGCACCGTTCCTGTGGGATGCACGCGGAAGAGGATACGGATATTATACGAACTCGGATGCCACGGCATCCAACTACAAAGCCGGATTTAAGGATCCGCGCTGTTCGAAGCACTTCCTGACACAGTACAGTAACGTGTGGCAGATTGAGTGCTTAAACGAGACCGTCGGTGTCTGCGTCAACAATAACCCCTATGGAAAAACAGTAGCGATTACACAGTCGGTTCTTTTGAAGCCGGTTGATTCCTATGGAGACATAGTCATTCACAAGACTGAGGATAAAACGCAGACAGTGCTCTCGGGTGCCGGTTTTACCTTATACGAATGGTCAAATAGTTCCGGAAAGTATGTGGAATCACTGGAATACAAGATAAAGGAATACGGTACATCTGGTACTTATCGGGTATATAAGGGAAATGATCAGGAGCCAATCATCATCACAGATGATAATCACGGTCAAATCAAGGTTGTTGAAACCAAAGCGCCTCCCGGGTATTCCAACATCGATCCGGCAACCGGTCAGCCCTATACCTGGGAATACACCTTCCCGAAGGATGGCGGGACAGTAACCTATACCATTGATGCGAAGAATACTGGCGTGGAGGTCGGCTTTAATATCGTGAAGAAGGGTACGAACGGTCCGTTGCTTGCCGGTGGAGAGTTCACCCTGTATTCCGATGAAGCCTGCCAGACGGTGACAAGGGATTTGAACGGGACTTCCGTGTTTGTTTCCGGAACGGACGGGAAGAAGCAGATCAAGTTCCGGCTGAAGTCGGATGCACAAACGTACTACCTGAAGGAAACCAAAGCCCCGGGCGGATATATAAAGAGTGACAGCGTTTTTAGGATTACGGTGACGGCAGCCTCCGACGGAAGGATCGTTGTTGCTGAGAAGAAGGCGGGGGCCTCGGCCTATGCCACAGTCTCAGAAATATCTGCGGAAAATGCGAAGCAGCTGACGAAAGGAGAACTTCCCGTGAGTAATACACCGGAGACCGGCGGGTTGACCATTACGAAGAAGACTAACACGGCAGTCGACGTGAAAGAAGTCTACTGGTTTTATATCACCGGTCCGGGCTACACCGCATGGAAGTCCATCACTCTTCAGCCCGGACAGAGTTCAGCATCGGTTACGATTCCAAACCTTACCGTAGGGGAATACACCGTGCTCGAAGTCGAAAAGGACGGGGATACCAAGTCCGTGTCGGAAACCAGAGCCGTGCCGTACTCCGCCGTCGGTGAAGGAAAGGTTACAGTTGTGGCCGGCACAACGGTCAATAAGACCATCACCAACATGATCACTACGGTCAGGATTAAGAAGACCGCAAAGTAATGAACCAAACAAAAAGAATCAAAGGAGAAATCACAAATGAAAACCTTTATGAAGAAGATCTCGAAGAGCAGACTGTTCGCTGTTGTACTGGCCATTGTATTGATTGCCTCGGTCGCCACCGTGGCCATGGCCGCAGAGGAGAATCCCGCAGGGGAAACGAAGGGTGTTGAGAAAGGCACCTATGATACCAACTATACCGTCACCACTGTAAAGAGCGTAAAGAGCGGCTCCGTCGTAGTGGGGGCCGTCCTCCAGATCATCGACTCCAAGGGCACGGTTGTCGAGGAGTGGATGACCACAAAGGATGACCATGTGATCACCTCAAAGCTTGTCGCAGGCGCGAAGTATACGCTTCATGAGAAGAGCGCGCCGAAGGGTTATATCGTTGCCGCAGATGTTCCGTTTACCGTATCCACCGACGGCAGTATCAATGAAGTCGAGATGAAGGATGACTGGACGAAGGTAACGGTTGCCAAGTACTCGAACGCAACCATGAAGCTCCTCGCAGGATCAACCCTTCAGGTAATTGATTCCAAGACAAATGATGTAGTTTATGAGTGGACGACCGACGGAACCGCAACTCGCTTTGAAGGATTCCTTGAAGCAGGGAAGGAATACATCCTCCGCGAGACAAAAGCTCCTGCCGGTCATACGGTTGCTGCGGATGTCGTGTTTACCGTGTCCACCGATGGTAAGGAAGATACCGTCAACATGTACGATACACCTACGACGGTCAGCATCCGTAAGGTAGCGAAGTAATAGAAGCAAGAAGGAAAAGAAAACCGGAACTGAAAACAGAATCAGAGCGAAGGGCGGACACCCATTGGGTGCCCGTTTCCTTCAGAAAGGATAAGAGATGAAGAAAGGAAAATGGATTTTGGTCCTGTGCGTCTCCTGTATAGCATTGGTGAGCTTCACCTGTTTTTTTCGCCATGCCCGTGCAGAGAAAGAGAAAACAGAGCCGCCGAAAACAAAGTATTATTCCGGCGAAGCCATCGAGGGAGCAGTGCTGCAGCTTATCGATAAGGATGGTAAGGTCGTCAAGGAGTGGACTACCACCAAGGCGGCCTACGAGATCGGTGCCGAGCTGGTTGCGGGAGAAACCTACACCCTCCACGAAAAAAGCGCCCCTCCCGGATACCTCCTCGCAGAAGACATCACCTTTGTGGTGCCGTTAGACGGAAAGAGGCAGGAGATTACCATGGTGGACGCCCCGACCAGCGTTGAAATCGAGAAGAAGGACAAGGATACCGCAGAACCGGTGTACAACGCTGTGCTTCAGGTGCTGGACGAGGATGGCGTGGTCATGGACGAATGGACAACGGACGGAACCGTCCATGAGGTAAAGGGAATCCTGACTGCAGGGAAGAAGTATATCATTCATGAAAAGACCACACCGGTTGGTTACAAAACATCGGATGATGTATCCTTCATCGCCCCGACGGAGGAACCGCCCTACAAGGTGACCTTCTATAATGTGCAGGTGCCGGACGATGTACCGAAAACAGGTGATACAACACATATCTTTCTTTGGGGCGGAATCGGTATTCTGTCAATTGGAGGAATCGTTGTCGCACTCGTGGCACGAAGAAAAATGAAATAGAATAAGAAATATGTGGAGGCAGTATTGAGGGCAGTGCTATTGAAACAAACGAACTACTGCCTCCGCAAATCAGATGACAGGGGCATGTGCATATGGTATACTTTTATTGTAGTTTTGTTTCTGTGCAGGGAGGAGTAAGATGGGAACGGTTGAATATGATTGTTATGGACAGAAAATAATACCTAAGTATTGCCCCTTAACGGGGGAGCGGATATTGGGGGGAGATTCGCCAAATGAGTGCATATATGAGGACTGCTCTGCTGTAAAAGAAGATGTGAAGTATCTTTTGTATGGGCATGCATATCGTTGTAAACTGGAAAAAAGATCAATCGAGGTCTGGCATGAGAAACGCGAGAAAGCGGCCGCGCTTTACAAAAGATTAAATCAATCTCTAACTGTTGCACAAACAATTGATGTGGACAAATTCTTTGCTTACTGCGATAGTTTGGATAAAGAAATGATAGAGACAAGGCAGGAATACTGTAGGGATATGATTCTGAATCCATATCATGAACCCGATGAAAAGTGTTTAATCTATCTCTTTGAGGACGATAGAATTGTTGAAATCCTGTTAGGTGATAACCCCTATTCTTTGCTGTCGAATCGATATGATTGGCTGACGGATCCATCTCGGAAAATTGCGGTAAACTGTTGCTCTGTACCAACAAGTGTGGCAGATGCGATAAATGTGCGAGTTCATCTGAATCATGGCATGGATGTTAAAGCCATTCTTCACGCTGATAACCCAGTGTACATAAAGGCAAGAAGCATTGGAAAGTATGTTGATGCGGTATACGGCTGGGAATGGTTAACTTGGAAGAGAGTGCGGGATCGGCATTTGGAACTGAAAGAGATAGTGAACTATGATAATATCCTCTACATAAAGCCACAGCTTGACGAGATTATTAGAAGAGAGTATCCGCCCCAAAAGGACAAGACATGAGAAACAACAGGAAAATTCAGAAGTGGATGCAGCAATACGAAATACCAAGATAAAACGGTGGGACATCGTAATCAAGCAGTGGATGACGGCAAGCCTTCAGGGGATTCAGTTATCCCAAAAAATCGGATAACTGCAAAATGGAAAAGTGTTCAATCATCGTTACTTACATTATTTCGAGTGACAAGGAGCATGCCTATATGGTACCCTCTGTTTGAAATATGAATGTATAAAACGATCAGACTGATCATATGCTTAAGGCATATACGTCCTAAGTTTTCGATGAAAGAGCGTTTTCTATTGAAATTGTCAGGAGGCAATGGTATAATGACCTCGAACTTAGGGCAAATACGTCCAAAGTAAGAGGTGAAAAGAATGATTAAGCGAGATCGTTATCTGAATCGGTTGATTCACAACATGTGGAACGGTGAAATAAAAGTCATTACAGGGATCCGCAGATGCGGAAAATCGGTCCTGCTGTTTGACCTGTTCTACGAATATCTGCTCTCACAGGGCATCTCAGATGATCATATCATCAGGCTGGAACTCGACCAAAGAAGGTATTACAAATTCCGGAATCCGATCGTGCTCTGCGAATATGTTGAAAGCCTTATAAAAGAACGTTCTGGAGATCGGTTCTTCCTGTTCGTGGATGAAGTTCAGTTCACGAAAGCAGTGAAGGACGAGGCAAACGGGGGAATCGAAGTAACGATTTATGATATGCTGAATGAACTGAAAGCATATAAGAATCTGGATGTGTACGTGACCGGCAGCAATTCGAGAATGCTTTCAAAGGATATAGCTACCGAATTCAGGGGAAGGGCGACTCAGATCCATGTGTATCCCTTAAGCTTTGGGGAATACTATTCCTTCGTCGGTGGGGATAAGCGTGCTGCCCTGGACCAGTATATGCTGTATGGCGGAATGCCGCGGGCTGCCGGTATGACCGAAGAACAGGACAAGAAGGAATACCTTGCTAATCTGTACGATGAACTCTATGTCAAAGATATTGTGGAACGAAACCATCTGGAACGGGAAGACATACTGAACGCAATCCTGGATTATACAGCTTCTCAGATCAGTTCTTTGACAAATCCGACAAATATTGCCAACGCCTTAAGCTCAATGCGTCACGAGAAGATAAACCCGAGTCTGGTATCTGCATATCTTTCGCATGTAATGGATGCATTTCTCATCGGCATGGCGCGCCGATATGATATTAAGGGCAAAACATATTTCAATTATCCGAACAAGTATTATTATACGGATATCGGTCTTCGGAATGCGAGACTGAATTACAGGCAATATGATCCGGGCCACATGATGGAGAATATCATCTATAACGAACTGGTTTTACGGGGATATTCTGTTGACGTCGGTATGGTCCTGGAGCGGAAGAACAATGAAAAGAACCAGCGCGAAATTGACTTTGTCGTCAACGACGGGGACAAACGTATTTATATTCAGTCTGCTTATCAAATAGATACGGAACAAAAGGAGAGTACGGAATTGCAGTCAATGAAGCTGACGGGAGATTTCTTCAGGAAGATCGTCATCCGCCTGGATATGCCGCATAACTACTATGACGATAACGGATTCTTTCACTGTAATCTGATGGATTTTCTTCTTGGAAACATAGAGCTGTTCTGATGCTCAGGACTGCCTTTCGCAGTCACTTTTCACACTGCTCCGGTCCCAGACCATTGGGGGCCTCGGTAGTTGTTTTTGCGCAGGAATTTCTATTGTATTATTCGAGGCAGAATTACTTAGCATTAAGGATGAATATCCTAAGCTGTTGATTGCCAGAACAAAACACGAAGAAAGTCAATATGAGGGAATAAAGGTAATTGACATAGCAAGATGGCTTTGCTCTTCGCAAAAGTGAGAAAAAATGAAGAGTGCGAAGCAAAGTTGTGCCGGCTTTACGGAATGCAGGAGGTTGAATTCGGATAAAACTCTTGTTGCACAAAATAGAAGCAACGCATTGGAGAGGTTCAGCCATGTCAAAAATAACTAAAGCAAAAAAGAGAGAGAAACGCGTAAGAGTTCCTGCGGAATACACTGAGGGCGCGCTTCACTTTAAGACAGGCGAAGGCTGGAAGGCTTGCTATGACGGAGAAAGAGACCTTTATACTGCTGAAACCTTTTTGGCGGGTTACTATGATCTCTATGAGATTAACGAAGAGATTTTTGAAGAACTAACGAAAGCAATGAAACGCAGAGATGCACAAGAACTGATTATCACCGGTAGACACCTGTATAAAAGCGTCAGCGACCGTAATGGTTCATACGATATCGCACTCGATGGGGACTATGCTCTGCTTTGCCCGTGGGCAGATGTACAGAAAACCGGCGAGTTATGGGACGAGAAACTGACAGATATGGCGGTTGCAGTGTTTGATTCCGAAAAACAGAATCGAGAGCAAAGACTGAAAAATGTGAAGGATGAAGGGGATGGTTTTTAGCATGAAGACAAATTAATGGGAAAGGCATGAATCAAGAGAGTAATCCTAGTAAAGAAAAACAAAAGGAAGATGCAATAACGTTTTTAAATCGAATAACCCTAACTAGGAGATTGAGGGAGCTGATAGAGAATCAGCTCCCTTTGCTGTTGCAGACAAGCAAAGACGATAAATGCCAGGGTTTTGTCAGGTTACGATGAAGTCCGCAACCTCTTCCGGCGTTTCGCGATAGCCATTTTTCGCCCAATAGACAAACAACTTATAGACGCCGCCTACCTCATAGACAATCCGCCAGGGATTACGGACGTCTTGAAGACGAATAAAGAAACGGTAATCGAATTCTTCTTCAATCAGGGATTCTTTTCCTCTTTGAAACAGGATATCAAAGATTTCCCGATACTCGTACATATGTGATAACAGGAAAACGATATAGGGCTTCAGGTTTACTTTTGTCAAAGTAATGTAATTATCCTCAGTAGCGGACAGCCACAGATCGGTTTCCCGTCGAATGTAATAGCGCAGAATGTCATCGGTGTCGGTGAAATTCCGATAGAAGGAAACACGGCCGACCTCCGCAGCGTCGGTGATCTCTATAATGGATGCCTCGGAAACGCCGCTTTTCAGCAGTTTAACATAGGCATCGGCAATCCGGTCTTTTACAGTATATCTTGCCATGGAACAAAACCTCCGGGAATGTATCATTTTCGCCAACGTCTTGAAATTCAATGTAAAAGACGATAAAATCAAAGCAGAATGATACATTTGTTTCATTCGGACGATATCACAGATTAAGCTACTTGTCAAGCGGACAGGAGGAGAAAGGAGAAAGCCATGGAATATATACTGCGGACCATGGATCTGACGAAAAACTACGGCAACAAAACCGTTGTGGACAAAGTAAACATCAATATCGCCAAGGGAGATATTTACGGCTTCATTGGTAAGAACGGCGCCGGAAAAACCACGACGATGAAGATGGTATTGGGAATGATATTTCCGACATCCGGTGAAATGGAACTGTTCGGGGAAAAGGCAAATGATGCCGCCAGACACCGCATCGGATCCCTGATCGAAGCCCCGGGGCTTTATAAAGACCTCACTGCGTATGAGAACCTGCGTAGATTCTCCATGCTTTACGGAGGAGATGATAAGGAAATCAAGGAAGTTCTGGAACTGGTGGACCTTGCCAACACCGGGAAGAAGAAAGCAGGGGAGTTCTCTCTGGGAATGCGTCAACGGCTCGGAATCGCGCTTGCTATGTTGGGAAAGCCGGACCTGTTAATCCTCGATGAGCCGGTGAACGGTTTGGACCCTTCCGCGAACAAAAGAATTCGCGATGCGATTCTGCGGCTGAATCGGGAGAGAGGAGTGACCTTCTTTATTTCCAGTCATTTGCTGGGAGAACTCGCTAAGATCTCCACCCGCTATGGAATCATCAACGGAGGGCATCTTGTCGAAGAGGTTTCCTCGAAGGAATTGGAGGAACGCTGCAGACAAAGTCTCAGCATCCGATGCGGAAATCCGGCGGTTGCCACGCAGACATTGGAGCAGGCATTTTCCGTGAAACCGCTGATAAACGGGGATACGGTGACGGTATACAGCGGGTTTGAACGCGCGGCGGAAATCAACGAGGCACTGGTTCGTGCAGGTGCCGGCGTATTCGATTTCCATGCGGCAAATTCGGACATGGAGGAATACTTCATAGAAAGGATCGGACGATAATGGGAAAAATGATTCGGTTTGAAATGGATAAGCTTCTGCATCGAAAGAGTTTTTATATCTGCACGATCATCGGGGCGCTGCTTGTCGTGATCGGCGCCAAGACCGCTGCATCGCTTGCAGAGGCGGAAGAATCAATTGCGCCGGCGGTTACGGCATGGGGAACGGCTGCCGGAGCAGTCAATACCGGGAATCTGCTTTTACTGATGGCAATCTTTACCGCGATTTTCGTATGTGATGATTTTGATCAAAACACCTTGAAGAATATCTATTCCAAGGGGTACAGCAGGGGAACGGTGTATGCTGCACAGTTTGTGGTATCGCTTTTTGCTGCGGGGATTATGTTTGCAGTGGATGTAATAGCGGGCTTTGTTGCCGGACAGCAATTCGGTAAAACCGGAGCGGTCGGACAGTATCCGAGAGTGATCCTTCTCCAGTTGATTGTTATGGCAGCGTATCACACATTCTTCTTTATGATGTCCGTGATCGTCGGCAAGGTCGGGACGGCTATCGCTCTGGGAATCGTGGCACCGATGATCGTCACATTGGTTTTGAACCTTATTACCGACCTGCTGAAGATTAAGGATTTTTCGTTCGGAAAATACTGGCTGGATGCGCACCTGAGTACCGTCAGCGAGGTTTCTTCCTCTATGGGGAAACTCACTTTAGCAGTAGTTGCTTCACTTGTTTATGCGGTTGTGTTTGGGATTGCCGGCTCCGTAATCAGCCGGAGGCGGCAGTTGTAAGCAAAGTACAGCCATGGTATAATCGTTATGAGTGTTTCCGGGGGAGTTGAAAAAGGGCATAATACGCAAAAAAGGATGAATACGACCGTTCATTGGGGTGAAAATCGTGGAATGGAACTATAAACAAGTACGAAAACAAAGCTGGGATACCGCTTTCAAAAAAGGAAGAAGATCATGGTTCATGCTTGTCGTGGTCGCTTTCCTGTTTGCCTTTATCGGTGCTTCAAACGGCTCGCAGACCACCTTTATTGACACCATAGATAAATACATCGGAGCAAATGATCCGTTGCTTCCCGGCAATGTTGAGGCCCTTAAAGAATACATCGTAGAGACACCGCTCGTAAAAAAGGTTCCGTTTATTTCTTCAGACTTCGCACTGGCGATCATCGACAGTATTTCGAAGGGTGCCACATGGATTTTAAAGCTGCTTGCAGCAAATCTCGCATATTTCAATCGCAACAAGGGTGAAGTGATTGCTGTGCTGATAATCGGTGCATTGATTGCTGCTGCATTGAAATTCTTTATCCTGAATGTGGTGCTTGTGGGCAGAAATCGGTTCGTTATGGAAAACCGCTTTTCCAAAGAAGTGCCTATGCGAAGGATATTTGCTCCGTTCCATAAGAAGACTTTGTGGAATGTTATCAAGGTCATGTTCCTGTATAAGCTGAGTATAGCGCTGTGGTCACTGACGGTCATAGGCGGCTTTTACAAGTATTATCAATATGCTGCCGTTCCGTATCTGATAGCAGAAAACCCCGGGATTAGGTGGAAAGAGGCAAAACAGCTTTCCGTGCAGATGACGAAGGGCTATAAGTGGAAAATGTTTCTGACGCAACTGTCATTTCTGCATATATGGCTTTTGAAAGTAATCCCGCTTGTCGGCCTGCTTGTCGCTGTGCCGCTTGAGATGACACTGAATGCTGAGTTCTATTTCACGATGAGAAATAATATGGAGATTCAGAGTGAGTTGCTCTGCGAACCGGCATTTTCACACGAACCTTATATCAAAGAATCTGCTGATCCCGAATATGTGCTGAAAGACCTCGGCATCAGCCGTTCGCGGGTAAAGGGAGCAAACAGCGGCTATGCCATATCAGACTATATTTTTATGTTCTTTGTCTTTTGCCTAATCGGGTGGCTATGGGAGTGTGGACTGCATTTGTTCCGTGACCATGAGATTGTCAACCGTGGGACAATGTATGGCCCATGGATTCCGATTTATGGTGTCGGCGGTACTGCAATGGTTCTTCTGCTTGATCGCTTCAAAGAGAACAAACTGAAACTTGTTGCGCTTGAAGTAGCGGTATGTGCTGTGCTTGAATATTTGTCCAGTTTTATCCTTGACATTATGTTCAACTCATCCTATTGGGACTACAAGGATATGGCACTCAATCTTAACGGCAGGATATGTTTCGCAGGATTGACGGCATTTGCAATCGGAGGTACGGCCGCGATATATTTTGTTGCCCCGGCATTGGCGAATATCGTGGACAAGCAGTCGAAGAATAAACGGATTGTTATGATTTCCATATTATGCGGAGCATTTGCCGTTGATATAGTCTGTTGTCTCATATTCGGATTCAATTCCGGCGCAGGTGTCGGCGGAAGCATATAGTCCGTGACACCACTCGTTTTATAGTGACATTTATAGTGCTTTTTTCTCGGGAAAATGCTATAATGTCACTATATTTTTGTCGGATTATGGTAATGAGGGAATATACCTCTTGTCATGGAAATTCCAGAAGAGCCAGCTTTGAGGGCGATGCTACTAAATGCCTGCGGCTCGTAAATGATGAAGACTATGCACTAGGATAGGGCTTATTGCGGATAATGAAAGTTTTATGCTCTAACATAGGCAAGTAAATTTGAATTAGGTGGACTATTGACGTATGTATTACTCTCATATTATATAGAGATGCAGCGTAAGCTTGACGAGAATGGCATCAGCGAAAAGTGACAGGGGAATGAGTATAATGAAAGAGAACGAAATTGTTTTATTTGAGACCAAGGACAAAGAAGTAAAACTCAATGTAAAAGTTGGTACGGATACTGTATGGTTAAGCAGGAACCAAATGGCAGACTTGTTTGACAGAGATGTTAAGACAATTGGCAAACATATCAATAATGCATTGAAGGAAGAATTAGATAATTCAACTGTCGCATATTTTGCGACAGTTCAAAATGAGGGCGGGAGAAATGTTGAAAGAGATATTGAATACTATAACCTTGAAATGATCATTTCCGTCGGATATCGTGTTAAGTCTCAACGTGGTATCGAATTCAGACGCTGGGCCAATAAGGTTCTAAAGGATTATATCATAAAGGGCTGTGCAATCAATGACAAACGGTTGGAGGCATTACAGAAGACTGTAGAAATTCAGGCGCGGATGCTGGCCAACACTATTGAGGCGGAGTCTGATGATGTGCTAAAAGCCGTAAATATGTATACTCAGGCGCTTCAGCTTCTGGATCAATATGACCATCAGTCCTTGGAAAAACCTGAAGGAAAACAGCCGACATACAGAATTACTTATGAGGACTGCCGGTCTATGGTTGACCGCATGGAGGACAGCTTCAAATCAGATGTGTTCGGTGTCGAAAAGGAAGCAGGAAAGATTGAGGGTATCCTTGCGGCTGTTTATCAGGATGTATTCGGCGGAGAAGTCTATCCTTCGTTAGAGGAGAAAGCGGCCAATCTTTTGTATTTCATGATAAAAGATCATCCTTTTACCGATGGTTGCAAAAGAATTGCGGCATCATTATTCCTTGAGTTTTTGAACCGCAATAATGCATTGATTAAAAATGGTCAAAAGGTAATAAGTGAAGGTGCACTTGTCGCTATCACGCTGATGATTGCTGAATCCGACCCGAAGGAAAAAGATATTATGACTATGATGGTTATGAATCTTTTGAATGTAGGATGATACGGAAGCTATCTCGCAATTTTCCTGCCTAAGCTTTATGCTCTAACATAACAAACCCTTGTTACACAAAATCCCGAAGATAAATTGCCACGGAGGAGACAGAGTTTTAAAAGCTCTGCCTCTTTTTTGAAATAATACATTGACAAATGTCTATGCATATGCTATTATCAACACATAGATAAACATCTATACAAGGAGGAGATTATGGCCAAATTAGACGAAGTGCTGATATGTAAGGCTCTTGGAGATCCCAACAGAATGGAAATAGTTAAGATGCTTTCTGATCAGGAGAAGTGCGGATGCAAGCTTCTTGAAAAGTTCGATATTACACAGCCGACTCTTTCTCATCACATGAAGATACTGGTAGATTCGGGACTGGTTAACGACAGAAAAGAAGGCAAGTGGCACTACTATTCAATAAACACGGACATCATGAAAGAATTCTGTGGATTTATTAAAACTCTCTGTAATGAAACCACCGGCAAATGCTGTAAGGGGAAAGTATGATGTGGGACTTTATTCAGACACAGATCCTGGGGATGAAGTGGCTGAACATTTTGATCGGGGAACTCCTGTCTGCATTAGGATTGGATATAGATAGCAGGATAGGCTCCGGCATACACTTTTTTATCTATGATGTTATAAAGATCACGATCCTTCTTTGTTTGCTGATCTTTGTGATCTCATATATCCAGAGTTTCTTTCCACCGGAGCGTAGCAGGAAGATAATGGGCAGATTTCACGGAATCGGAGCAAATATCGTAGGAGCCTTGCTTGGAACCGTGACACCATTCTGCTCGTGCTCATCCATCCCGATATTTATGGGATTTACGAGTGCCGGATTACCGCTTGGAGTAACATTCTCTTTTTTGATCTCATCACCGATGGTGGATCTGGGGAGCCTCGTACTGCTTATGAGCATCTTTGGGGCAAGGATAGCTATCGTTTATGTTGTGATGGGACTTATGATCGCTGTTGCAGGTGGTACATTGATCGAGAGACTTCATATGGAAGATCAGATCGCGGATTTTATCAGGAATGCGAACAGCAGCGTTGATATAGAAACTCCGAGCCTCACTGTTAAAGAACGATTGATCTATGCAAAGGACCAGGTAGTATCTACAGTAAAAAAGGTGTTTCCATACATTCTGATAGGAGTCGGGATAGGCGCTGTGATACATAACTGGATTCCGGAAAGCTGGATCAGGACAGTGCTTGGTGGAAGAAATCCCTTTGGAGTGATATTTGCAACAATCCTGGGTATTCCGATGTATGCTGATATCTTTGGTGTGATCCCAATAGCAGAGGCACTCTTGTACAAAGGAGCTTTGCTCGGTACGATCTTAAGCTTTATGATGGCAGTGACTACACTCAGCCTTCCGTCGCTCATTATGCTGAAGCAAGCTATCAAGCCAAAACTGTTAGGAACATTTATAGCCATCTGTACAGTGGGTATCATCATTGTCGGGTATGGTTTCAACTTATTTCAATATTTGTTCATCTGAAGGAGGATATGGTCATGAATATCAAGGTATTAGGCGGAGGATGCAAAAGCTGTGAGGCTCTCCTTGCATCTGCAAAAGAAGCAGTAGCGAAAAAAGGGATCGATGCGGAGATAGAGTATATCACGGATATGGAAAAGATCATGGGTTTCGGAGTGATGAGTATGCCGGCTCTTATGATCGACGGAAAAGTTGTTTCAGCCGGAAAGGTTCTTAAGGCTAAGGAAGTTGAAAAATTCTTATAGGAGATGTCAGGGATATGGAGGAGAATATTATGCTTTTTGAAACGAAAGAGTGTACTAATCCTGATATTGTGAAAGAGCTTTTTGTTGAGTATTCGCATATCAAAGGGGCAGAAAGCTGTTTTGTTTCCTTTGATAAGGAATTGAATGATCTGCCTGGGTATTATTCTGGTGGAGCGATAATAGTAGGATATGAAGAAGATAAACCCATTGCCTGTGTTGCCATAAAGAAAATAAGCGACGAAACCTGTGAAGGAAAGCGTCTGTTTATCAGACCGGAATACAGAGGAAAAGGATATGCAAGGATAATGCTCAAAGCAATGACGGATAAGGCTTTTGAACTTGGGTTTAAGGAATTGATTTTCACAACGAAACCGGAAGTTATGAGAATTGGATATAGCCTATATAAACGTTTGGGATACGAAGAATTATCAGAGGAAAATGGTATTGTATCAATGAGGATAGATCTTAGCAAGGAATATCCGTATGGGTGATTACTAATTGTCTTTGGAGGTAATATGGAAAGAGAACTGTTTATAAGGGACGCTGATCCCGAAGATGCTAAAAAACTGGTGGAGATATATTCATATTATGTTCTGAATACCGCTGTTTCTTTTGAATATGAAGTTCCGTCAGTTGCAGATTTTGAAAACAGGATCAAGACAACAAAAGAAAAATATCCATATATGGTGTGCTTATTAAAAGACAGGATCGTCGGCTATGCGTATGCGGGACCATATAGTTCTAGAGAAGCTTATAACTGGACAGCAACAACATCTATCTATGTTGATAAGGATTATCGCAGACAGGGTATCGGTTCGTTGCTGTACAAAGAGCTGGAAAAAAGGCTTAAAGAACAGGGCATAGTCAACCTGCTTGCAGGAGCCGCCTATAGTGATGAAGAGGATGAATATCTCACACATGACAGCTATAAGTTTCATATACGATCGGGATATACAAAAGTAGCTCACATGAAGACTATAGGTAAGAAATTTGACAGATGGTATGATCTGTTATGGATGCAGAAAAAACTATAGTAAGAGGAGTCAAGATCTATGACACACAAAGAAAAAGCAATGAAGATATTTTATGAAAAATTCAATTGCTCGCAGGCAGTTCTTGGAGCATACGCGGATGATTATGGGCTGACGGTAGATCAGGCTATGAAAGTGGCAGCATGTTTCAGCGGGGGCGTGAGAAAAGGTGAAGTGTGTGGTGCTGTATCCGGGGCAATCATGGTGATCGGGTTGAAATACGGAGACGGACCCGACTATAAAGCAACTGCTTATCCCAAGGCTGCTGAGTTTATGGAAAGATTCAAAGAAAAGAATGCTTCATATATCTGCAAGGATATACTTGGCTGTGACATATCCTCCGAAGCGGGGATGCTCTATGCCCGGGAGAATGGACTTTTTAAGGATATTTGTCCGAGAATGGTAGAATCCGCGGTTGATATTCTGGAAGATATGGAAATATAAGCAATTGGTACAGAGGAGAAATACGGAATTTTGATGGAGGAAAAGCAAGGTGAATGAATTTAATGAATGTGTTCATGAAGTTTTTTCTGCAGCCGGTGATATTATCATAAAATCAATGATGGGCGGATATCTTGTATACCTCAATGGTAAACTGATAGGTGATATTTGCGCTAACGAACTGTTTTTAAAGAGGACGCCGACATCGGACAGATTGCTTGCAGATTCCGAACTACGTTATCCGTATGAAGGTTCAAAGACACTGATGCATGTATTTGATAGTTTTGATGATAAGTCGCTGATTCTAGAACTATTGAATGGGATGTATGCTGAACTTCCGGAAAAGAAACCCAAGAAAGCAAAATGAGACAGAAAACTTCTCAATTATCAGGATGGATGGTGGAACGTTATCCCGGAAGTTATTCTTGTTTTAAGGCTATGGAGTAAATGATAAAAATGGAAAAGATTTACCGATTTGGATGGTATGCACTGATTCTAGCAATGACCGGAGATATTCTGGTCTCGTTAGTGTTACCATGCTTATACGAAGAATACAGCAGTATGAAAATGTCTATAAGCGCATTGGGAAATCCCAGGAGTCCGGTGCGTATTCCGTTTAACATATGGATGCTGATGGAGGGCATGATGTTTCTAGTTGCTTTACCGGCGTTGTATAAGCGATATTATCCCGTCTCAGCCGGGCTTACATACACCGTGATCGCATTTACAGCGATATTTGCAGTCGGAGCCTGTATATTCACCTGTTTCTTCAGCGTTAATGAATCAAAAGATATTGTTACGACAGCATCAAAGATTCATGGCGTCGGGTCAGTTATTGGTTTTATGCTATTTCTCTTTGTACCACTTTTGATAGCAATTCTTTCCTTCAAGAGTACAGATATAGGCGTAGGAATCGTGAGCATAGTTTGTTTTGTGATCGCATTGGCGTTCTTTGTTTTGTTTGTCATGTCGGACAAACCGGAGTTTTCAAATACGATCATAAATAATGAAGGCTTATGGGAGCGGCTGAATCTGATATTCATGTATGCACCGCTTCTTGTAGTTTCAATTAGACAGATTATAAAGGGATGACTGACTCGGCGGACTGACACAATAGTAAAGAAAATTGAAAAAGAATTTATGAAATCACAAATTAAATCCTGTAATAAGCGCAAGTTAAAAACCATATTGGCGGTGATCATTGTCTCTGCCTGCTTTTTATCCTCATGCAGTACATCGGAAACCACAATGGAATATACAACAGATAATTGGATCGATTCCATTAC
>JAEEGH010013192.1_pt1 | contig 18369 bp, 11 predicted proteins | sample 9134181 | NCBI WGS metagenome assembly JAEEGH01 (sample SAMN16246544, study PRJNA631951) | gut metagenome | biome: gut microbiome; feature: rumen; material: DP-attached | host: Bos | place: Iran: Karaj | collected 2018-10 | reverse complement strand
CCTGCCTCCGTATTTTGTTAAGTCAATGGACGGTTTTATGGCTCTTTCAGAATCAGTAGTGCACGATATTGAACATTTTGACAAGAAAAATCGTCCGAAACGATTCTCTCCACACCCCATTTACGACCACTACGGCAAACGGCTTTCCCGCGAAGAGGCTCTCTCATTGCTGAATCTCTCAACCGACTTCCGCTACGTGCTGTTTTTCGGCTTCATCAGAGGCTACAAAGGATTGGACCTTCTGCTGGATGCCTTCGCCGACAACCGTCTGAAAGAGGATAATGTGAAGCTGATTGTAGCCGGCGAGTTTTATGGAGATCCCGCTCCTTATCTCAACCAAATCAAGGAGTTAGGAATTGAAGAAAGAGTTGTGCTCTGCACCGATTTCATTCCCGACAGCGAGGTAAATCAATATTTCAGCGCTGCTGACATTATAGCGCAGCCCTACAAGACGGCCACCCAGAGCGGTGTGACCCAGATTGCCTTCCACTTCGAGAAACCCATGCTGGTGACCAACGTGGGCGGACTGCCTGAAATCGTTCCCGATGGCAAAATCGGTTACGTCGTTGAGCCTGATGCCCAGCAGATCGCTGATGCACTGCACCGTTTCTTCGCTGAAAACAAACAAACGGAATTTGAGCAAAATATCGTAGAGGAAAAGAAAAAATATGCTTGGTCAAGATTTGTAACATCTATAGAGGAAATCACTACCGAAATAACTAAATAGACTACAAAACCATTTTGTAAAATTATTCTAAAAAAGTTGTATCTTTGCACGCTTTTACCAACAATATGAAAATCACTATCCATTCTGAAGAAGAGCTGTCCTCCGTGGCAAAGATGCTGCTGCAAGAATATCCCACCGACCGCGTGTTCTGCTTTTACGGGGAGATGGGAGCAGGAAAAACCACCTTTATCAAAGAGATTTGCCACGAATTGGGTGTGGACGACACCACCTCCAGCCCCACCTTCGCCATTGTGAATGAATACCTTACTAGCGATGGCGACAGCATCTACCACTTTGACTTTTACCGCATTGAAAAACTCGCCGACGCATACGAGATCGGCACAGAGGATTATCTTTATAGCGGGAACTACTGCTTCCTGGAATGGCCCGAAAATGTGGAAGAACTCATCCAGCCCGATTTCGTCAAGATAAGAATCACCGTCACCGGGGCGCAATCGCGCACCTTCGAGACCTTTTCCGACTAACCGCATACCATGAAAGAGGATTACGAACACGCGACACAGATGGAGGCGGTGGATGAACTCACCGCCCAGCACAGTTTCGCCGTCGGCATCCTCAAGGGCAACTCCCTCACGCCCCGCAAAGAGGTCGTCATCCCCCCCTACTCCGTAGAAACGCTCGTCGAAAACCACGTGCCCGTACGCACCGAACGCGGCATGGGCAAAGGCGCCGACTTCATCGACCTCGACTATGCCGATGCTGGCGCCCTCATCGAGGACGATGCCCGATACGTATTCCAGAAGTCCGACATCCTCATCACCCTGCGTCCGCTTACCGCAGAAGAACTTAATCAGCTAAAAGACAATCAAATACTTATCACTCCCATCCCCCTCACTGACATTACCCCTGAGCATTTGGCCATCCTCCACAAAAAAAATATCACCGCCCTCTCGTTACGGCTGGTGCATAATGTGGAAGATGGTGAACTGCTGCAAGATATCATCCATGTGGAGGGCGGTCCCTATGCCGCCTGCAACGCATTAGGCGATCTGGTGCTGTCGCTGATCTTCCCCCTTATTTTCAACAGCGAGATGCGCTACGCCCTACAAGAAAACCCCGTGCTGATGCAGGCCATATACTGCTACAAAGGCATCCTCACCCGCCACGACATCGGCGAGCGGCACGACATCCCGTGGCGCGACCTGCTGCTGCTCTGCTGGTAAAAACTTACAATATCGTCAACGTCCCCTTGTAAATCTTCTTGGGATGCCAACGGCTCAACAAAATGATGCGGTAGGTGAGCACGGTGGAAGAGGGCAAAAACTTCCCTTTGACTTTGCCGTTCCAGCGGAAGTTCGGGTCGGTGGACTGGAACACCAATTTCCCCCAACGGTCGTAGATGGAAATCTCAAACTCCACAATCTCTAACGAGGAAGGAATATATACTTGGAAAAAGTCGTTAATACCATCCACATTGGTCGGCGTGATGGCATTGGGAATATAGATTTCTTCGTCGGGACAGGGGGCGATGGTCACCATGTCGCGGGCATGGCACGGCCCGTCAGAAGCGTCCAAGACATAGTTGCCGGGGCGAGTCACGGTGAGCACCGGGTCGGTACTACCATTGCTCCATTGGAAATTGGCATTGCTGGTCACGGCGGTCAGCTCCACATAGCCATCCTCGCAAAGGTCGGTACCGCCCACCTCAATGGCGGCGTCGGCAGAGAACGACTCCAGTATCAGTGTCATGCTACTGTCGCAGCCGAAAGCAGTCTGCCCGTAATGAGTATAAGTACCCGACTCTGTCTCGTTAAAGCCATAATGGTTATAGACCGCACCGTCGCAGATGGTGGCACGGATGGTATCATCGAACGAGGCACCGTGCGCATACTCGAAACTTACTGTGCTGGAGGTGCAGTGGAAAATGTCGTGCGCCGTCACTGTGAAGGTGGTCGGCGTAAGGTATTCAGTGTTGAAGCCCGTGTTCAACGAGCCCGGGTCGGTCAGCATATCCGACGGCGACCATTCCACCTCCCCACAAGCACCACTCACCAACTGCACATGTATACTGTCAACCGGCTCGCAGAAATAGACATTCTGCGCAGAGATTTCAATACCCATATTCTTGCACACCATAATGGAGATGGTATTCCCTTCCTCACACACATTACTCTCGTAGAAAATGTTCAGTATCAAAGTATCAGGAGTGTAGCTCCCAATAGCCACAACATTGAGCGTTACGCTGGTCTGACCAGCAGGAATGGTCACAGAAGAGGGAAGTGTCTGCACATCCGTACCATTGACAGCCGTACCAGAGTAGGTCAGCGGGATGACGGTCGGCGTACTCACAGCCTCTGGAATGTTGAAGGTGATCGTAGCCGTATTGCAGTCCTGCACCACGATGGGAAGGCTTTCTACATCATAAATCACAGTGGTAGAAGTTCCGTTGGCACTAAAACTCTGTCCTTGAAGAAAAACCGCAGAGCCATACAGATCGTCTCCAGCATTGGAGACAGCCAGTTTAATATGGTACCAGCGACAGGGCACCACCGTGAACGATGCAGCCAACGGTCCCACACAACCATCATACTGTATATAAGAGGAATTGTAAGTGTCGTGATAGTACTGGCTATAGGACATGTCGTTGACATTGTCGATAGATACCGGCAAGGTCGTGTTGGGAATACGAGCCACATTGGTGGTCTGGTTGGTGGTAAGGTCAGTGACAAAAAAACCGAAAACATCATTATAACCCATACCGACAAATTCAGGATATTCTTCTGAAGCAAACATGTAGTTGAATGTCACCTGATCTGAGGTGGTGAGAAAGTCGAACTCCAAAACCGCAGGATTCCACAGTTCATCGCTCACCAAAGCCTGCAATTCAGGACATGTCATGTTGTTCGATACACTTATCTCGCTACCATCATCATAGTTGGGGCCTAGCGCATTCTGAATATCTCCAGTGGCAATAATCAACCCGTTAGAGAAACCCAATGTGGGGAAGGTGTTAGTATTATTGGTAAAAAAGCCCAACTGCGCACCAGAATTGGCATCCAATGTAGTTGTAATATTATTAAACTTGACATTCGAAACCGACACCCCATTACCTACCAACATAGTATTCACCACCTCCTCTGCTGTACGCCCCGCCGAAGATGTGACCTGCACCTGCGCCCATAACGGCGACACCATGCAGAAAACCACAAAAAACAACCCCAAAATTGCTTTTTTTGTCATTTTTTCAACATTTTTCTTCCTAAAATATGGAAGGTTATTTAGTTTTTATACAATAAAATGACAAAAATGTTGCTTAAAAAATTCAAAAAAAGAAAAAAACGTTTCCGTTTTCAATTTTCAGTTTTCAATTCTCCATTTTCAATTCCCCAAATACACCTCCATCAGCGTGCTTTCCTCCAACGGAAGCAGCTGTACCTCAGTGGTAATGGCCGGCACGAGCATCACCTCGCCCTTATTGAGCAGATACTCTTTCCCCTCATCGATCAGCACCACACGTCCTTCTGTGCAGATGTAAATGATGAAGGAGTCGATGCCTGCATACACCTTTTCGAGCGGCTGTGCGAAATGGAGCAGGTTGATATTGAACTGGTTGCAACGAATCACCGGCACAGAGTGATTGGGCGTAGGGATATAGCGGATATGGTATTCGGTGTCATCGCCAAAATGCAGGGCCTCCAGCGCATCCGCCACATGCAGCTCGCGGGGCTTGCCGGCAGCATCCACCCTGTTCCAGTCGAACACGCGGTAAGTGCAGTCCGACGACTGCTGCACCTCGGCCAGCAGCACGCCCTTGCCGATGGCATGTACCGTGCCCGCCGGGATGAAAAACACATCGCCCGCCGTCACCGGATAGAACTCCAGCAACTGCTCCACCCCGCCCGCGGCCAACGCACGCTGATAGTCTTCTTTCGTCACCCCTTTCTTGAACCCCACATAGAGCCCGCCGCCCGCATCGGCCTGCAGCACATACCACATCTCGGTCTTGCCATTCGTGCCGTACCGCCGCTGCGCCAACGCGTCGTCGGGGTGTACCTGCACCGACAGAACATCCTGTGCGTCAATAAATTTCACCAACAATGGAAAGTCGTTACCGAACGTATCGTACACCTTCTCCCCTACCAGGTCGCCCATGTACACCTCCACCAATTCCGACAGCGTGTTGCCTTCCAGCGGGACACCCGCCGCCACCTCCGACTCCTTGCCGGCAATGCCCGACAACTCCCAGCTCTCGCCACAGTTGGCCAACGAGCCGAAATCTTTACCCAATATTGTGTGCAACTTCTGTCCGCCCCAAATCTTTTCAAAATATTGAGGTCTGAATTTTAAAGGTGTAAGCATAGTATGAAATTATGAGGTCAATTATTTCACCAGTGTCACGGCGGCCATCACGGCCACTCCTTCGCCATGTCCCGTGAAGCCCATCCCCTCGTTGCTCTTCGCCTTCACCGACATCGCATCGACTGGAATCTGCAACAATTCGGCCAAACACTTTTGCATCAAAGGTTTATAATCCACCAACTTGGGACGTTCCAGCACGATGGTCACGTCGGCATTATGTACCTGCCAGCCCTTTTGGTGCAGCAGTTCCACGGTGCGCCGCAACAGCACCGTGCTATCAATGCCCTTGAAAGCCATGTCATTATCCGGAAAATGGGTGCCGATGTCGCCCAAGGCCGCCGCCCCTAACAGGGCATCACAGAGTGCGTGAATCACCGCGTCGCCGTCGGAGTGCGCCACACAGCCTCGGTCGGAGGCAATGTCAACGCCGCCCAAACGGAGCTTCAAACCCACCTCCAGACGGTGCGAGTCATAGCCAAATCCTACACGGAAATCTTCCATCAGCGAAAGCCGTTGGCCGATTAGTTTTTGTTGAGACGACCCTGCGTCTTGATATCCTGCTTGTCGAACGACTTGAGGTCGAAGGAGAGGGTGAAACGGAGGGTGTTCTCCAGCGGATGGTGCTGGTCAACGGTGAACAGATAGGCGACATCCAATGCAAAGATGCTGTAGTGGAGGCCTGCGCCCACTGTGATGAACTGACGGTTGCCCTTGGTGGGATGCTCGTAGAAATAACCGGCACGCACAAACAAGAGGTCACGATAGCAATACTCCAGACCCACGGCCCAATTCACCTCGTGAAACTCCTCTTTGGCACCAGCAGGAGCATCTCCGAAAGATTGAAATATACCCTGTGCCACAGACACATCGGGATTCTTTCCTGCCAAAATTACATAATTACCAGCGGCATCCACAATATAACGATCCAGACTGTCGCGTGCATATACCGGGTTTGTAGGCACCAGCAGTTTGTTGCACTCCACACCAGCCATCAAGCTGTTGTACTCGTCGAACTGCACCGTGTAGCTCACACCCAATTTGAGGTTGGTGGGCAGGAAGTCGCGGCGCATTGTTCCGGAAGAGTAGGACATCTTGTTACCAATGTTGGAAATATTCAAACCGGCACGCAACGTGCTGTTCATCTTGTTGTTACTCTTAAAACCGAAATCCTGCTGGTAGAACAAGGAGACATCGGCAGCACCAGCCAAACCGGGGTTGGTCTCCACACCTTCCACAAACTGACCTGCCGTCAGGTTGGAGTAGATGAAACGTGGGGTAATGGCGATGGAAAGCTCATCAATCAGCTTTCTGGAATAGCCGAGGTCGATGGCAAACTCGTTCGGTTTCTGGGTACCCATATTGGCTCCTTCATTATCGGTGAATGTAATGTCACCCAGTGAGAAATAACGAAGCGAGAACGACAAAGCGTCATGCTCGGTCACCTTAAAATAGGTGGAAAGATAAAGCAAGTTGATATCATTCACCAACTTACGCAACCACGGACTGTATGAGAACGAGATGCCGAATCGGTTCTGGCTGAAGACATATTTGGAAGGATTATGATGCTGAGAATTGGCATCGGCGGAAGTAGCCACACCCATATCGCCCATAGCACCGCCTCTTGAGTCGGGAGAAATCGTCAGGAAGGGAACAGCCGTCGTGATGGTATTGAGTTCCTGACCGTTAAGTTGATTAGGATTAATTTGAGCTTTGAGAGAAGGAATCGAGAAAAACAGGATACCAACAGCAACTACAAGGATTTTTTTCATTGTTATTATTTTAGATTGGATAAAAATTTCGCAACCCATTAACGTAAAAACTTTCATATTATTTTGAAAGGATGATAATTTTTTACAAAATCACAATCTTCTCAATTTTTTCGGCCTGTTCGCCGCTGGCGGTGCGCACCCGCAGCCGGTACAGGTAGGTGCCCTTGCCAATCTTGTCGCCGAAGTCGTCGAGACCATCCCACACGATGGGGTCGCTGCGGAAGCCCTGCGTACACTGGGTGGATTCGAGCGTGCGCACCACCTTCCCCGAGATGGTGTAAACCGTCACCATCACATCCAACACCTCACCCGGACGGTTGTGCTCGAAATAGAAAGAAGTACGGGTAGTGAATGGATTAGGATAGTTGAGCACGTGATCGAGCGTTAAGCCCTCATCCGACACCACCACAAACTCCAACTCTCGTTCGGTCACGTTATTGAGGATGTCCCAAGCGCGCACTTTCAGTTTGTGCGTGCCGAGTTTCAAGTTTTCGAAAGGGTAGCGCACCGTACCGCAGTTGAAACTGTCGCGGGCGGCCTCGTAGTAGTTGTTGAGCACAATCTGGTTGCCGTCGTCGAGCACCGCCACCAGGTCGTGGCCGATGCCGTTGCCCGTAGTGTTGATGCCGTACTCGTCTTTCAACTTCACCAGCAGCGTGGGCGAAGAGTTCACCGTACCGCCGTTCACAAACTTCTCGTCGTTCATGTAGAGATCCATCTCCGGCCCGTTGTTGTCGTCGATGGTCTCGTCGCTCATGCCGCCAATCAGCACCTCGCGGTATGCGCCCGTTGCATCGGCCTCGCGACTACATGCATAATAGCTCAGCTTGCCATTGCCGTAGGCATAGTTGATGTCTTTGGGAAGGATGAACGAAAAGCCGAACCGTCCGTCGGCCACCGTGACATTCCCCTTGAAAAGGATATTCTTCTGAACCTCAAACTCTTTGTAGGTGCTACCAGGGTCGTTCTGTAAGGTGTGACTGATTACTTTTTTGTCGTAAACCGAAGGATAAACCGCGCCAGAAAAATCGGGCAACAGATGTCCTTCCGCATCCTCCACGTGACCGCTGATGCGCACCCGTGACAGTGCTTTCAACGTGTCGGTGAAATCGGCCACCGCCACCCCGTTGATGGAGTCGGTGACCACCGTATAACGCGGCACAGCCAGTTTCATGGCGGGGTCGCCCATCACATATATCATATTAAAGGAACTGGAATTGCCACCAGTTGCGGCATTTTTGGCCACACGGTTGCATTCGCCGATGGTGAGCGGCGCAGACACTCCATTGCGGAAAAGGTTGGAGAACCAGTTGGTGAGATACGTATGGTTGGCTCCTGAAAACGCCACCCGCGAGGTGGTAATCATGGCCGACACACCGCCGCTGCTGTTCAGGAACGCCATCTCGGCCGGCGACAACAACGAGCGGTCGTACCAACCGAACTCACAGGTCATGGTCAACATCCAGGGCTGGTTGTAACGATTGGCCCAGCGGCTGATGTCGGTCAGCTCAATGATACGCTCGTGGGCCCAACCATTCTTGCCGCCATGTCCCACGTAGGTAAACAGCAGACAGCCCTTGTTCATGCGGTTGTTGATATCGACTGTCACCTCTGGATAACGAGCCGATGACGAATAGGTAACCTGCTGATAGGCATCCAGATAAATCTTTTCAATATTCAAATTCTGATTGGCGGTATCGGCAATCCGTGCGGCAGCATCCGCCGTAATGAGATGGCCGCCGCCTTCCTCATCATCGCCCACGAAGGTTGCCACATTCTTCCAGTCGCCGAAATTGCTGGTAGGGGTGTTTTCTCCTAATACACTCCGCGAGGCGTACTCGATGGTCTTGTCCACCGCAAGCTTCGCCTGCGAGGCGGTGCTCACCGGGAAACGTCCCACCGCGATGTCAATGGTCGCCCCCGTGCTATTCGCTCCTTCGTTTGCATCCAACAGTCCGAAAAAGTCATCATTAGCCTTGTAATGCTCCTCATAAGCATCATTCGAAATACATTGGAAATTAGGAACATACAACTTACAATCCCCCTCTATACCCCGATAGTCGTACGAAGGACGGCCAAAAAGCAGCAGATATTGGGGCTGTGCGGCGGAGGTACGCTCATAGATCATCCGCATATAGTCGCGGATGGCGCACACATCCTGTTCACCGCTGGAGAACTCGTTATACACCTGTTGCGGAGTGACCACCTTCACCGAAAGGCCGTCATTGGAGCGGCGGAAATCGGCCAGTCGCTCGGCCTGCGACCGGAAGTCGGGATGCGCCACGATGACCATATCCACAAAGCTGGTGCCGTGCAAATCTTGGTTGTCCACCCGTCCCACAGGCGTCACGCTGTAGCAGGAATTGTCGCTGAAGGCAACAAAACGGCGCAGTGATGACGTGGGCGCGTTGAACGCGAAGGTGCCGCCCGACAGCGTACCCTCCATGTTGCGGGTCTGGTTGATCAACGACACATCCCACACCTTCATACCAGATGAGAAATTGGACACCGTATAGCGAGTAACGGCACTCGTCCCTACCGTCTGGAAGTTGCAGAACGGGGTTTGACCGCTCCCCGCCCGCAGTTGGCAATCGACCTGCCACTCCAAGTAGTCGAGAAATCCCACAGACGATGAAACTGGTTTATTATAAGTAAGTTCCACATCGGCATTGCCGCCAGAGGCAGTAAAGTTAAAGGTACGGTCTTGGAAATTGGCAAGATGACCGGTGGGGGTAATGGGAACGCTAACCGAGCCGATGGACTGGTTGTTGACCTTCACCTGAAAAGAGGAGACACGCGCCGAGGTGGTCGCCACCGCCACGGTCAGCCGCAGCGGTCCTACCGGTGTGGAAGGCAGCGCAAGCGAGTAATTCCGCGTGGTGGTGACATCGAACTTGTCGCCCGCCCAAAAGCGGCCACCTTCACCAAAATTGTACTTATCCTCCTCAAAGAAACCATAAGCGGTATAGGTAGAGACTGTTGTCGTCGGCGTCAGCGCAGTGTTATCCTCCGTCTCCACGCGCAACTTTTGTCCCACGCCCGCATCCACATTGATGAAGTAAGAGGCGGTGGAGGCATACAGATTAAACTGATGGGTACATTGATTGGAAGAGAGGTTCCAGCTGTGCGGTCCTTCGGCGTAGAACAGGAAATAGTCGCCGGCATCGAAAGAATGGTCACCGCCGTCGTGCATCTCGATAGGGAGTTCCAGCAGGTCGTCGGGACGGGTATTCCCATTCGCCTCGGGCAGCATACCCCCGCCGTTGCCGAAGATGGAAATGTTGTCGGATGAAAGATGGGAGAGCGACACGCCCAACGCTGACAAGTCATTGTGGGTCACCTTATAAACACCCGTCTTAGCGACGGTAACGCGGTACCAGTTGCCGCTGCGCAGCACCGAGTGGTCGGCGTAGGCGCGGGTGGGAAGGCCGCCTTTACGGGCGTTGCGTCCCTCGATGGAAAGCGATACCGACACTAACTTCTCGTAACGACCGCCATTAACACGGACGGGAGTAAAAGAGACCGCCGCATAGGGTTGCATCTTCTCGTAAACCGTCGTCACTTTATATTCAATTTCAGAACGACGGAAATCCTTAGGCATCAATGCTTTTTCCTCATCTGAAAGCGGTTGATAAACAGCATTGCTGGCGGTAACAGAATAATCTGCGAAATCTGCGCTCACGGGGAAATGGTCATAATAGGTGGGAAGAACCGGGAACTCCGCATCTTCCACCGAACCCATAAAAACCATAAAAGTAAGCGTCTCATCCCTATCGGTTTGGTAAGAAATAGGGGAAAGCCATTGGATAGAAATATTTTTTTGAATTTTTTGAGCCTGAATATCAATAATTTGAAATAAAATCAAACTAAATATTGCGAAAATGACCCAAGGATTTTTTTTCATATATCGTTATATAATGTTACGAGAAAAGCATCAATTAAACGAATGGCATTTTATAAAATTGCAAAAAATAAAAAATGTTGATAACTTTTTAGAGAAAACCACGTAAGTTAAACAATAAAATTGTATTTTTGCGACTTTAACATAGTATGCCAAAATATCTGAATTAGAATAAAACACTGGATATGAAAAAGATCATTTGCGTTATGGGGCTCCTGTTGCTGGCGTTGGTCAGTGGCACGAAAGTTTCGGCACAAGATCCGCACTTTTCCCAATTCTATGCCAATCCTCTGTATTTGAACCCTGCGTTTGCCGGTACGAATGTATGTCCGCGTATCACGGCGCATTTCCGCGACCAGTGGCCCAACATCCATGGCACCTACCTCACCTACTCCGCCTCTTACGACCAGCATTTTGACAAGTTGGCGGGCGGTATCGGTGTGCTGTTCATGGGCGACCATCAGGGGCAAGGCACCATCAACACCTACGCAGCCAGTATCATTTATTCTTACAAGTTGAAAGTGACGCGCAAGTTCAGCATGCGTTTCGCTTTGCAGGCCACCTTCCAGCAGAAATCCCTGAATTGGGACAAGCTGACCTTTGGCGATATGATCGACCCCAAATACGGTTTTGTGTATGAGACCAACGAGACGGCACCCGCCAAGCAGTCGAAGGCCATCGCCGACTTCTCCGCCGGTTTCATCGGTTACACCAAGAACTTCTACTTCGGTCTGGCCGTCAACCACGTCACCCGTCCGTACGAAGGTTTCATCTCAGTGAGCCGTCTGCCCATCAAGTGGACCGCCCATGTGGGAGGTTATTTCGATCTGAAACGCCGCAGCCGCAAGAGCCGTTCCTTCGGCGACATCTCCATCAGTCCGAACATCATTTACCAGCATCAGATGGAGTTCCATCAGCTGAACTATGGTTTTTACCTCAACTACTATCCTTTCGCAGTGGGTATTTGGTATCGCCAGAGCTTCCGCAACCCCGATGCTGTGATCTTCATGTTCGGTTTGCAGCATGAACGCGTCCGCGTGGCTTATTCCTACGACCTTACGGTCTCCAAGCTGGCCAACCTTTCCGGTGGCGCACACGAAGTTTCTCTCCAGCTGTTGCTGCCCTGTCCCGAAAGAAAGAGGGTGATGAAAGACTTGGTCTGCCCCACATTCTAATCCCCATCATAATAAATTTGAATAATCATCGTTAGAACTATAAATTTTTGAAGCAATGAAGAAGATGAGCAAAATTTCCGGTTTACTGCTGATCGCTGCAACGGCCCTGCTGTTCAGCTCCTGTAAAAAGGAGTATTCTCCCACTACTGGCTGGGAATACAACAATGCAGAAAACGGCGGCTTTGAAGTGTATCCGTTCGTAGAACAGGCTACCGGTCCCGGTCTCGTGCTGATTGAAGGTGGTACTTTCACCTACGGCCGCGTGGAAGAGGATGTCATGTACGAGTGGGGCAACAACCCCCGCCGTGTCACCATCTCCTCCTTCTACATGGATGAGTGTGAGATCAGCAACCTCGACTACCGCGAATATCTCTACTGGCTCGAGCGCGTGTTCCTTCCCGCCGACCTCAAGACCATCGTCGATGAGGCTCGTCCCGATGAGAACGTATGGCGCGAGAAGTTGGCTTACGCCGAGAAAGAGGTGGAATACTACTTCAGATATCCCGCTTACAACCACTATCCGGTTGTGGGTGTGAACTGGCTGCAGGCCACCAACTACGCCGCATGGCGTACCGACCGTGTCAACGAGCAGATTCTCGTGGACTTGGGATTCATCGACTGGAACCCCGACCCATCACCGGAACTCTACTTCACCACCGACGCATATCTGGTATATGACTCCTACGAGATGGAGACCGACAACCGTCTCACCAACATCTCCACGGGCGACTACCGCAACGTGAAGATGGAGGACGGCATTTTGCTGCCCCGCTACCGCCTCCCCACCGAGGCTGAGTGGGAGTACGCCGCCTACGCTCTCATCGGCAACACCCTCAATGAGCGTGTGCTCGAGAGAAAGCTCTATCCGTGGAATGGTCACTACACCCGTACCGACGACAAGCGCTACTATGGTGACTTTGTTGCCAACACCCGCCGCGGCCGTGGCGACCTCATGGGTGTGGCCGGCTACCTGAACGACGCTTCCGACGGCCCAGCACCGGTCAACTCCTACTGGCCCAACGACTTTGGCCTCTACAACATGGGCGGCAACGTCGCAGAATGGGTGATGGACGTTTACAGACAGACCTCACACGATGAAGTGTATGAATACAACCCCTTCAGAGGTAACTACTATGAGACCATGAAACTGTTGGACGATGGCTCCGGCATGGTGGAAGACCGCGACAGCGTGGGTAAGATCCCGATGGTGCCCGTCTCCGACTTCAAGAACGACAGAAGAAGAAACTACCGCGCCGCCGACAACATCAACTACCTCGATGGCGACTGGGCTTCCCAGATCGAGACCGAGGACTGGAAGAAAGAATCCAGCGACGCTACCACCACCATGTACCCGAAAGACATGGTCACCCCGTTCGAGTACTCCATGGTCGGCGACCACTCCAGAGTGTATAAGGGCGGCTCCTGGATCGACCCGCAGTACTATGCAGCTCCCGGTCAGCGCCGTTACCTCGAAGAGGACGAGTCCACCAAGTACATCGGCTTCCGCTGCGCCATGGCCCGTCTGGGCACCCCCTCCGGCGGTGGCACCACCCGTTAATCTGAACCTTTTATCAAAACCAACCATCGAGACGCGAAATTCGCGTCTCGATATATTTTAAATGTAAACCCACTCTATCATGATCGTCATCACAGGCGCGGCCGGCTTCATCGGAAGTTGCATGGCCAGCAAACTCAACCACGAAAACCACCACGACCTCATCCTCGTGGACGACTTCTCGAAAGAGAGCAAGAAGGCCAACTGGCAGGACAAGCAGTACGTCGACAAGATTCATCGCGACGACTTCTTCGCTTGGGCACACGCCAATGCCAAACATATCACCTGCATCATCCACCTCGGGGCCCGCACCGACACCACCGAGATGGACTACTCAGTGTTCGAGCGGCTGAATGTGGGTTACACCCAAGAGATGTGGTCGCTGGCCACGCAGTATCGCATCCCGCTGCTATACGCCTCATCGGCAGCAACATACGGCGGCGGAGAGTTGGGTTATGTGGATGACGAATCCATCATTCCGCAGTTGCAACCCCTCAACCCCTATGGGAAATCGAAGAACGAGATCGACAAGTGGATTCTGAAGCAGGGGAAGATGCCCCCGCTCTGGGCCGGTTTCAAGTTCTTCAACGTATATGGTCCCAACGAGTACCACAAGGGAAGGATGGCCTCGGTCATCTTCCACTCGTTCCACCAGATCAACGAAACGGGCAAGGTGAAGCTGTTCCGCTCGCACCGTCCCGACTATGCCGACGGCCAGCAGCGCCGCGACTTCATCTACGTGAAAGATGTGGTGGATGTTCTTTACTGGTTCAGCCGCAACTCCCATCCCAACGGCATCTTCAACCTCGGCACCGGGAAGGCTCGCACCTTCCTCGACCTTGCCACTGCCACCTTCCATGCCATGGGTCGAGAACCGGTCATCGAATATGTAGATATTCCTGAAGATATTCGTGACAAATACCAATATTTCACCGAAGCACGGATGGAAAAAATCAAAGAAAGCGGTTGCAATCACGAATTTCACTCCCTTGAAAATGGTGTAACTGACTATGTATCAGAATTTTTATTAAAGAATAAAATTTTTTGATATTTTTTGCGCAAATAGCCTTCCATTTCAATAAATATTTATAACTTTGTCAATCTGATGGACAATGGCTGTCAGGCGTGTTCGCAATCAGTCACTCCATCGGGTCTGTTTGCGTTTTAATCCAAAGACAATCATGCAGAAGTACACCGAGAAGGACATCAAAAAAATGCTGAAGAAAATCTTCGGATTTAGTCAGTTCAAAGGTAACCAGCTCGAAATCATCAAATCGCTGATGGACGGCAACGACTGTTTTGTCATCATGCCGACCGGCGGCGGCAAGTCGATGTGCTATCAGCTGCCCGCGCTCATGAGCGAAGGCACGGCCATCATCATCTCACCGCTCATCGCGCTGATGAAGAACCAGGTGGATGCCATCCGCAACTACAGCACGGAAAGCGGTGTGGCGCACTTCCTCAACGCCTCCCTCTCCAAGTCAGAGATCAACACCGTGCGTGAAGACCTGCTGAACGGCAAGACCAAGTTGCTCTATGTGGCACCGGAGTCGCTCACCAAAGAGGAAAATGTGGATTTCTTCAAGGCCATCAACATCTCTTTTTACGCCATTGATGAGGCACACTGCATCTCGGAATGGGGCCACGATTTCCGTCCCGAGTACCGCCGCATCCGCAACATCATCGACTCCATTGGCGCCAAGGTGCCGGTCATTGCGCTGACGGCCACCGCCACCCCGAAGGTGCAGAACGATATTCAGAAAAACCTCGGCATGGACAAAGCCAAGGTTTTCATCTCCTCCTTCAACCGTCCGAATCTCTATTATGAAATCAGGGAGAAGACCAAGAATATCGACAAGGAGATTGTAAAATTCATCAAAGACAACCCTGGCAAATCGGGCATCATCTACTGCTTGAGCAGAAAGAAGGTGGAAGATTTTGCTAATTTCCTACAAGTTAATAAAATACGCGCACTCCCCTATCATGCCGGACTGGATTCGAAGACCCGTGTGGAAAACCAGGATGCCTTTTTGATGGAGAAGTGTGATGTGATTGTGGCCACCATCGCTTTTGGTATGGGCATTGACAAGCCGGATGTGCGGTTTGTAATCCACTATGACATGCCGAAGAGTTTGGAGGGCTACTATCAGGAGACCGGTCGTGCGGGACGCGACGAGGGAGAGGGAAAATGCATCGCCTTTTATGATTACAAAGACCTCTACAAGTTGGAGAAATTCTCCACCAAGAAGGCGGTGGCCGAGCAGGAGATTGTGAAACAGCTGTTGGCAGAGACCTCCGCCTACGCCGAGTCCACCAGTTGCCGCCGGAAACACCTGCTACACTATTTTGGTGAGAAATATGAGGAGGACAACTGTCACAACTGCGACAACTGCTGTCATCCCAAGCCCAAAATGAACGCTTCCGAACAGATACAGTTGGCCATCGAGGTCATCCAGACGGTGAAACAGCAGTTCAAGGAGGATCATATTGTAGATATTCTCACGGGCAACAAGACCACCTCCATCACCAAATTCAAACATAACAAACTCAAACAGTTTGGTGAAGGCGAGGAATACGATGCCAAGTTCTGGTCGAATGTCATCCGACTGGCCATCTTCGACGAGTTGGTGGTGAAAGATGTGGAGAACTATGGTCTGCTGAAAGTGACGGAGAAGGGCGAACGCTACATGCGCAATCCTTACTCCATCATGATCACCAAGCCAGTGACCGAAGAGCAGGATGAGGAGGTGGATGAAGAGATGATTCCCAACAAGGGAGAGGCCATCGACAACATCCTCTTCTCGCTGTTGAAAGACCTCCGCAAGACCATCGCCACACGCGAAAACATCCCGCCGTTTGTCATCTTCCAAGACACCTCTTTGGAGGATATGTGCACCCAGTACCCCACCAGCATCGAAGAGATGACGCACATCAGTGGCGTGGGCACCGGAAAGGCACAAAAGTACGGGCATGAGTTTGTCGAACTCATCAAAAAGTATGTGGAAGAGAACGAGATTGAGCGTCCACAAGACTTCGTGGTAAAATCGGTCGTAAACAAGTCGGCCCTCAAGGTCTATATCATCCAGAACATCGACCGCAGAATCAACTTCGAAGACATCGCCATCGCCAAGGGTTTGGACATGGACGAGCTGCTGACGGAGATTGAGAGCATCGTGGCTTCGGGCGCCAAAATCAACATCGACTATTACATCAATGAGTATATCGAACCCTACCATCAGGAAGAGATCCTCGACTACTTCCATAATGCCGAGTCAGACTCTGTAGATGAGGCACTTGAGGAGTTAGGAGAGGGTGAATATACGATGGAAGAAATCCGAATTATGAAGATCAAATTCATGTCGGATTTGGGCAATTGATCCCTCATTTTTACCCATTAAAATTTCTCACTTTTTTTGTCTTAAAAATGGCGAAAAAGTGAGATTTTTTTTGTACCTTTGCAGTGTTATAAAAAAAATCTATAATACTGAATATGAGCGAATTAGAAGAAAGAAAAATGCAGGTTGAAGATTACAATGCGGACCACATCCAAGTGTTGGAAGGGTTGGAGGCTGTACGCAAGCGTCCGGCCATGTATATTGGCGATGTTGGAGAGCGTGGTTTGCACCATTTGGTATATGAAGTGGTGGACAATTCCATCGATGAGGCACTGGCAGGTCACTGCACCAAGATAGACGTTACCATCCTGGCTGACAATTCAATATCTGTGTTGGACAACGGTCGTGGTATTCCTACCGACATGCACGAAAAGGAGCACCGTTCCGCTTTGGAGGTGGTGTTGACGGTGTTGCATGCCGGTGGTAAGTTCAACAAGGACTCATACAAGGTTTCCGGCGGTCTGCACGGCGTGGGTGTCTCCTGCGTCAACGCACTGTCGAAGCACCTGAAGGCCGACGTGTATCGTAATGGCATCCATTTCGTTCAGGAATATGCTTACGGCAAGCCTCTTTACACTGTGAAAGAGATGGAGAAGACCGACTATCGCGGTACTCGCATCACCTTCACCCCTGATGAGACCATTTTCAACGTCACCGAATACAAATACGACATCCTCGCCGCCCGTTTGAAGGAGTTGGCCTTCCTCAACAAGCGCATCACCATCACGTTGACCGATGAGCGCGAGAAGGAGGACAATGGCGAGTTCAAGCACGAAACCTTCTACTCCGAAGAGGGTTTGAAGGACTTCATCCGCTTTTTGGACAGCGGTCGTACCAAGATCATGGAAACGCCCATCTACATCGAAGGCGAGAAGAACGGTGTGCCGATTGAGGTCGTGATGCAGTATAACGACGGTTTTTCAGAGAACATCCATTCCTACGTCAACAACATCAACACCATTGAAGGTGGTACGCACCTGACGGGTTTCCGCCGTGCCTTGACCACCACGCTGAAGCGTTATGCGGTAAATAACAAGATGTTGGAGAAAGTTGAGAAGCAGAAGATAGAGATTTCGGGCGATGACTTCCGTGAAGGTCTCACCGCCATCATCTCGGTAAAAGTGGCCGAGCCGCAGTTCGAAGGACAGACCAAGACCAAGTTGGGCAACAGCGAGGTGGACGGTATCGTGAGCTCGATGGTGAGCGAGATGCTGAACTTCTACTTGGAGGAACACCCGAAGGATGCGAAAGAGATTGTAGATAAGGTCATTTTGGCGGCTACGGCACGTCATGCGGCCCGTCGCGCCCGTGAGTTGGTACAGCGCAAGTCGGCCTTCAGCGGCGGCGGTCTGCCTGGCAAATTGTCGGACTGCTCCTCGAAGGTGGCCGAAGAGTGCGAGCTCTACCTCGTGGAGGGTGACTCTGCAGGCGGTACCGCCAAGCAGGGCCGTGACTCCCATTTCCAGGCCATCCTGCCCTTGCGCGGTAAGATCCTGAATGTAGAGAAAGCCCCGCAGCACAAAGCCC